>TARA_R110002012_G_scaffold46022_2_pt1 | contig 39792 bp, 15 predicted proteins | sample TARA_R110002012 | Tara Oceans TARA_R110002012 (sample SAMEA4396515) | marine metagenome | biome: Westerlies Biome; feature: [DCM] deep chlorophyll maximum layer (ENVO:01000326); material: water (ENVO:00002006), including particulate matter (ENVO:01000060) such as... | depth 40 m
TAAATTGAAGTCGTTAGGTCAAAATATCGTAGATTTTCTTACACGTTTTAAAAATAGTGTATATTTTGAAAATGTTGAAAACGGTACTACTGATACTGATAAATTTTTAATTATAGGTGCATCTGGAAAATTAAAATATAGAACTGGAACTGAAGTTAAATCAGATATAGGAGCTGGTAGTGGTGATGGAGATATTACAAATGTAATTGCTGGAGATGGATTATCTGGTGGAAGTTCTGAGGGAGAAGCAACATTAAATATAGAAAGCGGACAAACTGGAATAACATCAATAAAAAATACTTCTTTAGTTATAGGTGCTAATGCTAATAATGAAATCAATTTTGGAACTACTACTGATAGAATAACTTTTAAAGCAAACGGTGCAGATCAATTAACTATATCGGATGGACTTGTTGCACCTAGAACAACAAATGATATAGATTTAGGATCTGCTAGTTTTGAGTTTAAAGATGCTTTTTTTGATGGCACTGTAACTTCAGATGCTTTTGTAGGTCCTTTATCAGGTAATGTAGAAGGCAATGTAATAGGCGATTTAGAAGGTAATATTACAGGTAGCGCAGCTACTGTAACAGCTGGAACACAATCTTCTATAACAACACTAGCTAACGTAACAACAGTTGGAACTATTGGAACTGGTGTTTGGCAAGGAACGCCTATAGCTACGGCGTATATTGCAGACGATGCAGTTACTTTTGCTAAAGCGCTTGGTGTTACACCTAATATTTTTGATAATAAAATAAAGCTTTTACCGTCAGATTTTATGGCTAACGATGACGGAGGTAATACTAAATTTGGAGTTGGTTATGTTGATCACGCTGGATCAACGTTTGGTATGAGGGCCGCTAACAGTAACACGGAATTATTTGCCTTTGTTTCTATACCACAAGGTATGACAGCTACTCATGTTGATATTTTTGATAAAAACACTGTTGCTTTCGAAGTTTTTGAAATTCAAATAAACGCAACTACTATGGTTTCAAAAGGTAGTGGTAATTGTAATACAACGGTAGATATAACAGACGTAGCATCTACAGCCACAAATTTTTTAGGTATACGAGTAACAACAACTTCAGTAAACGACAAAGTATACGGGGGTACAGTAACAATAGCTTAAAAGTAAAATATAAATAAATTATGGCATATACTTATAAAAATATAACAGGAAATAGTGCACAAGTATTATTATCAAAAAATTTATTAAGTAATAGACCTATAGAACAAATTGCAATATGTAATTCACATAGTAGCGATAATGTTACAATAGATTTATATTTATACAAAACAAATACTTCAAATGTTCCAGATAAAAATAATGATTGGACTCCAGTGACAACAACAAATAAATATTGGATAGTTAGAAATTTTTTAATTTCTAATGGATCAACTGTAAAATTTGAAAAAGATGATTTTTTAATAAATTATAAAGCATCAGAATATGATTTATATATAAAGTTAAGCACAGCAGATGGTGCAGCAGATATAATAATAAATAATTAATAATGACATTAAACGAAATAGCATATAACTTATTAAATCTTATACGAGGAGGAAGATCTAATCATGATGAGCATATATCTTTAGATCAAATAAAATTTAACATTAAACATTATAGAGCAATGTTTATTAGAAGAGATTATGCTAAAAATGGTTTTACTAGTAGGCATATAGAACAAGATTTAGGGTGTGTAGATTTAGAAAAAGTATGTGCTACACAATGTTGTAATTTACCTTCTACTTGTATAGTTTATAAGAGTGTAAAACCATTACCAAAAACAATAAGATATAATTTTGAAGAGGCATTAACATATGTTGGAGATATTACAGGAAGAGGAACTATACCTTTAATTAATTCAAATATGATTCAATTTTTACCTTATGATAAATACACAAAAGATAATTATAAAGCTTATATGATAAATGATTTTTTGTATATTTATAACGCAGATGGCGTTGAAACAATTAATGTTAGAGGAGTATTTGAAGATCCAGAAGATGTATCAGAATTTGATCAATGTGATGCAGGAGGATGTTATGATGACAGTGCTACAGATTTTCCTATATCTATGGATATGTTAGCTCTTATAAATCAAGGAATATTATCTTCTGAGTTAAGATTATTAGGATCTTCAATAAGTGATACTAAAAATGATAGAATGCAGGATGGGAGTATAGGAGCAGCGCCATCCCAATCACAACAACAACAATAAATAAAATACTATGGCAACAAAAAGAATAGCAGATGATTTTTTATACGGAGACAGAGAAAAACGTAAAGAGCGTAGAACCTTACGTAGAAAAAATATAATTGAAAGACAACTTTATAAAAAGAATGCAAAAAGACTTGGTGATCCTTCTAGTTATACAAATGCAATGTTAGGTCAAATGAAAACAGATGATAAAGGAGAAATGATGGCCCTTAAAAATGCGCAAGAATTTTATACTCCTATATACAACAGTCAAAATTCTTTATCTAATTCACTTAAGAATTTAAATAAAATAGAAACTAGTCTTTATGGATCTCCAAAAACAAAAGTAATTAGTGGACCTGCAGCAACGGAAAATACACAAACAGGTGTAAATGTAGATGCAGATATAATAAATAGTGCAGGAAGTGGTAAAAGAAATCCAATAAAAAATATTATTAGTAATGTAAGAGAAGGTATACAAACTAGAAAACTTAGAAAACAATCTTTAAAAACAGAATATAATAATTTTATAGAAGATATGAAATTAATAGAAGGTGATGATTTTGATGCAGACAGAGTACCTTCTTATAAAAAGTGGAAAAAGAAATGGAATCAAGGAGATTTTGTAGGATCAGGATTACCTGAAAATGATAGAGAAAGATTAAAGGCATTACAGTGGAATGAAAATAATCCAGACAATCAAAAAGTATTTCATGAAGGTAACTATATATTTAGATCAGAGTTAGAGAAGATAATTGATCCTACAACTGGAGCTAATATAAAAGAAAGAGAACAATCTTTTTTAAATAATATGCCTAAAGACTTTACAAGTTTTGCACATCTTATGACATGGCAACAAAAAGCAGGAGATCACAAATTTAAAGAAGGAGAGGAAATAAAAGTTTCTGGAAAAAATTATGTTTGGAACAAGGATGATGGATGGATAGAAGCTAAGGAAGATAAAAGTTTATACTCTTATAGAAAATCTTATAATATGTGGGAAGATGACAAGGGAGGGCCTTTACAAGATCATTTAAATAAATATTATGTTGGAGATCTAGAAAGGTATTTTCATCATCATGATCCAGATTATGATTTCAGTAGTACTAGTAGCGAAGATGATTTTAATAAATATGTAGAAATATCTCAAGGATGGTGGGATTCAGATTCTGGTCAAGAATATAAAGATAAATATAATATAAAAAGAAAAAAACAAACAGGTGGAGTACACCATGCTGGAGGTTTATATCATAATATAAATCATAAGAAAAAATCAGGAACTTCTAATTCTAAAAAGAATAGCACTATCAGTGCTAAAGCTTATAAAAATATGAAATCTGGATTTAAAAAACAAAAAGGTGGGTGTAGAGAAGGTATGGAATGTGGAGGAATGTATCAAGATGGTGGATTTTTATCTCCCCCAGTACCAAGATTATTTGAAGACTAATGGGATATACGTTTAAAGACATATATAATTCTTATATTGAAGAGCATGACTATATAGATAAATCTATATTTGTAGATATATGTCACACTTTTAATATAGGTATTGTAGAGTATATATTAGATGGTAAAACATTTAATATGGGAAATAATCTTTCTACTATATCAGTAGTTAGGAGAGAACGAGATTTTAGATCTCCTAGAATTAATTGGGGAGAGAGTAATAAATATAAAAAAGAACTTTTAGATAGCGGTGAGGCAATATATGATCCTATAACAGAATTAGGTAAAAAATGGTTTATATACCATACAGACGAATTTTACTGTAAGTATTATTGGAATAAAGGTAAATGTAAAGTTCCAAATAAATCAGTATATAGATTTGATGCTACAAGAGGTTTGAAAGGGAATAAAGATAAGCTAATAGCCCTTTTAAAAGAAGATGAATTAGCTTATTTAAAATTTAAAAAACATTAATAAAATGAATGCAAAAAAATTATATCAAAATGCTGGAGAAAAGAAAAAAGTTAAAATAGTAAGAAAAAATACAGCAAGAAACTTGAAAGGTACTACTGAAGGTATAGAATCTAGAAGTGTTTTTAAAAAAAATAAAAAAGGAAGAGTTGTGCGTAAACAAAAAGTAGACGTATTAGCAGGAAGTGATGAAAGAATAAATGATGAAGATGCTATTGGGTATTCTAGAAAAGGAGTTATTCACACGAAAAAGAAAACTGTAAAAAATAAAGAAGGAGAATATACCAAAAGAAAAGAAAAGGTTCTTTATGATGACGGGTTATCAATGGTAAAGCGTAAACAAAAGAAGATTAAATTTGGTAAAAATAAAGGTAAAATTAAATCTAAAACTGTTAGCTGGAAAGATGGTAAAAGAACAGTTACTAAAAGTGTAAACGATAAAATGACTAAAAAGAAATTACAAACAGGAGGATTCCTTGAGACTCCAATACCAAGATTATTCGAGGATTAACAATTTAAAATAATAATAAAATGAATAAAATGAGATATAAAAAAGGTGGGCATGATTATGCCGGAGCTACTGAATCTAAAAGTGCTACATATAAAACAAAGTGGGGAGATAGGAAAGATAGGAAAGAGCAGAAAAAAAGAGTTCTTGGTATTTCTTCTAAACAAGATGAAGACTTTACTAAAAAGCAAAAACGTTCAACTAAACGAATAATGCGTAAGTCTGACAGAATGTATAACACAGAACGTAGACAAGGTATAAGAGAAATAAAAACTGGTTCTAAACATGGTAAGGGAATTATTGGTAAAGTTAGAGAAAAGGTTAGTGGTATTGCTAAAAAAAGAAGAACTAAAGGTATTAATAGAAATATGGATAAACTTAGTGATAATCAAGCTTTTAATGTCGGAAGAAGATATACTCCTGGTAAAACATATATGTATAAAGGAAAAGAACGAAGTGAAAAACTAAGATCTGAAGTTCCACAAAAAAAGGATTCTAGATTTGGTAAAATGGAACAAATAGGAATGAGAAAAAAACAAAAAGGTGGAGCATTAGACGCTGCAGGTATGGTGCCAGGAGTTGGAATGAAACCAGATTCTAAAAATGTTGATTATAATTCAGCGTTAAGTTTATTAGGTTTAGTTCCAGCGATGGGAACAGCATCTAAAGCAGCTAAAGTAGGTAAAGGAGCTAAAAAAGGTAAAAAATATTTAAAAGGTGGTCAAGTAAAACTTGATAAAAACAAGGATGGTAAAATATCTGGAGCTGATTTTAAAATGATGAAGAAGGGTAAAAAGAAAAAAGGAGGAACTAAAGATATGTATAAATCAGGTGGGTTCTTAGAGCCTGGAATAGAAAATATATTTGAATAATGAGTATATATAAAACTACATCTAGTAAAGTAATAATAAGAAAGATTTTTAGAGATCTTAAACCAGCTAATGATAACTGGATTGATGATGCTATTGAGTGGATAGGAGAAGCTTTAGAACATATAGGAGCAGCTCCACAATTGTCTCAAAAACAATGTATTCTAACAGTAGCAGATCATAAAGTATTATTACCTACAGATCTATATTATATTAATCAAGTAGCTATAAATAACTCTGTTTCACCAGTTAATTCTGAAGAATTAGATAGTTTAATTGCTAAAGTAAAAGAATTAAAAGAAGCTATTGTAGATGCTCAAGCTAACAGTTTAGAATATTCTGATACTGCTTCTATATTACATGAGATTAATAATAGGATAGTAGTTTTAGAAAATGTCTATTTTAAAGATGAAACAAAATTACAACCTTTACAATACGGAGCAAGTACATTTCATAAAAGTATGCACTGTACTGGATGCGTAAATGAGAATATTAATTATGAAGATACTTATATTGTAGATAATGACTACATTAAAACATCGTTTCAAAGTGGAAAAATATGTTTAAGTTATATGGCATTTCCAACTGATGAAGATTGTTATCCATTAGTTCCAGATGACATAAGTTTTAAAGAAGCTATGTTTTGGTATATCTACAAAAAGATTTTATTAAGTAATCCACAATTTAAAAATAATGGTATAGGATATGAAGTAGCTGAAGGGCAATGGAAATATTACTGTACTCAAGCAAGAAATGCAGCTAATTATCCAGATATAGATAGATATGAATCTTTTATGAATCAATGGGTAAGATTAGTTCCTAGTATTAATAGGCATGATACTGCATTTGAAGATTTAAACACAAGAGAAGATTTATATAGAAACTAATGGCAGGAGAACAAAACCCAGGAAAAAGATTTGTAAAAGGATTATTTAAAGATACATCCCGCATGGATCAGCCAAAAAATACTTGGCGATATGCTAAGAATATGATCATGACTAATAAAGAAGGATCTATTTCTAATGAGGGGGGTAATACATTATCTGGACATTTAGGAGAAGATCCAGATCATGGAGCTCAGACTGATAAAGTAATAGGAGCTATTGAAGTTAATAATGATAGAGTAATATTATTCATAGTAGGAATAAGTACTGTTCCAGGTGCTATACATAGGAGTGAAATAGGTGTATGGGAAAATGGAACTTATACAGTATTATTTAATCCAGATATATCTATATATCCTAAACATACTTTAAATTTTCAAACATCTAATCCAATAGAAGGAACTTTTAAAATCGATCCTAAAGAAGATTTAATTATATATTGGACAGACGATTTAAACCCACCTAGAGCTTTTAATGTTTCTAGGCAAGAAAGATGGTTAGCTTCTTCTGGATCTCCATCAATAACTTGGTTATATGGTATAGATCCATCTACTACTCCTAATCCAAATCATATAGAATTATTAAATTTATTTCCTAATTCAGGTCCTATTCCTAATATAGATATACATGATATATATTGGGTACCTAGACCTTATCAAAAATCTATCATAGAAGGAGGAGGATTAAGAACAGGTGTATATTACTTATCTTTAGCTTATGTAGATGATGATTTTGTAGCTACTAATTATTTAACAGTTTCTAATCCTGTTTCTATAGTAGAAGAATTTGATCACACTCTTCCTACACAAAAAAAAGATGGAGCTAAAGAAGGGGATCAAACTACTAAAGCTATTAAATGGCGTGCAACTAAATTAAATACTGATTATAAATATTTACGTCCAGCTGTTATAAGAAAGATGGGAGAAGCTACAGATGTTTATAAATTAAGTGATGTAGAAATACCTGAAAGTGGAAGTAAGAGTATTGTTTTTAGTGGTATAGAAGGTTTTACATCAGGTTCTGTAGAGGAAATTATGATAGATACTACTTCATATGAAACAGCTAAAACAATAAATCAATTAGACGGAGTTTTATATTTAGGTAATGTAACTGGTACTAAAGATGTTGGATATCAAAAATATGCAAATAATATAAAATTAAAATCCTATACTGTAGAAATACCAAGATTTGATGAATACTTTGGAACAGTAGATAATTTAGAATCAGGATTTGGAACTTCCCCTGTAAATATATTTGGACAAAATACAAGCGCTAGTTATCAAGATCCTAGTAAATCTTATAGATATGTTCCTAATGCAACTAATTGGAAAGGATATATGCGGGATGAAATATATGCTTTTTATATCGCATTTATTATGAATGATGGTAGCATGTCTTATGCATATCATATACCAGGAAGAGAAGATTTAGGTGATGAAAAAGAACCTCTTGATAGTTTAAATCCTACTAATTATGGGGGATTATGGGGAGATTTTCAAGACATAAGTCCTGGTTATGCTAAAAGATTTCACTTTATAGATTCTTACTCAGATGCTATATCAGGTACTTCATATGATGTTAATACTTATATGGGTATGAATTTTTGGGAAAATGCTACAGAATTTTATCCTAGTTCAGAAGACTATGAAGTGTGGTCTAATACAGGTCAAATTGGTACTATTCAAGGATTAAATGTTAGACATCACCATTTTCCATCTAATAAAAATAAAGATGTTAAAAGGTCTATAACTTCTTCAGAATGTGAAACTGATCAATCTCAAGGTACAACTTCTATGCCTGAGCCATGGGATGGATATTTAATATTTAGTAATACAAATGAAGCGCAACCATATAGTTGTGCTTCTTCTCCTCCATCAGCTCCTGTAAAGTTTAGATTTAATAATTCATATGAAAGAGATCAAAATTATTGGCAGGGAAGTAATGATAATAATATGGCTCAAGCCTTATGGCATGGTAGAAATAAATTTATAGCAGATCAACCAATGCAGGTAACAGTAGATTGGAATGTGTGGTTTCGTCAACCTTGGGGATCTAATGTAAAAGATGTTGTTACAACTTTAAGAACTGATTCTCTAGCTTATATGGCTACCAGTACTACTGGAACAAAAATAAATGATGAAACGATTGGGAGTTTTGGGACAGGTAGTGGGTGTGGTGGAAACCAACACGATTTCAATGGAAAAAATGCTACAGGAGCTCCTTGGGGAACTTATACAATAAATTTACAAGCAGGAGAAGCTCTTTGGATAGATACTCACTTGGAAGAGAATGGTACTGCTTGTACTGATGGTACTACAATTAAACAATCAACATCAGGGCAAATTAATTGTTATCCTGATCCTGGCAATGTTCCTGAAAATGCTAATATGGCTAATTATGAAGAGTGTGGTGACGATGTCGTTTGTGTATCATATATAAGATTTAAAGTTGAATCTTCATCAACTCTATTTGACCCTGAAAATTTGAGTGATGTAAAATTATCTCATACAGTAAATAGATTAGGATTTAATTTAGAAGATATAAAAATACCTGAAAGTATAGCAGATAAAGTACAAGGATTTAAAATATATTATGCTAAAAAAAATCATGCAAATAGAACAATATTAGGACAATCTCCTCTATTACCTGCACTTAGAAAAAGAGCACAATTAGGTATTTGTGCAGAAGCAGGAAATGATCCATCAGCACAAAGAGTAATGAGTACATTACAAACAACTCCAGAAGATTTTTGGGCAATGGATCCTTATCCTAGAACATGGTGGGATTATCCTAAATATTCAACTGTGTGGTATCATCAAGGAACACTTAGTGGTGCTCCACAATTTCAAGACGATGCTGAAGGATATAAAGTATTTAGTTTTCATGATTTTTATTTATTAAGAACTAAAAACAGTTTAGCTACTGCTACTCATATTGATCTACAATATAATGTAAGAAATTTAGTATTTAATGGTCCTGGATTAGATCAGAATAAAAAAATGTTATCTATAGTTCAAACAGATACAGATGATGACGGCAATGAAATAAAAACTATAGAAGAGACATGGGGATGGGAAACAGCTATTAATTGTTATTCTCAAAGTATGAGATCTGCTATATTTTTAGGATGTGAATATGATGTTGAAAGTTATAAAAACTTACCTAGAATATTAGGACAAAAAGCTAAAACATATTTAATGGGAGATACTATATTTAAAGGAGCTGCTTTAGGATTTGGAGGTAAGCTTTTTAATGAATATGGAGAAAGTTCTATAGCGCTTGGATTAAAAGATTTACACGAACTACGTGCTGAAACATATAGAGCTTACAGAAATTCAGCCCCAGGTAGTAATGGAGTACCTAGTACTTTTATTGGTAATATGGGTAATTATGGGGAGATTCAAATAGCTGCTCCTCCATTATTAGTTAATCCATTAGATGCTTCTGGTAATATGGGTAATGGCGGAAATAGAAGTAAACTCCCTATAGTAAACTTAAAAGCATTTAAAACAGATTTATATAAATCTATTGATAATCAAGACTTAGTATGGACAGGATTTGAAGTTACAGGATCTGATTTAGATAATTTTATTTTTGATAATACTGGAAATCCTTTAGAAGTAACATATAATGATACTTATAATAATGTTACTGAACCAAGCGATTATAGTACTTGGACTTTACAGAAAAAAATACAATCAGATTCAAATAATAATGCTGTAACAGATAGTCAATTAGGTATATTTGGAGGAGATACGTTTATATGTAGATATGGATTTGTAACAACCTTAACTCCTAGTGATAATAATACTCCATCACAACCTGAAAAAAGTATACATTATCAAATAGTAGAAACTACAGATAATATTAATTTTAGACATGCTGAAAGTGATAAAAGTGCGTATTTTCCTAATTCAATAGCTAAAACATTACTTAGAGAGGCAGGAGCTGAAGATTATACACATGTAGATAATTTAAAATATAACGATAACTATTCTGAATTAAATGATATAAGACCAGCCTTTCCATTACCTTTAAGAGAATCTAAACAGGATAATTTTCCAACTAGAACACATAGAAGTGCTAAACATGATACAACAAATTTAATTGATAATTATAGAATATTTTTAGCTAATCAATTTAAAGATCTTCCTAAAAACAGAGGAGATTTATGGAAGTTATCAAGCTTTAATAACTTGATGTATTTCCATATGCAGGAGAGTTTATTTGCTGCGCAAGGTAAACAAACAATGCAAATGGGAGATAAATCAGAAGCTTTTATAGGTAGTGGAGATATATTTGCTCAAGAGCCACAAGAAATAATTCAAACTGAAGGGGGGTATGGAGGAACTCAATCGCAATGGGCAGCATTAGTAACTAGAAATGGGTACTTTTTTGTAGATGTTTCTACTCGTAAAGTTTTTATGATGGCTGATAACTTAATGAATATAAGTGATTTAGGAATGAAATCTTGGTTTAGAGATAACCTTAAATTTTCACTAGAAGATTACGGTTTAACTCCAAACTGTTTAGATAATCCTATAGATGGTTTTGGTTTACATTCTATATGGGATCCTAAACATAAAAGAATATTACTAACTAAAAGAGATATAGCACCTACTAAAACATTTATTGATGGATTTAATGGGGTAAATGCAGCTGGAAATCCTTTACCTATAGTTGCGGGAGCAGCTAATCCACCAGGTTTAATTATAAAAAATCCTAATGGATGTAATTTTCAACGCTTTCAACAAAAGAAAAATAGTAGTGTTTATCATTGGGCAGATCTATGGTTTGGTAATACTAACTACTTTACTAAAAGTGAATCTTGGACAGTATCGTATTATCCAGAACTTCAAGTTTGGATTAGTTTTCATGACTATTTCCCATATTTATATTTTAACACTTCTACTAATTTTTATTCTTTAACTGATGAATATACTATTATTACAGATACAAATGCTCCAACTCTTGGAACAGATTTTGGTAATGCAGGTATATGGGAACATAATGCTAATATAAAAGGAGTATTATATCAAGAAGCAGATGTGTATCCAAATGTTCTTAATCCTCATGCATTTGAATTTGAATTTATACATAATGAATATGCAGCTAGTGATACATTATGTTATAACTTTGGATATACAGCAGAAGTGTTTGGATATAATAGAGATGAAGATGAGTATACTTTAGATATATTACAGCATGGATTTACTAGTTTTTATTTATATAATACTTTTCAAATTTCAGGTGATAAAGAGTCCTCTCCATTAGAATATTTAATAAATGTTAGAAGGGTAGGTAGTGAGTGGAAAGTTAATAGATTTAGAGATATGGCAGCTATAACATTAGACACAGGAGATTATTACACACCTACTGGAATTAACGTTATAGGAGGAGCTAATACAGGAACTATAACAAGTTCTTCTACAGTTCCTATGTTTACTGTAGTAGGTATGAATGAAGATGTTAGTGCAAACTATTTAAACTTAGCTAAAACTTGGGATATACAGAAGAAATTTATAGATAAATGGATAGGAATTAGATTAATATATGATAATATAGAAAATAATTTAGTAAATTTGTACTCCACAACTGTAGGTGTAAGAATGTTTTATAGATAATGAATAGAAAATAAAAATAATATGAAAAGATACAATAAAGGAGGAGATAAAAAATCTATTATGTTCCTTGACCAAAATAAAAATAAAAATCAAAAAGTTAATTTAAATTTAAATAATTTTAGAAATGTAAAAAATCCAGATTTAATGAACGCTTTAACTATTGGAGGTGCTACATTTTTAGGCAGCTCAGGTATAGGATCTATAAATACAGCAACTAAACAAAAGAAAGGAAAAAAATCAGTTTATGATCAATATATACAAGATCAAGGAGGACAATCATTTATAGATAGATGTTCAACAGGGGATTGCCCTAACATGCCTTATTATAACCCGGATCAAAAATGGTTTTATAATGCTGCAGATAGAGCGGGAGACATGTACGAAAATTTAGGGTATCATACTGGATCCGCGTCAGCTGGAACAAGTAATGATTTTAGTGCATATCGAGCTGTAAAACAAGGGGAAAAAGAAGGAACTATACTTTCTAAAGAAGATTTAAATAAAAAGTATATGCAAAATATTTCAAAAGGACTTAAACAAGGAGTTATAACTGGAGGTGCATCTTATCTTTTAAATAAAGCTTTAGATAATACTAAGTTTGGGAGAAGGCTTCAAAATAAACTTGGTATGGATATAAATCTAGGAATATACAAACAAGATGGAGGATTTAAAGAAGCTTTTAGAGAAGCTAGAAACGCAGGTAAAGAAACATTTACATGGAGTGGTAAAAGTTACCATACAAGAACTAAAGAAGAAGAAAAAAAGAAAGATTACAGTTTGCACGAGTTATTTGAAAAACAAGGTGGTATGCCAGATGGATCTGTAAGCTTTCCATATAGAGGAAATAAAGGGAGAAATGTTTATATAGAAGAATCTCAAAATCCTGACGGTACATTAAAGATAGTGAAACCAAATAAAAAGCAAAATGGTGGAGTTAAAAAATATGCTACTGCAGGTATGTATGATGCTAATGTTATTCCAGGATCTATGAATAGTACTACAAACATAGTTATGCAGGAATCAGATCCATCTATACTATTACAGAATCAACAAGGATTACAAGGTAAGGTAGATGAATTACAAAGAAAAGGTTCAGAAATTTCAACAGAAATTAGTGAAATGGAAGCTAATCAAGAAGCAGAAGTAAACGCAGCTGCTAATAAAGTAAATAGTAAAGGAGATGCTGCTGTGGGTGCAGTTCAAAAAGGAATGGACTTTGCTAAAAAACAAGGATGGTTTAAAAATATGGGTACAGCTGCACCTACTAATATAAATATGCCTAGTCTTAGTGCTGGATCTTTAAGCACTCCTAGCTTTACTCCAACTAGTCAACTATTAAGTGGTACTCCTGGAATCACTCCTCCAAGTGCATTAAGTTCAGGTCTTAATGTTCCAACTTTAGGTGGTGGTGTTGGTGGTGGTGGAACATTTGGTAGCGCTAGTTTAGGAGCTGATAAATTAGGGGCAAGTTTAGGATCAGGAGCTCTTCAAAATCTTGGTACAGAAGCTGCTAGTAAATGGGCAGGATTTGGTAAACAAGGTATGGAGTTTGGTAAATGGGCTCAATCTGGAACAAAGATGGGTGCATTGGGTGCTAAAGCAGGTAAGTTTTTAACTTCTGGAGCAGGGTTAGGAACAGTAGCTTCTTTAGCAGGATCAGGTATAAGTAAATTATCTGATGACAATGATGCTACTAAATCAAATGTTGGAGAATATTCTGGTTCTATATTATCAGGAGCTGGAACAGGAGCTTCAATAGGTTCTGTAATACCAGGAGTAGGAACAGCTATAGGTGCTGCTGCAGGTGCTTTATATGGAGCAGGTAAACAATTCTTTGGAACTAGAGCTGCACAGAAAAAAGATAATTTAATAAAGGCTCAAAAAAGAGCTAAAATACAAGAATATAACGAAACGTTAGACGATCAAATGGGATCTCAATTAGCAAGAGCTAGAGCAGGAGAAATGGAACAAAAAACTTATTCTGGGTATGATTTAGGTAGAAACGTAACATACGGATTGGGAGGATTAAAAATGCCTCGATACGGATATTAAAAATTAAAAATTATGTATAATAGAAAATTTATAAACGGTTTAAAAAATAGATATAAAAAAGGTGGTATTAAAAAATATCAACAAGGAAATTTTATGGATCAGGAAATGGATGCACATGAACAACTTTATCAAATGCAAGATGACCATAATGAATGGGTAAACAGTATGACAAGAGTAGATCCAGATGGAGCTAAAGTTACTGTTGGTCCTGTGCAATCATCTTTTGTGAATGAGGATGGTTCTCTTCAAAATCCAATAACTATTGATACTAGAGATATGACAACTCTTAATCTTGATCATGATAAGTTTGAAACATATTCCCCGTTTACACAAGAGGTTCAAACTATGTTTCAAAATGACATGTCTAAGTTTCCTGAGTATTTAAAAACACTTTCAAAAGAACAATTAAATGATCTTATAGTTGATATGAAAGATAATGATCTTATGGGATTACCTGGTATGACAGAGGGTGTGTTTAATGAAAACAATGCAAATCCACTTTATACTAAAGCACTTGTAAATGAATCTATAACTAGATTTGAGAAGAGAAATACTAGTTTAAAAAACGAATTAGCAATTCTTCGGAAAGAATCTGAAAATTTAGTAGATTATATAGAACGAAAGGAGGAAAGAAAGAAAAATATGTCCCTTGGAGATAAATTTGATATGACTTTAAGTACAATGGGTATGACTCCTGCTGTTGGAATTTTTGCTGATGGTCTAAATCTAGTATCTAATTTAGCACAATCTGGACATAGTCTTATTACTGGGGATTGGGATGAGCTTGGGAATGATTTAACAAATGTAGGATGGAGCATTGGTGGACTATTGCCAATAGCAGGTCAATTTACTGGAGGTACTAAAATGGCTTCTAATGTTATAAAGGCAACAGATAAAGGAGGTGATGTTATTAAAGCAACAGATAACGTAGGAGATATGCAAAAACATAAAAAGATTTTAGATAATAGAATTAGTGAAATAAGAAATAGAAACTTACCAGCTGTTACCACAAAACCTGGACCATTAGCTAAAATAGATAAAGGAGTAAATTTTCAAAGAGTTCCAAATCAATATCCAATAGTTAAATATACTGGAAATTCTAAAAATATAGTAAATAATCCAATTAATAAAAATGCTGGTAAAATACCAATTTGGAAACGACCATTTACAGGTTGGGGAAATTCTTATAAGGAGCTTAAAGACGCTATTAATAGTCCAATGATTAACTGGCGACCTGGAAATAGTTTTGTTAAACCTCTTGGGGCTTTGACAAGACATCTTACAACTCCTAGAAATATGGCGATAGAAGGTGTACTTGGTTATGTTGGTTGGAACATACTTAGTGATTATGTACTTGAGCCTGCTGAATTAGAACTTAGAAAGCAAGAAGATGCAAAAAAATGGAATGCACAACAACAAGAAAAAATACGACAAGAAACAGTAATTTATAGTCCTGATGATTTTGACGAGAATATTGCTACGGGTGAAAATATTTTTAACATGATTAAATATCAAGGTAAAATAGAAGACTTAAAATTAGAATGGCACGAACAAGGGTATGATGTTCCAGATGGAGAAGGAGGATTTGAAAAGATTTTTTTAAACGATCCAAGTATATCAGATGAAGAAATGTTACAAATAATGATATCTATGGCACCGTTATTATGGGGAGAAGATGCAGATAATAATCATAAAAAATTTGCTCCACAAAATGATATTGAAATAAAAGCTTTTGGTGGATATAGAAGAAGACAAATGGGAGGAGGATATATGGGAGTTCCTCAACAAGGTATGGGAGATGAAGGGAATTATATGGGGAAAATGCAACAATTTCAAATGGGAGGACAACAATTACCTGGAGGTAATGTTCAACAAATTCCAGGAAGTGATGCTGTACAGTTTAATGGACAAACTCATGCTCAAGGAGGTATTATGATGGATCCTAAAACAGAAGTTGAAGATGGAGAAACTATGGATCAAGTTAATATGGCTAAAGGAGGAGGACCTAAAGATTATTTCTTTTCGTCTCATCTAAAAAAAGGAGGTAGATCTTTTGCAGAACATCATAAAGATATATTAGCTAATGGAGGTGAACAAGGAGAAATTGATATGTTAGCTAAAATGCAAGAAAAAGCAGCTGGAAGAGATCCAAATAAAGTTAATGTAGCTAAAACTGGAGGATATAAAAGAAAATACTCAACTGGAGGTAGTCCAGAAAGAAATATATATTCTCCTGAATATGATTTAGTAGAAGAAGTTTATAAAGATTTAGGATATACAGATTTATCAGGGGGTACAACTTTTAGAGGTGTAGATCATGGAGATGAAGGTTATGAAAATATACAAGGTAAAAATTTACAATCTGGTAAGCATACTGGATATTATGGAGATATAGGACCTGCAGAAAGAGAAGGATTCTATAATAGAAATAAAGATATTATGGATGGGTTTTTAACAGATGAGAATAATGACGGTGTAGTAGATTGGCAAGATTTTGACCCTTTAACACAAACTTCAACATTTCAGAAAAAATATAATCAATTTTTAACAGATGAATTTAACAGTAGTTCAGATCTTGCTGATGGTTTAAAAGCTAAAGGTATAAATTCTGTAGAAGATTATATAAATGCTGTAGGTTTTACTGATTCTGGACATGCATCTCAAAAAGTAGATAATTATTTTGGATCATTTACTCATGGTAGAACATCTATGAGAAATGAACCAGAAATTATTACAAACGATCCTTGTAAGTGCCAAGATGATAAAAAAGTTTGGCATGAATATCCTTGTGGTGAACCAGAACCAGCAGTATGTGGTAGTATACCACCACCACCTACAAAACCAGTGCCTTGTCCATGTGATCCAAAGTTACAAAAGGATGATCCAAATTGTTGTAAAACTACAGAAATTGGACCAGGACCATTACAATTATTACCAGCAGCATATGCGTTTTCAGAAGGTCCAGATTATATGAGTCAACATCCAATGCAAAGTCCTTCAGCAATTATACCTGAAAGAATAGCTAAAACACATCTTGAAAGAGTTGATATGAATGCAGATAGGGCTAGAAATGCTTCGGATGCTAGATCATTAAATAAATTTATTGAAACGTCTGGTGGAGGTTCTAGTAATATAGTAAATAAAATGGCAGCTTATGCTAAAAAACGAGAAGGTGATGCTCAAATAACTGATACAGAAAACAAAACTAATACTGCTATTATGAATCAGGAATTATTAGCAGATCAAGATAGAAAGAAAACAAATGTAACTAATGCTTTGGATGCTTCGAAATTTAATGTAACTTCGCAGTCTGATGCGAATAAACATAATTCAACAATGGAAGCTACTGTAGATGAGTTTAATAGAGCATCTGATTCAGCAGTTAAAGACAGAAGATTGATGGCTTTAGATAACGCAGCTAAGACAATAGCGGGATTATACACTGATAGAAAACAATACGAAGCCCAAGAAAGAATGGCAATGGCTGTATCTGGTCAAACTGGAATCTATAACAGAGAGAAAAATAAACTAGCTTATAGTAAACAACTAGCAGATAATGGTGTTTTACCTGGTACTCCAGAGTATGACCAAGCTATGCAGAAATGGGGAGTTCAAAGTGCAAAATACGGAGGATACAGAAGAAGATATTTAAAATAATATAATATGGCAAGTAAATATAGTAATTATGAATTAAAACCATATGTAAGTACATATACTAACCCTTACTCAGTAGAAGTAAATACATTACTTAGAGAAAGATATGATTCTAATAAAGCTAAAGTAGATTTAATAGATCAAACTCTTGGAGCTAAGCAAACACTAGAAGGAGATAGGGTGCATGTAGAAAATGCTAAAGGTATGGTTAAAAATAGATTTACAAATCTTACTGAAGTAGGAGATTACGAAAATGCAGGACTAGTAGTAAGTGAGGTAGTAAATCAATTAGAATCTGACAGAGGATTAAAATTAGCTCAGCAATCTTATTTAATAAGGCAAGACGAATTAAAACATATAAGAGAAGCTAGGATAAACGGAATGAACATGCTTGATTTTGGATTAGGTAAGGTTAATGAGCATCAATCTTATTATCAAGATAACGAAGGAGCTTGGATAGAAAATGTGTATGAACCTTTAACTGAAAAAGAACATTTATATCATGAAACAATTGCACAACTTGTAGGAACTATTAAATCAGATGCTTCAGGAATATCTAGAGGAAAAGCTAATCGTGTAGCAGCAGATTTATTAGATACTTATATAGATGGATTTGTTGGAGATCAGCATTTTAGAAAATTAACTCAGATTGAAGGAATGTCTGAGCAAGATGCTAGAGCAACTATTTTAGAAGAGATACAAAGTATTACAAGTAAACAAATTCACAATCTTCAAGTAAAAAGCGATTTAAGCGGTAGTAAATCATTACTTGAATATCTTAGTGGAAAAGGAGCTAGTCCAGACGGTAGTTCTACATTCTCTCTTAATAATGGAGATGTTGGTAACTTTATAATAGATATGAATAGAGACATATTTGATGCTGATTTTGCAGGGTTAAGTGAAAAAGAAAAAGCAACAACTGAAAGACTGTCTAGGGAAACATTTTACATTGAAAAAGGTGTAGTAGCAGGATTACTTGAAGATGCTGACATTAATCAAGAAGATTATAATAATCATATGCAATATGGAATAAATGGATATGGAAATCATTATAAATTTAGAAATTTAGTTAATCATTATTTATCAACAGAAGTAAGTAGTTTTGATAAAACACTTCAAGGAGATATAAATCGTTATACAAATACAGGTATTAGTATTGGAACAACTGCTACTATAGCTCTAGCACGAAGATTACAAGGTAAGAAGATGAATTGGAGAGCCAAAACTATGTTATTAGCTGGAACATTTTTAAGTGCTGAACTTTTCAGTCAAGCAGATAGAGCGTTTGATACTCAATCTAATGTTAGGACTAATACTAGTTCTGTGTCTAGATTAATTAATGGTAATAGTGAATTAGAGCAGTTAATGGTAAATTTACAAGATGTTGATTATTTAGCGTCTAGAGGAGTAGTTAATCCAAACACTGGAGAAGCATATAATCATTCAGATCCTGAATATCAAGCATTATTAGAAGTTGCTAAAGCAAATTATAGATATAGAACAGAGTTAGGAGGTGATGATGTATATAGTCAAATTGAAAATTATAGTGGAAATATATTTACTAGTGATGTAATTGCACCTAATACTTCAGAAGAGGGTAAATCGAAGCGTACTACAATGAATTCTGAAATTGCATTTTTTAATCCACATAAATATAATTGGCTTTTACTTGATGAAGATAGTGATGCGTGGAAAGCAACATTTTTTGAGAACCCTGGAGAGGATGATCAAAAGATGCATGATGTAATGAAAACTGGGTATATTCCTGGATCTTTTGAATCTGGTCTTCCTGGTTATATTCAATTTCAAATTAAAGGTAAAGAAAATATACAATATGCAGAAGATAAACCTACTGCTACAGGATTAGGTCTTACTGAAGTAGAACAAGGATTAATGTTATTGAATCACGGAGAAGATGCAGCACATACTCATGCAGCTAAGTTTTTAGAAAAAATGGAAAAGTATAGTGAATCTACAATAGGTGAAACTGGAGGTGTTACTAGACAAGATCAAATAAATCAATTAGCAGAGTCTTTTGCATATGTTATGAATACTTATGATGGGGAACAAAATATAGTACAGCCTCACATAGAAGGTATGGCATTTGCAGATAGTTATATGAAAACTCAGTTCCATGCTGCTCACCCAAATATAACAATGGATATAATGCAGTCTTTAGGATATGGAGATGTAAAAACTGTTGAAGAAGTACCTCAAGAAATAATAGATGAATTAAGAAATGAAGTAAATAGAAGATATCAACAATATTTAACTTTAGAAATAAGAAGATTTAACTAATATATATGACAAAGAAAAAACAAACTGGAGGTGCTATTTCTAACCTGTTGTCTCCAGAAGATGCTAGTTCTGATGTAAATCCATCAACTAATCTTATAAACACAGTTGTAAATTCAGAAGAAAAAACTGAATGGACACCTAATAATACATCTTTTGCTCCAAGAGGATTTACGAGTAAGAATAAAGCTAAAGATTTAGAACAATATGCTCCTTATATAAAAAATGTAGATGGCACATTACGTCCATTTTCTATTTTAGATGATGTGCAAGACCTACGAGGTTATGGGCAAAGTACAGGTGAAAAACTACTACATGGTATTCCAAAATTTGTAACTCGTGTAGGAACTACTGTATTAGGTGGTACTATAGGTTTATTATATGGTGGAGGTTCATTTATAGAAGGGCTAGTTACTGGAGATGGATGGACAAAATCTGCTAATTCATTTTTTGATAATGACTTTCAAAGAGGATTAGATGGTATAAATGAATATATGGATGGAGCATTACCTCATTATTATACTAAAGAGGAGCGAGATGAAGGATTTTTTGCATCTTTAAATAATGCTAATTTTTGGACTAATGACTTTTCACAAGGATTATCTTTTGTAGTAGGAGCTGTTTTAACTGAAGGATTAGCATCTGGTTTTATGGGTTCTGCAAATGTTGCTAGAGCTAAAAATTTATTTAGTAATGTAAGTAAGTCTTCACGTCTTAGTAGTGGAAAATCTTTTTTACATCCTGGAACTAGTATACCAAAAGGTAGAACAGCTTTTAACTCTTTACTTGATAAAAAGAAATGGGGAGCATTTGGTACTACTTTAAGACAGTTAGGTACAGGAGCAATGTATGAGTCAGGAGTAGAAGCAAGGCATCATAAAGATGAAACAGTAGCAAAGTTAGTTCAAATGTATAGAGATGCAAATGACAATAAAATGCCTTCTAAAGATGAAATGGCAAAAATTGATGAATATGCTACTTTAAGTGCTAATAGTGTATTTGCAGGAAATGTTGCATTAGTTGGGTATGGTAATTATATGATGTTCCCTAAGATATTTGGTAAAGGATTTAATGGTACAAAAAGAACTTTAAGGGGAACAATAAAAGAAAGTTTACGAGAAGTTAAAAATAGAATACCACTAGTTGGAAAAGATTATCAAGCATTGTATAAAGCTATAGGTAAAAAACGAGCTTTTACAAATGCTGCTTGGAGAATACTTAAAGTTCCTATGTATGAAGGATTTGTAGAAGAAGGGGGACAAAAATTATTAGACCTTTCTGGTCAAGGAGCTGCTGAATATTGGTATAGAAGAAAAAATGATCCAGAAATGTTGGGTATGACTGCAGAACTTATTAATCATATGGATGATAAATTTTCTGAAGCATATGGAAGTCCAGAAGGAAGTAAAGAGATAGGTATAGGATTTATGTTAGGATTTTTAGGATTACCAGGATATCGTACAGTAAAAACCACAGAAGGAAAAACAAAGAAAGAGTGGGGTATAGGAGGTGTATGGGATCAAGTACGTGGTATGAGGAAAGAAAGAAAAATGATTGACGCTTTAGAAGTTAGTCTTAAAGAGAATCCACATGCTGTAGATGCTTTAAAATCTTTAACTGACCGTATGGTTAGAGCAGGAGTTATACAAGATGCAAGTGATTTTGCTCAAATTATAGAAAATCCTTATATGTGGAAAAATGAGGAACATGATAATATATTTACATATACAATAAATAGACTACAAGCAGGTTTAGAAGAAAGTATACTTAATGATATAGATGATATTAGAAATATGAGTCTTGCAGAATTTAGAGAGACTTTTAAATATAATGATTTAAATGATTTAACAGATATACAACTTAAAGAAAAACAATCTGAACTTGTAGATATGATGGATGAACGAGTTTCTACTATCAAGCAAACATATGATAAAGTAAATGGTTCATTTTTAAATTACAGTGAAGATCAAAAATTAGCTATTACACATGCTTTATCAGTTAGTGAAAACTCTCAAGCAAGAGAAGATGCTATTTACGATAAATTAAAAGATATATTAGGAGTTGATGAGTTATTTGCTGAAGAGCAGGTAGAATCAAGAAGTATAAGAGAACAAAGAGATCAAGAACAAACAGTATCTAGATTAAGAAATCTTTGGAGAAGAATGACTCCTAAACAAAAAGAAGATGTATTAGCATTACCTGAAGCTAAGTATATGATGCAACAAAAAAATATAAGTGAGTTTACAGGAGAAGATTTACAACAACTTTTATACGGTTTAATACAAGAAAGAAAAGGCATAGAAGAAGAAATACAATCTTTATATGAAGAACAAAGTAATCCTCCACAGAAAAGTGAAAAAAATATAGAAGGTGATGAAATAGGAGGAAGTTCAACTTCTAATACTAAAGCGGGTAAATTAGAATCTTTAGAGGATAAATATGAAAAAATTAAAAAGAAGACAGAAGATCTTGTAGACGCTATAACTAAAGGATTAGATCCAGAATTAAATGAAGCAGAAAATAAACTTATTCAAGAGTATGCTGAAAAAGACCCTACAGCATATTCTTTAAATAAAGAAGATATACAACAAATGTTTAAAGATGCTAAAAAACTGAGAGCTAGAAGACACAGAGCATTATCTATGTATAATGAGTTATTAGATTATAGAGATGAAGTTAAACAGTCTTGGAAGTATTTAGGATTTGGTAAAGCTAAACAAGGTAAAAGAAAAACTCCTCCTAAGATGTTAGGTATGGAGATAATAGATGAAAATAGTAGGATAGCTCAAAATGCAGAAGAGCTTGCAGATCCAGACTTACAACGATTATTTACAAAATATCAAGGAAGAATAGTAGAGTTTGAATATACTATGTATGACCCTACAACTAAAGAAGGTTTACTAGGTTTAGCTAAATCTAAAGGATTGACAGAATTAGTTATGTCAGATGTTGAAAAGATACTAAAAAGGAGACCAGAATTAGATGAAATTACAGCTATAAAAACAGCTTTACAGCTTAGAAATGTTGATGTTGCTCCACAAGGAACTACTTCAACTTATAGATTTTATGTACAACCAGAAAAAGCAGTTTCAGGAACTGAGCATTTACTTATTGCATACCCTAGAAGAGAAACACTAGAATTACTTTTAAGAAAAAAAGCATTAGAAAAATTAGGTGAAAACGAGACTGCTAAAAAAGAATTAATAGAACTAAATAAAATTCTTAAAACTCGAGAACATAGAACTTCTTATCAAACAGAAGAGTTAAGATTTTTAAAAGGAGCAAGAAATATAAAAGTAATAGATCAGGCACATCAAATATCAGAGGTATTAGATATATCTATTGAAAGTGCAAAACAAGAAATAAATAATGATATAGCATCTTTAGATAAACAGATTGAAGATACTATAGAAGAAATAGGTAAAATATCACAAGAATTACTAACTACAACTTCTGAAAATATAAATGCTAAAGGTAAAGAAGTATTAGCAAAAAGAATATATAATATTTCTAGACAAGAAGCATCTTTAAGAGAAGGTTTAGATAGTTTAGAAATTAAAAAGCAAGAAGCAGTTGATAAATTAGAGATACTAAATAGATTAATTTCAGAAGTTAGAACAGCTACTAATCCTGAACAAGTACAAGAAAAAATAACAGAATTTTTACAAGAGAATTGGAAAGATACAAGACAGATTTTAGAAGAGCATTTAAATAAAGGCTTTTTTCAATCTGCAGCTTATTCTTATCCAGATATGAATATATTTGCTCCTGCATTTGAAAATGAGACAGATAAAGAAAAATTAATGGAACTTGCTGCAATGGTATTAGATTTTTCTGTTAATCTACAAGAGTTACCTGAAGAGTTAATAGGACTGTTAGATAAAGGAACTGCAGATATAAAAAATAAGTTAGATTTATTAATACCTATATTAAATAAAACTAAAAAATTATTACATTTTAAAACTCCAAAAGAAAATCAAAAAGGATTGTTTGGAGATATATATAATACAAATTATGATTTAAGATTTAGTAAAGCTACTGAAAAAGAAAGAAGAGCAGAATATGAAGCGTTATTAGTAGAATATTACAAACTTAAAGAAGAGTATAATAATGCAGTAGAACAATTAAGAGAAAAAGTAAATGTTAGATTATCTCCACTATTTGATGAGATAAATAATAATCCAAATTTAGATTCTAGAATAACTCTTGTTAGTAATTTATTTGTAGATAGGTTTAATGATGTTAATGAGTTATTAAAACAATTAACTACTCCAGATACAATGCCAGTAGATCAATTAGATTCACATCCAGGTGTAAGTGAAAATGAATTTGATTCTAGTAGATCTCAAATGGACGATGTTAGTTTTGATAAATCTTTAGATTCTAATAATGTATCGGAATCTAAACCTAAAATTTATTATAACTCTCCAGCATTAATACATATAGGAGTAGGAAAAACTGCAGGAAACCATTATCAAGCAAGAAAAGAATATAATAGATTAAAAGAAGAATCTGAAAAAAGAAAGCTTACAATAGACGAACAAAATTTATTAGAAGCTTATAGATCTCAATCAGTATTCTTTAATTTTACATCTAGAAGCGGTAAAGATTCATCTCAATTTAAATTTGATAATTACAGACTTAGACCTACAACTAGATTTACATTAGAAGAAGAATATCACGATGAGGTTTATTTTTATGATCATAATAGATCAAGTGAAACTGCCCCTAAATACTCTACACTTTCTTATAAAGGAAAACCTAGTAAATTTAAAAAAGCTAAACTAAGGAATGAATCTAAAGAAACTATACTATTAATGGTAGTTGATCATGAAGGGATTCCTGTTAGACATGAAGGACATTTAGTTTATACATCTATGATGGGTACAAATCCTTGGGTTACTAAAATTGATTCACAAGGAACTACACACAATGTTTATAGATATGGTAGAGCAGATCTTAAAAAAACTGGTACTGAAGAAGAAATACCATCTGTTACTATAAATGGTAAACTATTTTTTAAAGGTGAAATGAAAGATGAATCTAAAAAAATATTAAGAGATCATAAAATTTTTAGAGATAAATTACTTTCGTCTTCAGAATTTAAATATTTAAAAATTCAAAGTAAGTCTTTTGGTAAACAAATACTACCTTTAGGAGTTTGGTATAATAAAGATGGTGAAACTGCAGCTTATAAAGGTAAGGCTAGAAATACAATTGTAACTAGAGAACAAGATGTTCAAGATATTGATTTACGTATAAGTAACAATGCTGAAACAAATAAAATATCTATAGGAGCTAAAGAAGTTAAAGTAGATGCAGGATTTTATTATGTTATTAAAGATGGCAATTTAATAAGATTTAAACCTAATAGATTACCTAAATCTATACAAAATAATGTGTATAATTTATTAAGATTATGGGCTAAACAAGTAGAAAACTCTAAATCAGAAAATCCTACATTTGATACTAAAACAGCAAATTATGCAGCAGGTATTTCAGATAAAAGTATTCCAGATCAATTAAAACAATTAATATTTTTTGGAAAGCATTCTAAATCACGAACTAATAAAGCATTGCGTATTTATACAGAAGGAGATGTTTTATATTTTGGAGATAACTCTATATCATTTGAACAATTAGTAGCAGCTGATGCGTTTGCAGAACAACATGGAGTGTTAAAGAATTTTCTACAACAATTATATGTACAAGTAAATGCAATTACTTTAAAAGATGATATAGAAGCTCGTAATATAAAACATAACAAACGAAGTAGAAATATTCAATATAAAGAATATACAGAAATAAAAGTTTCAGATGATCTTAGTATAACTCCTGTAAAATGGGATAATTATACTCATTTTTTATTAGGAACTAGATCTAAAGGAGCTACTGTTAAAAATGAGCGTACAAATGAAGATATTCCAGTACCTGTTAATATGCATAATGATACATTTAGTGTAGGTAAAGATAATCAATCTTATGAAAATCCACAATTTGAAAATGTGTATTTTATATATGATAAAAATGTTACATCTGAAGAGAATTGGAATAGCTTATCTAAATTAGATGCAACACCAATTGTAGATGAAAATGATGGTAGAGCAGCAGAAGTAGCAGGAATAAATCTTGAGTTGGAAGAAGGAATGGAGATTGATAGAACTACAGAAGAGATGGTAGATGAAGAGTTATCTATGCGAGAAAAAATGGACTCTGAAGCGTCTAAAGAAGATGATTATACTAGTTTATTAGATTTAAAAGATTCTAAAAAAGAAGCTGACGGCCCTAAAAGAAAGAGAGAAAGAAAAAGTAAAATAGATACTAAAGGCCCTACTGAACAACAAATTAAAGAGGAGACAGAAAGGTATAGTATAAGTTATGATAAAGGTAGGTGGGATCCAGCTAACTTTGAGCCTATGTTAAAGATTCATCTTGAGGAATGGAAAAAGAAAAATTTTGGTATTTCAGATAATACTTCAGATGATGGTGCTGCTATGACTGCTAAAAATATAGAAGATTATCAACTAATGGATCTATATGGAGAATATCAAGAATTTGTTAAAATGGTACCAACAGATAAATTTGGTAATCCTATTTTTAGAGTAAGAACTGTACAAGGATTAGTTAATGGTAGTGATTGGGGGTATTTTAAAAAGACTGGTGAAATATTATTATCTTCAGAAGCTATAAGAGGAGCTATCTTTCATGAAACTTTTCATGGTATAACATATAAATTATTATCAAAAGCACAAAGAACCGAGTTATATAATGAAGTTAAAGGGTTAAAAGGAAAAGCTACTACTTATTTAGGGGAAACAAAAAATCTTTCAGAATTTACAGATATAGAAGCTGATGAATGGTTAGCAGAAGAATTTAGACAATATGCTTTAAATAAAGGAGATTATATAATTGGATCAAGAGTTAAACAATCTATTATTCAAAAATTATTTAATTTTTTATATAAGTTTTTTAAAGGATTAGATACTAGTAAAGCTCTTTTCAAAAGAATTCAAACAGGATACTATAATAGTGGAATAGAAAATTATGTAACATATAATGTATCTGAAGCACTAGAAGGTAGAAGTGGAGCAGCGTTTTCTAAAAGAGTAAAAGTAAGAGCTAGAGTAGATTTAAATAAAGGAATAACAGTTGCTTTAGGTAATAAAATTGCAAATTCTAAAAAAATGGGATTTGAAACTTTAATAGCTGTAAAAAATACTCCAGAAGCAATATCTAAGATGCTTAAACCATTGTATGGGGGACCTGGACAGATAAATACTGTTTACTCTGAATTGCATGATACATTAGTTCCACAATACAATACACTTGCAGATAGAAATTCAGACCTTATAGATATAGAAGCATCAAGAGCTTTGACTCAAGAAGAAGAAATAGAATTTAGAAATAGTGAAAAAGATTTAGACAATATAGAAGAAATGTTATCTATATTAGAAAATGATTGGTCAAACTTAGTTAATGTTAATCTAAAATTTTTAGAAAAATATAGATTAGGATCTGAAAGCATCGGTATTGATTCTCTTATTGAAAAAGGAGTAGAAGAGACAGAATTAAGTAAAGATACATTAGGTATTAAACCTGCAAATGAAATTAATTTAAAAGATGCAATTGAACCTGGAATTAAACTACTTTTAGGTACATTACCTCAAGCTAGTACTATTAAAGGTAAATCTGTATTAAAAGTTAATAGTTCTGGAGTATACAATGTTGCAGATTATAATAATATAGCTAATACATTATATAAAAAACTATCTAATAAAAGTACTATAGAAGAGATTGTATCAGAACTACAAGAACTATCTAAAGAAAATAAAACATATCAAGTATTATTAGATAGATTACACATTTCTCAAGGAATAGATAATTTTTCAAATTTTAATTTTGAAAGAATGAAATTACTTGTTGGATTTTTAAATACTTTTAATACTACATCAGAAAAATATGTAATGATGATGGCTAATGAAGTTAAATCTAATGAACAGCCAGGAAGATATTTTGTTAACTCTAATACAGACAGAGCTGAAAATATAATAAAAAATGCTTGGAATTACGGATTTAAAAATAAACTATATACTTATTTAGGTAAAATAAATTCAGATGGTAAACGAGTGCTAGATTTAAATAAAGAAGCTAAAATAGGGAATCAAAAGAAAACTATTAAATCTTGGATAAATACACCATTAGATATAAGATTAACATTAAGTTTATTAGGAGGCATTGGATTACAATATTCTAATTTAAATAAACTTATAAAACGGTTTGAAAATAATACTGCAGAAGCAGAAGACTTTTTAAATAATTCTAGATGGATTTTTTCAGAACTTATTAAAAAAGAAGGTGATTTATCTTCTATACTAGGAGGAGATGTAGAAGGTAATCTTAAGTCTTTAATAGAATATGAAACAGAAACTACAGATTTAGCAGTAACTTTACAACACATTACTCCTTTAAATAAAACTGTTTTTGGAGTTACAAGAAAAAGCTATTTAAATATATTAATAGATAAATTAAATGCTAATGATGCTGAAATAAATAGATTAATGGAGTCTCCATATATGAAGGGGTCACTATATAATAAAGAGCGTATAATAAAAACAAGAACTTTAGAAGGAGGTAAAAATAGAAACGAGTCAAAAGGATTTGATATATCTAAAACAACTAAAGGTAATATTTCTCTAATACATATTAACTCTATATTAGAAGGATTTGTTCCTTTATTAAGAGTTGGTAATAAAAAACAAGAAAAATCAGTTCAAATAGGATATAATAAAGAAAGAACAGGAGAGGAAGTTAGTCAATATTTAAAAGATTTACTTTTAGATGAAATTATTACAGCTAATAGAATAAAAACAAATGAAAATTTACAACAGATATCACAGTTAAATAAAAAAGGTAAAAGATTACAATTCTTTAATGATAGTACTGCTTTTCCTGCTATAACAACTAGAGCAGAAGAATTTATTAATAATGGTGGAGCTAAAATTCTTAGAGATAGTAGAAAATTATTAGAATTTATAAATTCTGAAGAAGTAAATGATAATATAAAAGAGTTTTTAAATAAACAAAGAAATGATAATTATAACTTATTAATGGAAACTGGATTAATATCTAAGTCGCCTAAAGGATATAATAATGTAGGTATAGATAATACACACATACCAGGAGGAGAACGTAATGGTGAAATATCTTTAGAAAATATAAAAAAGGTAGTACAAAAATTAACTCACACACAGTTAATAAATGAAATAGAGCAAACTAGATTATTCTTAGGACATCCAGCACTATATTCAGATATATTTAAACGTACATCTGGTATGGTAGGTACTAAAGTTTATCCAAGCTATAATCCTAGTATCTTAAGTTGGATGAATGAAAACATGCCTAATTTAATAACTAAATCTAAACATACTGGAACTGTAAGATTTGTTACAAGAAAGGAAATAATTAAACCTTCTGAAAATTTATTAGATTATATAAGTAGATTAACAGCGCTAGATGAAACTGCAGTAGCAAAAACTGTTAGATCTAGATATAGTAAAATGGAAGTATTTGACGGTGGTGGATTTATAAATTTAGATTTTTATCGTAAAGTTTTATTTTTAACAAATAATTGGAGTCAACCGCATGAAAGATCCTATCAAAAAATAGTTAATAATATACCTTTAAATGAAAATGATATTGCATTATTTCCTCCAATAAAACCTCAAGTATTTGCAGATTACTATGCTGATAACTTTGATGGTTTAAATTTAAAAGTCTTTAATAAATTTGCATTATTTCCTATACATCCAGCATTATCTAAAGTTGTAGGTATGGAAAATCAAATAACTGATATAGATAATATACATGACGATATGATCAAGAAAGGTTTAGATTATATGGTATTTGAATCAGGAACTAAAGTAGGAGCTAAAACAAACTCTAAAGGTAATTTTGAAGCTTTTTATACTAAAGAAGGACAATATAATTATTTATCAGACGCATCATCTATTCAAAGTTATGATTTAGAATTTTTTGGAATGCAATTAGATCCAAAAATGAAAGTAGAACGAAAAGTAAGAATAGGTACTCAAGGAGGAATTTTAACACTTATGGATATTTTTCAAAATGGTATGGTTAATCCAAATTTAGGAGATAGATTTGATGAAGAAAGATCATGGAGAGATGTTGCTAATAATTATAACAATATACACAAATCATTAATTGAAAAAGACATAGCTACATTAGCAAAAAAATTAGGTTTTATTAAAGCTCAAGATGGATTTATACCTATAGGAGAAATTCAACGAGAAAAAATGTTAGAAACTATTCTATTTGAATTAGATGCTAGAGAAACATCAGAGTCTGTAAAAGATGCAGTTAATTATTTATTTTCACAAGCTATAACTTATACTAATCAAATAGCTAATAAACAAAAATTAGATAATTTATTATACTCTGTAGTTACTAATACAGTTATTAATAGAAAAACAAATGGATCTTTATCCGTTTTACAAGCAGATATAGGTTTTAGTATTCCAGGATCTCAAATTAAAACTGATGTAAATTTACCTACAGGAATGAGACCATTAAAATTTTATACTTTTGAAGAAAATAGTGTAACTTTAAATGCTATGGAAGTTTATTTACCTCATTATTTAAAAGAAGAATATGGTAAAAAACTTAATATAGAAGAATTTGATGAAGAAGCTTTAAAGATAATAGGATTTGGTATGCCTACTGAAGGTTTAAATTCAATTGATTTTATTAAAGTAGCTGGATTTTTACCTCATAATGCAGGAGCAAATATTATTGTTCCTCATGAACTTGTAGCTAAAACAGGTAAAGATTTTGATATAGATAAATTTACATTATACTTACCTAATATACATAGAAATCAAGATGGGATAGTAGAATTAGTAAAACCTATTAGAACTCCAGAAGAATTGCTTATAACAGATCCTAGAGCTTATGAAGCTACTGCTTCTAAACTTTTTGGTACAGATACAGAAGGTTTTGTATCTTTTATAGAAACATTAACAGCTACTAAAACAGAACCGGGACCAAAAGCAGGTGTTGTCTTAAATGATTTAAATACCCAACTTATTGAATTAGGATTTAATGAATTACCAGACGTATTTAAACAGCCTACAGCAGTTATACAAAATGAATTAATAAAAAGTATGACAGAGATATTAAAACATCCTGCTAATTTTGCTAAACTAATAGCTCCTATTGGATCATTTAATTTAAGTGAACTTGCACATAAAATACATGATGCTCAAGTAGATGCAAATATAGATGGCGTATCTAGAGAGGGTGGAACATTATTTGAACAGTTTAGTATACGTAATCTAATAAAAACAACTTATCAAATGTATCAAACTATTGGAGGTACTGGTATTGTTGCTAAAAGTATTACACATCATACTAAATCTCAAAAAGCTAATCTTAAGTTAAATATGACTACAGGTGCGTTTAACTTTCAAGGTCTACCTACTCAAGAAGAAGCAAAATCTATTTCTTTAGCTTTAGTTAATGATTTTTACGGTAATAATATAAGTAAGTCTTTACAAGAATATATAACAGCATATGTCGATGGTGAAAAAGATCCTTTTATTATGTATGTTAATGGAGGACAATCAGGTGCTGCAGTACATATGCTTTTACTTAGAGTAGGGGTACCACAATCAGTAGTATTAAAATTTATGTCTCAGCCAATTATACATAAATATTTTGAACTTAAAAATAACCAATCTATAGCTTTAGCAACTAGTGCACTTTCTAAAACTCCATCAGAATCTTTAATAAAAGAAAGTTTATCTAAGATAGTAGGGCCAGTTCCTACTAATACAACACAGTTTACAGAAGAACAGTTAAATGAAATGTTAGTTACAAATTTAGATGCTATGCCTGCTGCGCATAAAGAGCACCAAGCACAAATACTTGAAGATTTTCTTAGATATAAAAAACAAGGAGAGATGTTAAGAAAAGCTCAAGAAACAACAGGGCAAGATACAGATGAATTAAAAAATGGATATAATTTAATATATTTAAATGCTTTAAAAGAAGCTATTAAAGAAGAAGGATATTTTGAAAATTTAGAAAATATAACTGAGCCTAATTCATATATGGGAACTCTTGAACTACTATTTGAAGATGCTCCAGTAATATTTAGAAATATGGATCTTAAAGAAAACATACCATCTATTAAATTACATATGCAAAAAGTAGCAAAAGAATTAATATTAAATGACACACCTAAAGATGATGTTATTTATCATTTACAACAATTTGATAATTTTATTACTTCAGCAATATGGCAAGCTAATGCTAATAATGAAGGTATTATTTTAAATAGTAAAACAAAAGAGTTATTTCAAGGAGAAAATAGTTTACCTAAATTAATAAATAAAGCTAAAAGAGATTATCCAGATAATTTGTTAATACAAGATTTATTACCACAAATACAAGAATTCACAGATCCTTCTAATTTTGACTATACAATAGATAAATTAAGATTAATTTCAAATAAATATGGGATAGATGAAATTGACAATCTATCTAATGCTTGGGAAGAATTATATTTATCAGAAGGAGCTTCGCAAGTTTTAGCAGAAGCTATTTTAGATTATAGTATTATTAAATCAGGTACCCAATCACATCCAACAGCATTTTTTCAAGCTTTGCCTGGTACAGCTATAATAAATAGAACTAAAGTATTATTTGAAACAGCATATCAATTAGATAGTAAATTAAAAATAGAAAATTTATATGCAGATTTCTTAGACAACTCTTGGGATAACTCTAGGATAGTTCCTAGTCGTTATGCTGGAAAATCTGATATGAAAGCTAAAGCTGCTTCTAAAACTTTTAAAACATATAAATTTAATCATCCTAGAGTTCTTTTAGTTGTTCCTAGAGAAGGAGCTTCTCGTAAAGGAATAGCTGGCCAAATAGGAGATACATATTATAAAGTATATTTTAAAAAGATAGCAGAAGAAGAAACTAAAAATGGTATGCTTATTACTTATCAAAGAGGAATTAAAAAAGGTTTATATGGACATTTAAAAGAGCCTTTAACAGACAAATCAATTATTGAATCAAATAACTATCAATTTGGTAGGGATAAGTTAAATTTATCTGAATCTATAATAAACCAAATAAAAAGTAAAAATAAAACTTTAATTAATTTTCCTGAAATAGTTAACGATAAAGTTACAGAAGGAATTAAAATTTTACCAGATGGTACTCAAATAGAATTAACTAACATAATGCAAACTAATTTAAAAGGTTTGTCTAAATCAGTTAATTTTAGTACTTTTGGCGTTAGTAATTTAACAGAGTTAAAAGCTAAAATAGCTCAAAAAGAAGGACATAAAAATTGGAGTGAGTTTCTTCAAAGTCCTAAAAACGAAATGTTTAAAGCAAATAGATCATTAAGAAACTTTTTTGAAATTAAAATTTTAGATGCATCAACTAATGCATATACTACTCCAAAAGTAAATGATACAAGTACTTATAGTCCAACAAGTATAAATGATCTTAAAGATAATCATAACCCTTGTGAAGGGAGTTAAAAATATAATATAATGGCGTGTAATATAGTAAGAAAAGAAGACGGTTCAATTCAAGATGTATATACTAATTCAGGTAGCCCATCTAACTTATATGGACAAATTAATAATGCAATAAAAGATAAAGATGCTGCTTATGCTGTATATTTAGAAATTTTGTATAAAGCTGATCAAGGACAATTAAATACTTTAGGAAATTTTGTGCCTAAAAACAATCAAGGTGAGTTAAGAATAGATCTGAATCCAAAAGCTATGTCTATTGTAGCAGAAGCACAAAATAATATAGGTATTTATAAACAAAAAGCACTTGCTTTAGAACATGCCCACAAAAAAGATTTGTTAGAAGAAAGTATTAAAGATTTTTTAGATACAATAAAAGTTAATGTAGAAATAGTTGAAAATAATTTAATACACGACAAACAAGGTAATACAATAGATGCTGTTGCTTCTGCAGATCTATTAAATAGAATTATTACTGTATCTAAAGATAAAAAAGGAGAAGACACTCTTGCAGAAGAAGCTTCACATTTTATTGTAGAGCTTTTAAGAGCTGATATGAATCCGTTATATACATCTATGTATAATAGAATAGATAATTATGAAGAGTTTAGAGAAGTTTCTGATCCTAATGGATTTTATTTTAATGAGTATAATGGAGATATAGATAGATTAAGACGGGAAGCTATAGGTAAGGTTATAGCCAAACATTTAATGAAACAAGATACAATACTTAATAATAAAGAGACAGACCCTTCTAAGATATCAAGATTACAAAGATGGTGGCAAAGAGTATTAAACTTTTTAAATAAAATATTAGGCCGAGTGGCCACAGATCCATTTTTACACTCCGCACAAGTATTATTAAATAATAGGCTAGAAGACACATTAAAATCAGATCCAAGTACATTAAAACTTCCTAATGAAATTTTTTATCAAGAAGATTCTAATACAGAGTTAACTCCTTTACAAAAATTAGAAAGAGACGCTAAGCTTTATAAGCAAGCAGATGTTAATATAGATGGTAATCCTTATTTTCAAAAATTAAGTGAAAATGGTGAAACTAAAATTGAAAGGTATGTATATGTAGGACCAAATACTGAATCTTTAACTGCAGGAGATATTGTAACAAAAAGAATGAGTGATAAAGCTGCGTTAAAATTTAAAAAAAATAAATATACTGCTTATGATGATGGTATAGAAGCTTATAATAAAGCATGGGGTAAAATGCGTCAACATTCTGGTACTAGAGTACATCAAGTTATGGAAAGGCTTATTAATGTTTATACAGGCAATTCTAAAGAAACTATATCAGACATACAAAAAGAATATACAGAGTATACACCTCAACAATTTGCTAAATTATCTTTCTATGCTAATAATTTAATAAAAGAATTAAAAACTTTAAATACTAAAATTAATAAAGAAGAAGGAACTTCAGGAAAATTAGAAATAAGAACAGAAATGTTTTTAATGAATAGAAAAGAAGATATGGGAGGTACAATGGATCTTATAGCTTTCTTTGGAGATGGATCTGCTGCAATTTATGATTTTAAATCTAAAGTAGTAGATATAACAAAAGCAGGAGCTTATATTGGAAAAGACGGTAAAGTTAAGTTAGAAAGAGATGTTTTTTTAGAAGGTAGAGAGAATTATAGTTTACAAATGTCTCAATATAAAAATACTTTAATAAAACAATATGGTGTGTCTAAAGTAAGACAATCAAGAATTATACCTATAATGATGCATTATAAAACTGATTCTAATGGATTTCCTTTAGATAAAGTTAATGATTTACAAATGGGAGTAGAAGATAATCCATTTTTAGAGAAAATGCCTGTAGCCGGAGAAAAAACTTTTATAGCAAATATTGATAAATTAATTACAGCAGAGTCTAGAAGATTAAAAGTATTATTAAAAAAAGAAAAAGGAGCTACTTACACTCAAAAGAAACGTTTAGCAGAAAAAATAAAAGTTTCTAAACGAATATTACAAAGATTACAGTTAGATAAAAATGTAGATTTAGTTATTACAGAAGCAACTAGATTAGTTAAAAGAGTTAATAAAGCTCTTAAAACAGAAGAAAAAACTTTAAAAAATGGTGATGTTAATGTAGATTATATGAATGAAGAACAGTTACTTAATGCATATAATGAACTAAAACACTTTAATAATTTTACAGTTATAGAAGAGCTAGTAAATGTATATAAGAAAAGAGGAGAGGTTACTAAAGCAGAAGAACTACAAGCTATGTTACAAGTTATTGGATATGATATATCTAATACAATTGAGCAACTACAACAAAAAATGGTTGAAAGACTAGTAGATATAGCTGAAAAAGAGGGAGTTAAAAGTATTGATACTTTTAATAGAAGAATTGGAGTTTTAACTGCTAATTGGGTAAGTAGATCAAATCAAAGTCATCCAGCTTTAAGACTTATACATAGAATAAAACGTAAAGTAGAAGATAAATTAGTAGAAGCAGAAAAAGAATTATCTTCAGAAATAGCTACATTACAAGAAGATTTATTTACTTGGGGAAGTGCTAATGGTTTACAAGGGCCTCTTGTGTATGATGCATTAATAAATCCAGATACTATGTTTCTTTATAGTAGATTTAATGAAAAATTTAACATTGATAGAAAAAGAGCATTAGAAAAAAGAGATATAAATTGGTTAAAAACACATTATACAATTGATAAAGAAACTTATGATGATAGTTTTGAATTTTTTAAAGAAAATGCTTTTAAATTAATAGATGAGCAAGGTGGATCTGAATTTAGAATACAAAAAGAAAGAAATAAATGGTTAAAGAGATTTGATCCGTCTTTAGATACAGCTTGGCTTAATCCTAAAAATCCATTTCTTAAAGTTACAGAAGATAATACAATATTAAATAAATATCTTTCTACGCAGTATACTAAAATTCAATCAACTCCTGCTTTAAAAAATTTCTATGATTTTCATAAAAGAAAAGTTAAAGAGTTTATGCGTATAATGGGAATTACTAGAAGTGAAAATTATATAGCAGACATACATAAAAATTTAATAGATCAACTTATAGAAACTGGATGGGATTTTGGAAATTTATCACAATCTATGTTAGATAAACTGCAAATGAGACAACATGAACAAGATTTTGGAGAAACTGATATTGATGGTAATTTTGTTAGACATGTTCCTAGATATCATACTATTCGATTAGAGAATGCTGATGGAAATGTTGACCCAACACTTAAAAGTAAAGAATTAGGTAAGAGTTTATATTTATTAGGATCAGCAGCTTATAATTATAAATATCTTAATGAAGTAGCTCCAGACTTACTTATGTTAGAAACTTTATTTAAAGAAGGAGTTATAGAAGAGATAGCTGAAGACACTAAAGGTCAACTTATAAAAGAAGGTTCTGAAGTTCTTAAAAGATTAGATAAAACTAATGCAGAAACTATTACTGAATTTATTGATGCAGAATTATATGGTCAAAATATGAAGACTCCAGATAAAGTTAAAACTATAATGGGGAAAGATGTTAGTATGCTTAAAACTGTATCAACAATAAAATCATTCCATACTATAGCAAATTTAGGTTTAAGAGGTCCTGTAGCTATGGCTGCATTTGGAGCAGGAATAATTGGATTAATAACTCAAGGATCTAAAGGTTTATATTATAATCATGCAGATGTAAGAGCAGGAATTAAATCATATACTAATAAAGATCCTAAACTTAGAGCTTTATTCGAATATTTTGAAATTACTTTAGAGGATATGTCTAAAAGACGTGCTGATCTATTGTCAAGTACAGCAAAAGGTAAATTTATGACCGGGGACAGGTGGTTTGAACTTTTAGCTAGAGCTGATAGAACTATTGATGCTGTAATAGCTGTAGCTATGTCTAGAAATTACGGTGTACATCCTGAAACAGGTAAATTAGATTTACTTAAGTATTTACCTGAAGGAACTAAATCTATTTATGATTCTATAGAAACAAAAGAAAATCCAAAATGGACTAAAACAGGGGTAGAAGATAGATATATTGTTAATATTCCAGGAATAGTTAATAAAGGGGAAGGGATTGAAAGAAATAATTGGGGAAGTTTTAGAGAAAAAGTAGATAGACAAGGAAGTAAAGTTAAAGGAGCTGTAAAACAAGAAGATAGATATAACTCACAAAATAAATTAATAAACAGATTATTTATACACTATAGATCTTGGTTACCTGGATTAGCATTAGAAAGATTTGGAAACCTACGTTATGATTATGTAATGGAAAATTTTGACCAAGGAACTTGGAAATCTTTATGGGGAAATATAGGACAAGATAAAGCATTTTCATCTTATGAAGAAGTAGTAAATGCAGAATTTGTATTGACAGATGTTGTAAAAAATCTTGGAATAGATATAACGAGAATTGCAGGAGATCTTGTTACATTTGGGGCTTTTAATTTGTATGATGTAAAACAAAATAAAGCTAGATTACAATTTGAAGGATTTTTAGCAGAACAAGAAGGAAATGCAGAATTTGAATTTAATACAAAAGAAGAAAAAGAATTAGCTTTTAAGAAATTTGTAGAAATGAAACAAGCTAATATAAGAGCAGGTTTATCAGAAATACGAGCAGTATTATTAATGATGATATCTATTATGTTGTTAGGAGCAGATTGGGATGATGACGGTAAAAAAGATATAAGACAAACTTGGGCTGGTCGACAATTATATTCTGTATTAAATAGAACATATAGAGAAGTTGCCGTATTTTATGATATTACAGAGATGACTGGTCCTAGAGCATCTGGTATTCCATTAATGAGTTTTGGACAACAAATTACTAATTTAGGTTCAAATACTATGGATCAGCTTAGAGATGACTTATTTGGACAAAATAATAAACGAGATAGAACTGGAAGAGGACATTATCTTTTTAAATTTGCACCAGGTCTTAATGGTTTAGTAAACATTGCAGAAATATATGAAACGACTCAATAGCAATTAAATAGGAAAAAGGGGGGAAGTTGTGGTTGGATCTAAATAAGGGGGTTTTTACACCCCCTTTTTTTATATACTCATTTTTAATAATAATAAATAACCAATTAAATCATCAACTGTATCTTCAGTTTCATCATTAATTCCTTTATTACTTATTCTAGCTAATTTATCATCTATTCTAGCGCATAGAGCTTCAGTTGCATTTAATTTACTAAATATATTTGTAGGATTAAGTGCTGTATTACCATAAGCTTCATTTTTAGATTTTAATAGATCAGTTATAGCTTTAACTTCTATGTCTAATTTTTCTGAAAAAGTCATATGATTTCCTTTATTTCTATCTAAATCATAATAATACTTACTGCGGCTTGTCGCATTAAAAGAGTATGGAGTATCAAACTGCATATCTTCTGGAACAGACATTTTTATATCTTTTTTCTTTTTTGTCATTTTAAAAATATATTTCTGGGTTAAAAGTTTCTTTACTTATATCTATTATACTTAGTAATTCAGAGTTAGTTTCTAGTATACATCCTAATTTTTTTTCTAATTCTTGTTTTCTTTCAGGAGCTTTAAATATTACTTTTCCTATCATACTATCTACATCAAAATTATGAAATTCTAATAAATTAATTTTATATAATTTACTTAATTCTGAATATTTTCCATTTATAAATTTATAATAATCTGTATAGTACTTAGGAGGTATATTAAATACAAAATATACAAATCCTGGATGTGGATCTTCTTTTCTTATAAATGTTCTAAATTTTGTTAAAGCTTTTTCAAATTTAATAAATAAAGGATCAGATGAAAATCTAAATGCTAAAACAATACAATCTTTATCTTCTTCTGTTGCTATAAAGCAATTTAAAAATAATTGATTCCAAAAATATAAATTTCTGTTTCCTCCTAACATAGGTAATACAAATATAGAAGACTTAGTTCTTTTTGCGCATGATACTTCATATGTGAGTATTTTATTACGCCATTTTTCTTCTATAATATTTGCTTTATATTTTATTCCTTTTATATCTGCTCGTACTCCTAATGTTTGAATAATCCCATCTGGAGATTCTAAAGATTGAATAATACTATTTACCTTATGAGGTGTTATACTTTTAGTACCTCCCGTTATTTTAAACGTTAATGCGTTTACCGGAGTATATGTTAATTCTTTACATTTCACTACCATAATTGTTCTGACTGTTTTATATCGTTAATAACT
>TARA_R110002012_G_scaffold6379_3_pt1 | contig 39769 bp, 38 predicted proteins | sample TARA_R110002012 | Tara Oceans TARA_R110002012 (sample SAMEA4396515) | marine metagenome | biome: Westerlies Biome; feature: [DCM] deep chlorophyll maximum layer (ENVO:01000326); material: water (ENVO:00002006), including particulate matter (ENVO:01000060) such as... | depth 40 m
GAAGCTTTTTCCTGACAGCCAGGTTGTCACTATTAAAAATGCCGGACACTGGGTGCATGCCGAGCAGCCTGAAGCCTTTCTTGAGACATTGATGGCCTTTCTATCGTAGCAGAGCACATGAGCGCTGGAAAATTGTACCTCGTACCAAGTCCACTTTCCGACAACAGGGTTGATCTGATAATAAATGGTCAGGTTAAAGAAATAATTTCCTCCCTCAACTGGTTCTTCGCTGAGAACATCAGAACCTCCAGAAGGTTTATCAGCACCCTGAATTTAGGCAGGCCTATCGAATCGCTGCATTTTGCTGAGCTCAACAAAGACACTGAGGATGCAGAAGTATCAAAGCTTATGGACATTGTCACTTCCGGCGAAAATGCCGGAGTCATTTCTGAAGCTGGCTGTCCCGGCATTGCCGATCCGGGTGCTAAAATAGTCGCTCTTGCACACCGAAAAGGAGTGGAGGTCATCCCACTGGTTGGTCCTTCGTCTATCTTTTTGGCGTTAATGGGTTCCGGGTTTTCTGGTCAGTCATTTACTTTCCATGGATATTTGCCGATCGATAAGAAAGCAGCGCAGGGCAAGATAAAGCAAATGGAGAAAGAGGTTGTGCAATTCGGTACAACTCAAATTTTTATGGAAACGCCCTACAGAAACAACCAGTTGTTGGAGGTAATCATCAATACCTGCCAAAATCACTCGCTTTTATGCATCGCAAGCGATATAACAGGAGAGACAGAGTTTATCCAAACCAAGAAAATTTCTGACTGGAAGGGTAAACACCCAAATTTGCACAAAATACCAACTGTTTTTCTGCTTGGAAAATAATACCTGGGCCTCAGGTTTTTAAATAAGGAAAGCTCCGCTAAATTTGCACGCTTAAAAATCAGACAACAAAGAAAAACAAATGCCATATCTATTCACGTCGGAATCTGTGTCGGAAGGGCACCCTGATAAAGTAGCTGATCAAATTTCAGATGCGCTGGTCGATCATTTTCTTGCTTTCGACCCTAATTCGAAAGTTGCTTGCGAAACACTTGTAACTACTGGTCAGGTAGTGTTAGCTGGTGAAGTAAAGTCAGACACTTATATTGATGTGCAGTCAATTGCCCGAGAGGTAATTAACCGCATTGGTTATACCAAATCCGAGTATCAGTTCGAGGGCAATTCGTGCGGGGTGCTTTCTGCAGTGCATGAGCAATCGCCTGATATTAACAGAGGCGTTGATCGTGGCAAACCAGAGGAGCAAGGTGCCGGCGACCAGGGAATGATGTTTGGCTTTGCCAGCAACGAAACTTCAAGCTATATGCCATTGGCGCTTGACCTTTCTCACAGACTGCTGAGAGAACTGGCGGTAATGAGAAGAGAAAATGGCGCCATCAAGTACCTGAGACCTGACGCCAAGTCACAGGTGACTATCGAGTACTCAGACGACCATACACCTATCAGGATTGACTCCATTGTTGTTTCTACACAGCATGACGATTTTGATGAAGAAACGAAGATGCTTGCAAAAATTAAGCAGGACGTCATCAGCGTTTTGATTCCAAGGGTAAAGGCACAGTTGCCGGCTCATATCCAAAAGTTGTTCAACGATCAGATAAAATACCACGTTAACCCAACTGGCAAATTTGTTATTGGTGGTCCTCATGGTGACACTGGCCTGACTGGAAGAAAGATCATTGTCGACACATACGGAGGCAAAGGTGCTCACGGTGGTGGTGCATTTTCGGGCAAAGACCCGAGCAAAGTTGACCGGTCGGCAGCTTACGCCACACGCCATATTGCCAAGAACCTGGTAGCCGCAGGTGTGGCTGATCAAATTCTTGTGCAGGTGTCTTACGCTATTGGCGTGGTGGAACCCATGGGTATTTTTGTTGATACTTACGGCTCCGCAAAAGTAAAAATGTCAGATGGCGAAATTGCTCAGAAAGTATCAGCAATTTTTGACATGCGTCCAGGCATCATCGAGCAGCGATTGAAGCTTCGCCAGCCGATGTACCAGGAGGCAGCAGCTTACGGCCACATGGGTAGAAAAAATGAAGTAGTTAAGAAGAAGTTTAACAGACCTGGCGAAACAAAAGAAATGGAAGTTGAGCTTTTCACCTGGGAAAAACTTGACTACGTTGATAAGGTAAAGAAAGAGTTTGGCCTTTAAGCCAGGCATTTATTGATATGAATAGGGACCTGTTGGTGAATGCCGACAGGTCTTTTTTTTACTTTACAAACGCCTCAATCGTTACTGAATTGTCGGGTAGGTACCGCTGCATAAAGAAATCCTCCAGCGCTATTCCCCTTGCCTGTGCATAGTCAAAAATCATGGTTTGTATTTTTTCTCTGCTGGGCCGCACCAACCAGTGCATGGAAAGGTTCACCGTAAGGCTTCCAGGGGCTCTCAGCTTTTTCAATTGATAGTTGCCTTCAATTTGGGTTACCCTGCCTGTCAGCAACACTCCGAAAAACTGATTGATTTCATCGCCATCTTCCGGGGGATAGGTAAGCTCTACCAAATCTCCCTTCCAGTCCTCGTTGATAATTTTTGAGCGGATGTCTTCAAAAACCATTCTTGCTGAATCAGCGACGTAGCGACCTTTGAAAGGTGTGCCTACTATGTCGTAACTTACCGCACCAGACTCCTGAACTTCGTATTCTTTAGTGCCTCCAAGAAGAAAGTAAATGCTGAATGAAATAATGGCCAGGGAAACGGCTGAAATAGCGTAGTACTTGTACCTTGGGTCAATGGTCATGGATCTGATCTGTTGAGGCATCAAAAGAAATCAAAAAAAGGCCGATTTCAAACAGCACTAAACGACCTCTTTGTATTGCATTTTATGCAGCTGAGCATAGTAGCCGTCCATGCTCAACAGCTCGTCATGGGTGCCTTCCTCCTTTATTTCGCCTTTCTCAAGTACCACAATTTTGTCGGCTCGTTGAATGGTAGAGAGCCTGTGAGCAATAACAATGGATGTTCTTCCTTTCATTAGCTTATCAATGGCTCCCTGAATCAGCTCTTCAGTCTCCGTATCAACTGATGATGTGGCCTCATCGAGCACAATGATTTTGGGATCATACACCATGGCCCGCACAAAAGAGATGAGCTGCCTTTGCCCAACCGAAAGTGTGGCTCCACGCTCCATCACGTTGTAGTCAAAGCCGCCCGGTAGCCGCTCAATGAACTCCCTTGCCCCAACAAGCTCAGCTGCCTCAATCACTTTTGATTTTGGAATTTCGGGGTTGCCGAGAGTAATATTGTTGAGAATGGAGTCTGAAAACAAAAAGACGTCCTGAAGCACTACACCGATATTAAGTCTGAGCGAGGCCAGGTCATATTCCCTTACGTCGACACCATCTATGGTGATGCTGCCCTTATTGATTTCATAAAAGCGGCTAAGCAGGTTAATTACTGAAGACTTACCAGCTCCTGTAGCACCCACCAACGCCAGCGTTTCTCCCGGATTCACCTCAAGGTTGATATCCTTCAGCACGTATTCCTCGTCGATGTAGGCAAACGATACATGTTCAAACTTCACCTCGCCCTTTAAAGTAGTTGGCGCAAAAGTACCGTTATTAGCGATGTGCTCTTTGCTGTCGAGCAAATCCAGAATCCTGTTGGAGCTAACGATACCCATTTGTAATGTGTTGAAGCGATCAGCAATCATCCTGATGGGGCGGAAAAACATCTGGATATACATGATAAATGAGATCAGGACCCCAAGGGTGATTTGATCGTCGATAACACCTCTGGCACCGTACCAAACTACAAGGCCGATACCTGCCGCCTGAATAACCTCAGCCACCGGGAAATAAATCGAATAATACAGTACCGACCTGATATTGGCCTTTTTATGTTCCCTGTTGATCTCCTTGAATTTTTCGTACTCCCTGTCTTCGCTATTGAATATCTGCACGATGTTCATGCCTGTGATATGCTCCTGTACAAAAGAGTTCAGGTTGGAAACGGCTGTACGCACCTCATTGAAAGCCACCTTTACTTTCTCCTTGAACACGTAGGTACTGATGATCAATAGTGGCAGGGTTGAAAGACTTACAAGGGTCAGCTTCCAACTGATGGCAAACATCATAGCAAAGATGACAATGATTTGAAGCAGGTCTCCAATAATAGCTGCCAAGCCTTCGCTGAATACGTCTGACAGCGTCTCTACGTCAGACACGTTTCTGGTAACCAGGCGGCCGATGGGCGTTTTGTCAAAAAACTTTAGTTTCAGCGTTTGGAGGTGCTTGAAGAGCTTGATCCTGATGTCTCGAATAATGAACTGGCCCAGCCATCCCGACAGGTAAGTGTGGCTGTATTGCACAATGGCAGTGGCGACAATCACCCCCACTAAAATTAGCGTCATGTTCACCAGGCCCTGGAAATCGCCAATGGCCACGTACTTATCGATCGTAATCTGAATGAGGTAAGGGCGAAGTGGTGACAAAAACGCCAGCAGAATGGTGAGCACCACCAGAAAGTAAAACTTGCCTATGTAGGGCTTTGCAAAAACAAAAAGCCGCCTGAGTACTTTCAGGTCAATGATATTTCCGCTTACGGTTTCCTTTTCCAAAACTATCGACTAGGGACGTGGTTAGTAATTAACTGCAAATTTCAAGAAAGGATATAAATTTCTTCAGGATAAGTAACGTTTGTTAAAAAAAGACCTTCAGCTGGCACGTTGCGGGCCGCCGATTTCCTGTCTCTGCTCTCCAAAATCTCCTTAAATTCAGTCTGGCTCAGTCTGCCCTGTCCTGCTTCCAGCAGTGTTCCAACCACGGCACGAACCATCCCTCTTAAAAATCTATTGGCACTAACGTAAAACACAAGGCTATCGTTCTCTCTTCTCCAGCAAGCTTCAAAAATATCACAATCAAAATGTTTCACGTCCGTTTTTACCTTGCTAAACGACTGGAAATCCTTCCATGTCAACATCAGCGCCGCCGTCTTATTCATGGCATCCACATCCAGCTCCGGCCTGAAAAGGTAGCTATATTTAGTTTTGAAGGGATCTTTTTTTTGATGAATGTGATACTCGTAGGAACGTGACTCAGCATCAAAGCGGGCATGCGCTTCCGGCCGCACAGGCTTTACCCAATGAACGGCAATGTCGTGAGGCAGCAGGGAATTAAGCCTGTAGAGAAATTCCTCAGGTTCGTGCCTGAGTTCCATGTCGACGTGGGCTACCTGCACCCTGGCATGCACCCCTGCGTCGGTTCGCCCGCTGCCCACACATTCCACTTCGGTGCCCAGTAAGGTGCTCAGACATTGGGTAACTACCTGCTGCACAGCCACAGCGTTATGTTGGGTCTGCCAACCGCTATACTTTGTGCCATCGTAACTCAATTGAATAAAATACCGCATGCCCCGGCAAAGGTAATTCATTCAACATAATTCACATGTTCAGCCGATTAAGGTTTTCTCTAAAGTCTTTTATGCGTTTATTTGCCAAAAATTCTTCCAATGCTTCAGCGAATCCAATCTATATTTCTGGCCCTTGCTGCCATCGTCATGGTCATCATTGTTTTTCTCCCGCTATGGCAAAAAATTGACGTCGAAAAAAGTGAAATAGTGACCATTACCGCTCTTGAAATCACACATATCAGATATGCAGGAGACGGAGTGGCAGTAGACGAGATTTTGGCTGAAAAAAATATCATGTACGTGGCCGCCCTTTGTCTGATTGCTGCGGGAGTAGCCATTTTTTCTATTTTTCAATATGGCAACAGGCTCCGCCAGATTCAATTCGGAGCCCTGAACTCCCTCATCATTGGTGGCACAATGTTTCTCGTTCTGTACTTTTGCTGGAATGCAGAAAAGACAATCGTCCCTGCCGAAAAAGGTGCTTACCTGGCGGCCTTTTATCTTTTTCCCGTAGCACTTATCCTTAACTCAATGGCCAATCGCTTTATCCGGCGTGACGAAAGGCTGGTGCGTGACTCCGATAGGCTCAGGTAAAATCAAAGTCTTTTAGTGCAGCAGTAATCGACAAATTGGTCGGTAAATGGGGCTAATTCTATTGGCCTGACATTTCTTACTGCCATCCTGACAGCCTTGTGGCTAAAATCGGGCTATGGAACGGCTTTTGCCAACCCTTCACTTATTGACCAATCATTTGCAAACAAATACAAACATGGTAACAGAAGAAAAAGGCACCCTTTCGATCCACACCGAGAATATTTTTCCCATTATCAAGAAATTTCTCTATTCGGATCACGAGATCTTTTTGAGGGAGTTGGTATCGAATGCCGTGGATGCCACACAAAAGCTGAACCGCCTGGCAGCCCTGGGCGAGTACAAAGGAAAAATTGGTGACACAAAAATTAAGGTGTCTATCGATGAGAAAGCAAAAACAATCACAATCAGTGACAAAGGCATCGGTTTAACAACTGATGAAATAAAGAAATACATCAACCAAATTGCCTTTTCAGGCGCAGCCGAATTCGTTGAGAAATACAAAGACAAAGGAGAAGAAAAGCAAATCATCGGTCATTTTGGCCTTGGTTTCTACTCTTCCTACATGGTCGCCAAAAAGGTAGAAATTTTCACGAAATCGTATCAGACAGGTGCCGAAGCTGCCCGCTGGGAGTGCGATGGATCAACTGATTTTGAAATTACCCCGACCAAGAAAAAGGACAGGGGTACCGACATCGTGCTTCACATTGCTGAAGATTCTGAAGAGTTTTTGCAAAAGCACAGACTTCAGGGTATTCTCGATAAATACTGCAAGTTCCTGCCTATAGAAATTGAGTTTGACGGGAAGGTGGTTAACAACCCAAGCCCCATCTGGACGAAGCAGCCAAGCGAGTTGAAGGATGAAGACTACCTGAACTTTTACAAAGAGCTTTATCCATTTGCTGAGGATCCGCTTTTCTGGATTCACCTGAACGTCGACTACCCCTTCAATCTTACCGGTGTTCTTTATTTCCCTAAGCTGAAAAATGAGCTGGATGTACAGAGAAACAAGATTCAGCTGTATAGCCGGCAGGTGTTTATCACCGACGAGGTGAAGGACGTGGTGCCGGAGTTTTTGATGCTGCTTCACGGCGTAATTGACTCTCCCGACATTCCTTTGAACGTATCGAGGAGCTACCTTCAGTCGGACGGGAACGTGAAGAAAATCAATACCTACATCACCAAGAAAGTAGCAGACAAGCTTGGCGACCTCTTCAAAAAAGACAGAGCAGGGTACGAGAAAAAGTGGAACGACATTGGCCTGTTCGTGAAATACGGAATGATCAGTGAAGAGAAGTTCTATGAGAAGGCGCTTGACTACACGCTTGTGCAGGATATCGACGACAAGTTTTACACACTCAAAGAATACGAGGAGCATGTAAAGCCAAACCAAGCTGACAAGGATGGCAACACTGTTTTCCTTTACACGACCAAACAAGCACAGCAGCACAGCTACATTGAAAACGCCCGCAAGCGTGAGTACGGTGTGCTAAAAATGGACGGACAGCTCGACAGCCACTTCATCAACCACATGGAAATGAAGATGGAAAAGGTGAACTGGAAGCGAGTGGATGCTGATGTGCTGGACAAGCTGATCGACAAAGACGAGAAGAAAGAGTCGGTGCTGTCGGAAGCAGAGCAGACCACAGTGAAAGAGCTTTTTGATAAGGCCATTAACAACAAAGCATTCACAGTAAATGTGGAGGCCATGTCGACTGACGACATGCCGGTGGTGATCACGTTGCCGGAGTTTATGCGCAGAATGAAAGACATGTCGGCGATGGGTGGCGGAATGGCCATGATGGGTAATATGCCTGACGCTTATTCAGTGGCTGTAAACGGTAACCATGCCCTGGTAGGCAAGATCCTTAAAGCGAAAACTGAGGAGGAGAAAACAGACCTTGCCAAGCAAGCCTTTGATTTGGCTAAGCTGTCGCAGAACCTGCTTACAGGCCCTGAGCTCACAGCCTTCATCAAAAGGAGCCTGGATATAGTATCGGCCTAAGCGCCAATACCAGCTATAAAGTTAAATCCCCGGAGCGATTCGGGGATTTTTTTTGTTTTGCAGAACCTTGAAATTGCTATTTTTTGTATGTACAATCTTCAGGTTTCGATTTGATGAAATAGCTTTTGTAATTGGTGGCCTTCGGATCCATGCAACCCTCCAGATTAAGTAGTTCAATGTTCTTTAAATCAATGGGTTGTCCCTCACTCTGCAAGGCAATATACCCTTCGGTCAATGGCTTGCCTGGCTCCCACAAGGCAGGGTCGTAACCCGTAACAACCCCTCCGCCCATCTGAGGCTTGGAATAACGAAGCACCTCTTCACCGTTTACTTTATGAATAACCAAAGAGTCACCCATTACTATTAACTCCGTGTGTACCCATTGGTCACCCTCATAGGTGGCCGAGGTTGAGTTGATGCAGTGGTTAGGGTCAACCTTGCCATTGTACACGACATCGGTGCCCGGCGAGCACATGTTGCACGTGGGGCGTGGCTTACCATCGCCCAAGCCGGCGAGGAACTGCATTTCCACTGAGATCGGCCAGTTTTGCTCTTTTGGCATCGAGCGTGGGTCTTGAGAGTGGAACATCACGCCGCTGTTTTTTATTGTGTACTCGGGGGCACCTCGCTGCAATTCGCCAACAAACCGGTAGTCCATCACGAGGCGATAGTAGGAGTATGGTTGCTTGTAGTATAAATGCCCAAACTGCTCGTTGAAGTCGCCGTATTGATCGTAGCGAACTTTGATGATGCCATCCTCCACTCTGAATGTGTTGCCAAAGTTGACGCTTACATCGTGGTGGTGAATTTTAACAATCCAGTCATTGATATCTTTTCCGTTGAAAAGCGTTGCCCATTCCTCCTTGCTCTTTTTTGACTGGCCCTTTACAGCTGTTGCCAGCATCGGGACTAGTAGAATCGCTAAGGCTATTGATTTAATTAACTGGGAAATGGGGTGGCTTTTCATAGGTGTTTTTCTTGTAATTATAAGTAGTTCCAAAGAATTACTCCCCAGATACCACTGATCTTTTGATAATTAGACGAGTTACCGGCGTTTGTTCCTAAATTCGCCAATAAATTGAACGGCAAGTGGCAAACCAAAAGGCACCACTTTTTTGTTCTTGCTAAAATTCTGAAGACTAAAAATAACTGTAAATGTCAAACCCTCTTTTAGAAAATTTCAACACCCCATTTGATACCATTCCTTTCAGTAAAATAAAAAATGAGCACTTTCTACCTGCATTTATAGAAGGTATCAGGCTTGCCAAGGAGGAGATCGCTCTTTTAACAGAATCCACAGAGCCCGCCACATTCGAAAATACCGTTGTGGCGCTGGAAGCCTCAGGCAACAAAGTCGATCTGATATCAAATATCTTCTTCAACCTGAATTCCGCTGAAACAAGCGACGACATGCAGGCCCTTGCAAAAGATATTTCGCCTTTGCTTTCAGAGTTTAGCAATGATGTAATGCTCAATGAGGCACTTTTCAAAAAAGTAAAGCTGGTTTACGAGACTGCAGACAAAACCAAACTTGATGAGGAGTCTCTAACGCTTCTGGAAAAGACCTACAAGGGCTTTGTGAGAAATGGAGCCAATTTGCAGGTAGACAAAAAAGAGAGACTGCGATCGATAGACAAAGAGATTTCGGTGTTGGGCCAGCAGTATGGCGAAAATGTGTTAAAGGAAACCAATGCCTTTAGCATGGAAGTAGCTGACGAAAAGGAGCTGGATGGACTTCCTGATTTTGTGAAAGAAGCGGCGGCTGAAACCGCCAAGGAAAAGGGAAAAGAAGGTGTATGGATATTCACACTCCAGTATCCCAGTTATATTCCTTTCATGACTTATTCGGCTAACCGAGAGCTCCGCAAAAAAATGTTCATGGCCTATGGCTCTAGGAGTTTCAAAGGCAATGAGTTTGACAATCAGGAGGTCGTAAAGAAACTAGTTCAACTGCGCTTCGAAAGGGCTCAGCTGCTCGGCTACCCTACCCACGCCCATTTTGTGCTTGAAGAGCGCATGGCCGAAACACCCGAGAAAGTCAATGAGTTTCTCACCGACATACTGGCGATTTCTCAACCCGCCACGCTGAAGGATGTGGAAGAGCTTACTGCGTACGCCAAAAAACTGGACGGTCTCGATAAAATTGAAAGATGGGACTTTGCTTACTATAGCGAAAAGCTGAAAAAGGAGAAATATGAGGTTGATGATGAGTTACTCAAGCCTTATTTTCAGTTGGAGAAAGTGATTGACGGAGTGTTCAAAGTAGCCGAAAAGCTTTTTGGGATTCACTTTGTTGAAAACAAGGAGATCGACAGATACCACCCTGAAGTGCTGGTGTATGAAGTGAGAAATGACAAAAACGAGCTGGTAGCGATTTTCTATGCTGACTTCTTCCCCAGGGAAGGTAAAAGAGGTGGTGCGTGGATGACCGTTTTCCGGCAGCAAAAGAAAGTGAATGGTGAAGACAAGCGGCCACATATCAGCATCGTTTGTAGCTTTACTAAGCCAACTAAGTCCACACCATCATTGTTGACGTTTAATGAGGTGCAGACGCTGTTCCACGAGTTTGGTCACGCCCTCCATGGTATGCTGGCCAAAGGCAACTACGGCAGCCTGAGCGGCACCAATGTTTATTGGGATTTTGTGGAGCTTCCCTCACAAATTTTGGAAAACTGGACACTTGAGAAGGATTGTCTTGACCTGTTTGCCCGGCATTACAAAACCGGCGAAGCCATACCTGCCGATCTTGTACAAAGACTGAAAGAGAGTGCCAATTTTCAGGCAGGCTATGCTACTACCCGTCAGGTAGCTTTCGGCATGCTCGACATGGCCTACCACGGCGTAGACCCATCTGGCATAAAGGATATTGGGGAGTTTGAAAAAGCGCTATTCGAAAAAATGGAGGTGCTTCCTCAGGTGAAAGAAACCAACATGAGCTGCCAGTTTTCTCACATATTCAATGGAGGCTACTCGTCGGGGTACTATAGCTACAAATGGGCCGAAGTGCTGGACGCTGATGCTTTTGAGTTTTTCAAAGAGAAGGGGATTTTCAACAGCGAAGTGGCTGGAAAATTCAAAGACAACATTCTTTCCAAAGGGGGCAGTGAACACCCAATGATACTCTACAAGAAATTCAGAGGGCGTGAACCTGATCCAAAGGCCCTGTTGAGACGGGCCGGGCTTCTGAAAAAATAACGCTGAAAGGCAACAAAAAAGGCGACTGGTGTAAGCCAATCGCCTTTTTATTTTCACTAACTCGTTGATTAGAAAATAAGAATGATCAGTAGCACTATGATAATTACAGCGCCTACTGACAATGTCAGCTTATTGTTCAGAAAGTCCAGTTCCTTCTTGATCTCCCTCAGTTCTTTCTTCACTTCCTGACGATCTTCTTTAGAGAGCTCATTTTTTTTCATGTCTTTGATCTCATTTACCCGCTGGGTAAGCTGAGTAGCTCTCTCTTGGGCCTGCTCTTCTGTAAGGCTGTTAAGTTGATCTTTTGTCATCGGCTCTGTTCCGGCAGCCAAAGCACTGGTGCCGAAAACCAACGTAAATGCCGCCAAGGCTAGAATAGATGTAAATAGTTTCCTTTTCATAGATTGATAATTTTCGAATTCAATTCAAAATAGGCCTTTTCGAAATACCAAACAAGATGGAAAGTGCTGAGAGAGAAAAAGAAAAGCCGATCTTAATTGACCGGCCTTTCCTGGATGCGATGTTTAGCCAACTATTTTATTTTAATGCCCAAATCTTGTCATAGCCTCGTTCTATTTCGGCTTCTCTCAGGCGTGTCATTGCGTCCTTCAAGGCGTTCATCATGTCGTCTTTTCTCACAATGCTGTTCAGAGCGTTGATATCGTTAAACTCAGACTCGGAGAATGGTTTGCCATCGGAGGCTGCTACCCAGCCGGAGCCATATTGGACATCCTTGTTGGTGTAGGTTTCCTCTCTTCCCTGAATAAAAAAGTTAAGCCTGGGTACCAGGATGATTTTCCCGTTGTCATCCCCTGCAATCTGCAAGTCCATTTGCACGTTGATCAAGCCGTCAACATCTGCGTCCTTCATCAGGTTGATAATTGGTCTGTCTGAAGTCAAATTGGTAGAAATAGAACCAAAAATGTCAGCAACCTTAGTTGGCTGCATATTGACCGTATTTTTATAAGTCTTCACAATCAGCTCATCTGTATTCTTTTCTTTTACCGGATAAAACTCTTTGTAGTAAGAAGATGCGGTCAGCTTTTCAGTAGGCACCATTTCTATATCGAATTCTTCCCTGAACATGGTGACAATGTCAGCGTACATGTTGCTAAGCAGTTGATCCCAAAAAGCATCGGGCAGTTTTGGAAACTGGTAGGTGGTGGTTGTGGTAGTGGTGATCTTGGTGTTGTAACCATAAGAAACGGATTCATCCACTTCCTGCTTGAACAAAACACCCCGCACCGAAAGCGATGACACTGCAAATTTCGACCCTTGCGAAAATGGCGCCCCTGTGGCAGCGTTGGGCTTGCTTGCTGCAAAATTCAAGACGCCGGCAGGATTGTCTATTTTACCTTTTACGCTAGTCGACCCATAAACACTCTCCTGTTGTTTGCCTGACACATTCACTTTCATTGAGCCATAAGCCCTGCTCTGAAGCTCCGCAGCCGCAGTCGACTGCTTGTCGGTCGGCGCTTGCACATAGCGTTCTACTATCAGATAATTCTCACCCTGGTTGTAATTGCCAACACCATTTACACTACCTGAAATAGTTGGGTTGCTGAAAGCTTCCTTGGGTATAATTACTTTATCTGTTGACTTGAATGAAGCGAAGTAGTTGAACCCTCTGGCACCGGCCACGTCGGTTACCAGCGCCACATTTAAAAGGCTGCCTTCATGCCCGGAGCCATTTTCCAGCACCAGCTCGATGTCTTTGGACAAATCAATCTGAGCGTTTGACGTTGACCCATTTACGGACAAAATCTTCACCGAGGGCACAGGTTTAATAGTGAAAGAGGCTTTGTCTCCCGTTACAGTTTCCACGTTCACGGTTTTTGGGCTAAGATCGCCCGGTTCAAGCTCGATCATGTAATACCCCAAACCCGTTGAAGTCAGCTCCTTGCCCTCACTGGTTACTGAGCCATCTATATTGAGCATTCCAAGGCCTTCCGCTTTTGAGAAAAATATTGCGACGGCCACATCGCCTTCCTTAAAATCTTCGGGGTAGACCTCCTGGCCGGAAATCCGGGCTTCCATGGTGTGCATGCCATTGATATGGTGCACCAGCACAGCCGCTTCTCCCAGGTTAGAGGTCTTGGAAGTCATCAGCTTGGCTGTTAGTTTACCTATTTTTTCACCCAACTTTAAGCCCCTTTTTTCCTGCGCTTTAGAAACCTCAGTGGCAAGTAAAAAGACAAACGGTATGAGTAATCCTATCTTTTTCATCGTCGATTAATTTGGTGCTAAGTACCTGATAATCGCATTTCGAGAAAATCGCTCATACGGGGTATTTAGTACTACCCACTAGCACTGACAAGGCAATTGTTCGTCAGTGCTACTATGCATAAAAAGGAACCTTTTAATGCAACTTATTATAATTGGCGTCGTTATTCCTGTCAATAATCTATTTGATGAAAAAATTTACCTCTTTCTTCTGGTTCTGTTCAGGAGCTTCTCATTCGCTGCTGAAAAGATGCCCAACAGAGGCTGCCCGCTTTGTGAGCGTCGGCGGTGCCGTATTTTTCACAGGTCTTTTGGCTGCAGTAAGTGGAGGCTTTGCTCTATATTCTGTTTTTAATAATTACTGGGTGGCTACGTTATTTGGTCTGCTCTGGGGGCTCATGATATTCAACCTTGATCGCTTTCTGGTTTCGAGCTTAAAAAAAAGTGAAAACAAATGGCAGGAGTGGCTTATGGCCTCTCCGAGAATTCTGCTGGCTGTGTTGATAGCCATTGTGGTTGCAAAGCCTTTGGAGCTACGGATATTTCAGCCGGAAATAGAAGCCGAACTTGTCCTTATCAAAGAAGAACAAAAAACGGCAGAGGGAGCGATGATTGCATCACGCTATTCACCCCTGATAGCAGGATACAAGGCCGAACTCAGCCAGCTGGAAGCGCAAATTGCCAGCAAAGAAATAATAAGAGATGATCTTGCTAAACTGGCTCAGGAAGAAGCCGACGGCACGGGCGGTTCAGGCCGTCGTAACCTGGGGCCTATTTATGCTGTGAAGAAAGCAAATGCCGAAAGAGCCGAAACTGAACTGAAAGAGCTTAAAGCAAGTCACTCGGATCTGATTTCAACCCTGCGGGAAAAGCAAGATTCAGTAGTGCTGCTGCAAGCCAATGAAATGGCCAAAATTGACGTCTCGCATATTGGTGGCCTGGCACTTCAGCTCGAAGCCCTGGCACGTCTTGCCAACAAGTATTCCTCTATAGCATTTGCCAACATTTTCATCATGCTCCTATTCGTGATGATAGAAGCTTCGCCCCTTTTAGTCAAGCTGATGAGCCCCAGAGGGCCTTACGACGATTTGTTGGAAGCACATGAACATGCCTTCGTCAATTACCGAAAATCAAAGGTTCACAGGCTGGATGCCAGTCTTGAGAAAGAGCTGGCCTGGAAGGGGTAGTTAGACAACGTGGTAATCCTGGAGCTTCTTTCTCATCATCCTCAGCTCTTCCGGCGACTTCATGTTGATATGCACGTGAGGATACAACTCCATAAATGCCGCTAGCTGAAAGCCCAGGGAGTTAGCTATTTTTTGACAGAACAGCAGCTCGGAGTCCTGAATGACGCTATCCGCCTTCATGAGCAAAATGACGTTGTAGAGATAATCGAACCGATCGTCGTAGGGCATCTTGTCAAGGCCCTCGATAGGATCAGGCTGCTTGATCAAAAGCTCGAGTTCCTCCTGCGAAATATCTCCTGATCTCGCTACCCTTTCTATTACCTGCCTTTCTCTTTCGTGAAATTCACCATCGCTGTTGGCAAGGGTAATAAGGAGCGACAACTGCGTTCTGATGTTTTCCATAGAGCTAATTTATCTCTATAAGTCAATAAAAAAAGCCCTTTGAAGGGCTTTTTCGTTATTTACTTAAAAATGGGTACCTGAAGTCCGTTGGTGGAGCGAACGTTTCCTTGATGGTTCTTGGCTGCACCCACCGAATCAAATTGAGAATGGAGCCCGCCTTATCGTTGGTTCCTGAGGCCCTGGCACCTCCAAAAGGTTGCTGACCAACGACAGCACCGGTTGGCTTGTCATTGATATAGAAATTACCAGCAGCATGCATCAGCTTACTCATGGCCAGCTCGATGGCATAGCGGTCTTTGGAGAAAATAGCACCAGTCAACGCATAGGGTGAAGTACTGTCGACTAACTCCAAAGCCTCTTCGTAGCGCTCTGCCTGATACACGTAAACCGTAAGCACCGGGCCGAAGAGTTCTTCGCACATGGTTGCATACATAGGGTCTTTGGCAAGTAGCACGGTGGGCTCTATGAACCAGCCCTTGCTGTTATCGTAATTACCACCGGCAACCACTTCTACCAAGGGACTTTTCTTGGCCTCGTCTATATATTTGGTGATTTTGTTGAATGAGCGTTCGTCGATCACAGCATTAACAAAGTTGCCAAAATCTTCCACGTCACCCATTTTTACATTCTTCAAATCCTCAAGAATATACTTTTGCACCTCGGGCCAGAGGTTGTCAGGAATGTACGCCCTTGAGGCAGCTGAGCATTTCTGTCCCTGAAACTCAAAAGCTCCACGGATAATGGCGGTAGCCAGCTCTTTCGCATTAGCCGATTTGTGGGCAATGATAAAGTCCTTGCCGCCAGTCTCGCCCACAATGCGGGGATAAGTCCTGTATTTGGTAATGTTTTGGCCTATCGTCTTCCAAAGCTGTTGAAAAACACCTGTGCTGCCGGTAAAATGGAGGCCCGCAAAATCCTTGTGGTTAAAAATCACGTCTCCGGCAACAGGCCCATCCACGTAAATAAGGTTGATAACACCATCGGGCAGGCCCGCTTCTTTGAACACTTCCATGATCACTTGCGCCGAATACACCTGGGTATATGCCGGCTTCCATATCACCGTATTACCCATCAAAGCCGGGGAGGCCGGTAGGTTTCCTGCGATTGAGGTGAAGTTGAACGGCGTAATGGCAAAAACAAAACCCTCAAGTGGCCGGTAGTCCATACGGTTCCACATGCCTGGCGCCGATTCGGGCTGCTGGTGAAACAGCTCCACCATGAAGGCAGCATTGAATTTCAGGAAATCAATGAATTCACAGGCTGCATCAATTTCGGCTTGAAAAGCATTTTTTGACTGGCCCAACATCGTAGCCGCATTTATCCTGGCCCTGTAAGGCCCGGCCAGCAGGTCGGCAGCTTTGAGAAAAATACTTGCCCTGTGCTCCCAGCTCATCTCTGCCCATGCCTTTTTGGCGCCAAGTGCAGCATTAACAGCCTGCTCCACATGGCTGGCATCTCCTTCGTGAAAGTAGCCGAGAGTGTGCTTGTGGTCGTGAGGTGGTGAAATCCTGATCTTCTTTCCTGTTCGAACTTCCTCGCCCCCTATGTACATGGGAATATCTGCCTCCTTTGACTTCAGCTCCTTCAGTTCCTTTTGCAGTGCGGCCCGCTCGGGTGTGCCGGGTGCGTAGCTGAGAACAGGTTCGTTGGTTGGTTTGGGGGTCTTAAAAATCGCTAATGACATGTTGTTTATTTGGTTTTGTCGACTGCAATAAATTGAGGGGCGAATTTACTCACCGCAACCCTAAAAACCTTTAGAAATGGTGATGCAATTCGCTAAGAGAATGTATTTCGAGCGTAACTGGTTCCGTATGCGGATGTTTTTCGGGGTTGAAATAAAAGTGATCTATGCCATGCCCCCTGGCTCCCCCAATATCTGTAACAAGGTTGTCGCCTACCATGGCCGACGTGGACGGTGTAGCACCGGTGAGCTGCATGGCGTATTCGAAGATTTGTGGCGAGGGTTTGCGGGCTCCCGCTCTTTGAGAGGTGATTACTTCAGAGAAGAATTTCTCCAGGCCTGAGCTTTTGATCTTCACCGACTGGATGTCGTCAAAACCATTGGTAATGATGTGAATCGGGTATTTTTCAACCAGGTAAGTAAGCAACTCTATGGCGCCGGGCATCACTGCCGTTTTGGTGGGGCACAGGTTCACATAGTCCTCACCAAACTGAAAAGCAAGATCCATATCTGCGAAACCCAACTCTCTGAACACTGTTCTGAATCGCTCCTCCCTAAGGTGTTCCTTGTCAATTTTCTTCAGGTCGTACAGATACCAGAACTGTGTATTTACCCGGAAAAACTTGTCGACAAGTTGCTCGGCCGAGAACTTACCGAAATTTTTGAGAGCGTACACGGAATAAAGCTCCACAAGGGACTCTCTGGCATTTTGATCGTAATCCCACAAGGTGTGGTCGAGGTCGAAAAAAAGGTGTTTGTATTTTTTGCCCATACATTTATCTAAGTCCGGTTAACTGGCGTTTTTCCATTTTGTTTTTTACCAGTTCTCTGTTCGAATAAAGTATCCGAAAGGTTTCAAGGTCTTTCTGCAGGCTGGCGTCTTTCTGCAAAAATTGAAATATTTGACTGACAATGTCCGACACCTCCTCCTTGATAGAATAGAAAACGTACTGGTCTATTTTTCTAACGTTCACCAATCCGGCATTTCTCAGGTAGGTCAAATGCCTCGAGGTTTTGGTTTGGGTAAAATCCAGAGACAATTCAATATCAGTTATGCAAAGTTCCTTTTGATTAAAGAGGAGAAAAAGAATGCGCACTCTGGCCTCCTCCGAGAAGGATTTGAATATTTGGTTTCCGTATTGCAGACTAAAGTTTTTGAGTCTCATGGGAACAATATTGAAAGTATATGGCTTATCCGTGTAACACAAAACCTGTGCAATTGATCTAATAATTTGTAGCTTAGAGCCCAATTGCAACTATTAACCCATAATTAGTATCCTCGTAATTCATAAGTAAAGAAAGGCTTGTCAAAGTTCATCTCTAAATATTTTCTGCCTTTTATGTGCTTCCTATTTATGCTGGTGGCACATCAGGAAAGCTGGGCCCAGGGCGGAAGTAGGGTCATCCAGTTTTCCGGGGTAATATTGGGAGAGGACAGCGTTTCTGGTGTGCCTGGCGTGCACGTATACGTGCCAAAGGCTGGAAGAGGCACTACATCTAATGTTTACGGTTATTTTTCGATGCCTGCCCTGGTTGGCGACAGTGTGGTGATCAGTGCCATAGGCTTTGAAAAGCAGCACTTCATCGTTCCCGGCAACAAAGGTGAGAACTTTACAGCGATCATTGAGCTCGTTACCGACACCACTTATTTGCCACCCATAGAAATTTTACCTTACCCTACCGAAGAGCTCTTCAAGCAGGCTGTGCTTGCCCTCAAGCTGCCCGACGCCGAAGACTATCGTAAGATGGAGGAGGTGCTCAGGGCGGATATTTTGATGAGAATGATGCAAGGGGCACCTATGGATGCTTCAGAAAATTACAGGTATTATTCCAATCAACAGTTTCTGGCGATGACGGATAAATTTCAGCCAAGAAGTAATCCGCTATTAAATCCTTTCGCCTGGGCTCAGTTCATCAAATCTTTGAAAAAGGATAGGAAGTAGTCAGGTTTTTACCAGGTTTTGCTCACCTCACCCCAGTAAAGCTGCACCCAACTTTCCATCCCTTCTGCTAATTGTATTCTGTCTTCTAAAAACACTACCACTCCAAGCGAAGACAACCTTATCAGGTCGTATTTAAGGGCTATGGAAAGTGTGCTCATACTCTCAGCATTTCTTGAGATATACTTGTTTGTAATTAAAGCATTGAATGCTTCGTGGGTGGCATTTTGGAACAATAGGTCAGTTTGCATGGGCATTGCTATTTGTTTGACTTTACAAAAATGCGATGATGCCCATCGGCAAAGTATGATTTCTGTCAGGTATTAAGCTGATGTATTGTCGGAATTGTTAATGCTTTGAATGGCACATCCTATCCAAATCATTGCCCAAAGCATGCAGGCTAATAACAGTGAGATAAATACAAATGCCGGGGAAAACAGCCAACCACCAGGCCTGCAGGTTTTCGAGGTAGCCATGGATAATGCTTCCCCAACTGACCGTTTCCGGAGAAACGCCTACACCGATAAATGAAAGAGTGGCCTCGGCGATCAGCAAACCCGATATGGTAAAACATACCTGCGTGGCTACCGGCCCGATGGCGTTTGGCAGTGCATGCCGAAAAAAGACTTTCGACTCTGAAAGACCAATTATTCTCGCCGATTCAATATATGTCATCTCTCTAACCTTCAGCATTTCAGCACGTACCATCCTCGCCATTACGTCCCAGCTGGTAACAGCAAACAGCACTATTAGTGTGAACATATTGATGGGAATGATCATAGCAAATGCCACAATCAAATACAAGCGGGGAATAACCGATATCACTTCAATAAACCGCTGAGTGATGGTGTCAAGGGGAAAAGTAATACGACTCCGCAAAAGGTTAAATCTTCTAAGCAGCAACCAGAATATGGCAACAAATGCTATTAGCGCCAGAAGGATGGAGATTCCCACAGACACATGACCAGTTGAAGAAACGGTCGGCCAAAGCACTGCGATAGAATACACGAAAACGACGAGCAGGAGCAGTGCTGCCAGGTAGGCTCTCAAAGTAAACCGCAGACGATCATTTCCGAAAAAGGCAGCAACACTTCCAAAGCCAACACCTATACTTCCCCCGATCAACGCCGCACCGATGCTGACCAGGATTGACCTTTGAGAGCCCGCCAAAATAGACAGCCATACATCTCTGCCGAGTGTGTCCGTCCCCAGCCAATGGCCCGCTCCCGGAGGCAGGCTTCTCATGTCAAGCCTGAGCTCAGGCTTCAATCCATTAAAGAACCACGTAAGCACAACAACCGCCAGGATCGCTCCCAGCATCGCCAATGGCCACCATCTGCATGTCGGTTTGTTGCTCATTGGTTGGACAGCCTTATTCTGGGATCGAACCAATAGTACAAGAGATCGGTAATTAAGTAGGATAGCATCCTGACCAAAATCAACAGCAGAATAATTCCGGTGACAACTGGATAGTCCTGCGCACCAACCGACTGAGTGAGCAGCATGCCAACGCCCTGAATAGAAAACAGCACCTCTACCACCAATGCGCCACTTACCACTGCCAGCAAATACTCCCCGAATAGCGTAATAGCAGGCAATAAACTATACCTGAGTCTATATCTTTTTTTGATGACATGCTCGCTAAGACCTCTTGCCCTGGACATAAACACAAATGGCAGGTCAGCAGACTTTTGAAAAGCATTGTCGATGTGCTTGGTGATATAAGGCAATGTGCTTATCCAAAGAATGGCCACCGGGAGCACGTAAGGCCAAAAACTCCTGGACAAAAAGGACATGCCGTTGAGCGAACTGGCCGAAATATGCGAAGGAAACCAGGAGAATACCGATCCGCTGGCAAAAAGAATCATCGCCAAAAGAGCCCAACCAAAAAGCGGAACCAGGTCAAAGAAATAGATAACCTGATCGGCCAATGCTTTTGCCCTGGCTCCTAGTTGCGACAAGCCAATCACCAGCCAGTAGGCAGAAAGAAAAATCAGAATAATAGCAGGCACCGTGAACACAATGGTGTTGGAAAGCGCCCTGCTAATAACATCAAGCACCCTTTCCCGATTTTTCCAGCTCATCCCCAGGTCGCCATGTAAAAGCTGAGAAAACCACAAGTGAAACTGATTGCCTGAACCGTTCCAGTAAACTGCTGGCAGGAAGGCTCTCCACTGCTGAGACGAAGCTTCCAATTCGTTCACTAGCGAAAGTATTTTGGATGACGAAGCACTATCATTGCCCGAAACTGAGCTTCGCACTCTTTGCCATGGTAATTCATCTTCTTCGACAACCCATGCTGAAAAGCTTTGGGCTTGCAGCGCAGATACAAGCTGCAACGCCTTGTCTGGCTGGCCTGTTAACAAACAGATCTTTTTTACCCATTCCTTTTGCACATCAGGCATGCCCGGGGGCAGGGCTGCTGGTAACGCAGCGGACTGTGACGACAGGTAAAACACCGGAAGGTCAAGACCTAGCTCTTTCCTTATCTTTATTTTTTCCTGTTGGATTCGTTGTGCGTTATAGCTGCCTCCTTCCAACGCCAGGAGATCAATCCGCTCCTCCCACACCGACTGCGACGGCAAAAGCCTGAAAACAAAAAGCCCAATCAGCCCAAGGAGTAGTGCAGGGAATGCCGAAAGTAACCGTACAACCAGGTATCGAAGCATAAGTCTCAAAAATAGCAAACTGACAATAAGAACCGCTAACAGGGTGACGCTTTAGAGAAAGGAGATGGTTTTTGAGTCAAAGTGGCGCCTGCAAATAGCACTAAACACATGGTAATTTAGAAAAATACCTAAAAACAGGTATCAATCAGCGATAAGCTATGCTTAACATTGTAATGTGTAATTGAAATGGGCTCAACATCAACCTTGACTCGTAGATTTTACACATAAGCTCACAGGTTAGAAGTGAAAAAGGACTACTCTCAATGAGTAGTCTTTTTTTGTACGACCTGATCCATCTCGTCCATATCGGTAACCATATTTGTAATAGCCCACAATTACTATTAATTTTCAGGGTATTCTAACGAGCATCAACGACGTCGACTTATGAAAGCTATTGTAAAAGCAGGGCTGGTATTTTTCATTGTAGCACTTATTGCAGGCTGCAGTGGCAGGTATCCCAAGCACAACTGGGGTAGTAAGTATGAGTACTTGGAGAAATACGAATCCGAAGAAGGTCACCACATCACCTATACACACGATTTGATTCTGAGAAAGCCCCGCAGACCAGATGAAGAGCATCATTACTCTGTCATCTTAAAAGGCCAACAGGAAGATGATGACAGCGACACCAATTATTGGGTAGAACAGTATCTCGGACGTGCGGTAGAAACTGACAGCACTTTAAACATCATCTTTTCATCGATGCAAACGGACGTCGACCATGGACACGACAGGTTCAATTTCACCTCGGGTGACACGCTCATCCGTATTCACCGTGACGGAGACGTATACCACACAGAATGGGTGAAGTACACGCCAGTGGCAAGCCACAACCATGAAGATGACTGGGTAAGAATGAACTAAATATTGACCGCCATTAGTGATTTGAGGAATTTGGCGCATTTATGACCATTCACTTTGTCCTCAGCCATCCGGCTGTTTCTGAAAACATAGGGTTCGCTTGTAGGGCGATCAATACCATGGGGTTTGGCAGTCTCAGGCTGGTCAACCCAACTGACTATCTTTCCCTGCAAGCCAAAAAAACGGCCTATGGCTCACATGACATCCTGGAAAATGCAGTTGTCTATTCATCGCTTGCAGATGCGCTGAGCGATATTGACTTGAGCATAGCCACCACAGCCAAGAAAAGGCTTGGGAGACATGACTATCATTCACCCGAGAAAGTCAGCAACCTTCTGCAAGAAAAAGGCACGACAATCGACAACGTTGCGATTGTATTTGGCAGCGAGCGAGACGGTTTAACAAAGGAAGAAATTGGTCACTGCGACTTAATCAGCTCAATACCACTTGCAGCACCTCACCCCTCGCTCAACCTGGCTCAAAGCGTGCTGATATATGCCTGGGAACTTTCAAAAGTCTTTTCCCAAGCCAAACCCGTCTTATCAAATCAGGGTGTTGCTGAAAGTGCCCAAAAATTGCTCAGGGAAAAAGCAGTGAAGCTGCTGGATAGCCTTGATGTAAGCAGGCAACCCAGCCTTTACAATCGACTGAAGGATCGTCTTATGACCGCCGATGCGGATGACACAAAACTTATGCTGGCTTTAACAAAGTTTCTACAGCAAAAGCTAAAAAATAATAGCTAGCTAAATTCAAAGACCTTCTCAAAAACTTCCTTTGTAATAGGTTTTGCGAAAAATTCTGACACCCATGGGCTTACCTCGGCGAGCTCTCGGTCGTCTTTGTTTACGGAGGAAGATACGATGTAAAATTTAAGCAATTATCTCTTTTTTTCATCCTGAATATCGAGTCTGGCCAATAGCTCCCATCCATTCATTTCAGGCATGTTGATGTCCAAAAAGACTGCGATAGGCTTTGTCAGCACATCAATATTACCGGCGTTCTCGATGAATTTGAGCGCCTCGACCGGGGAGGTGAAATTGAGCACTTTCATGTCTTCCCTAAATGCCATTGCTATTCTTTTTCCGATAAAATGACACAAGGGGTCATCATCTATGATCAAAAGGGATGGGCTGCTGTTATTCATTGGCTAGTACAAAAGCTGGTTTTACAAAAATTACTTCAAGCAGCTGAAAGAGGAAATCTCAGGACAAACTCAGCCCCTTTGTCAACTTCACTTCTCAAGTCGATTTTTCCTCCGAGCGCTTCTACCTGATTTTTTACCATAAACAACCCCATACCTTTGCCCTCAATATTCAGATGGAATCTCTTGTACAGCCCAAACACTTTGCTCCCGTTCGTGTACAAATCTATTCCCGTACCATTGTCTTTGAAGGAAATGGACAAATAGTTTGATTTTAACCTGCTCTTGATTTGAATCTCAGCAGGTTCATTAGGCTTCCGGTACTTGATACTATTCACTATCAAGTTGTAAAAAATGCTGTGAATATACCTCTTAAAGAATACAACGACCTACCCTCTGAAAAGTCAACATTCATTTTTACACCTTCATTTTCAAACATGTAATCAATACTGGTCTTAATGTCTTCCACTACCTCCTGAAGAATGACAACTTCTTTGGCACTATTGTTAATAACACTACGAACTTGTAAAATTTTGTTCAGATCAATGATCACCTTGTCGAGAGAGTTCGTTGAGCTTTCTAGTCCCTTTATACAGGTATCGATCGTTGCGGCATCGAGATTAGGGTGCTGCAACACATTGGAAAGGCCGAGGATATTAGCAACAGGGGCCCTGAGGTTATGAGATACGATATAAGCGAATTGTTCCAGGGATTCATTCCTTTGCGCCAAGTCTGAAGTGATTTTATCTCGCTCAATTTGCAGTACCTTTTCGGAGGTCACGTCCCGCATGGCGCCCACTAGCCTCACCACCTTGCCTTCGCTGTTGCGAACCACTAGTCCTTTGTCTTGCACATAAGCAATATCACCATTGCTTTTTGAATAGCGATACTCACTTTCCCACACCGTAGCTGTTTTGTTTTTTATGAGATTCAGTATAGAATCAAGCACATTTTGCCGATCCTCCTCGAAAATATTCTCAGACCAGGCAGTCACAGAAAAGTTGGTCTCGTCTTTGGTATAGCCAAAAGCATGATAGAAATTGTCTGAGCGGTAGATTTTTCCGTCGTCCAAATACCAGTCCCAAATAATGTCGTTTGTGGCTGAGGTTACCAACTCATACCGTTGGTTGCTTTCATTTATCAATTCTTGAGACTTCTTTTGATCTGTAATGTCTCTGGCGGCGATACTTAAGCCAGTCGCAACGTTTTCTTCCCCAAGGATTGGGTGCATACTAAAATAGAACCACCGACTATCTTCATTGCTTTTTTTGTATTCTGCTTCGTAGAAGATTGTCTTTTTCTCCCTTAACACCGTGGCCATCCTTTCACGTATCAGGTTTGTTCTGTCGGCTGGCATTAATTCTACATAATTCCCACCCACTTCAAGTGCAAGGCCATGCTCATCACGAATCATCCGATCCGCAAGGCTATTGAAAGACAGGATTCTGGCGGCAGGATCCACCAAAACATAGCAGGTGTCTGTGTTTTCGAGGATATTTCTAATGTTGGCTTCCGTGTTTCGAAGCTTTTTCTCGGCTTCTTTCCTTTGGGTAATATCCTGTACTGTCCCTATTAGCTTTACTGGTCTTCCAGTCTCATGATCAACAACCACCTCTCCTCGGCTATGCACTACTACTTCTTCTGACTTCCGTGTCACTATCCGATGTTCAACATCATACTCATGCCCGGATTTGATTGTGCGCTCCAGTGCATCAGATACTCGTGAGCGATCCTCGGGGTGAGCCATTGACAGGAATAGATCCACGTTCATGTCTACTTCATCCGGCTCGAATCCAGCGATATTGAATGTTTCGTCTGAGCAGTGTACTTCCATAAAATTGGCTTCGCCCAAACCAAGCTCCCAGCTCCCTATGTGGGCAATGTGCTGAGAGGCTTTTAAATGGGCTTCACTTCTGATTATTTCTTGCTCGGCGTTCTTCCTCTCGGTAATGTCAGACGAAAGACCGTCGATCCGAATGAGATCCCCCTGCGAGTTCAGCGTGGGGCTAATTTTGCTCATTATCCACCGTATGTCGCCGCCTTTTTGACGAATCCTGTACTGCTGCTCAAATGAATGACCTTCATGCATTACCGGGTAGTTATTCAGAATGGTTTGCCTGTCCTCTTCCAGCACTACATCAAACCAAAGGTTGGGGTTCGCAGCAAACTCCGCAATTGAATAGCCGTAGACCTCCTCGCAGGCAGAGGACATTTGCAGCAACTCTTGAGTGATAATATCAACCGAAAAAAACACATCTGGTATTTTGTCAAATAGCGTCTTCAACTGGTAGTTGGCCTCCTTGAGTTCTTTTGCCTCAGCCCTCAGCCTTTTATTTAGATCTAGGAGCTCTTCAGAGTTGAGCTCAAGAGATCTCTCCAGTAATTTTCTATCCCGCTCTGCATGCTGATAGGATTCATTAACGGCTGTCAAAAGTGGTATCAAGTCTTTCGGCAGTTTCTCCGGGTCACCGTAGTATTTCGAAATTTGTCGCTGGAGCAGTTTGTCAAAAATCATACGTCCTCAGTTAGGGTGGTGTTGGTTGTGCATTGATGATCCAAATGCCAGCTAGCCGACCGGAATGCGGGACACATTTCACTTGCCGATGAATTGATCGGACTACCCGACTGCGGGCAATTTTTTCGAAAGAATTCGAAAAAAAATGTACTAACGGTTGTTATCGGCTGGTTGAAAGCCAATACACCCGGCTCACCGGACTGGCCAACCTGCAGGTTCTCTATGGCAAACCAGCGGATGGCTTTAGAAAATATTTGTTGTTTAAGCTTCATATCGAACGTACTGTGCTTCTTGTTAATAAGAGAGCAACCAGGGCTTAGCTTTTGCAGCTGCCGACTCCCGGAAACAATGAAACAGGTGCTTTTTTGAGCAATGTTTGGCAAAGCTAGGTTGACTGCTGTTTCCCGGCTGATCAATTCGACGGAAGAAATTACATTCGGTACCATAAAATCATTTTTCCAAGCTGGTTGTGTCTCAATACACAATACAAATCACGCTGTTTTTTTTGTGCCCGTGGGCTGAACTCGATAGGCTGACCTGTTTTTTCTACCAAGCATCCTTTAGCTTCGATGAGTGTGGGTGCCATCAAAATTCCTCAGGTAAACGAGCATCATGTCCCAAATTTGCTCACAGTAGCCCTACGTTGGCATTTTGTCCAACTTTGTCCGAAAAAAGCGATTGTTCAAAGAAAAGGCACATCAAAGTCGCCTGCCGTGGCTTGATCCTGGGGTACCGTCAGTGATTCTAATACCAAATGTGCAGAAAAGGAAAGACGGATAGAATTCGCCAAACAAACCATGCACAGACGCTTTAGTTGCTGTTTCGGCGAAATGAAATGGTCGTCGTATTTTGCTTTACAAAATATAAGCATATACTTTTGTAAGTATATGAGCAAAGAATACATAGGCGAGTTCGAGGAGCTGATTCTCACACTCGTTGCTGCTTTGAAAGACGATGCTTACGGAGCGGCTATCACAGAAGAGATAGAATCGAAGCTAAGCCGGGAAGTCAACCTGAGTGCGGTGCATGTCACACTTTACAGGCTGGAGGACAAGGGCTTTATTAAATCGGAGCTTGGCGGTGGCACCAACATGCGAGGCGGCCGCAAAAAGAGAATTTTCACCATCACCAGCGCCGGCATGGCTATGCTGAAGAACATCAAGGACAGCAGGCTGAGGCTTTGGAACATGGTACCCGAACTCAAAATAGCAGCAGAGTGAAAGGAGAGGATCAGGTAATCCCTCGCTGGGTCGGCAGATTTCTTCAACTGATCTGCCCGGAGTATCTCCTTGAAGAGATAGAAGGAGATCTTATTTACCGTTACAACAAAGACTTACTCAAACACAACAACAGTAAAGCTAAGAGAAGACTGGTTTGGAATGCTATTCGTTTTTTCCGGCCGGGCATCTTAATGCGCAACAATTTCACAAAAGGACTAAACTATCAAATCATGCTCAAGTATCATTTACTCGTGGCCTGGAGGGTATTGTTAAAAAACAAGCTCTTCAGCTTTACCAACGTGTCGGGATTGGCCATTGGCTTTGCCTGTTGCACACTTATTGCTCTTTATGTGATGGACGAACTGTCGTACGATCTCTATCACAGCAAAGCCAACCAAATCTACCGGGTGTTGCATTACTACGACAACTCGAAAGACACCACCCAATTCTCAAAGGATCCGAAGGATTATCAGGTATGGGGAAATGCCCCTGTTGGCCCGGCAATGCAGGCCGATTTTCCCGAGGTAGAAAAGGTTGTGCGTTTTTCCGGGCGTATCAACACGCTGATAAGGCGGGGCGACAAGGTGTTCAACGAAGAAAATATCTTTCTGGTCGACTCAACTGTTTTCGACGTTTTCGGTTGGGAGTTTGCGACTGGCAGCCCTGAAAAAGCCCTTGAAAGCCCCAACAGTATTGTCATTACTGAGTCCACCGCTAGAAAGTACTTTGGAGATGAAAACGCTATTGGGGAAACACTTACTGTTGACGCTGCAGCTGGCAGAATCAACGACACCGGTAGCTATATGGTGACAGGAGTGCTAAAAGACATTCCTGCCAACTCGCATTTCACCTTCGATGTGCTGCTACCGATGAGTCAGTTTAAGAAGTCCCGGCCGGGGGTATTCCCTCAGTGGGGCTATGTCGACTTCTATACCTATTTTTTAGTGCCTCGAGGATATGAAATCAGCCGATTGCAGGCAAAAATGGAAGGCTTTTCCAGGCGACATGTGCCAGATTTCCGCTATCATGTCATGCTCGAACCACTCACCGATGCATATCTCCACTCTGACGCCAAGCGGCAGCCAGGAGTGACAGGCAACCTCTCTAATCTTTACATCTTTTCTGCCATCGCCGTTTTTATTCTTTTTATCGCCTGTATTAATTTTATGAACCTTAGCACTGCCCGGTCGCTGACACGAGCCAAGGAAGTGGGTGTGCGCAAGGTGGCTGGTGCACGGCAAACGGTGCTGAGAACACAGTTTCTCACCGAAGCGGTATTGCTTTCTGTTATGGCGGGTTTTCTAGCGCTTTTGATCACCATGCTGTTGTTGCCTTCTTTCCGGGAGCTTACTGGCAAGCAAATAAGCTACGAGGCTGTGCTGGCCCCGCAAATTTTGCTGTCTTTGTTTGCCATCACCATAGTATCCGGTCTTTTTGCTGGAGTTTATCCTGCCCTGGTGCTTTCAAGCTTTCACCCTTCTCAGGTATTGAAGGGCATCTTCAAAGCGTCGTTTCAGGGTGCAATGATCAGAAAAGGGCTTGTTGTCTTTCAATTCACGTTATCCATCGCCCTGATTGCCGGCACGGGCATTGTTTTTTCTCAACTCAACCACCTGAGAACAGTTGACCTGGGTTTTGAACAAGATCAAATGCTGGTGATTAACTACGGATACGACGGAAAAGTGGAAGAACAAATTGACATGATCAAAAATGAGTTTGAGCAGCACCCGGCTGTGTTGTCGGCAGCCGCTTCCCGAACAGTCCCAGGGGGTTATTTTCCCAAAGCTGGCACAAATGTCGAAAGCTCCACGGGCGAAATGGAGCATCAGGCACCCGATATCTACGAAATCGATTATGATTTCATTGAGCACTTTGGTATAGAGCTAGTAGCAGGCCGGAGCTACTCGAGAGACTTTCCCGCCGATACGGCCAGGTCGCTGGTGATCAACGAAGCTGCAGCCCGTCTGTGGGGCTACCCGGATCCGGAAGAGGCCATTGGAAAAAAGTTTCAGCAATGGGGAAGAGAGGGGAGAATAATTGGCGTGGTGAAAGACTTCAACTATATCTCGCTACACAACAGGATAGAGCCGCTGACCCTCCGGTTGGAGCCAAAATACAGCACGAGCTTCCTCACGCTAAAACTGAAGCCTGAGAACTTGCCGGCAACAGTGAAGGAACTGGAAGAAAAATGGACTACCCTTGCCCCTCACCGGCCTTTCCTGTATAGTTTCCTGGACGATTCATTTAACAGACAATATCAGGCCGACCTTCGGTTTGGCAAAGTGTTCGGCGTTTTTGCTATCCTCGCAATATTTATAGCCTGCCTCGGGTTGTTTGGCCTGGCAGCATGGACAGCTGAACGGAGAATCAAAGAGATTGGTATTCGACGAGTGCTTGGTGCCTCCTTCAGCCAAATCATTTCTCTCCTGTCTGCTGATTTTATGAAGCTGGTGCTGGTTTCAATACTTATCGCTACACCACTTGGCTGGTATGTGATGAGTCGCTGGTTGGAAAGCTTTGCCTATCAGGTCGACATGCAGTGGTGGATATTTGCTTTTGCTGGTCTGATGGCGGCTGCTATCGCATTGGTGACTGTTAGCTTCCAATCGGTAAAAGCCGCTTCTATGAACCCTGCCAGGTCGTTGAGGAGTGAATAGGTTTTGAATAAGTAATAAACAAAGAAGGGCTGAGATGGCCCTTTCTTTGTTCTCGACCTCTTTTCCAGGCTTGCTACGACGGCGAGGGGGGTTGGGGGTTATACAGTGATGTCGATGAACATTAAGCCAGCTACAAGCTGGAGGTTGTTTATTGCACCAAAAAGCGGGTGTGGCATTTGTCATAGTAATCTGCACACAGAGAAACGTCATCATTTAGCTATTCAATTGATGCGTTATTTTGATAAATTGAACATGAGTGCCCGCAAAAAATGAACATTTTCGGAATACTACATGTATGATTCCTACTAATAGCAGCCGTAAAAAGTGATTGAGCAAGGCTCATGACACCATAAGCCAGCAGAGCATGAGATTATGAATAATGACCTGTCCGCCACACATATTTATCAGAGCTTTTGCTTCCATAATCAGGTAAAATCACATTTCTACACCGGTAACGTATTTCTTAGCTACCGAAAGGATATGACGCCCGATGAGCTTATTGAGTTGGGATATGAGATATTGGAAGAGGATGAATTTATGCCCGGGTTGACCAGCAAAATTGAGTCATTGCTAGGCAAGGGAAACTTTATCTATGACTACTGGGAGTTTGGGCCCGATTGCTTTTCATTGTACTGGTGGATACGCAAAGAAGTGTATCATGAGAAGCTAACTTTGGTCCGTGAATGGGCGGAATACGAGGGAATCAGTGAATGGATGGAAATCAATGAGAAGTAAATATGACGTGTCAACCCTTCTTCTTTTCAGATCGGATTTGTTTAATCCGCTCAATAAATTGCTTATCGGAGAGGGGTTTAGCATGCTCCATCCGCTTGGCAAGTTCTTGCTCGCTCATTGGAAAAGGCGAAGAAAGGGGTTCGGATTTGGTCTGTGACATGCCAGTGAAATTACTTCAAACTATAACAAATATGAGTAAAAAATGGATCAACCGCACCAAAATTGTCTGATTTCCTCCTTTGTGGCCTTGCGAGCTTGTCTTGATATGACCCAGTCAGCAAACTCAAATACATACAAAACAGGGAGGGTTTCATCACAAAAACCGACTTTAAAAAAGATGGGATTGGGATCATTTGGTCCGGTTATTTCAAAAACCTTCGAATAGCTGTCTTCCAGGGCCTGCTCCAACCAGACAGTAGACCGAATTCCTAGCACGTGCAACTCTGGTAGTGAAAGATATGAATGATCAAATTCAATGTCCATGATTTTAAAGCTTAAAACCCGGAGGCTAAGCCTCCGGGGCTTCCAAAATAGTGCTGTTAGAAGTCTATCTCAAAAACACCAAATTTCATTTTTTTGGCAACATTGAACAGACACAAAAGTGTCAGTGAAAACAAGGCTCTACTCATGGCTGCCTACTTCTTTTTCTTGCCTTTCTTCGTCTTTAGCGACGCCAGGTAGTCAAGACTTTGCGGCACCTGCTCAAGGGCTCTCGAAGATTCATCTTCGATGAAATAGTGTTTGATGCCAATTTCCATGGCAGCTTCCATCGCCTCGGCAATGCCAACATCGCCCTGACCGAGCACTACGTTGGTTTCAGGATCCTGGCGGCCTTGCAGGTTGTCTTTGCTGCCTGGCTTCCTGTCCTTCAAATGCAGTGAAGTAAAGCGAGTAGGGTATTTTCTCAACAACGCAGCAGGATTTTGTCCAGGGTTGCGCATCCAGAACACATCCATTTGAACGGTGACATACTCCGGGTTGGTATTGTCCATAAAATACTCGTACAAGGTGCCATTGCCTCCTTCGTAGTCAACGAACTCATAACCATGGGCATGATAGGCGAAAGTAAGGCCGTTTTCCTTCAGGGTTTTTCCCGCCGCATTGAACACCTCCACCCCTTTCTTCATCTCCTCAAGGGTCATCTTTTCCTCAGTATGGGGAATCCAGTAGCAGAGCACAAATTTGGCATTGTAAAACTTCGCATTATCGATGATTGCCTGAAGCTCATCTGGTTTTTGCAGTGCATCGAAGTTGCTACCAACTGCTACTACTTTGAGCCCGTATTTTTCGAGTAGCTTTTTATACGCCTCTTTGTCAATTCCACGTGGAGTGCCTCCTTCAAGCTCTTTGACTCCTAGCTCTTTTAACCGAGCCAACGTCTTTTCCACATCTACTTTCATGAGTTCTCTCATGCTACCCATCTGAATGCCAATTTCCTGGGCCATTATCGCCGGAGCGCCCGCCAAAAGGGCCAGCACCAGCAAGAAAATCGTTCTTTTAGAGATACGGGTTATCGTCTTGTTCATATTTTTTAATTTAGGGTGATTCTCATGTTCATATTAGCCCTAATTTAAGGAATGTACAACACGTTTTCCACTGATAATTGCACCAAACGGTCTTACCGGGAACTCCATTTGTATCAAAATGGAGTGGCATTATGTGAGAAAACCAACCAGTGAAAACTAAGTCAATGGGAATGCGCCATGATAATGGTTAAATTCCAACCTAATACATACTACATTTTATTTTTACCCTATGAGAACTACATACCGCCTATGGCTATCCGTGGCGAGCGCCCTTTTTATCATTGTTTCATCAACTTCTTGTTCCGACACCGACAAGAAGTTTGATAAGACTCCTCAGCTTAGCACTCCTCAAGACACTGTTAACCTGCCTGTGGTCAGCCTTCCCGAAGGAGCTGACACCACCAATGCCTACTGGCAGGGGATAGACCTAGAGCCCAAGAAACCAGTGATACCATTGCCGGTGAATGAAGAAAAGGCCAGGTTCCTGCTTCAGCCGGGCTACAGCCTTGAACCAATTTTAACAGAGCCGCAAATACAGCAACCGGGTGCCATCACTTTTGACGGCAACGGCAGAATGTATGTGCTGGAATTACGCACCTACATGCTCACAGCAGACTCTGAAGGCACGCTGGAGCCAGTAAGTGCCATTTCCCGCTGGGAAGACAAAAACAATGATGGCGTTTATGAAACGGGTGGAACATTTGTCGACAGCCTCGTTTTCCCAAGATTTGTTCTGGCCTTTGGCCCCAACAGTGTGCTGACCATGGAGTCGAACACCGACAATGTGTACATGTTCACCGACACCGACAATGACGGCAAGGCAGACAAAAAAGAGTTTTTTACAGATAATTTTGGCCGCCCCGGCAATGTGGAGCATCAGCAAGCATTTTTGTACTGGGGCATGGACAACTGGCTTTACAGCACCGTCAACCCTTTTAGAGTCAGGTGGACTCCGAATGGAGTAATAAGGGAAGCTACAGGCTCCAACCACGCCCAGTGGGGAATTTCGCACGACGATGACGGCAAGCTCTGGTTTCAGGGCGGGTCTAACGGTTTACCTATGTCCTTTCAATTCCCAATTCATTATGGCGACTATATTGTAAAAGACGTGAACTACGCAGAGGGCTTCGATGTGCCCTGGGGAGCACCCGTAAAGATAGCCGATATGCAAGGAGGCATGGGTGCGGTGCGAATGCCCGAAGGCACGTTGAACAGAGTGACGGGTGCAGCTGGCAACGATGTGTACCGGGGCGACCGCCTGCCAAAAGAGCTCTACGGCCAATACTTCTACGGCGAACCTGTAGCAAGAATCGTCAGGCAAATCAATCCGGTAGTTAACGAAGGGCTGACGACGCTACACAACGTCTTTCAGGATCAAAAATCAGAGTTCATTCGCTCCACTGATCCTCTTTTCCGTCCGGTTGACATGACAACAGCACCTGACGGCACCATGTACATCACCGACATGTACCACGGCATTATTCAGGAGGGAGAATGGACACCAGTTGGCTCCTACCTGAGAGCGAAAATTGAGCAGTACCAACTCGACAAAGTGGTGGGCCTTGGAAGAATATGGAGGTTAAACCATCAGGATTTTCAAAGAGATAAGACAAAGCCAAAGATGTACGACCAAAAATCGTCGGAGCTTCTGGCATACCTCAGTCACCCTAATGGTTGGTGGCGAGACATGGCTCAGCAGGTGCTGGTTCAACGGCAGGATAAGTCGGTAGCTCCTGAATTAGTGAAGTTGGCAAAGACAAGTAACAATCTTTTGGCTCGTTTTCACGCTTTGTGGGTGCTTGAAGGTATCGGCGCACTCGATGCTGGTCTTGTCAGGGAAATGATGAAAGATTCCAATCCACGTATGCGCATTCAAGCCATGTGGGTGGGTGAAACGCTTTATAAGGCTGGTGACATGTCGCTTGGGGCTGACTACGTGCGTATGATGAACGATGAGGACACCATGGTGAAAATGCGTGCCATGATGACCGGGCGCCTCCTCAAAATTCCGGGAACGGAAAAAGCTGTGAAGACAGTAATGGCCGCCGATCAAACAGCCGGTGTGCAGTTGGTTGGGCAGCAGGTGCTGGAACCTGTGGTTGTCAATTCGTTCTTTGGCCGGAGCAACCCCAACTATTCGGAAAAAGAGCAGGCCTTGCTTGAAAAAGGCGCCGACATCTTCAACAGCCTATGCTCTACTTGCCATGGCACGCTGGGTCTTGGTGCTCCGGGTGGGCAGGGCAAATTAATGGCGCCCTCTTTAGCTGCTTCAAAACGAATAAAAGGCCATCCGGACTATGTGATTAAGACCCTGCTCCATGGAATGACCGGAGACATCGAAGGTACTTCATACACGGGCGTCATGATGGCGCCAATGGGCAACAATGACGACGAGTGGATTGCTGCGGCAGCCTCGTTTATCAGGGCCAATTTTGAAAACGAATCGTCGCTGGTAACTGCCGAAGACGTGGCCAGGGTTCGGGCAAACACTACAGGACAAACTAAGTCGTACACATATCCAGAGTTGTTGGCTTCAGTTCCCAAAGTTTTAACACCAACAGACGGCTGGAAAATGACAGCCAGCCATACTGCCAACACTCGTAAGGGAAGTACAGCGTCGGCAAAGGGCGCTTTTAACTTCGAAGGCTGGACAACAGGCATTACGCAGCAGGCTGGCATGTGGTACCAGGTGCAGTTGCCTAAGCCTGCCACCATTACCGAAATCCATTTCACCTCACCTCCAATAAGCAGAGGCTGGCGGCCAGGATCACCTCCTCCTATCCATACCTATCCAAAAGAGTATGACCTGGAAGTGTCAATGGATGGCAAGCAGTGGACAAAATTGCTGGAGAATGCGAAGGGTGACAATGCTTCAATGGCTATTAGAATAGATCCGGTAGAAACCAAATTCCTGCGGATGACGCTAACTAGATCTGACTCGGTGGTTCACGGAGAATTCAGGGGCAAACCAATCGACTTTGAGGTCACCTGGACAATGCGGGAAATGAAGCTTTATGGATTCATGGAGTAGATAGTTCAGTATATCTTCCCTTTGTCCAAAAATTTTCTGAATTGATCGTTGAGGGAAGCAATTTGATTGCTTCCCTCAACTTTTGTACTGTGGCTGCAAAGGCTCCAAATAAGCGCTCTTTAACTGCGTTTTGCTACCAAAACACTTTTTTCTGATGTAACTTTGCGCCACCAAAAATTATGTGGTCTGAAGTAAAATATCTGTTCCTCAAAGAGGTCACCCTTGAATGGCGGCAAAAGTATGCTTTCAACGGCCTACTGCTATTTACTGTCAGCACCATTTTCATCATCTACCTGAGTCTGCGGGTTAAAAATCAGGCCGGCCTTCCCGACCATTTGTGGAATGCCCTCTTCTGGATCATTATCCTTTTCTCCGCCATCAATGCCGTTGCCAAGAGCTTCCTTCAAGAATCTCCCGGCAGGCAGCTTTATTACTATATTTCAGTGCACCCAATCAGCCTAATCATGGCTAAAATGGTCTACAACAGCCTGTTAATGGTGGTGCTGGCGACCCTCGCAGTAATGGTGTATGGAACGGTTTTGGGCTATCCGGTCATCAACACACTGATGTTTGCCTCGGTGGTAGCGCTTGCTTCCATAGGCATCTCATCGGTGCTCACGATGATGTCAGCCATTGCTTCTAAAGCCGGTAACAATACCGTGCTGATGGCCATTTTGAGTTTGCCCTTGCTCATACCCATTCTCCTGCTGTCAATTAAAGCTGTAAAGAATGCTATTGATGACCTAACTTGGGGCGACACATCAGACGAACTAATTACGCTGGCGGCCGTAGATTGCATTGGAATTGCGTTGGGCTATGTGTTGTTTCCTTTTCTCTGGAAAAGCTGATATGGATAAATTGATAAGAAAATGGTGGTGGAAAATCCTGGCAGTTGTGCTCATGCTGTATGTAGTGTGCGCAGGCCTTCTTTTTGACGTTCCCCGCCTGGTGATTCTGAATGAAACCATCAGGGTGCTACACTTTCACGTACCCATGTGGTTCGGCATGATCTTGCTTTTGCTGGCCTCGGTAGTTTACGCCATCAAAAACCTTTCTAACCCCAGCCCCAAAAACGATATCTATAGTTTGGAGTTTGCCAACGTTGGCGTTGCCTTTGGGGTGATGGGCATTGTAACTGGCATGATTTGGGCGAATTTTACCTGGGGAGAGCCCTGGAGCAACGACCCCAAGCAAAACGCTTCTGCCATCGGCATCCTGATCTATTTCGCCTATTTTATTTTGAGAGGATCCATCGAAGACGAAAACACAAAGGCAAGGATAAGTGCGGTGTATAACATATTTGCCTTTGCCATTTTAATCCCTCTTTTGTTTATCCTTCCAAGGCTTACCGACTCACTGCACCCCGGCAACGGAGGCAACCCCGGTTTCAATGCCTATGACCTGGATAGTAAACTGAGGAAGGTGTTTTACACCGCAGTTATTGGCTGGTCGCTTATAGGTTTTTGGATCGCCACCATCAGGATCAGAATGAGATTAGTTCAACATGTTACGGAGCAATAAAATGAAGCATACACTTTCCATCGCAATGCTTGCCATAGGCATGTTTTTGTCAACCAGCCTCTTGGCACAGGAAAAACATAAAATAGATGAAAACGATTATGCCAATCAATCTGTTGAAATGGCAGACGGCTTCCGGGCCGAGGGAAAAATCTATGTGGTAGTAGCAGTAATGGTGGCCCTATTGGGAGGATTTACCTTCTACGTGGTAAGGATGGACATGAAAGTGACAGGCCTGGAGAAAAAGGTGGAGGAATTTCTGCAAGGAAAATAAGGTTTAGGTAGTTGAAATATAAAAAGAGAGTCAATGAAAAAGTCGCACATATTCGGAATCATCATCATAGCTGTGGCTGTCATGGTTATTGTTTCCACAGCAGGTGACGCAAGCACCTATGTGAGCTTTGGAGAAGCCCAGGAGCTAGCCGAAAAAGGCAACGCAAACATGATCCATGTGGTGGGAGCCCTAAAAAAAGACGAGCAGGGTCAGCCAGTTGGTATTCAAACCAGCCCCGATATGCTCTCCTTCTCCTTCATCATGGTTGATCAAAACAATCTTGAACAGGAAGTGATTTACAACCAGCCCATGCCCATGGATTTTCTCAGGTCGGAGCAGGTAGTGGTGGTGGGCTCTTACAAGAAAAATAAATTCATTGCCGACAAAATCCTGATGAAGTGCCCTTCAAAATATCAGGAGAATGAAATAAAAGTTGGAGAGGTCAGATAAGCCCGAAAAGTAGATGATACATACCTTTGTTGGTAATTTAGGTCACTTTTTAGTGATCACAGCGTTTGTTTCTGTTCTCATCAGCGCATTTTCATATTGGAAAGCGCAGCGTTCCGATGAAATTGCCAAGCCTTCCTGGCTTAGCTATGCACGCATCGCCTTTTATATCCATGGCGCTTCCGTATTTGGCATCGTTGCATCGCTCTTTTACATCATCAACAGCCACTATTTTGAGTATCACTATGCCTGGAGCCACTCCTCTGCTGAGCTTCCGGTCTACTATCAGATTGCCACATTTTGGAACGGCCAGGAAGGCTCCTTCCTGCTGTGGGCATTCTGGCATGTCATTCTTGGAGCAATCCTGATCAATACCAACAAGTTTTGGGAAGCACCCATCATGGCCGTTTTCGCTGCTGTGCAAGCCTTCCTCCTGTCAATGATCCTTGGGGTCGTTATTTTCAATGTAAAGTTTGGAAGCTCGCCGTTCATTTTGCTGCGTGAGGCAATGAATGCACCGATTTTCCAGCTCAACCCAGACTTCGTTCCCAAAGATGGCTCAGGCCTCAACCCCCTGCTTCAGAACTACTGGATGGTCATTCACCCCCCAACTTTGTTCCTCGGGTTTGCCACCACTATTATCCCATTTGTGTATTGCATGGCTGGGCTTTGGATAGGAAAATACAAAGAATGGGTCAGGCCGGCACTGCCGTGGGCACTGTTTTCGGCAGTCACACTTGGCATTGGCATATTGATGGGCGCCTACTGGGCTTACGAAACGCTAAATTTTGGAGGCTACTGGAACTGGGATCCCGTGGAAAACGCCATCTACGTGCCATGGTTGGTGCTGGTGGCAGCCATCCACACCATGATCACCTTCAAGAAAAGTAACAACGCACTGAAGGCATCCATGGTGCTGTCCATTGCTACGTTCATCTTGGTGCTTTATGCTACATTCCTTACCCGTTCCGGCATACTTGGAGACTCGTCTGTCCATTCCTTTACTGATCTCGGTCTTTCAGGCCAGCTCCTCGTCTATCTTCTGACATTTACAGTGCTATCTGTTTGGCTTTTGGCCAAAACCTGGAGCAAGATCCCCACCTCCGAAGAGGAAGTTTCCACCTACTCCAGAGAGTTCTGGATTTTCATGGGTGCGGCCACGCTTTGTGTGATGGCCTTTCAGGTGATTATACCTACTTCCATCCCTGTATGGAATGCCATTGTTGAGCTGTTTGGCGGCATCTCCAATGTAGCACCCCCAGCTGATCAGGTCGCTTTCTACAGCAAGTGGCAAATCTGGCTGGCAGTTATCCTGGCCCTGCTCTCAGGAACAGGGCAGTTTTTCTGGTGGAAAAAAGTAGACAAACAAAAGCTGAAAGAATCTCTCTTTTATCCCGCAGTTATTTCTTTGCTGGCTTCCGGAATAATTATTGTCGTGGCTAAAGTCACCGAGCCAGCCTACATTCTTTTGCTTACCGCAGGCATCTATTCCATCGTTGCTAATGGAAAAATTCTTTTTTCATTGCTGAAAACGAGCCCCAAACTGGCAGGTGGAGCCGTGGCACACATTGGCATCGCCATGATGCTGGTGGGTGTTCTTTTTTCTTCTGGCTACTCCAGGATCATTTCCCTCAACAACACCGGAATGATTTGGAATAAGGACTTTCCGGAGGAAATGAACACAAAGAATCTCCTGCTGTTTCAGCATGAAACCGTGCAAATGGGGGACTATTCTCTAAACTATAAAGGCCTCCGAAAAGAAATAGATGGCTTTCCTGGCTATGTGAGCACCAGTGCAATCGAAGCTTTTGGCGATGCCTACAGAGTAGTGGCCCGAAAGGATATAGAGTGGAAGGGAAAGAAATATTTTTCCGAAGGAGATACACTGGTTCTTGACAACCCTGAAAACAGTTTCTTCGAAATTGAATATTCGAAAAGCGACGGCAAGAAATTTACCCTATACCCCAGGTTCCAAATCAACGAGTCGATGGGGATGCAAGTCTATTCTCCTGATATCAAAAGAACTCTTACCTCCGATTTGTATACCCACGTAAGAACCTTTCCGGATCCTGAATCAGAGACAGAATGGGGCGAAATGGAAGAAGTGACGGTAAAGGTCGGCGAAACTTTCTTTGTGAACGACTTCGTTGCCAGGGTGCAGGGCATTGAAAGAATAACGGAAATTCCACAAGTAACATTGGGGCTGGAAGACGTGGCAATCAAGGCGAGAATTGTTATTAGTGGAGCCGATGAAGACTATATTGTGGAGCCTATTTACCTGATCAAAGACAGAATGATCGGTCTGATACCTGAGGAGGTGAAGGATGTCGCTTCAAAAATCACTTTCCTAAACGTCCATCCTGAAAGCAATAGCTTCACTTTTGGTATCAACACCACACAAAAAGAGTGGGTCATTCTGGAGGCTGTTGTTAAGCCTTATATCAACGTCCTTTGGACAGGCACCCTAATTATGGTACTTGGTTTTGCCATGGCCATTCGCAGGCGCTACGTCGAGTTTATCAAAATGAGAGACAAGGGTCAGGAGGAATAAGCCACTCAAGTAAAGTCGTTTAACAATCAAGTCAATTTTACTACCTT
>TARA_R110002012_G_scaffold290109_1_pt1 | contig 39724 bp, 31 predicted proteins | sample TARA_R110002012 | Tara Oceans TARA_R110002012 (sample SAMEA4396515) | marine metagenome | biome: Westerlies Biome; feature: [DCM] deep chlorophyll maximum layer (ENVO:01000326); material: water (ENVO:00002006), including particulate matter (ENVO:01000060) such as... | depth 40 m
TATATACGCAAAGCATGGGACAAAAAAGTGGATACTAAGATACGGGATGATGTGGACAATGGGATCACCCTTTCCCAATGGGGAAAGGTCATAATCGATAGAAAATTAAGATCCAACAAACCCGGAACTGCGTCCTGGTATACAGGAGCCATCAGGTCCATTACCAAACTGAACGGGGGAAGGGATCTGCGGTTGAACGAGATTACCGTTACCCTTCTGACGAATTTCCAGATAGAACATAAAGCGAAGAGTAGTTCCAAAAATGGTATTAGCTCCTATTTGAGGGCAGTTAGGGCCCTCTATTACAGTGCCATCAAGGAAGATCAATTTTATCCCAAAAAGAACCCCTTCCTACACTTTAAAATTCCCACCTCCAGACGTACCAAAAAAAAGGCCATATCAAAAATGGACTTCATAAAGATCAGGGACGTAAACTACAAAGAAGGATCAGCCATATGGCATGCCAAAAATTATGCCCTGGTGATGTTCAACTGCAGGGGAATGAATTTCATAGATCTGGTAAAGCTTCAGGTCAAGGACATAGTCAATGACCGCATATTCTACGGCCGTAGCAAGACAGGAGACCAGCTCTCCGTCCGAATTACGGAAGAACTACGGGAAATTTTGAATTTTTATATCGAAGGAAAATCAAAGGTTGATTATCTGTTTCCTGCAAACTATGATGGTAGCACAAAGCACTTTGAAAAATATAAAACCCAAAGAAGAAGGATGAACAGCCGTCTTAAGATCATTGCCGAGGATGCAGGTATCGAAGAACATTTTACCACTTATACCATCCGTCATTCCTGGGCTACGATCGCCAAGTTTATGGGGATTTCGACAGAGGTTATCAGCGAAGGATTGGGCCACAACTCCTTAAAAACAACTCAGATATACCTAAAGAGTTTTACCAACCATGTTTTGGATGAGGCCAATGAGCTCGTTGTTTCGTGAGTCCCTTACAAGGTAAAATTAGATTCTAACATTTCAAAAGTCCTATTCCAAATATCCCTAGCCCAAGAAATCACCTATATGTGCTGCTTTTAATTAGAATAGTTTAATTGTAGGTTAGACTATAGCCATTCACGAAAAAGTATTGAGATCGTTAAGATAGTCTTCATTCAGCTTTTATACATATAGAAAATTCAAGATTTCGACCCGATGTCGCTCAGCTGTTCTACTTGGTTAAACATATCCATTCAAAATGGATTTATTTGTATCCTGCTGTTCATCTAGGTGCGGAACCTACCCTTTAAGTTATCTCCGAAGAATTGTAGGGTAACGAATATATGGATATCTAATGTTTTAATTAAAAGGCGAAACCCCATAGCAAACATACTTCGTTACCAAGTAATCCTCTATTCCGTATTTTGAGCCTTCCCTTCCCATACCCGATTGTTTGATGCCACCGAACGGAGCCACCTCTGTGGATATTATACCCTCATTGATGCCTACCATTCCATATTCGAGCGCTTCACTAATTTTCCAACATCTATTCATATCTTGGGTATACATATATGCAGCTAATCCATACTCGGTATCATTGGCCATTTCAATCGCTTCCTCGTCACTTGAAAACTTGAATATTGGTGCAACGGGACCAAAAATTTCTTCTTTAGCAAAATCCATTTCTACTGAAGCTTTTCCAATTATGGTTGGTTCGAAAAAAAAATCTCCCGACCTATGGCCACCGACCAAAATTTCCCCTCCTTTATTTTTTGCGTCTTCAACAAAGGCCTCGACCTTTTCGATTGCCTTTAGGTTAATCATGGGGCCTATATGTGTTCCAAGTTCCATCCCATTACCTAGCTTAAGTTTAGATACCTCATTCACGAACTTTTTAGTGAAATCATCATAAATCTTTTCGTGTATAAGAATGCGATTAGTACAAACACAAGTCTGACCGGCATTCCTGAATTTTGAAGTGATGGCTCCCAAAACGGCGGCATCTATATCCGCATCCTCGAATACGATAAAAGGTGCGTTCCCTCCCAGTTCCAAACTTAATTTTTTTAAGGTTTGGGAACTTTGGGACATAAGAATTCTGCCTACCCTTGTTGACCCGGTAAACGATATTTTCATAACTAGGTTGCTATCACACAAAACCTTACCCATAGCTGATGGGTCATTGCCTACAACTACATTGACAACCCCTGGTGGAAATCCTGCGGTTTTCGCCAAATGTGCGATTGCAAGTGCGGTAAGGGGCGTTTCCTCACTAGGCCTAACTACCACCGTACAACCTGCTGCCAATGCGGCCCCAATTTTTCTAGTAATCATGGCCATTGGAAAATTCCAAGGCGTAATTGCGGCTACAACACCAATAGGTTCCTTAGTAACTAGAATCCTGTTTTTCTCAGAACTTGCAGGTATAACATCCCCATAGCTACGTTTGCCTTCTTCCGCAAACCATTTCAAGAAAGAACTTGCATATATAACTTCACCGACACTCTCCTTTAATGGTTTACCACACTCCCTGGTCATAATTTCAGCCAATAAATCTTGATTCTCCATAATAAGGTTGTGCAGGCGCTCTAACAGCACCGACCTGGACATAGGGGTTATATTTCTCCAATCCTTAAATGCAGAATGAGCTGCATCTATAGCTTGAGAGGTAACGTCTATACCTCCATCAAAGATTCTGGAAATTATTTCTCCATTTGCTGGGTCTACTACATTGAACATCTTTTCAGATCCAGCAACCCATAATCCGTTTACGAAAGATTTATTAAATAATAGAGTAGAATTTTCCATGGTGTCAGTCAAAAATTATTATTTGGCGAATAGCCTCACCCATGGCAAGTCTTTCAAAGCCTTCATTTATTTCTTCTAATTTCAACTTATGAGAAATCAGCTTATCTACTTCTAATCTCCCCGACTTAAATAACTCAATGTAAGCAGGAATATCTCTGGCTGGCACGCAGCTACCTAAGTAGGAGCCTTTCAATGTCTTTTCTTGACCAACCAACATAACAGGTGACAGCTGTAGTCTAGCATCTGGATGAGGTAGAGCTGCGGTAACCGTAGTGCCTCCTCTTTTAGCCGCCTGAAAGGCAAAATCAAGCGCCGGTATAGCTCCCGCAAATTCTACGGCCACATCTACACCACCGCCGGTCAAATCTTTGAGTTCTTGTAATGCATTTGGATCTGAGGAATCAATCGCATAATGTGCGCCCATGGACAAAGCTGCTTCTCTCTTGGATGGTATTAAATCTGCTGCTATAATCCTCGAAGCACCAGCAGCTTTGGCTCCTAAAATAGCAGAGAGCCCAACACCACCCAACCCTACCACCAATACGCTTTCACCAAACTTTAGCTGAGCTGTATTGACTACAGCACCAACACCTGTCATTACAGCACAACCAAAAAGAGCTGCTATTTCGAAAGGTATTTCTGGATCAATTTTCACTAGGGAATCAATAGAAGCCACAGCGAACTCTGCAAAGCCTGAAACTCCCAAATGATGATAATAATAGTCTTCTTCTTTGCGAATGCGTTTGTTACCACCAAGCAAGACACCTTCTCCATTGGCCTGTGCTCCCGGTTCACAAAGTGCTGCACGCCCTGTCTGACAATTCGGGCAATGCCCGCAGGAGGGAAGAAAGGCAAAAACAACATGATCACCAACCTGAAGGTTTTTTACTCCTTCGCCCAATTCAACGACCTCTCCTGAAGCCTCATGCCCTAACACCATAGGTAAAGGCCTTGGACGATTACCGTCAATGACCGAAAGATCGGAATGACATAGGCCTGCTGCTTTTACCTTCACCATTACTTCCCTAAATCCAGGAGGATCTAGATTTACTTCCTCTATCCTCAAAGGGTTGGAAAGACTATAGGGCCTATCTGTAGTCATTCTATGCAATACCGCTGCTTTTGATTTTATCATGCTACAAATATTATATTATTTATAGTTTTTATCATTTTCAAGTGTACTGTTTTTATCTTTGTCTTTTCTCTCCCTCAAACCACTTCTATATACCAAAAAAAGTTAAATTACTTAACCAATATCCTCACAAACTCAATATTGGTGCTATCGCAACGATCACCAGCATAGAAATAAGCTAATATTTCCCCACCGCCTAAATTAATTAGGTTGGGATGACCTACAGAGAACATCACCATTTCACTCCACGAATCATTCATGCTGACATTTTTACTATCCTGTTTGTCAAGATTACTATCGTACACAACTAAAGAGTCGTCATAAGTTCTGCCGTGATCCCCACTTATTCGTAAAGTTATTATGGGCCTTATGGTTCTGTCAATTTCAATTGTTGCTATTCTCCCATCACCTAGGTCAATTGGCTGTCCGGGCTGACCATATACACCTGTATCCCAAATTTCACCCCAAGTCTTTCCTCCATCAAAACTTTCGCTGGCATGAATATTTTGGTACTGGTTTTTTTTCCCATCTAAGGTCCAGAAAAAATTAACAATGGTTTTGCCATCCGCCAAAACATTTGGTCGTTGATCCCAATAGTACATATCGGGAACCTCTGTAACCATCACTGCATCGCTCCATGTTTGGCCTTCATCATAAGAGAAAATCAGAGCAGATTTATGTACCCATTTAGAAGTGTCCCATGAGTGCTTATTTACTTCAAATTGACAAACGATTGTACCATCCTTCAATCGGAAGGGCGGACCAGTGAGAGGCAGAGGAGCATCTAAAGGATCCGTATTCATCAGCTCAGGAGTTGACCATGATTCACCATCATCTTCAGAAAAGCAAAAATAAATACGTGTACCTTTTAGGCTTTCGTTTTTTGGGTCATAATAGGGTTCAGAAAGATCGGAAGAATCAACCCAGTTAGATAGCATAAGAATCCTATTGCCTCCAAGTGGCAAGAAATACAACATTCGACTTTGCCATAAGGCGTCCTCGGTTCGAGGGAGTTTAATTGGTTCAAAGGGTGTGGTCCATGTGCTTCCTTCATCATCTGACCATGTAATTACTCCTTGCATAAAATCGCAATCGCCTTTCTTTTCAGAAGCTTTAAAAGAGCCTAGCCATCTCCCAGATGGTAGCTTCACAATACAGGGAAATGAATTACTGTTAAGATTTTTGTCTGCTGGAGGTGTTGGAATGGTGCCTTGGCTTACTATTTTCATGTTTTTTGAATTCAAAGAATTACTTGGTTTTTTCAAGTTTGCAATACGGTAGGGGTTTTGGTTGAGAGTGGAGAATTTTCAATTCATTTTCTTAATGTAATCATTGAGTCCTCAAATATTTAATCCGTAAACTTAATCGAATACAGATCTGCATCCTTCATGTAAATTCGTAGCCGGACAGGTTTTGAGACCAACTTAACCAAATCTGTGTTTCCGTTCCATTGCACGATACGTGATATTTCATTTCCTATTATTTCCTGCCCGTCTTCCATAGTATAACCCGGAATGGGGGTCCCATTTACATCTTGAATCTCAAACCTGATTTCCCCGGCAGCGGAAGTAGAATAATTAATTTCAAGTTCAGTGCCAGTAAATGTAAATGGTTTGGTTATTAACTCTCCTCCGGAATAAGGGGCCGAAATAGAAGAGAAACCATCTATGCGTAAGGAATAGCGATATAAATTTGCTGTTGGTTGTGCATAATCCTGATTTACATATAAAGACATCTCTTCAGGACTGGTCTGTACAACATTGAGTGCCGGATAATTTGAGCGTGAAACCCAGTTGTCTAGGCCAATGCCAGGACGGATAAATGACTCCATGAACGTCCTGGTGTATTCGTTTCCACCTCTTGACGTCATGAAAAAGGCATCCGAGCAATCTTTGAAGTACTTTGGATTAACATTAAATTCTTTGGCCTGCTTATCGGTCAACACCTGTCGACCCGGCATAAACCTTCCTCCAATGGCTATGTAGATTTGTGGGGCACGGTAATAAGGACTTGTTTGATTGGTGTATAAATGTTCGAACGGAGCGTCTCCATAGGTCATTTTCTTAGGTTTCGTCCAGTGTATGAAATCTTCGGAGGTTGTACGGCTAACACCTCTAAAACCGGAATATCCCTTACCTGTCCAACTTCTGAAATAACATATATATTTCTTTTCCGATTCGGACCAAAACGATACATTTTGTGAATCAAAAATACCATCGGTAAAGACGGGTTTTTCTTGTTGTTTTTTCCAATGAATTCCATCTGGCGAGGTAAAGGCGATTAGTCCGCTCTTTCGAACACCTGCCAGTGCTTTGTATCTCTGATTTGGTTTTGCATCTGGGTTTGAATCAAGAAAAGGACTAAAATTATGTGAGAGCGGTGCAGCATTTGCCAAAATCACATTGTTGTCTAAAGAGCCATCTATTTCAAAAAGTTTTAAATTGGGTTTTACCCAGTTAATTCCATCTTTTGATTCTGCATAGCAGGTAACCTCGGTGTCATTTCCATCTTCTCCGGCGACTCTAATACCTCTGTAATAAGCCCTAAAGATATCTCCATCCTTAATAATGGTAGCATATCCACTAAAATTTCCCTCCCAAGGATTGTCAAAAGTCAATACCGGACCTTCATCTATTGGAGTGTGCTTTACAATTTCTAATCCATCAAGATTTTCAATTAAATAATCATCTACAAATATTTCTCTCTTATCTCCCAATGCTATTTGGTCTTGTCCAAAAGCAGAAAATTGAAATATCAAACAAATTGATATGCTAATTATTTTAATTACCATTGGTTTCAATATTTAAACGCAACTCTCTTGGTATGTAGGTGAATACTCCAGTTCTAAAATCTGAAAGAATAAATCTTTTTAATTTGTTTCTCACTGTTCGCATTGTTCGCAACGAGGAAAAGGGCATCCAGAGCTTTAATCCTTTTTACACCAAAAAAATAACAAAAACAGTGTAAGAGCATGACAATAAGAGAAAGCTAGTATTTTTATTTTCTTTCGGGTTTCTTTAAATAATTCACTTTAAAAGTAATACGATTAATTATTTTATTTTGACTTTGGCAAGTCTAATTTCAGTTGGTACCAAATAGCGGTCTTTTGCACTTGCATTGTCGCTACTTGTGTAGTAGCTGACCCATAGAACACCGTCATGATATACTAGGCCAGGGTAACTACTGTCCCCATTTGCGGGTAGCTTAAGTAGCTCCGCTGTCTCGCCAGTCTCAGGGTCTATCTCAAAAAGTACCATTGTACCCCATTCTGTCCTACCACCTACAATGAATAGACCGTCATCGAGCATTATAATCTTAGGCCCTCCTAAATTGATAGTCGGCTTCCAAGTCCATTCTTTATATGGGGGTTTTGATGTGCCAATAGCATTTCCTGAACGCATATAACAGATTGCAGTACCATCTGGTTTGAAAACAATGGAAGATTCATTGCCGTCATAGAATTCTGAGACGAGTGTTTCCCAATTAATTCCATCTTCACTTTTGTATAATCGTGTCTTGGAGGTTGGAGGGGTGGTGTGATAGCCAATACCATATGCAACTCCATCATGCCAAGTTACGCTCCAAATCCAAATATTATTTTCACCAATCTGAACGGGCTCCCCCCAATCTTTACCATTATTGCTGAACCAAGCGAAGTTTATATGTTTATCTGGGTTTGGATGATAGACCTGAATTGCCGAGTTTAGCATCAACTGGTTTTTATCCGTTATTGAAAGTTTGGCATCCCTAAGATCGCCTTCTGGGATTTCGAATAACCCGCAGGATTTCCAGTTTTCACCATCTTTTGAACGAATTACACGTATTCGCCCCATGCCTTCTAAGCCACCATGATGTTTTAGTGCCTCACGAATTCCCAAATACCAGTAATTTTTGAATCGGATTAAATCTGTAAATGCATTGTGTGGCTTTCCACTCTGTTCGACGCCCCATACCTTTTTTACTGAAATTAATTCTGCACTCGAAACTGATTCCAAACTTTGTGCATGGGTTGAAATTGAAATTAAGATTAATAAGCTACAGGCAATATTTTTCATAAATAGAGGATTTCTGATACTGTTTTTTAGTGTTTCTTGCTGATTCCTTGTTTCACTAGGGAGCAACTAATAGAATTAATTGTTTTATTTTTTTTGCCTCCTGGATTTGGTAGTCATTACGACTATTGTGGTAAGTCAGCTAGTGGAATTTCTGCCAAATAAATATTGGTTTTTTTTTCATGACTTGAATAATATACGACCCAGAGTTTTTTTTCAAATATCACCATTCCCGGATAACTAGTATCCCCACCACTAGGCAATGTTATAGTATTCAGTATCTTTCCGTTAAGGTCCATATCACTAATAACTGTGGTAGCTTTCTTAGGTGCGTAGCGCCGAGTGCCTATTACCAATGTAGTGTCATTTAAGAACAGGAAATTGGGACCACCAAGACGGATGTTTAATTTGTTATATTCCAAGTCATTATAAGGTGGATCGCTTTTTACCAGAAACCCCATTTTATCACCTGCGTCACGTCGAACTAAAATAAACATTTTGTCATTTTGATCAAAGCGAATCGTAGCTTCACTGGGATTGCCATTTAGTTCTAGTTTAGAAACGTTCTGGTAAGATATCCCATCTTTGGTTTTTAATAGGTATGCCTCCCAGCCTTCTTCCTTGACCTGATAAGTAATGCCGTATCCAACGCCGTTAAGCCAAGTAACTCTCCAAATCCATTCGACAGGGTAACTGATTGAAGAATCTACTATTGCTTTAGTCAAAGGTGAAAAGTTTGCTCCTGTGATATCGGAAAATGAAACCATAGGGTTAAGAAAATCAAATTTCCCATTTTTATAGACCCCTGCGGCTAAAGTCACCATTATTTTGCCGCTTGGTGTTATGGAAAGCCTAGCTTCTCGAATATCCATTGTATCCGATTTAAATAGGGCCACACTTTCCCATTTTTTCCCATTTGACGATTTTAAGATTCTAACTTTCCCATCATTTTTACTTGATACATGATCAGAGGCTTCTCGTAGTGCACAATAAAATTCATTGTTAAATCTAATAAGATCGGGAAAGCTGTTATGGTCTGCCTTATCCCATATCTTGGAAATTAGTTTCGAGTCAACTGTTAAGTTAGCATCAGCAGAATTGGCTTGTGAATACCCTGTAAAACACAAAGAGAAGATACAGAACATTGAAATGTAAAATTGATAGTTTTTTTTTGTCATGGTAGATTTAGTTTATTTTCGGAATGTATTTTTAAATGATTAGTGATGAGATGCCAATTATTTATAATTTGTATAGCTAAAACTTTAGTCATATTATTCAGTTCTTTTTTATTTGAAATCTACATCCTCGGTAGTTTAACAACTTTGGATTACCGAATAATTTCATTACGCATATAGGTAGTTGAGGCAAATTACATTAACACACGTGTTTAAATCAATCATATATAATCAAATATAATCAAATAAATGAGTTATTCAAATAAAATTATCTACATGTGTTGCAGATAAGTTAAAGATGACTGCAAAAGTTATCTATAAGTAGTTGTTATGTAAGTATATATATATTTTTATTGCATTTTGCATAACCAATCAAATACAATCAATAAGAATTTAATTTTATTCAAGAATGATAATTTATTGCTTGTATATAACGATTTTATAATTCTACAGTCCAAATTTGTACAATGTCGGAGTCTTATATGATTTAAAAGTTGGTGGGTCTAAACTGGCCTCTATAAAATCACAGTATTCTGCGCCTATAAGGAGCTTTTGATCTGTTGGATGCTGATTCCCCCAAAGACAAAAAGAAAGCTTAGAATTAGTTAAGACTGCTTTTTCGGAGCTGAAGGATTCGATGTTGCGGAGTACTCTCACCTCTTAGGGATGGGTTCAGAAAGGTTTTTGAGTATTGTAACCCCCTTGTTTGTAATGTACGGTATGCGAACCAAAACATTACTTCTTGTTAGGATAGGTCTCAGTCTCGCCCTTGAGTTTTTGGACGATAAAAATTTGGGCAGTGGCGTAAAAGGACTAACTTTTACCAATAGGAACTTTTTGTTAATGTTGTTAATTTTTTCTCGGTCATTTTAAATCCCTGAATGAGTTTTAACATTGAAATTATTCAGGTAGAGTTAAAATTGCTCTTCTTTGGTTAACCCTCAAAATTCAGATTTGGATTATTCCAGTGTATTCTTGCCACCCAAACTTTTCCATCACTACCATATTTTTCAACGCCTTCTGGCTGCATCCATTCAGAAACAGTCACCCACGTTTCTTCCTGATTAATATCTGTAACTCCAAAATTACCTAGTCGAGCACCGGCCTCAGGCACCAGTATCTCTTCTGTAGAACGGATGATGCAAAGCCTTTCAGTATCTACCTGTGCCATGAATAATGGTGCCCTATGACGGAAAACATGATTATTATTGGCACCCCGTCGAGTATAGACTAAAAAGAGGCCATCGCTATGCGAGACCCAATGTTGCTGGGTATTATAGTTCCCCAAATCTGAACCATCATCAAAAGTCCACTTTATCGGGTCATTAAAGTGGAGACCATCATTTCCTGTTGCCACATAGCCATGATAGTCGTTTCTCATCGTAAGAAAAAAGCGGTCACCGTATTTCATAAGTGAAGGTTCAACAAGGCCCCGCTCTGAGTTAACGGTTAATTCAGACCCATTCTCAACGTATCGTAGAGTTTTTCCATCGAATTGGCATCGCATCACTGTTGTTGAATATCGATTTCCTTTTATTGATGGATCATTGAAGTACATCGGTAAAAGGATGGACCCATTGCTTTCATCATAGCGCTGAACCGAGCCCGCTCCAGAGTTAAAGAATTTTGGATTATCTGGCATTATTAGACTTTGCCACGCGGCCCATTGGTTCTTTTGTGGGTCGTAGGTTGAATATGTAGTGTTTCTTGGGCTAGACTTCATAACTTTCCAATCCTTAGTGTACATTACACTATGGCCTATGCCCAACAAAGCTCCCGTAGATCGGTTGTATGATGGCCAAAAATCGCCGACAGCAACTGGGTACTCACTTCCGTCCAATAACTCATAATGATAATTCAAAGCTTCAATCTCTTTGGGAGTAGTCCAGGTTTTTCCAAAATCGTCACTGTAAAGCCCATACATAGCTTTGAATACATCACTTCCCGAAAGATCCAAGGTATTCATTGTGAGAAAAATACGCGGCATTCCTTCTTTGCCTGCGCCAGGTATTATTCCAGCACGAGGATGCACAAAACAGCTCTTACCGTTAAAGAATTTTATCGGAATATCCCTAGTTAGACGGTAGATGCTTCCATTAACCTCACTTTTTCCTAGAAAACTATTTTCGTAAATCTTAGGAAAACCCATGACGGATACCCCACTAATCAAGGAAATTTTCAAAAAATGACGACGATGAATCATATTATTTCAAATTTATAAATGCATTAATAAAACATGTGCTATTCTTTACCATGACAGCCTGGCCCGGGTCAATTCTTCTGCTTTTCGTATTAATTTTCCGTTGCTTGATCTCTACCAATGGATAATGTAAACTCCTTTTCCAATAAATGGTGTTCATTTAAAGATAAATGTGGAATCAATATTTAAAGGTCAATTCATGTTTTTTTACTTACCTACTCCAACTACACAGGTAAATAATTGACCTAAGACACTTCTAAGCTGTTACAATAACATACTTGTTATTCTTCTATCATGATAGGTGAGGAAAACCTCTATGTACAACTTCTCCTTCTAATTGGGGATCAATTGAATTCTGTTTTAACATTTATAACTTCTTCGGTTAACTTAATATAAAGTAAGCCAATCTCCTCTGTATTTGCTAAGTAAGATATTCATCTCTTTATTACATCCAAGATAAAAGTTGTGAAGTACAATTATGCCAAACGAGCAAACCCTGAACGGTTTTGGTTATTACCTACTTCTTCATGGATACTACCACTTTCAATGATTTTCTCAATTTCTTCAAAGACTATGTCAAGCGCATCAATCAATTTTTTATGATGTTCCTCTTTATGTGCATACATCAAGTAAAATTGTGATGATACCAGGAAACCGTGACTAAGCATTTTTCTTATATATAGAGCTTTTGCATTAAGAGAATCTTTTCCAAGTTGAAAGTTTAGTGTGGGTGTTGAAGGCATGCCTCCAATTACGATTTTACAAGCAGGATGACGCTCAGCAACAGCTCTTAAGGATTCCTGAAGTTCTTCTCCTCTTTTCCAAACAACCTCCTGGACGTTCAAGCGCTGAATTTTTTCAAGAACAGCCAGTGCGGCCGCTGGCCCAACACCATCAGTCCAATAGCTTGATGAAATAAAACTATCCTTAGCTTTACCCATAACTTCTTCACTTCCTACAATTGCTGCAAACGGGTAACCGTTACTCATAGCTTTTGCATAAACTACTATATCCGGATCAACCCCAATTTTAGAAAGCGCCCCTGGAATGCCATAACGTAAGCCACTCGTAATCTCATCGATAATCAATACCCCGCCAGCTGCATGACATTTTTCGGCAACTTTTTCAATAAAATTATCAGTTGGCCATTGGGAGCGCATCGGTTCCATAACTACTGCGGCAAAATTCCCTTCGAGCTTTTGAAGCGCCCTATCTAATGAACTTAAATCGTTATATTGAAATGGCACAGCTGTTCCTGCTAGTTCCCGAGGCACACCTTTTGGTTCCAATCCGGGCAGTAAATGTCCATCTAGTGCTTCACTATCACTTAAATTTGCCGCAAGGTACCAGTCACTCCAGCCGTGATATCCGCAAATAGCTATACCGCTGTTACCGGTGGCTGCTCTGGCAGCGCGCACTGCTATGGCCATAGCTTCACCTCCCGTACGGGCATATCGTACTTTCCCTGCCCAAGGGTGCAATTTCAGAATTAACTCAGCTAATTGTACCTCCTGAGGATTTACTAGTGAGCAATACGAACCTAGCGATATTCCGCGCCGTACTGCCGCATTTATGTCTGGATCTGCATAGCCAAGGAGTATAGCTCCAACACCTCCGACATAATCAATAAAATGTCGGCCAGAAGTATCCCATACCTCACAACCAGAGCATCGAGAATAATAGGATGGCCAGGAATGTGTGTCAAAACTCTCTGCCCGTTTGGAGAGTAATCCGGTACCTCCTGAAATTACGAATCGGGCACGTTCCCATAACTCTGGTCCATTTGTTTCTGAAGGTAGTGCCTCAGTTGGAAGGTGTGGTTTAAGCAGACGTAAAGCATTGTTTAGGAAAATATCATTTATGTCTCCTGTGGTTAAGCCCTCATCCTCACTCATCTCTTGCAAACACAATAATGACTCAATGCCTACAAGGGTCATTCCTGTTTTGGTAGCAGACTTAATATCTGACCTTAGATTCTCAGGAAAATGCCAATAAAAATGCGATCCGGTCGTGACACATCGACCGCGCATTTCACTTACGGCAAAATCCGAACCCCAAAGAATACGACGGGGTCCTAATGCTTTCCATGCTGCTTTAAAAGACTCGGTTTCACATATTGCCGATGTATCTACCACTACATTGTCAAGGTCTGTTAAGGACTGTAAGCCGCTTCGCGCATTGCGATAATTAAAGCTCCTGGCAATGTGGGCAAGGATTAGCCTGACGTTTGGATAGGTCCGACACAGTCGTCTTATTTCCTTCTGATTGTCTTTATCGGCTATTGCCCCGTCAAGAACCATATGTAGAAGCATGATTCCCTTTGTTTCGTTTAATATTTCCCACATCCACTCCGGCGCGTATTCCGTTATGGATGCGTTCATTGTATCTGGTCGTTCAGCATAAACATGATAAACCTTCAGACCGCAAAAAAGCCCATTCCTAAGTTCATTTCCCGTTTGAGCCGGATTGTCTATGGGTGATACTACTTTTAAAGCTCTACTTAAGGATGTACCGTTCAATTGGATTTCTTCTCTTACCCAACTATTCATTTCGTCTCGATTAGCTGTACGGTGGGGCATCCCAAAATAGAGCCCATGAATAGTCTTGGTCGGCATATATCCCAACAATGCATTTCGATGTTCTGTACAGCCCAATGTACCCGCATCATTTAAAAAAGGCCATGCATCGGAAGCGAAATGTACAGGATTATAGGGATGAGCATGAATATCAAATATTTCATCAGGAATAAATCCTGCCAGCTTAGAGGTGATAATACTACGTTCCTGCTTTCTTAAAATTTTTGTATATTTCATCCTAAAGTTTTTTTGAATTAATTATATCCAGTTAGGCATTCAGTCCGCCATCCATCAAAATATTCTCGCCGTTAATATAGGCTCCCGCCTCGGATGCAAGAAGAACCATTAGGCCTTTGATATCATCATTGTTTGCTAGACGGCCTGCAGGCACCTTTTTGTAGTAATTTTCAAGGAAACGTTCCGGCTGGTTATTGAATAACCCACCCGGGCTTATACAATTGACTCTAATATTTTTCTTAGCCAGTATCTTTGTGAGATAGCGAGTGAGGTTAATCAGTCCCCCATTGTGAAAAAAGTAATCTGGTGGAGGGTTTCCCATATCGGTTCCCTCATAATTGGAAAGGTCGGGACCGTACATACCCATCATGGAACTAATATTAATAACACTTCCTCCTCCATTTTCCCCTATAATTTCACACATTTCCCGTAAAATATCCATCATACCAGTTGCGTTGATTCGCATTGATTCAGCAAAATTTTCCATGGAATCGTCATACCCTTTCATAGGACGCGCAACAGCATTATTAACAAACACATCCAGTTTTCCAAACGACTTCAAAATTTCATTTTTGAGCGCTAAAACAGATTCATGGATTCCTTGATCTACCTGTAAGGCATGAACATCAAGTCCTTCAACTCGAAAAGCTTCGGCTACGGCCTGTCCATTTTTTAAATTACGGGATGCTATTATAACTGTTCCACCAGCTTCGGCAAGCCCTTCTACTATGCTTTTACCATAAGAGCCTGCACCCCCAGAAACCAGTATGACTTTCCCTTCTAAATTCAATAAATCTTTTACGTTCATTTTATAAATTTTTAAATGGCTACCATTATAAATAAACCGTTTTACCACCTTTTTCGAGACTTTCCATTGCCCCTATCAGGGTTTTAATAATTCTTTCTGTTTTTTCATATGGGAGCCTAGGTTTACCCTCTTCTACCGATCGTACAAATTCTATGATATTGTCCCTGAACATGGAATACGAATTTTTGATATCCATTAATCTCCAGCCTTTTTGCCCAAATAAGGATACTTGAAAGGTAGGGCAGATGTCCATAAAAAGATGTAAGGTGGTCACTAGGCCATTTTCAAATTTAATATAGACAATGTCTTTTCCAGTTTCCCCAACGTTTTTTACAGATACCGGTATCGGGTCATCTAACAACGAAAACATAGCTTCCAGAAGATGGACGCCATATTTAATCCAATCTTTTTTTCCGACAGCAGTGGCCAATTCCAAGTTGCCCAAAGAAGCCAGTTCTTGTTTAACAATCCTACATTCATTGGCATAACGCATCGAAGAACAGGACATAATGAATTTTCCTTTATCATTTTGGTTTGAAAAATATTCTAAATCTTCGACGGTAATGGCGAGTGGTTTATCAATAAATATGGGAATGTCCGCATCGATAAAAGGCTTTGCCATAGCGACATGGTTTCTAGGATCATCCCTTGCCAGAATTACAGCATCCACCATGCCGGCCATTTCTTCCAAGCTATTTGCAATGGTTTCAATGTTTGCGGTCTTTGCAATACTTTCAGAAATGTTTTTGTCTTGGGTCCAGACACAGGTGACTTTTGCCCCACTAACTCCCAAAGTATCCTCATTTGCTTTTAGGTAGTTGGATACGGCTGGGTACCCCATTTTGTTAATTTCTTCCGCATTATAGCAGCCATTTATTATGGACGACCATGAGTGAGGGTGAGCATTACCTTCACTCATTCCAATAATTCCTAATTTTATCATATCATTTAACTTTATTAAATTCTATCTTCCCTGACTATCAAAACTTAATATTGCATTTGCGGCAGCCATTGTTATTTCTATGTTATCCTCATCAAAGCCTTTTTCCATAAACGATGTGAGAAGAGGTATATCTTCTTCTGTAGCAATATCTTGGTATACGGTTAGTGAGGCAGAAATCTCATTATTATTCGATGAATATATTTGTTTTTCCAACTTTTCCCTGCATTTATGTGCTCGTGTAGACAATAAAGAATCTTTAGGTGTATTTGCCAGCGTACAGGTTAATAAACTTGTGTATAAAGGCGAATCCATAGGTTCGTTCATAGCTCTAGAACATAATATATCCCAATTTTGAGCACTTATATTTTTCATTTTAAATAATGCATAAACTGCTATCCTCTTAACTAAAGTTGATTCATTTGAGTTTAAAATAATGTCCATAAATTTATTTTTCACCTGATTCATTTCCTTTTCCGAAGTGTAGGCTGTACCCCAATAGGTATAGGCCCACATTGGGTCATGAGCACTTTTAAGGACGGAATCTGTTACCTTAACAGAAATAGTATGTGGTGATATTTTTAATTTAGCCAAGGTTTCAGCGGCATGAATTCGATCAACGGAAGTATAATCTTCATATACCTTTGAAATTGAATCTAACCACTGATTCTTTTCCTCTGAAGAAATTGCCGCTTGATTTAACACACGCCACAATCCAATGCGGTAATAGGGTTCATTTCTATTTTGTTTTTCTTCTTCAACAAAAATGTCGTACACTTTATTAGAATAACCATGATTAAGAATGTACTCTGCAGCATGTACCTTTTGCCATTTGGAGGAATTCTCTAATGCATACTGTAACTTGTCCTTAGCGCTTTTAACTACTGATTCTGATACAAAAGGTTTTTTATTCATCTGACAACTAATGATTTGGGTACTTATTAAAACCAGGATTATATATCTGATTACTTTTAAAAACCTCATGTATTATTTATTTTCTATTTCCAAAATAGTTCCCGCAATATACCGTGTGCCATTATCTTGATTAAAATAGTAGATTACTAAAACTTTACCATCTTTGAGTTGAGTTGCCCAGGTATAACCAATATCCCTAGTACCACCATCCTCTCGAAGTACAATCTCAGGGGCTGTTGCAAAATCCGTACATTCTGGATTTAGAATACGGGCGCGTATTCCAAAAGGTTTGTGGCGATATCCATATGTAAGTAAAACCCTATTATCTTTTAATCGCATGGCATTTAAAGGATGTCCCTGGAAACCCATTGACTCCCATTTAAAAGTTTTACCTCCATCTGCTGAACGAGAAATAACAGCTTGGTCATCAAAACCCGCGGTTCTTAAAAAACCTACCAGATCACCCTTAGGGGTTTCAATAATAGAGGCCTCATTGAACGATATGTTGTCATCCACCGCCACTGGGGAAACATAGTCCCAGGTTAATCCTTTATCGTTGGATGCAATAAGGTGATTTGAGGTCTTGTTAGGGGTATCATGGGCTGCTACTATCCATAAAACCCTCCCATCATTTGCCTCATACAGTGCTCCCCTATTATACGCCTTTACCGGGGAGCCAAATGCATCGTTTAAAACTTCTGGCTCTATATGTGGAGGATATATAACATCACCCCATGTTTCCCCACCATCGGTAGAACGAACCAAATAGCCCCCTAAAAAAATGGCATTTCCAGAGTTAATAAAACTCGGCTGCTTTAAGTTAGATAAGCCATCCGGTCTAAGAAAAGCCCAGCCATAACTTGCACAAAGAAGCGTACCGTCCTTCAATTGCAATAGACAAGGGTCCTGTGATCCCCCAAACGGATGGGAATAAATTAACTCTGGGTCTTCTGTCCATGTTTCCCCGTTGTCACTGGATCTAACCATAACCAAGTAACTGTTGGGATCAACATGGTTTGATCCGGACTCACCAAATATTTTACGGTCCGGTGCTCGGCGAAAGGACACCAACACTTCTCCATCGGGCCGAGTTACTACCGACGGAAAGGTCGAATAAAATGTAGGGTCTTTATAAATTACGATATCCTTTATCTTACGCACACCCTCTCCCAAGTCTTGCGATTCTTCATGCATTACTGTCGGGGAATCCTCGGTTTTTACTCCCTGGTCAGATTTGTTCAAATTTTTACCCGTACATTGTACCATAACCACAAGAATCAAACTTAACAAGCCGAATTTTTTCATTTTTAATTTCATAATAACTGTATTTTTGGATTAAACTTTTTTTATTTTTCAGGACAAGGGTTATGTCAACCATCCCATTCTTTCCCACTTAACCAGATCTAAAAAATCAATATCTGGGTACTCTAGTTCTTTTGCTCGCTCCAATAATTCGGAATTTAAATAATTGCCATCTGCCACACCAATCGAATTTTCCAAATATTCTAACCGATCAATGCCAACAAGTACCGAAGATACTTGCTCTGATGATAACGCGAATTTCACAGCCAGTGCGGCAAGATCACAGCCTAGATCGCTCCATAATTCCTTATATGATCGAATGTGTTGTTCCACCTCTTTTAATGCGGGATGCAACGACCTCCCCTTTTTGCTCAAAATTCCCTTAAACAAAACAGAACGGACCATTATCCCGATTCCATTCCTTTCTGCCAACGAAAAGTTGACCTCTTGTGATTGGTCCATCAAGTTATAAGGCAACTGTACCACGTCCCAATTTCCACTTTCTATGGTTTTCTTGGTATCTTCAACGGAATATGTGGAAACACCGGTTGCACGGATTACACCTTTTTCCTTATAGTCAAGAAAGGTTTGCGCAATCACCTCGTTTTCCAGAATCTCAAAATCGGCCTGATGCAACATATAAACATCAATATAATTGGTCTGTAAGGCCTTGAGGCTTTCCTCCAAAGATCTTTCAATAGTTTCCTTTATTTTTTTGGGCGAAGGCAAAACTCCAGACTCATCTCTAAGTTTACAGCATTTGGTATTAATGACCACCTGATCTCTTTTGGCTTTAAAAGCCTGCCCCATAATCTCTTCGCTAACCCCATACATACGTGCTGTGTCAAAAAAATTAATTCCCCTATCTACAGCTTCATGTAATAGGTTAATCGATTCATCACGAGGGAGCATATCGGCTTCACTTTTTATCCCTATTCCGTAGGGCATTCCTATTTCGACACCTCCAAATGCGATTTCAGATACATCAATGCCAGTTGTTCCCAGTTCTCTTTTTTTCATCACTTATATTGTTATATATACTTTAAAACTTTGCAAACCCCATGTCGTAATTTTTTCATTTGTAATCCTAATACCTAGGCATTATACAGGGGGTATGGTACTTACTGCCTCGGTATATTTTTTCTTCAATTCAGGATTGGTTTGGGTATGTTCTCCTCTGTACACAAAGAGCAGCCCAAGACGTGAATTACTGGAAATATTTGGCTCGGAATGATGAATCGTTTCACAATGATGAATAGTGGCGTCACCGGAGTTGAGCAAGCCGCAAAATTGATCTGATTTTGGAATATTTGGCTGTTCAACTAAGCCGATAGAATTACCCATCACACCAGAGGGTTTGGTGGGCTTCATTCCGTCCTTATGTGATTCTTTGATAAAATAAACTGGCCCGTTTTGCTTAGTTACTGGATCAATCGCAATCCAAAGAGTAAGCATATCTGGTGGTGATTGGCAGAAATAGGCATTGTCCTGGTGATAGGGAACACCCGAGCCGACCAACGCAGGCTTGTTAAATGTCTCAACAGCAGCAAGTATAGGCTTGCCATTCACAAGTTTGGAAATCAAGGATATAATCTCGTCACTTTCAGCCAATTCTTGAAAAAACTTATTGTAAAGTTCCAACCTCCAAAGGTTACGGATGGTCTTACTGTCTTTTTCTGTTGTTTTGGCATCTGCAGGCAAAGAAGATAAATCATCTCGCATATATCGCTCCAATTCATTTCGAATTTCTGTGACAATTTCTTGCGAAAAAAATTCTCTGATTCGAACTACCCCATCCCGTTGATAGGCATCTAACAATGCTTCGGTATTACCTTTTAGTTTAAAATCATTCATAACTTGAGTTTAAGTATTATTTTATTCCTTCATATGTTTTACCACATTTAAAGTATTATTTGTCAACAGATATAAAACAGAGCTTATTTCAATGCGAATAATAAAATAACCTAGAGTAATCAGGAAAAAAGAGATGGTCTCTCCAAATAATTCAACAGTTCGCAATTTACCAGCATGTCCAACCGCCATCAACAACAAGATTATGTCCCGTAATAAATGAAGCTAAATCGGATAATAGAAAAGTAACTGCTCCTGCAACTTCTTTTGGTTGTCCAATCCTTCCCAATGGCACTTTCTGTTCCAATCGTTTTACAAAATCAGGGTGTTTTTTCTGAACAGAAGGATTTGGGAATGGCCCTGGGGAAATACAGTTAAAACGGACTCCTTTTTTAGCATAGAAAACCGCTAAATACTTGGTCATTTGTATAATTCCCGCTTTTCCCACACCATATTCTACTGGGTTAACCTCCATAGGTGGTTTATAGATATCAGGATCGGGAGATACCAGTCCATACATACTTGAAAAAAGTACTATGCTTCCGTTACCTGTTTTTTTCATCTCATTTCCGATGCTCCTCGCCATCAAAAATGAAGCTGTTAATCCCATGTGGTTTGCCATGTCGAAATCTTCCCCTGAAAGCTCCTCCAAGGATTTCCCCGAAGCACCAAAGGTTAAGATTACCAAACCATTCGGAATACCATATTTTTGAATATTTTCCTGAACAAATAATTTTATATCCTTTTCACCTCTTACATCAACCGAAGCTGGTATAAATTTGTCATCTGCATTTATTGAATTCCCAAAATCTTCAGCTTTGTTATCTAAGTCGGCACATAAAACATTAGCGCCAGATTGCAACAGCATCTTTACAATTGATTGCCCCAGAAATCCAGCCCCTCCAATCACCCAAATACTTTTCTTTTCCATTTCAAATATTTTCATGTGAGATGTATTACTAAAGTGAATTTAGAGGCAACTGAGCCAGATAAATATTAGGTTTACCTTCGTGAGTGGAATAAAAGGAAACCCATAATGTTTTATCAAAAATGACCATTCCAGGATAGCTTGTATCACCCCCACTAGGTAACCCAACCTCTTTTAATACTTTTCCGTCCAAATTTGTAACTAGAAGGTTTGTGGAGTTTTTTTCACCATATTTCCTTGTTCCGATTACTAATTCATTGTCATTTAAAAACAAAAAGTTTGGACCTCCTAATCTGAAATCTAAATCGGTATAATTCCAATCGGTATATGGATAACTGCTTTTTGCCAAAACACCCATCTTATCTCCAGATTCACGCCGGACTAACACATACATATTTTTATGCTTGTCAAAGCGAATAGTAGATTCATTGGGTAAATAGTCAACTTCCAGTTGCGAAACTTTTTCAAATGATTTTCCATTATTTGTTTTAAGCAAATACAACAGCCAAGCATCCTTGTCTAGCTTTGACCGATCCTTATTATTTGTCTTTAATTGATAATTTATACCGTAACCAATATTGTCATACCAAGTTACTCGCCATAGCCAGTCCTTGGATGGCTGAATAGCTGGATCCAAGCCTACTTTTCGGGGGTTGTCAAATTTGACCCCATTATGATTGGAAAATGACACCATTGGATATAAGTCTTTTACTTGATTGTCTTTGTCAAATACTGCCCCAGCTAAAATCACCATAATTCTGCCGTCTGGTGTAACCGAAAGTTTGGGGTCACGTAAGTCCAGATTATTTAGTTCCATTAATGCTATGCTTTTCCAGTTAATCCCGTCCGTAGATTTAATGATCCTGACTTTGCCATAATCTTCATATCCCGCATGTTTGGCTCCCACCCTAAAAGAGCAATAAAATGCATTGTTGAAACGCAGCAGATCTGTGAAAGAAGCGTATTCTCCCGTATCATAAATTTTTATTACATTAATCGAATCTATATGAGAAACATTCTTCGATTGAGCAAAGCTTAAACAAGAATAAAATAACGAAAGGAGAATAATTTTTTGACTCATAACATTCAATTTTTAATCAATGGTTTATTCGGTTTATTCCAATGTATTCTGGTAACTAAAATACTTCCGTCACTGCCATATCTTTCGACTCCCTTTGGTGGTGTCCATCTCTAGAAGTCTTATGTGATCACTGCAATTACTATTGGAAACGCTGACCATAACATCAGTATTCTGTGCTTTTGCAGTCAAGGTTCGTATTTCAAGCGTATACCAATCTTGACCACCATTTACCAGACCTAATCAAACGGAATCGTATTCCGAAATACCAAAAATCTCAGAAAATTTTGGATCTTTCAGATTGACTTTAAAACAACTAGCTGTCTTACCAATCTTAATTTTCTAAAACCCTGCTTCTTGTCAAATTAGTGAATTACTTATATTGACTTTCAGTTCCATTTTCATCTGGATCTGTTCCGTTGTCTTTCCCTGGAAAGCCTTTAACTATATCGCGGCAATAGGTTGAAAGGCCCACGACATCGGCCCCAACACTAACAAAATGATAGCCCATTTCCAGTAATTCGTTCAAATTGTCCAAACTGCCAACTGTTGCCGCATATTTACCGTATTTATTGGCCATTTTCGCTACCAACTTTCGGGTTTCAATTAATTTTGGATGATTCCATTCTCCAGGAGCACCAATACCTTGGCTGAAATCCCCGGGACCAAAAAACAACATGTCATATCCCTCTAATGCCGCAATTGCCTCAATGTCCTCTAATGGCTCAGGGTCTTCTATCTGTAATGCAACAAAGCGTTGTTTATTCGCGAGTTTAATATATTGGTTGAAATCAAGTGCTGTATAGGCTCCGTCAGCATTTCCACCATCAATTGGACGACGACCAATTGGATGAAAACGAACCATTTCGATTACCTTTTTTGCATCTACTAGGTTCATAATGTGGGGAACCATAATCCCAGTGGCATCCATTTCTAATGGTCTTATATAATCGCTGTAACCGCCACGGGAAACCCTGACCATGACATCTGTATCATGCGCTTTTGCTGCCCAAATTCCTGCAGCGAGTGTAGACCAGTCTTGTCCAATATGCTCTTGATCTACCCAAATACAGTCGAATCCCGAAATAGCTACAATTTCGGAAACTTTTGGGTCGTTCAGATTCACTTTAAAGCAACTGGCCGTCTTGCCGTCCCTTAATTTTTCTAACACTTTACTTCTTCTCATATCTTTGCTATTAAAAACAGTTTAATTATTAGTCCTTTATTTAAAGTGCTTCTATTTGTTTAGTTTCTCCAACTTTATTAGTTAAACATATTAATTGCCCATATTTTATTGCTGCCTATGAGCATTATGTAAATAGTTGGGATATTCCCATTTAAAATTCTCAACTTTATTGTAACTATGGTTTGGATACAATGTATTTATTGAATCCATTTCACGGGTAAATTTTCCCAGTTTAATTTCATCTAAAAATGGATCACTTGTTTCCCGGCGCCATACCATTAAAGCATTTTGCATTTTTTTAAGAATGCCTTTGTAATCCGGATTTTCTGCTAAATTGTTAAATTCCCATGGGTCGTTTTCAAGATCATATAACTCCCATTCTGGGGGTGATTTAAAAATCTCATATGCTTCCTGAATTTTAGTTTCGACAAACTCAATTTCATCTTCATTTGCACCAGTTGCAAAATCTGGGTTTACATAGGCAGTGTAAGCCGGAAAAACTTCTCTTCCCACATCTATTGTCTGGATTAATTTATATCGCTCCCCCCGGATGCTTCTTCTTGGGAAATAGAACACGGGTGATTCTCCAGCACCACCCGCTCCTAAATACTGTCGCCATGAAGCTGAATCGAAATCCTTGTCAAAGAGTTTTATAAGAGATTTACCAGACAATTTCTCAGGTGTCTTTGCTACGGCTAATTCTAAAATAGTGGGTAAAATATCAATAACAGAAACCAGTTCATCCCTTACTACGTTTTTAAATTTGATTCCCTCTTTCCATTGAAGAATAAATGGGATTTTCAGTCCCCCTTCATAATTTGTCAATTTCCCCCTGCTGAATTGGGCTCCATGATCACTTATATAAATGATTAATGTATTGGATAGGTCGCCCATGCTGTCCAATAACATTCCTACCGACTCATCCAGCCTGTTCATACAGTTATAATACTTTTCAGTTTCAGTTCTTAACCTATCCGTATTAACACCAACAAATGGAAGTGTATTTTTAATTTTACTGGTATCAACTTTTACTGTGGGTAATCCTTCAACATCATTCTGGAAAGGAAGATGGGCATCAGGAAAGTTTACCATTAAAAAATAGGGTTCATCTGAATCATTCTCTTCCACGAATTTTTTTGCATTGAGTGCATACTCTGAAAGGTTGCGCTTTTGGAAGTTACTCCCAGGTATTGCCCTAAAATCAAAATTGAATCTTTCATCCGGATTTACATGTATTTTTCCAATTATACCTGTTCTGTAACCAACTTCTTCGAGATATTGGGGTAATACTTTTATACTATCGAATAAAGTATAATTATGGCTGGCCCATCCAAGCTGACCATTTTGATGGGCATATAGACCGGTAAGCATGCTGCTTCTGCTAGGACTACAGACGGAAGTCGTAGCATAAGCATTGGTAAATCTTACACCATTTTTAGCCAATCTATCCAAGTTGGGGGTGTGAACTATAGAGTTGCCATAACATCCCAAATCTTGACTGTTGTCTTCTGAAACTATAAGAAGAATATTTGGCCTTACTTCCTTGGCATTTTCAACATTACTACACGAAAAAAGCAATGAACCGATTAATAAACCTAAACAGATTATTCTGATTGATAAATTCATTATTATTTTTTCCATAAACTTAGAACAAGACTAATTACAACTCCAACAATAAACGAACCTGGAATGATCCAAAGAAAGGAAATGGTTTCTCCAAATAATTCTTGGGAAAAACTGATAAACAATGCGGCTACACCACTTAGCAGTGTACCGATTAAAGTAGCGGTAGGCTTTGCCTTCTGAACAAACATGGCCATAAAAAATGGCACAAATAAGGGAGCAACTAATAAATTGATTGTTTTGTATGTTATCTCCAATAGGTTGCCTTGAATGTTACCTACGACAAAGCTCAACAACACAATAATGAAACCAATGCCAAAGGATATATATTTTGCCATTTTTACCTGATTTTTTTCAGAAATGGTTTTCTTGCTAAATCGAAGGATAAAGTCATTAATTATGGACATGGCAGAAGAATTAATGCCAGAAGAAAGGCTTGACATCGAAGCGGCAAGCAAACCGGCCAAAACCAGACCAGTAAAACCCGCAGGCAACCCGATTACGATAAATCTTGGGAATAACGAATCGGCTTCATCTACAATAGAGTTTCCATTTAAAATTAAATCTGGGTACATTTTAAAATAAGCAAATAGAGCGAGACCGAGAATTGCTAAAAGCATAGTAACGACAGCATTGGATATTATGGAGTTTAAATACATTCGCCGGGCTGTTCTAACATCCTTAGTTGCTAAATATCGCTGAATAGCCATTTGATCTGATCCTGCCGTACAGACATACCATCCAAAAGTAGTTAAGACAACAGGTAAAAAACTAAGCCGGGCTTGAGCGTCAAAAAACTTCCATTCCGCCCATTGTTCTGGCCATTCTACTGGAATGATATTAGAAACCCCTTCTAACTTATTCACAATTAAAATGATTGCAATTATCGACCCACTAAATAAAATTGCAGTTTGTACGACATCACTCAGCACAACACTTTTAAACCCCCCAAAAGAGGTATAAATTACTGTAACGACCCCCATTACTATACTCACTAATAAAGCTGTTTCATCAGGCCATCCCATAATGGGAACAATTACTTTTTCCGATACCATATATATAATAACAGCCATCCAAACGATACGCATCGTCAAAAAATAAATTGCGGCGACTATTCTATTTCGAATATCCAATTTCGTTTCCAATAACTCATAAGCGCTCGTTATTTTGAGTCTCATTATATAGGGAATAAAACAATAGGCTACAACTAGATATATGAATGGTAGAGCAAATAAAGAAGACCAAATCATCGGTCCGTACTTAATCATTTCCCCAGGCATAGACAAATAAGATACAGCACTGAACATTGTGGCAAAAAGAGAAAGTCCAACCTTCCAAGGTGACATATTTCTACCCCCTAACATATAATCTTCAGTACTCTTATTTTTGGTTGAAAAATAAAATCCCAGAAGCAACATTGCGACAAAATATCCTATTATTACAATCCAATCTAAAGCGGTTATTGCCATATTCTTTATTTATTCTGTTTTAAAAAATCTAATTTAATTTTCTTATTGTTTAAACTCTGAAACAATTATTGATTCTAGCCATTTAAAATGCTTATTACTTAATGGCTCATATGGTGATTTCATATATAACGGCATATCCAATCCTCCGATTTTAGCATATGCTTTATCAATAGCCCCATCGATGTATCCCTTTTTAACTAGAGGCAAGGCTGTCGTATAAAAAAAACGGATTATATCTTTATGTAAATACTGTGCGGTTTCTACATCATTCGTCATTACAGCATTGTAGAATGCTTTGGATTTTTGTGGAAATACGTAGTTAGATGAAGGAATGAGACCTTTAGCTCCTATACCCTTGGAAAATAAAAAAGCAGCTTCGGTTACAAAATGTGATATAGAAGGTGATTCGGTAATTAATTCATAAAAGTCTAACCAAGTACCAGAACCTGTTTTAGCTCCTATTAAATTTGGATTTTTTTTATGAATAGACTCCAGCTCAATGCCTGTTAATTTTCTTTTATTATTTGGATTGTTATACAAAAGGAAAGACAGTTCGGGAAAGCGAGAACATACTTCCGTAAAGTATTTTATGAGTTCTTTATCATTTAGTTGTTTCCAGAAGGGAAGTGTGATCTGAACACTTTTTAAACCATGTTCTGCTACAATACGACAACGATGTATCACTTGTTCTGAACTTAGACCAAAACAACCCACTTGTTTTAAACCATTAAAATGTAAAGTGGCATCGGAGAATATAGAAACGATGTGAGTAAATTCGTCATTCGAAACTGCATATCCCTCTCCGCTTGTGCCAAAAATATAAATGCCATCGCAACCTTCAGACAGCAACTTTTGAATAGTTTTACGAAACAATTTTGGCAAGAACACACCATTTTTATCTACAGCTAAAGGAACACTCACCAAGTAACCAAACATCTCATTTTTACTCATGTTAGCTTTCTAATTGGCATTGTTGATTAAATTTGATATTTTTTCAAGTAAAATTTCCCCTCCTTTTGCTGTGAAAATACTATTAGAAGCTTCATAACCTCCTTCTTGTTCTGCTTGTTCTGTAACAAGATAACCTGCCAAGACACCATTTGACATTGTGCTAACAAATATTTTTTTGTTGGTAATTTTTTTAATCCGCAAAGAATACTCTACAAATAATTCTCCTGGAAGAAATACGAAATAGGTCTTACCTAAACTTATAATATTAACCTCTGCGGGTAACACAGAATTATATATTTCTTCGAGTTCACCGCTCAAAGACATTTTTACTAATTGATTGTTTTCTTCTGCCCCAAACCAGTCACATTCCACCGTTCTAATTTCTTTTGCCGATTCACCGTTAAGGCGCATTGTATCCAATTTGTTTTTCACAAAAGCAACTTTTTTTTCAGCCTCTATGAGGGTCATAAACTTTTTTCTAGGTAGGTCCAGTTTGGATTTTCGAATGTGTAAACTAAGCCAATCTTGATAATCCGATTCTTTTAATTGCATGACACTGTGAGTAATTCGTTTCCCTAACAAGTAACCTAATCGCTTCGCCTCATCAAAAGTATTTGAATCAATAAAATGTCTTGGAGATTGATTGCCAGAGGGTCCGGTTTGATAAAGCAGCACAACATCTTCACCTAATTTTTCACTGATAAATTTTCTGGTATAACCAGGAAAATCCGCAGAAAATAATTTGGAGTCCTCATGCAATATTGTTGGGTGCATACAATGAATAATCGATAAGGCGAAAATATTTCCTGTATTAAAATCCTTTAAAACAACAATAGGTACTTCAGGGTCAATAGCCCCAGAAAGACTATGTCGATTACCTCCAACACCAGTACTATCTGTTGACGTTATGGCTATTTTACATCGTCTTTTGTTTTTGAATGCTTCTATAAAAACTTGTGATATCTTAATAACCAAATACTTTATATATTCTGGATCCGCCTCCGGTACAACAGGGTCATGAAAAATATCAGTAACAATTACTGGCCCTGAATGTGTATGCGATGCAGAAATCATTAGATTCTCACCTTTTATGCCTGTAGCCTTTTCTACAAGCTCTCTAACTTGTATGGTAATCTCCTTGGAAATAAAAATAACATCTACCCCACAAAAACCTATTTGATTTTCACAATTATCTAAAATTAATGCGGATGCAAATAATGGGTCATGAGTACCTTCGCTAGTGCGCTCCACATGTGGATAACCATGCAGAAACATTGGCTTTTGTGGTGTTACATCAACTATGGCTACTCCTGCAAATAACTTTTTCATATCTCCTTTCCAAATAAAAAGCGTAAATTATTTTTGTATGTAATATTGGTTTTTAAGGCTTTGGGTAACTTATGTAATATGTTAGTTTCCTCCCTATACTCGCAATCCAGTCGATCTTCAACCAATTTGCCATCGCCTGTGTAATACTTTTGTATCCAATAGTTAAATGGAGTATCACTTCCCCAAAGCATGGTGTCTGGATAGGTTTCAGCCAATTTCATCATCACGGATAAGGGGTCGTTATAGTTGGCCTTAAAGCGAAGGTTTTTGATTGCTATACTGGGTGAGTTTTGTACAGCAAGCTTACAGTGAATGATAAATGCTGAGTAGTCTACGAAGCAGTTATCTAATTTATCGGCTTTTTTTAGTACTGGTTCTAGAAAGCGAGCTGAATGGGCTATGCAAAAGCGAATATCAGGATTCCTTTCCGCCAAATCCACAATATCTGAGGCAGAAGCCCATGGGTCATCTGGATGGACCGCAGAATGGAATATGATGGGCAAGTTTTTCTTACGTGCAAACTCTAATATTGGCCTTCCTTTGCCTTCCAGATCATTTACAAAAGCTTGAATATAGGTGGAAGCTGTTTTAATTCCGAAAACGGAATACTTCTCTGAAATATCTTCCATAAAACTCGCTTGTTTCTCCGCCTCCCGTGAAGGGTCGAACATTAAAAATGGAAGTATTTTGTTTGTGTATTCAGGAAATATTTCGTTGATTTCGTTTAACATATTCCTGTTTTCCAATTCAAAAGGGAAATTGCAATATTGGGTCGTGGTTTTAATCTTCGCAGAACTAATATCATTTACATAAAATGCAGAATCAACAAAAGGGAATGTAACTGAATAATCAATACCAAGCTGATTCATACGTATTACCAGATCCTCAACTGAGAGTGCATAGGGATACCCATATTGATAAAAGAATTTAGGAGATATCCCTACATGTGTGTGCACATCTATAACAGCCTCTTTTTGATACAGTGTACTTTTTATATTCTCGTTGTGCATTAATATCCTTTTTCAAAATCAGGTTCAATATTCATCGCTATTGTTTCCGAAACATAGGAATCCGTTCGCAAAAGTTGATGCACTGATTCAGGAACCAATGGCGTTGGATCCCCATGCAAAACAAGTCGGGTGACCAATCTTTGCCATGAAGTGGTTGTACCATGTACCCCAATACCACAGACTTGCATTCTGTTTTTTGCCCTTACCACTTGGGCTGGCCCAATCGTTGCTGCTTTTGGGGGCACCATAGCCAAATCACCACTCATACCAAAACTGCCATGAAGAGAATTTTGTGCAAGCGTAAATGGACTGAGAGTAACAATTCGGGCATCCATTTCCATCCATTCGGCCATTGAATCAGCTTTAAATTCCGGTGCATCTGGCTCGATAAATGCCAAATGGCCTGTCCAACCTGGACCACTGTAAACCATGTCAGCCTCTCCGAGGTCGGTAATCATCTTACCATAATCATTAATATTCTTATTGGTAAATGAATGTATTTGATTCTCAGGAGGACGAAGATTTTTGTCCAAGTTGTAATAAAAATATTTCTTAAATGCGTGGCCAAATCCATATTTCCAAGTTTCAGGAGCAATGTTTCCGTCTTGGTCAGCATACTCATCCATATTGAACGTAAACAGTTTACTACAATCGACTTTGAACTTATTCAGCATATGTGCCAACATTCTAAAATGTGGCCAAGGATTGGGCATGATCAATACAATAGGTTCGTTAGCATCTGAAGCGGTCTTAATACGATGAAAAATATCAAAGAGCATTATCACGCCCATATCTGCATCAGGAACCACGTTAATCTTGAAATCCGGATTTTTGTGTTTTTCAATATCCTCCCGTTTAATAATTCTGACCCTTTCCAAGACTTTTTTATCTCTAAAGGGAACATGTATTGACGGGTCGTAAGTAAAATCTTGATTTTTCATATTTTTGATAGATAAATATTTAAAGCACCAACTAATCCAGCATTTTCTTGATTGTTGATGATTATCGTTTGTTTAACTTCTTTTTTAATTATTTGGAGTAACACTGTCGATTTTGTTATTGCTCCGGATAAAAAAATATTATTTATAATCACTTTTTCGCCAATGCTAATAATGTGCTTTTTCAATTGATTGACATAATATTTGATAATACTAGCACAAAATTGACTGGCTTCTTTTATAGTTTTGAACTCAAGGTCGATATCTGAATAGTCAGGTGTTCTCTCTTCCATTTCTGGATAATCAAAATAGGTCTGAAAAAGTTGATTATAAGTTCCGTTTTTAAACAATTTTTCTTTTAAATCCCTTATAATAATACCAAAATCAGGCTCATAGCTCAATAAAAAATAGTCATCAGATATTGGATATTTACCTGCAATTTGGTCTAACCCTAAATTTGTAGAAATGTTTTTGGTTATCGAGAATAACACCAAGGCAGAACCAAAGTTTATTGTAATATCCCCGGCATCTTTTAACCCTGCGCCAGATGCCGAAGCACACTGATCGTTACCACATAAATAGACAGGGAACCTGTACGGTATTTTCCATTCTCTAGATATTTCTTCTGAAATTAATGCACTTCCTATTGCAGCATTTTCTATTTGCGGGAAATGATCTTTAGTAAGTTCTAAAATTTGTAAGAGCTTACTATTAATGTCTTTTTGTACAAAATCATACATTCCGCTCATTCCAAAACTAGTAGTATCGGTATAAAATTCATGCGTGAGTTGATAAACCAAGTACTCGTTTATCAAGGGAAAAAATTTGGCATTTCGAAAAACATCAGGTTCATTTTTCTTCAACCACAATAATTTTGAAGCGAATAATCCTGAAAGAGGTTGTCCAAAACCTGAATATTTTTGATATCCTGGCAATTGTGCTTTTAAATAATCAGCTTCATTTTTTGCCCGTTCATCTAACCAAACGATACCATTGCGCAATGGTTTAAAATCATTAGTCACAGGAACAAATGTATTGGCTTGACTTGTAATGAGTAAGGCCGTAACCTTTCTGTTTTGAATAGTATTTTCTGAAAGACATTGAAGAATTAAGCCCTTAACAATGCTGCAGAATAAAATGACATCAATCTCATAGGAATTTCTACTTTGAATCATGGGAAACTTTTCTTGCTTCTCAGTCAAAATATTGTTAGCAGAAGTAAGGCATCCACATTTAATACTGCTAGTGCCTATGTCCAATACTATGAAAATTTCCTCTTTCAATCCTTTGTTCTATTAATTAAGAAATTCTAACGCTTCGTTTACAGTAAGATTATCATGAACAATGCCCATTAGAGCCTTTGTAATTGCTGCTGGGTTCTTATGTTGAATAATATTCCTGCCATAGACTATTCCCGATACTCCTTGTTCTATCATCGCCTTTGTTCTAGTGAGTATTTCATTATCGGATACTTTCCCCCCACCTCTTACCATTACCGGAATTTTCCCGGCAATTTCAATTACCTTGTGATATTCGTTCACATTTGTTGTGGGGTCTGCTTTGATAATATCAGCCCCTAATTCCACAGCTTGACGCACTAAAGGGAGTATCTTGTTAAGTTCTCCGTCTACCATATATCCGCCTGCTTTTTCATTAGATTGAAAGACCAGAGGTTCGATCATAAGGGGCATCGAAAAACGATCACATAGTGGCTTAATTTTTAATATATTTTGAATGCATTGGTCTGTTACAATAGGTTGGCCAGGTATCTGAAACAAGTTTACTACAACACATGCCGCATCCTGATTAATTGCCTGTGCAACCGGATCAGCGATCATTCTACTAAATAAGTGACTGGGCAATTCTTTACCATATACATTCGCCACATCGGTTCTCATGACCAAGGTAGGTTTATTTTTCCCTGGTAATGACTGCAAATAATGGGATTGACCAACAGTAAGTTGAATAGCATCCGGTCCTGCCGTCACCAAAGTTTCAACGGCCAATTGCAAGTTCTCGATACTTTTTAAAAATCCAATTTCATTAAAAAAACCATGATCAATTGCCACATTGAGGCAACGGTTTGATTTTTTATTGAACAATCTGTTTAAACGATATTTTTTCATCTGTAACCAAATTCTTTTTCAACTTCTGTAATAGACTCTTCGATAATATCCAATCCCATATCCGCATACTCTTTATCCATAATAAGAGGTGGGGACATCCGTAGTATATGACCTGCAGGAATCCATGCCAACCCCTTTGCGAATGCTTTTTGATAAACCAATTTTCCAGCTTCATCAAATGGTTCTTTTGTGTTTTTGTCTTTTACTAATTCAATACCAAGTAAAAATCCTTTTCCTTTTACATCTCCAATAATAGGATGATTTTCTTTCATCTTTAACATCCTTTGCATGAAATGGGCACCAACCTCGCGCACATTTTCTAGGATCTGTTCTTCTTCAATTACCTCAATCGAAGCCAATGCCGCGGCACAGGCCATTGGATTGCCTCCATAACTTGATGATGCCGAAATTTTGTCTAAAGCATCAGCATGCTCCTCTTTAACGACCATAGCGGTAACTGGAAAACCATTGCCAAATGACTTGCCCAGAGTAACAATATCCGGAACTACATCCCAATGGTTCATACACAACCATTCTCCTGTTCTACCCATCCCTGTTAAGACTTCATCAGCAAAAAACAAGATACCCTTTTCACGACATAATTGTTGAAGTTTTGGAAAAAAATCTTCTGGTGGAAATATTGACCCTCCCCAACCTTGGGCAGGCTCCAAAACAAATGCCGCAACATTTCCGACTGTACCCTCTTGAAGAAATTGTCTGTAAAAATCAATATATGCATCAGTATCAATTGATCCATCGTTCTTTTTAAAAATTGGGCGATATGGATCAGGGCGTGGCACCATATAAAAACCGGCAGATCGAGTGGGGCCATAACTAAATACATCCCCTCTAATCATTTGGGCCATATTAACAGCTCCCATAGTCTTACCATGAAAATCTCTGTAACAAGAAATAAATTCATGTCGATTTCCAATCGCTCTGGCCGCCCTGATTCCCGCTTCTACTGCCGTACTGCCATCACTATACAACTGAATTGAATTTAATTCTCCTGGCAACACATCGGCCATTTTTTCCAGTAATTTCTCTTTAACCGGTGTTGAAAAATCATGACAGTTCATTAATTTCTTGGCCCATTTGGAAATAGCTTCGGATATTTTTGGGTGGCAATGTCCAAGTGAAGCCACGTATATTCCAGATGAAAAATCCAAATATCTATTATTGTCAACATCGGTTAACGTAATTCCTGACCCTTGCTTGAAGGCAACAGGAAATTGTTTAACTTGCGAAGACAGTCCTCGTACATACTTACTTGTGTTCGCATGCATTTTTATGGACTTTGAACCAGGTAATTCAGTAATTATATGTGGTATGCCTATTGCTTCTTTTTTCCACCAATTTTTACTCATTCTTAAATTTTTTAAATTGCTTACTTTGATACTTTTATTAATTCAAACTATTATAATCTTGTTTCCTCTTTAAATTTTATTGTTTTGGATAAAGTTTGAAAATTCATAATATTTACACGCCTCATTTTTTTTAACGCTTTATATATATATGCGGTTATTAACCCCGCAGATGTGTAAACTATAAATTTTATATAACAATTATTTTAGTTTATACGAGGATTTGGTAAAAAGCAAATGCTTTTAAACATTTGCTTTAAACTAACTAACTAAAACAACTAACTTCTTGTAGTTTTAATTAATCTTTGTGAGTACTAAAAGCCCCATCCTGTATTTTGTTCAACTTTTGGCTCTAGACTCAAAATCTCATTACTGATAGGCCATACCAAAAATTTATCGTCATCCCTTCCCTGTAGGCTTGGCACCAATTCAAACACCTTATTGAACCGCACCAAATCCCACCATCTCTTGCCTTCCAGCATAAGTTCAAAAAGCCTTTCCCTAAGAATTTCCTCGTCATTCAAGGATTTGGATTGATTTACAAAAACATGGTCGGGAAAATTCTCCCCGTATGCCCGCTCCCTTACCCTGTTCATATCATCCGAAGGATCTTGATCCAAGGCATTCAGGGTTTCGGCCCTCATTAACAAAATATCCGCCAGCCTATAAAGCACAACATCATTTAAGAAGAGTCGACTACCATCTATAACGGTGCCCGTATTTTTTTGTGCCAATATGGCGTAAAGCTCCCCTTGGGAAAATAGCTCTACAAAAGTGGCATTACGCCTTGAATCATCCAATGAAAATTGATCCGCAATAGATTTTGTAGGCAAGACAATGGCATTTCCACCCCCCGGAACTATTAAATCTCTGGTCGTTGGGTCCAGATCTGAAGGAATTTGCTGTGACAATATGTACATATCCTGAATATAGTTGTTAGAGCTTTCAAACTGATCATACCGTACGGCCATTATTATTTCATTATTACCTTTATTGTCAAACTTGTGCACATCAGAATAATTGGGCAACAAGTCGATACCCTCGGTACCTACCACATCATTAAATGCGCTCAAGGCCACCGTGAAATCTTCGGCTCCCCCACTTTCCATTTTTCCTGTCCATAAGAACACATCCCCTTTTAATGCCTTTGCCCCGGCCAAAGACCATCTATTTCTACCATCAGGCATGTCATTATTGGGAAAAAGCGCTATGGCCTTTTCCAAATCTGCCTTTATCAGATTAAAAACTTCCTGTTTTGAAGATCTCTCCTTATGGGTCAATTCTGCATTGGCAGATTCTATGGGCTCTGTATGAAGTATAACTTTCCCCCAAGTCCTTACCATAACAAAATAGGCAAAGGCCCTCATGGTGTAAGCTTCTGCCAAAATGGTATTTTTGGCACTATCATTACCTACAAAATCAATGTCCTCAACGTATTTTATAATTAGATTACTACTATTGATGATCTTGTAAAATTTCTCCCAAGATGGTCCGGCATCATCCGCACTTATGGTATTTTCATAATATTTTCGGTAACCCCCATCCCCTGCAAGTCCTATTCCCAGAATATCGCTTCTATGTTCGCCCAATATATTTAAATCAAATCGGGATACTTCACGTAAATCCACATAGGCACCGTACAGGGCCCCTTCTGCATCATCCTGTGTTTTCCAAAATGATTGATTTGAAATTATACTTTTAGGTTCTTGGTCCAATTCATTCGAACAAGACAATACCAACAATGAGGCCGTTAACAATAGTGTTATATGATATAAATTTTTCATGTTTTTCTTTTAAAAATTAAAATGTAACATTTACTCCCAAGGTAAAATTCCTTGGATTTGGGTAGCGTCCATTATCCGTTCCTCCTTCTTCGGGATTTAATCCAGAATAATTCGTAAAATAACCCAGATTAGTTCCGGTTAGGTTCAACCTTAAGCTACTAATATTCAACCTGTCCAATATCGCAGTTTGAAAATCATAGGCAAGGGTCATTTCCCGGAAGGCCAAGTAATCACCATTTACATGATAAAGCGTATTTTTTCTTAAACTGTCATTGATTCCGAATAAATTTCTTTGCGACCTTTCACTTTCCCAACCATATACGGGCCTTGTAACCACATCGCCCTGTTGCTTCCAGGAGTTATCGACCATGTACTGTGTCATGTTAATATTTGTTTTCCATCCACCATCCATGAATTCTCCGGCATAATTATGAATGGTATGGCCTGTGGTGAAATCAAAACGGGCTGTCATACTAAAGCCTTTATAGCTAAAGGAATTGGTAAAGCCACCTGTCCATTTGGGATAAATATTTCCGCCATACACCCTATCTCTGGAATCAATCAAGCCATTTCCATCCGTGTCCTGCCACATACTATCACCACCAAATTTCATCTTGGTAGGAGTTGAAACCATTTGATCTACCGGTTCTCCTGGTGCTTGGGCATCGGCATCGGTAGCATAAATTCCCAGATGCCTATAAACATAATAATCACCGATACTGCCACCTTCCTGGATTCCACCTTTCCAAGCATAATCGCCAGTAGCTTCGTCCCACACAAGAAAACCACCAATTCGGTTGTTTTCAGTTCCGTTTTCCGGTAAGCTAAGTACCGTATTTTTCACATACGCAGCATTGGCGGATAGGTTCCATTGAAAATTGGAAGTATTTGGGAACAATTGTGCATTCAATTCCATTTCAAATCCTTTATTTTCCAAAGACCCCAGATTGGTAAGCACACTTCCAACACCACTTGAAGGTGGTAGGATCAGGTCTGTAATAAGATTATCGGTTTCCCTTCTGTAATAATCCGCAATTATGTTGATCCTACCATTAAAAAGCCCAATATCCGCACCTACATCGATCGTTTTTGATTCTTCCCATTGTAGATCATCATTAGGCAAATCCGTTAATTGTAGGGCCGAGTTGCCATAATATCTATTGCCAACACTGTATTCGCCCTGTGCCGCATAGTCGGAAAGATTACCAATATTGCCATTTACACCATAACTCGATCTTAATTTTAAACTAAACAAATTGTCCGGAAAAACATCCCAAAAGCCCATCTCGTGCAAATTCCAACCCAAGGAAATCCCGGGGAACAATCCCCATTTATTTTTAGACCCCAAATTGGAAGCGCCATCATATCTAGCATTAACCGATAAGAAATATTTATTGTCATAATCGTAATTAACCCTTCCAAAATAGCCCATAATTACCCTATTGCTAACAGTACTGGATACACTTACGGGAACCGAAGATGCATTTAGTGTCGGAATATTGTCGGTGGCCGCTCCGGATCCTTCCGCCCTTAATGTATTATTTGTTCTTTTTACATAAGAAAATCCAAATGTTGACCCAAAATTATGTTTGGAGCTATTGAGCATTTTGTAATTAAAAACCGCATCGGCCTGAGTGTTACGGGTTGAATTATTCCAAGCAATGGATTGCCTAGAGGTATTAAGAGTTGATGGGCCGTCTAAAAACGAAGGCATAAAATAAGCCCTATTCAAAGTAGTCGTAAAAAGGGAAACCTGCGGATCAAACGTTAAACCCGGTAATATTTTATAATGAAGCCCTCCCAACAAGGTTAGATTATCTATGATACTGTTATTTTGTTCCAAATTCAACAAATAGGCCGGGTTCCCCTCACTCCTTCGTACACCGGGTGCAAGGCTACCATCTTCAAACCTAAATTTTGTTGTGGGAGGCAACGTCATTGCCCTAGCGAAGGTATTTGAAAAATTATTGATTTCATTGGCCTCTGTTCTGGCATACACCATACTTGCAAAAACTTCCAAATCATCATTGACTTTTAAATTTCCGTTCAAATTTGCGGTAAACCTATTAAAATCGGAGGTGATGGCCGTCCCTTCTTGCGTCAAATATCCAACACTTGCATTCATTCTAGCGGTTTCCGAACCTCCGGAAACAGAAAGATGGTGGTCGTTAATAATGCCCGTTCTAAACATTACATCCTGCCAATCGGTGTCCTTAAAAATAAGTGTTCTGGAAGGATCGACAGGGTCCGGCATACTTTCCCACCCTTCATTCAGCTTGTATTCATTTTCCGCTGTTAAGTACTGTGTAGTATGGGCCGTATTATTGGTTAAATCATTTCCGGTACCATATGCATCGGCCAAACCAAGTCTAAATAAATTATCCGGTTGTCCTTCCCTCGATAACATTCCCAATCTCGACAATGTTAAATAACCCCTTGCGTCGGCCAAGTCATACATTTTACCAACAGAGCTTATACCCGCGTTCATACGGTAATTGACCCTTAGTTTACCGGCTTTTCCCGACTTTGTTTTAATAAGAACCACCCCATTTGAACCTAAAGCACCATAGATGGAGGTAGAAGCAGCATCCTTAAGCACTTGAACAGACTCTATATCATCTGCGGCAATATTGTTCATATCTGTTCTCTGAACACCATCGATTACATATAAAGGCGATGCGCCGTTAGGATTATTAATGGAAGTCCCTCCCCTTACGATTATTCTGGGAGCCGCACCCGGTTGCCCAGAAGTACTTTGTACCCTTACCCCGGCTAAAGTACCCTGTAATGCGGAAGCTGGATTGGCAAAAACCGCATTTTCCATGACCTTGGCATCCAATTTGGAAATCGCCGTGGTAACCTGACTCCTAGATTGGGTACCATAACCAACAAGAACAATTTCATCCAAACTGGTTGCGCTTTCTTCCAAGACCACATTAATGGTAGTTTGATTTCCCACAACGATATCCTGAGTCTTAAACCCTAAATAACTAAAACTAAGAACCACCTCGTCATCTAATACACTTAGGGTAAAATTACCATCGAAATCTGTGATAGTGCCATTTAAGGTGGCTTTGTTTAAAACATTTACACCAGGAATAGGTTGTCCATTTTCATCGGTAACAGTTCCATTTATCAAAATATCTTGATCTTTCACTTTCTTAACTGAAATAAGATATTTTAAAGTGATACTTTTTTCTAAATGTTTGGAATCATTAGACATCTCATTGGCACTTATCTGATTCACCATTAAAGCTGCCAAAAGAAAACACCACCCTTTAAATGGCCACATCCATGCACTCTTTTTTCTTAGGTTTTTTTTCATAATTAATTGATTTTCATAGTTAGTTAATTTTTATTAGGTCGCTATTATTTTATTTTTCAAATAAATTCAATCGATATTAACATAATTGAAACAAAGTGGTCTTTTAAAATAAGTTGCCTCATCTTTTAAGTTTATAAACTAACTCTGCATGATTAAATATGGTTGTATTAATCATATACGATCAAATGTAATCAAATATATTAATAATCCAAACATTTTTGCATTCATTTTATACATATAAATGGTTTTTTTGATAGAGTTATGATTTATGTATAAAAGTTATTGGAACAGAAAACCTGATGGAAAGAATCCTGTCGCTGACGGCTAGGAAGCTTGAGGACATACTCAGGAGTTTAAAGACACGTTGTTCACCAGTGGTCTTGAGGCATTCCTTTCGTCACAATGAATTTGTTGCATCGGAATTTGAAGCCAAAAACCCAGACCGACTTGATTTACCTCAAAAATGCCTATTAGGATTAGTCATCGAAAAATTGATTTAAAAAAAATTCGTGCTTTTTTGCTCTTGAATACCTCAATAATACTTGTAGTTATTTAAAGCCTCAATTGCTATAGATAAGATTATGTTCACTAAATTTGCCTATTACTGATTGAATTAATCATTTACCTTAAAATATTAATGTTGACTCGGACATAATGAAGACTAAAAAAAT
>TARA_R110002012_G_scaffold75971_1_pt1 | contig 39663 bp, 55 predicted proteins | sample TARA_R110002012 | Tara Oceans TARA_R110002012 (sample SAMEA4396515) | marine metagenome | biome: Westerlies Biome; feature: [DCM] deep chlorophyll maximum layer (ENVO:01000326); material: water (ENVO:00002006), including particulate matter (ENVO:01000060) such as... | depth 40 m
AATTCTGGAGAAGCAAATTGAGCATAAGCTCTTTTGGCATAATCCATGTTACCATCAAAATTCCTGCCCCATTCACGTTGCAGATCAATTGTAGTCTGGACTTCCAAATCCTTAATGCTTTGCTCATGAGCGTTAGCTTCTTCTTCCTGTATACTTTCATAAGCACCAAGAACACTCTCTGCTTGATGTTGGCTTAATCCGACTTCATGTGCAAATTCTTTATAATTATCAAGAACACCTTCGTCATCTGCACCAAAATCATAACCACTAGCTTGTTCTGGTCTTCCAAGTTGATTATATAGACCATCCATACTTTCACCTTCTTGTGGAAGAGAAATAAGACTGTCTGGGTTGCCACCAATCATTTTGACTGCACTAACGTAGGACTTAGCGAGTTTATCTACTGAGTCAAATGTTTGGAGACTAGGTTCATCCCTTAACCCTTCAGGCATAGAGGATGCATTAAATGATAAAGCCGAAGATTCGCCACTATCAGCTTGCCCTGCATTTTCAGGAGCTATTGCTTCTTCTGACATAACTTTTTATTGTTAAGGTTATGCTCGTCTTTCTACACGAGCTTGTTCCTGCATGTCAATTCTTTTTCTTATAGCTTCCAAATTTGCACCAACGAGATTTATTATCTCCATTACTACAGTTCTTTGGCCTTCTTGCCATGCAGATGTATAGGGGTCGTTAGCATGAGAAGTTCTAAAGACAAAGTGTGCATTAGCTAAAGCCGCTATTACATCCTGTCCTTCTTCTCCACTAAAAACCTCTTTAAATCGTTTACGTTTCTCTTTTTCCTGTAACCAACGTGAAATCATCTATCTGTGTACATATTTGAAGGTAGAGCTTTGCCAGTTAAAATAGATTTACTTACTTGTTTGACTCTTGTAAAAAATTTAGGACTAGCGGCATGTTCTTTATTATAAACAACATTATATTTAGTCAATAATTCTTTTTGACCTAATTTCCTTCCTCTATGGTGTCCTGTTCCATCAAAATCTCGTCCAATAGCTTCTAATCCTGAAGGATGATGTGGAGAATATAACCTTCTAGGCAACCCGAAAGGCATAACAGGCCCAGAAATCAAATATTTAAGTTTTCTTTTCCAACTAGGTTTTCGTGTAGGTTTTTCCATTATGCCGCTTCTGATCTAAGTGATTCAGCTTTTGCCATTGATTCATTCAATTGACCAGCTACTTGTGCTTGTTGCATTTGTGTTTGTTCTTGTTGTTGTCTTTGTTGTTCGGCAATTATTTGTTCTACTTCTTCTTGTGTTCTTAAATTAGATGTTGGTATTTGCAAAACTTCAGCAGTATTTTTAAGTATTTGCTGAGTATTAAAGTACATTGGTATTGTCTGATCTATCTGTGCAAGTGGCATAATCATTTCAAAAAGTTGATTCATAGAACTTATTTCACCGCTTCTCATGGAAATTGATACAGGGTTAATATATTCTATTTTAAACTGATTCTGCATTTCTTCTGGCATTTCAGGTAGTTGGAACGATCTCATCAGTATATTAACTGTTCGCCTGATAAGAGGATCAAGAAATTCTCCTTCTTGTCTAGCTAAAATTGGCCCAAGTATAGGCATTCTTTGTCGCATTCTTACCGATACTTCTGTTGCGCTAAATCTCATAACGTCACCATCAGGAGCAACAGGGCCGGGTAGTTCAAGCAAGTCTAAAAAGTAACCTTCCCTAATATTTGCAGTACACTTTGCATTTAACCTCTCAGCATATTCAGGTCTTGCCCTTGTAGGCACTTCAAATATTTCATCTTTGCCCCCTAGCCCTACTGAATAATAATTTATTGCATCAGGGGTAGTATCTAAGGGGTCTAAGAGTCCAGAATCGGGTACGAATAGAGGCGGTGATACCGCTTTCTGAACTGCTTTTAAATATGTTCTGTCAATTTCTGTAATAAGTCTTATGTCAGGCATTATTTCCCAAGTTGGCCCTCTTCCATATATTTCTCTATCCGATCTTTCCCATCTTGCACAGATATATGGCATTTCTTCATAACCACTAAATGCCAATATTTGTTTTCTTTCTTTAAGATAGTGAATTGAAACAAATGGTTTTTGAAATCCTTCTGGTAAATAATTTTGTACTGTCCAAGAAGGAAATACTGCATGAACAACATCATAATCATCCAGCATTTTTTCTCCAAATCCTTTTTCAACTATTTGTTCAGGAAGAGTTTCTGGATCAAATCTTGATACTAAGTCTTTTGCGGTTTGTTTGTAGTTACGAAATACTGTGTCAATTTCCATTTCACTTCCGCTACCCAATATACAATCCGAAAGGGGAAAATTGCGATAGCGAGGGCCAAAACCGGGTTGATCTTCAACAAAAATGATGCCAGTTCCAAAAGACCCTGCTTCCAAATAATATTGGTATATTGCACTTTGGAAATTTGATGCTGGTCTTGATACATGGTGTTTAACTATTTTAGATGCCTCTTCCATCCACAGGGCAACATTACGGCTTTTATCTAACTCAGCAATCCCGGTTGTAAGTTTAAACCATTCTGCACCCATTGGCGTAAAGACATTGTGGATATTAGATGCAAAGCGTTTCAATAATCGCATTGCCGTTCCTTCAAACGCCATACCCATTCTATCATCACCTCTTGAATGAGTAGTTGTAAAATCTGAACGATGAGGAAGGACATATTCTGCCATTTCCTGCCACTCACGTTCCCATGTCCTGCGGTTATTTTTTAGTTTTTCATGATGCCTGTCAATAATAGCACCAAGATCGTTTCCTGTTTGCTCTTGAGCCATTTTATTGTGATGTCAACATTGTTGCTGATTGTCCTGCAGTCAGATTTGCCGCACCTCTACCAGCCGTTTCTTTTCGTTTTTTATTTTGTGCAGTCAATGCCGCCTGTGGATCTACTTCTAGAGCAGATAATACAGGAGCCGCTACAGGTAGTTCTTCAGTTTTACCCTGCACTCCTTCTACAAGGTCTTGTAATGTGCCACCATATAGTTGATCTGTCATGTGACCTAAAGTACCCTTGGGGCCACCTTTTATTGTTCCAGCAGGATCAGCAATAGTATTCACAGCACCTGAAATAAAATCATCTGCACCACCTGCAACTCCTGTTACTGCTTTATCAAACATACCTGTAACTTTCCTACCATCACCACCACCTTTGCAGAGTGCGATGTCACCTGAGTATTTAAATGATTGTGATGATGTTTTTAATAACTTACCATCTTTCCACTTATAATTTACTTCTGTATAGATTTTCATAATTATCTTTTATTAAATGGTTATAGTTTCTTTCTTAACAAAATACAATCTTCTTTATATTCTTTCAACACTTTTTTCCATCCTCTTCTTGCATACATATCCATATATGCACATCCTTGAGCCTTTGCCCAATCTTCTAATACTTTTATACTTTCGTCAACCCATTCTTTCATATTATCACCAGCAATTGTAACAACCCGGCACATCTTATGTCTTGGATAGTGTGCATATTCAACTGTCAATGCAACAACAATTTCATGAGAATCAGGTTTAGTTCCTATCCATAATATATAATTTCCACTTTTCAGGTATTCCAGTATATCTTCTTCATTAAGTACATCATCATTTGTTTTTGCAATCAAATCTTTTACATCATTCCAGACAGTATTAATTTCATGTTTTTCAACAATGTAATAATCAAGCGTAGAGCCTTTCTGACGAATCATAGTAATCGTAGGTGCTAATAGCTTTTCTTGGTCTTTTCTTGGGACGACCTGTTGAAGCAAACTTTAGTGACTGAGATGCATATCTAGTTGCACTCATTAAATCATCATGTGTTTTTACAATCTTTCCTTCTTTCCTATGATACATTCGTAATTCTTCAAACCACAAGTTAAGATAATTAAAAACTTTAAACCTACCTGTTTGCATTCTTTGTAGCATATCCATTATACCCGGTTCTACCGAAATACCACCATTAGGATTCTCAAAATGTTTATGTGCCATATTAACATTCTGTTTTCTGTATAACTCTGCTAATGGCTTTCCTGAACCTTTATCATGTTGTGATCCGTCATGAGGCCATACTACAGGAACCCAATCCCCTCTTTCTCTTATTGCCGCTGAGTGAACAACTGGTGTTTCTGCGGATTTACGATAACAGTCATATATGTAAATAGTGTCTGTATCTCTATCCCACGCTATCCAGACTGCGGCAGTAGGGTGATCCCATCCAAAATCTATTCCACATAGACGAGGCCAGTATTCAGGTAACGCAAATGGTTCAACTTTAAGATCATCTTCACTTACAGGAAATACAAGTCCAGAACCTAGAACTGGTATTCCTTTTGAACGCATATCTCTTTCATGCGGAGGAAGTGCGGCTAATATTTCTTTTTTCACATCTTCATCTAAGTGTACTGCATCATCCCATGTTGCATGATATAAAGCCTGTGATTGTCCTAACTTAGTCATAAACTGTGTTACAACTTCGGTCATACCGCTTTCAGGAGTAAAAGTCATAAAAACAATACCACCACTTTTTAGTGCGGCTCTCAGGGCTTGCGAGTATATATCCTGTGGCGGTTCCTCATCTAACCATGTAACATCTACTGCTTTCCCCATCCATTGCATTTTACCCTGCTCATAAGATTTAAATATGAGCTTTGAGTTTCTACCTGAAACATGTTTTACATTCAAACTCTGGTATGCGTTAGGGACTCCGGGCATTCTTAAAGGAGTTCCAACTATATACTGCTTTGGTATTGCTCCTTTACCAAATTCATCTTCATCTCCCGGTTCACCAAGTAATTCTGCTTGTACTATATCTCTAGTGTTTGCTGTAGTATTACCAGCCGCCCATGCAGTTATAGGTCGTGAGAACCTTGCACCTTGCCACCATTTAGGGTATCGTCCTGTCAGGTGAAATGCCATCTCAGATGCACCGCAAAAAGTCTTACCAGTTTTATTTGCCGCCATTAAAAGACGTTGCCTAGCAAGGCGACCTGTCATATCCTTTGCATCATGAAACCGCTTCTGGTATTCATATGGGTCATATTCCAGCAGTCTATTGGTTTCATAGAGATCAGTTATTTTTTCTGCAATCTCAATTGCTTTTTCAGCTTTATTGCTCATGCATATTTTCTATATTTTTTAACCGATAACTTTGTAAGTGGAATTTGTCTCTTTTTTAAATGAAATGGTTTTTTATTACCACCCCCTCTACGATTAGCTCTTTCCATATCCTGTGCGGCACGTTCACCAAATGCTTCATTAGGCAACATTTGTATTGCACTACCACCGAGAATAAATGGAGTTAATGCTTTTAACGGAGCAGAAGCGCCTTTAGCTGGCGGTCTTCTAGGTAATCTTACAAATTTAGATTTTTTAGGTGTTCTTTTAGTTAGTTCTCTAGTAGCTGGTTTTTCTACAAATGGATTTGCACGATCCTTTTTAAGACTTGCTTTTATACGAAGTGTCTTTGGTATTTTTCTTTCATAATGTGGTGATGGGGATTTTACATCTGTAATTGTAACAGATTGTTGCCCCCTCCCTTTCCCAATTGTTTCACCACCAGCAGTAGACTCAGGTGCGGCATCTGCCCCATACATATCAGACATTTGTGTTAATATTGTCTTTGCTCTTTGATCTATTGCTTTACGTTCCTTCCCTGTCTTAGCTTTTTTAAAGTCCTTACGGAGAGCATTAAATACACGACCAAATCTTTTAACCTCTCGTAATTCTAATTTTTCTTTAACTCTTTGTTCTCTTAAATGGCGACTTTTGTGTCTTTCTGACCCTCTTCCTGAACTAGATTTATCTTCCCCAACATTTACATCACTATCTAATTTAGGATCTTGTAATGCTTTTCTTTTTGCTTCTCTATATTCTACTGGTTCAGCATGTTCTATATTTCCAAACTGTGTAAGAGAAGATGTTTTTGAATATGTTTCAGGGCCACCTACAAATTTCTTAGGAGGTGGATTCTTGGAACCAGAGCTAATCTTTTTAGTTTCATTAACAGTATAATTTTGAATCTTAGGTATTGCTTTCTTTGCTTTATGATCATATGTACTACCTTCAGTCCCATAACTTCTAACCTCAAAAGATTTAGTAACTTCTCTAACTCCTGATCTTGGAGCTAAAAGTGTTCCCCTATTATTAACTTTCATTGTCTTTGAAAGAGACTTGCCTGATATATTTTTACCAGAAAAAGGAGAAATAGTACCTTTTTTAATCTTAGTAATTTTAGGTTTACCAGCATTATTAGGATTATCTCTATCTGTTTCTAGATATGTTTTTTCACCAAAATCTTCAATTGCTTTATAAGTTTTTGTGCCAGATGGTTGACCTTCTCCAAATTCAATATAATCTAATCGTGGCTCGTTCTTTTCAGTTATAAGTGGGTGACCAATATTTTCTTCTGCCCATTGACTAACTTTTCTAGCATAATTAATACCAGATTTTACTTTTTGTTGGTTAGGTTCATCTTCTAATATATCTAGGAAACTTTTAAATTTAGAAGTTTCTTGTGTGGGTTTACCTGCGGATTTACCTTCCTTCTTAGGGAATCTTAATTTAATTTCTCCTTTTTTTGTTCCAATTTTATATGTCTTCTCTTCTTTTAAAGATTCATATGTTTTTCTTGCCCAACCTTCATGTTTATCTTTTAAACTTAAATTCCCTTTTTTATCAAAAGAATGCCAATCTAAGTCAGGATCATCTATTCTTCTTTGTAACCTAACGCCTGTAGCATTTTTTTGGGTAAAATCAAGTGGATCAGATTCAACCTTTACACCTGTATGTTTGCCTAACTCTATGATATTCTTATCTATTATACTCTGTTTCTCTCTGCCACCATGGACAAGAGTTACATTCTCCTTACCATGTTCCTTAACAGCATCACGGACAACCTTTATCATTTTGTTGCCCATCTTAAATTCAGCTTTGTCTAAGCCTGTAAAGAGTATCTTCTTTTGTGGGGATGTTTTAGTTGGTATATTTGCGACTGATTTCTTTTTCCCATATGTGCCGGGGAATGTTTTCTTAGATATTCCAGCTTTATTATATTCTGTAATTGTTCCTACAGGGTCAATATTTTTTTTAGCTGTATATTTAATAGGTTTTTTTACTTTTTTAGCCATTATCTATTCCGAGTCTTGTCTATATATTTGCTAAATTTCTTACTAAAATCTGTTGCTTCAACTGCACTAGGAAATACAAGATAATCATCTTTAACTAATGCATGTTGTTTAGCTTCGGTAATGTTATCAAATTTATTTAGTTTACCATCTATCATACGAATTGTAGGAAAAAGTATCTCCGCACCTTTATATTCGGTAGATGCTGTTCTTACAGTTTCATTATTTTTTGTAGTTGGGCTATTTTTATCTAATGCTCTTTTAACCCAACCATACTTTGTCTTTTTAGGCATCAGTAGCTTTTATCATTCTTGAGTAAATTCCAAGGAGAATGTTTCATTCGGTTAAACCATCCCCATTTACCACCACCTCCGGGTGAACCTCCACCACCTTTACTTATAGATTTACTTCCTTTCATATCGTAGTGTATTCCACCTTTTTGGATTTTATCCATTTGTTTTAGGTGATCCACATTTTGAACTTTAATTTTGGCATCTAAACTCTTTATATTTTTCTCTTTCATTGGAGAACGATACCAATCACCAAATCTTGCTCTAGCTGAGATATTTTCTAAAGTAATAGGTGTTGTTAATGTTTGTCCTTTTCCCTGTAATTTAGGATGTCCAAGAGACTTTTTCTCCATACTTCGTTTTTGTGCTTTGGCAGTAGCAGAAGAAACTTTAATACCTCTATCCTTTATTGTTTTGGAGGTTAATATGCTTTGTTTACCTTCTGTTTTAAACTCTGATTTAGGATATGTACCAAAGGTTGGTGTTCTAGGGAGAACATTTGGTTTAAATAGCCTATTAGGGTCTAAGCCTGTTTTCTTAATTGGTGTTTGCTTTTGAAGAAGGTCTGTTTTACCTTGAGTTTGAAACTTTTGGTATAATATAGATTTTCTTTTTTGTCTTCCTGCTATTCTACGAGGTTCGTATTCTTTAAGTCTTTCTAGGCGATCTGGCATTATACCTCCGTCAATTGTGGGCCTGAGATTACTTTACGACTCTTAAACGCACCTACGAGCATTTTTGCACCATCGCTTCCAACTAAGGCAACCAATTGTGCGTTCAGTTCTTCTATGGTACGTCCTGTGTCCATATCATTAAATACCTTGTGTCCCCCCCTGTCAAGCATTTCTTTTGCCGCATTAAGACGTACAGTATCGCTTTCGCTGGTTGCCATTAAACGCTCAATTACACCTAATGCTTTTGGGCCACCTTCTTTCAACCGGGCATTGAACTTCTTGTCAACCTCATCCCGGTTAGCTTCTAAAAGCTCTCTACCTTTTAACTTGGCTTTATAAGTGTTCTTTTCCGTTGAACCAGCATCTTCCATTGCTACAAGATAATCTCCTGTCTCAACAAAACTGTCAATAAACTTTTCAGTACTAAGTGCCATTAAACATCACCACTAAGCCTAAGTTTTTCCCTTGCTTCATCTATATCCCTTTGTTTTGTTTTCCCTTTTTCTCTGCCAGCTTGCTTAAAATCAAAATACCGTTTCCCAAATTTTTTACTCATTTCTCTAAAAATAGGATTAGGGTCTTTCATTCCTTTTCTGAACATATACATTAAATGATCTGGTTCTACTCCTAAAGCTGGTGGGGGAATATGAGTTGCTCTATACTTACCGCTAGTATTATATTGTTTCCTAGACCACTTGTTTAAGGCTTTCCTGTCTGATTGCTTTTTTTCAATAGCAGTTAAGGATGCTGATCTTTCAGGATGTTTTGCTTCGGCAGTTTTATCAATGTTTTTTTGTAAACGCTTAGAGACAAAGGCTGTACCAAATCGTCTTACTCCTTGCGTCAGTATTGATATACCAGACATTATTGTTTTCTCCGTACAGTATTAGGCATAGTAAGCATAGTTGAACCAAACATTTTTCTATCCTGTCTTGCTTTGTAATTTGATGGGGAACCCATATGCATTTGAGCTTTTCTTTGGTTTATAACTTCCCTTCCGACATCACGGTCAATATTCTTTTGCGTAGGTTTATCTAATGTACCTCTAAAATCAGTTGCGGCGACTTGGTAGTTCTGGTCAGAATATTGTTCAAGATTCCTGCTCCTGTGGGTATTTTGATCGATGCCTCTTGCCTTGAGAGCTAATGCTTCGATACCTCCTTCTTTACGGAAATCCCTTTCAACATCAGTCATGGGGGGCTTCCTATGCTTTTCCATTACTGAGGGCTGTCCATACTTGCTACTGCCACCAGCATTACTTAACTTTGCTTGGGATATGTAGCGTTGTCTGCTCTCACTTCCAAACAATAGTTCATTCGTCCAACCATTGTCATTAACAAATGATGTACGTTTCTTAGACGGTCGACCTACCTGACTTCCGTATGTTCCTTCACCCTGTGGCATATTGTCTCCTAAGTAAAAATGTTAATCATTGAATCATTAGGTATTAAGTCAGACATCTTTATGTTAATACAGTCTGTCCAGAAATGTGTTCCATTACTCTCATCAGTACTCCCCTTCTCCCATAACTTACCAACGCTATACAACTTGTTCCTATTTATACCGCCAACTATATAACCTTCTTTAAAACGTCGTATGTCAGTTTTGTCAGTTCCCTTGTCACGGTACAAAGATACAAAATAGTAAAAGTCCGGCTTCTGATAATCCATCTGGTAAACAGGGACACTATTCTCATAATAGAAGCGAGGTTCAACTGTCCTGTCCTTAGTCTTAACATCTAGGAAGAACCTCTGGTTAATATTATAATCATGCGTATATTCACTTCTGTCATCCTTGAAACATACACCATGCTCAGTGAAAAACTCTTCCATGAGTACTTCACCTAAACAACCTACTTGGTTCGCTTCACGCCCCCTGTATGACTTGTAAAGCACAGGCATCGATTCTGAACGTGATTTCCCTAACTCCCAATGATAAGAACCTAACTCTATCTTATAGTAATTCCCTTCCATCTTAACCAACAATATTAACTATCTTTGTTAGTTGCAATCTTAAAAATTTTTTCCCCAATATTCAGTTTCCTAATGTAAACACTATATATCCCCCTGCGTAGAGAGAGGGGACGATCATATGGTACTCAAAACCTGTTTTGTGACCCACCCCCCCGGGTGTACATGATCTTAAAAAAAACAATTAACCTTAGGTAAGAATTTGGGGTGTTTGGGGAAGATGGTCTTCTCCTTCCTAAGTTTGTAATTTAGATGGAGAAAGACGATGATGATTCCGAACAGTACATGCTTTGAGCTAGTTAAGCTAGTTCATGACGAAGTAAAGTTCCCACTTGAGAACAGACTTAAACTAACCAAGATCTTCAATGCGTGGATAGAGAAGCATATCGAAGACTTAGTAGAGGAAGAGCATCAATACATCAATCTCTTTGGTGAGAGTGATAATCACAACGCTGAATTCAAGATTCTTCTGATTCGTAGCTTTGTTCGTGATTCAAGAAACTACGATAATCACATGTGGCTCAATCATAATTTACGTTGAGTCCTTCACAGGGTAATGGACGTCTTATCTGTTACCCTAAACAACTAACCTTAACCGTAGTATATAATTATATATTACTTCCCAATCACCCCTACTTACACAATGGAGGTTAGAAATAGATTCAGGTTATTTAATAGTAAAGGTATTCATTACAATGATTCAGTTAAAAGTCATTGTCAAGTTTTATTTTCACTAACAATAAAAAGAGGAACAATGGAACAAGCAGAGTTCGACAAACTAATGGAAACATACCAAGAAACACACGGATCAAGCATCTTATCGTTTGCCCGTGATCTTTACATGGTAGTAACATTTATTGGTGTTGCTTACTTAATCTTAACAACAATGATTTAACCTTTAATAAGATAATTGGGGTGTTTGGGAAAACATTCCATTGTCTTAACTTTACGTTTCTTGCATGTAGTGAGAAACACTAACATTCCATAAAGGAACAAAATGGCTATGAATAAAGCAGAACAAGAAGCATTCAATAACGCAATGTTAATGGCGAAAACAAATGAAGCACGAGCAATCAAAGCTGAGAATCAATTAGCAGAGACAGAAGATACTCGCCCGTTTGAACTTATGGTAAAAAGAAATGAAAACCAGAAGAACAACTGGATTTTAGTTGGATTTGTTAATGGTAAAGAATTTAGCGCAGACTTAGTAAAACGAAACAGTAAAACTCTCATTTCTACAAAAGACTACGTTAATAACCACAATGAAGCTCGTAAGAGATCAGATTTTGTAGAACTCTTTGAGAAAAGAGAGAGATACTACAATTTAGCTACACATAAGAACGTAGCTTCACAAGGTGATGTACCTAGTGCATCATAACTAATGGGGGCATTTAGCCCCCTTAACTCTTAACCAAAGGAACATTATGACTATAATGTATAACAGGAGCCAACATGGGATTACCCTTTATAAATTCCCCCATTTTCCAGAACTTGCTGATGAAATGCAAGATTTTGCAGAAGACAATGAGCCAGAACCCGAAAAACCTCTTAGTTTCTAAGGGAATATGGTTCGTAATAGTACCTGTACTTGTAGTATTGGTATTTACTTTAAACAGCTTAGTATTGCTTGTAGTAGGCACATTGCTAGGTAGATGGTCAACAAAATACATTAAAATCAAAGGTAAGAATGGAAACATCAACAGTTAATTATAATCCAGAAGAAGAATTGAACAATCAATTGAAAAGTTTGTGGAGTAAAGCTAAAGGCAGTTCAACTGCACAGAAAATAAGTAAAACAGCTAACGATATTAAAAAGACAGTAAAAAGAGAGGCAAAGCAACGCCCACTCTGGAAAGTCTTTTCAATATTCCTTATTTTAGTTGTTCTTGCATTTGGTAAAAACTTTTTACAATACGGTCTTAGGGGTACATTCACATTCTTAATGGCAATGACTGTCTTTCCATTCATGGAAGCATGGGCTAATTCAAAGAAAGGTAAATAATGAAATTATCCTTTAAACTTTGGAATAAAATCCACAACAAGGCTAAGAAAGAGCCTGAGATGTTGGACGTAACTAAGCATTACATAGCTTACTGTGTAAATTCTAATAACTAACCTAAAACCTGTGTAGGAGCTAAAAACTTCTGCACAGGAATACATTTTTTTTAAAAAAAGGGAAAAGTACCAAACACATATACTCAAAGTACCAAACACCTGACAAGCAAAGAACGTACCAACCTCAAATACAACATGTACGATTTTGTACGTCTAAGCCTTAAACGACCAAAAAGAGTAAGTTTCGGGGGTGTTAAGGGGATTTTTAAGCTAATTTTGCTTTGTTTTCTTTAACCTTTTGTGAATATTTGGGGTGTTTGGGGTCAAACCTTGCATTATACTTTAATAACTTTATAAGGAAATAAAATGGAATTTACAGACAGAGAACTAGAAGTTATAAGTCATGGATTACTTACACTATATAACCAAGTCAAAGAAATGTATGAAGAAGGATCAGGTGATGGAGTAGATGATTTTGCACATTACCTTAGTGAAATCAAAGACATCCAAACTCGTATAACAAATAATATACCAACAGAAACCTTAAACTAAAAGGAACTTATGTGCCAAATAGATATAGATACATCTACCATCAGCGGCTTCGCAGATGACTTTCTAGGAGAAGATAATGTTTTAGACAATAGTGAAGTTGAAAAGATCAAAGAAGCTGTTCAATCAGATTTTGATTGTGAATGTGTAGAACCATTTTTAGAAAAACATATTAATATACAACTAGAATCTCGTAACCATAGGGAGTTCTAATATGAATAGAATGACAAAAAAAGACTTTGCATTTAATCACGGGTGGTTTTGCCCATTCTGTTATGATCCTAATATATCATATGTAGATGGTTCACTTACAAGATTACAGGAAACTCATACTTGTTTAGAATGCAATGCAACTTGGGTAGAACACCATAAAGTATCACATTATACAATTATCAACAAACCACAAGAGGAACCTTATGTCACAGATGAATGATCAAGTAAACATACGCTTAATAGCAATTGAGAATTATTCTCATGATAAAGCAGAGAAATTAAAAGAACTTCAAACTCAAGTAGAAACTCTTCAAGAATTTAATAAAAATGCAGAGAAAGTATTATCTCGTTTAGACACAAGTTTAGAAGAGTTAGAAAAATTACAAAGTAAAGTCCTCAAAAATACGAATGATATTTATGCTTTAAAACTTTGGAAAAATGAAGTTATAGCTAGATTGGATCAAGGTATAGAGAATAGAACTAAAGCTTTTGAAAGAATAGAATTATTAGAGAAACAAGTATCAATGTTAAAAAACTTATTAGATCAATATTTCACTTTAGAAATTAACCAAATCAAGGAAAGTCATGCAAAAAGAAAATGAAGAAAGATGTGAATGGTGTCAAGCATTATTATACATGCAACCGGGTCAATCACATAGAGAAGGCGGTAAAGCATATTGCAATAGTACATGTGCATATGATGACCGATTATCAAAAGAACCAATAGATAAACAAAAACAAATGGGAGGTATATAATGGGAGCAGTTGACTTTACACACGTAGCAAAAGGTAATACAGCAAGTGAAGCATTTGATAGTGCTGTCCAAGAAGCATCATACAATTACGGACATGCTGGTTATACAGGTACAATCGCAGAAAAAAGCGGTTTTGAAATGAAAACTGTACCAGAAGGTGAAACTATTGAAGACTTCATTAATAGAACATTAGAAGATAATGATAAGTGGGGAAATGCATTTTGCATTAAATCACAAAAGTCAGAAAATAAGTATATATTCTATGGCTTTGCAAGTTGTTAAAACCATAATTTTAATATAATAAGGAGATTAATATGTTAGATTTAGTAGAAAACCACGTTCAAAGATTCGATGAGATCGAAGAAGTAAGAGATTACTGTAAAGATGAACATAACAATATAGTTTATCTACCTAATGATGGAGATACATTTTACATGGTTGATGGTAGGAAAATATATTCAACAGGTAACACACTACCATCAGTAGGTTGCAGTATTACTGAACCCGGTATTAAGTCAGTCTTTACAAAAATGGGAGTACCCGGCTTATTTCCAAGTATGATGGCTCCTAATGAAACACATGTTACATCTAATTTCGTGAATGAACTATTAGGTGAACCAAGTATTAAGAGAAACTTGAGGAATCAACAGTTTATCGTAGATAGTCGCCACCCTGATAATCCTATAATTGGAATGGTTAGTAAGACCTATCTTAGATACTCTAATCATACTTTCTTAGAAGGTTTCTTTCGTGACAACAGAATAGACCTAGACTTTACTAGAGCATTTGTTGATAACACTAAAATGACTATTAAATGGTCAGAAAAGGATTTTGCAGGAATAATGATTGATGGTAAGCCAGATAGAGTTAAATTAGGTTTATACTCTGGTAACTCAATGATTGGCAATGCACCTTTATACACAAAAGCTGGTATATTAGATACTTATTGTACTAATGGTATCAGAGTATCTAAATCCATAGGAGACAACCGTATGATCCATAGAGGTGATATAATATATACCAGTGAAATAGAAAACATGGTTTATAAAACTAGGAAATCATATGAAAGAGTTCAAAAGCAGATAGAAACCACGTTGAACATACCATTCAATACTGATACTGCTCGGATAATGCTTGAGAATGATGCTCCTATTGATATTCCTAGAGATTCTAGAGTTCCACATAAGTATTGGACGACTAAGCGAAAATTCGCTGATAGCGTAGAATCTAATCATGCATTAGATAACTCAATAAACTTTGTAAAACAAATCCCTTACACGTTTGGAGGTTATCATACAAATAAAATCTTTAACAGCCCTCACAGGAAAGGGAATACCAGTATGTATCACTTTATAGGTGCATTCACTGAATATGCTCAGGAACAGCCTGTTAAAGAACAATATCGCATAGAAGAAGAAGCTGGTGAACTTGTTAATTGGTTTGACAAGAACAGTAGTAAATTCTTTAACTAATTAATTTTAATCAATAAAGGTAATATGAAAAGAAAAGTAGGAAGACCAAAACTAAAAAAGAATAATTATCAAATGATGTTACTCCGTAAAGATACTAATGATATGATTCTAGCTTGGCAATCTGAACATATGGAAAAAAAAGGCTATAGAATCAGTAAAATTGATATTGTACATATTGCAGTACGATTATTAGTAAAAAAAGGTTTGCCTAACTAATAATTTAATTGTTGACAGTCGTAACAAAAATATATAAACTTAGTTTGTTACCTTTGTAAACTTATCCTAGAGGTTCTAATGAATCTTAAAGATCAATGTAAACAACTCAAGGTCAAACTAAATCAAATTGCAACTGATTTAGGATATAGCCGTCAATATGTCTATATGGTTGTTAATGGCAAACGCCAAAATAATAAAATAACAAGCGCAGTTTATCTAGCGATAGAAGCAAGGAAAGGTGAATTGCGTAAACTCATCGGCTAAAGCCGGGAAAGGGTAAAATGGAACAACTTGCTAAAAACTTTGCAGTAAATAATTTAATTGAAAGGCAAAAAGGTATAGGAGGCTCAGATGCAGGAACGGCAGTAGGTGTCAATCCTTATAAGAGTCCATATATATTATATTTAGAAAAAATTGGTGCTAGAGAACCTGAAGATATATCGAACAAACCCGCAGTTAAAAGGGGCGTAAGATTAGAACCCGAAATTATGAAATGGGTTAAGGAAGATTTAGACATCACATTAAGGAAAGATAACACCACACACATCTCTAAAGAATATCCTTACCTCTTCTGTCACAATGATGGGACAGTAGTAGGAAGCCACAGGATAGCAGAAATAAAGGCTCCTTCAAGCCATATGAGAGAAAAATGGGGAGAACCCGGTACTGATGCAATTCCACCGTATTACTTAGCACAAGGAGTACATGCACTAGCAATTCAACCAGAAATGGAAGGAGTTGACTACTTTGCATACTTTGATCCAGATATACTGCATTTTAAATTAGAGAGAAAAAAGTCTCTTATAGATGCATATATAGCTAAAGTAGAAACCTTTTGGAATTATGTATTAAACAAACTTCCTCCACCACCTCAAGATGAAAACGATCTAATATACAAGTATTTCAAAAAGAATGGTAAATTTAAGTCAGCAACGCCTGATATAGAAAAACGTATAGCTAATCTAATTAAGATTAAAGCTGAAAAAAAAGCTTTAGATTTGGAAGAAAAAGAAGAAAAGTTCCAAATTAAAGACTATATTGAGAATTTTGACGGCATTGACTCAAGTCTAGGTAAAGTAACACTTAGCAGAGTTGAACTTAAAGCATTTCAGGAAAAAGGGTTTATGAAAACTGACCCTGAATTGTATGAAGAATACTGCACAATCTTTGATGAAAAAAGATTAAAAGCAGATCATCCTGAGAAATACGGAAAACATGTATATTCAAAACAGTCAACTAGACTAATATTACCTAAATAACAACCTACAGTTTAAGGGTTAAGGCTGAGATTGAGTTCCTTTATCTTTCTCACTAATGGGTAATGCATTAGTACAACAATCTAAAGCATACAGCTAAATCTATAAAGGTTCATTACCGAATATAACCTGACGATGCCCTTGAACTGTTTCCTTTTAATAATCAAATACATAGAGGCAAAATGACTACAGAAATAACAACATATAAAAATATTACACCAGCACAAGTTGACTTAATTAAAAGCCAAATTGCAGTTGGTGCATCAGATGATGAATTAAAACTGTTTCTGCATGTAGCAGATAAATCAAGTTTAGACCCATTATCAAGACAAATCTACTTCATTAAGAGAAGTGGTAAAATGACAATACAAACTGGCATTGACGGATTCAGGGCTGTTGCAGATAGGACTGGTCAGTATGTTGGCAGTAGTGATCCTGTATTTGAGGATAACGGCAATATTCCTGCAAAGGCAACAGTTACAGTTAATAAGGTTGTTGGAGGAATAGTAGGTAACTTTACTGCTACAGCAAGGTGGCAAGAGTATTATCCCGGTAAATCACAAGGTTTTATGTGGGATAAAATGCCTCATACAATGTTAGGCAAATGCGCTGAAGCATTGGCACTTCGTAAGGCTTTTCCAGCACAGTTATCAGGTTTATATACTGGTGATGAAATGGATCAGGCAGGAGATCAGGGTATTCCAAATAATACCAAGGATATCAATCCTAAAGGTGGTTCTAAACAATTAGAAGAACTATTGGTAGTACCTGAACCACCAGAGAATAAAGTCAATAGTGACGAAACAGATAAAGCCTATCAAGTAGCTGAAAAAGAACTTGATGAAGGTTTTGCATTCTGTGCAGATAAAAATATCCATGACAATATAATTAATCATCTCAATGATATTAAGTATGAAGAAACACCCCAAAGTATGGAAGTTTTAAATAACTTTGCTACTTCTCATCCAGAGAATCAAACAAAATTCCAAGATATTGCCAGAGAAAAGAATAAAGAATGGCAATCAAATCTTTCTGAAGATGGTTATACTCAACTTAGAGCATGGATGGTAACTTTAAATAACTTCTTTACATTAACCCAAGAGGAGATTGCATGAAAAAATTCTTAGATGTTTTACCAGATTGGATAGATCCTATAGTATGGGAGCAATACCAAATACACAGAAAAACAATTAAGAAACCTATGAGTGACTATGCAGAATATCTTTGTATAAAGAAATTAGAAAAAGCTAAAGATAATGGTCACGATCCAAATGAACTTATAAACACTACAATAGAGAAAGGATGGCAAGGCATAGTTATACCAGATAAACCTGCTGGCGAACCTACTATAGCTCAAACTAGAGGTGGTTGGGGATTAAATCCTGACTACCAAATGCAACAAGCAACTAAAGAATTCTTGAAAGGTAAGAATGTCCTTAACTGATAACATCCATCCTCAAGTAAGAATATTTGTCACAATGCTATGTGAAGGTTTCAATGTTCCTAATTCTGATACCAAGATAAAAGCATTCGCAGACAAACTTAAAAATCCTCATATCCCTGCTCTCAAAGAAACTTATAATATATTCACAGATGGCAGAGGTTCTACTAATAAAATGCCTACTATTGCAGAAGTAATGGAGATTTATAAGACTGTGGAAAAAAGATTAACCATGACCGCAGAACAAAAGTTACTTGAAACCATCCCCAAAGAAATTGATTATAATAAAAGTAAAGCAATGTTTTCTAACTTAGTACAAATGGTGAAAGGAAATAAAATATATACAAAGAATCTATGTGATCGTGAAGTTATTGATTGGCAAGACGGTTTTAAGTTTTCTTTAAAACGTGACGAAAAAGGCCAAGATTGGGTACATTACTTCAATCACCCTGCAAATAACAAAAAATAAAGCTCTCAAATCGCCCTCTATTGAAAGAAAACAAGGTTGCTTATGGAAGAGTACCTGTTTCTGATGTTATTATTTCAGTAGGGGGCTTCTAAAATAAAACGAGGTATTATGACTGAATACCCTAATTGCGATTGGCGTAAATACAAAATGGCAAGACTAAATAAGAAAAGGTTCTGTAAAGTCTGTGGAATTGAAATAGATAATTCTAAAAGAAAAATAAATAAAAGAACTAAGTTTTGTTCTAAAGATTGCGTTGATGATTATAAATTTGATAAACAAGAAAGGAGACTCAATGACAAGAGTATATAGATTAGATATTGCTCCTTGTCCAAAACCTAGAATGACTAGGGCAGATAGGTGGAAAAAAAGAAAAAGTGTTGTTAAGTTTTTTGCCTTTAGGGATGCAGTAAAGCAATATAAAGAAAGTAATGTTGTTAAACAGAGTTGGAATTTGATTCATGGTACTTTTTATCATATTCCTAACTTGGAGTTTGAAACATTCGATATTGAATTCCATGTCCCTATGCCTAAATCTTGGTCTAAGAAGAAAAAGACTGAAATGAACGGCAAGCCCCATCAACAAAGGCCCGACCTTGATAACTATCTAAAGGCATGGAAAGATTCTGTGTATGAAGAAGATGCAATTGTCTGGAAAGTTAAAGCAACTAAACTGTGGACTGATGGAATAGGTCACATTAAATTATCAACCCTTTAATATGAAAAATAAATATAAACGTTTTAGTACATGGAAAAATAATCTATATACAAAAACATCTGTAATAGATAAAAACAAGTTGCGTGAAGAAATAGATGCCGCAACAGTTGAATATCTAAAAAATAATAAAATAAAACATCTTCCAAATTCTCCTAATGCTAAAGTAGATTCAGTTAGAATACGTGCATTAGGTACTATCAGCGATGCTGAAGAATTTTATTATTTGGAAGAGCAACATGAATATAATTTATATTAGGATATAATTATGGATATAGTAATAGCATCCGGGTGGCTAACTGCCGACCCTGAACATGGCCCTACAAGCAAAGGGCAGTATTGTAACTTTACAATGGGAGTTCTTGAATATAAGTTCAAGGATAGTAAAAGAAAAGGCTTATTCCTTCCAATGGTTTGTTATGATGACACAGCAGAAAGAGTTAAAAAAACCTGTGTAAAAGGTTCTTTTATAACTTTAACTAATGCTCGTCACATCATGGATGAATGGGAGAAAGAAGGTCAGAAACGACAGATGCTAAAAATACAAGTATATGGATTTGAAGTTTCTAGGTTTGGTACAGGAAAGGAAGATGATCAGGGCAGAACCTTAAAAGAAGCTTTTGATGATCTACCCTTTGAAAATTAATATGTCCATACAGTAGGACGTGGCCCTTCATCAGAAGTAAGTGAGTCTATATGTAGAAATCTTTTGTTGTGAGGGCCATTTTGACTTAATCCACATCCACTTACTCCATGCTTTTGAGCTATAGCAAATAACCGTAATGCATCTGCACCACTAATTAAAATATCTGCCGCTTTAGCTTTAGTATGAGGCCCATTCTTAACTTTTGAAACAACGCTATTATGCTTTTCACATCTATATCCAGACGTGATTTGAAGAGGCCGTTTCATTTCATCTCTAATTGATTGAAGTATTCGCATAAAATCTTCATCCATATCAGCTTTCCCACAGCAACTACATCCCATTTCTGCTACAGAAAAGTTTTTAGTAATCATCATAGCTATTCCTCCAATTATCAACCCATTGAATTGTCGTCTAGTGCCAACCCACATGGGTAAAATAAACTGCTATTTACGCAGTCTTCTTTTCCAATGATTTCTTCAGAAGTGCAACTAGCTTATCGTCAACGTCTGAATCAGTCTTCTTGGCAAGTGATTCTAACAATAAAATAATTACCTTTTCAATAACTCCAGAATTTCCTAAAAACGATAAAGCCATTGTCTTAACTACGCTTGCTATTACTATTGGCATTAATTTTCCTTTTTTTTAATTGTTTTAACCATTCATCTCTAGAATCCCAATGTCTAATATAACTACATTCATTATGTAAATAAGAATCTGTAAATACCTCACCACCGGGTTCTGATTGTTCAATCCATGATTTACTACTTGACATTATTCCTCCCTTTTCTTTCGTCTTTATATATTAACAATCCCATTTTCGTAATGATTTATTAATTCTACTATTAGGATCATTTGCTGTTTTTTTAGAAGTTAATTTCTTTTTCATTCCTGACATTCTAGCACAAAACGATTTCCTACGGTTACTATTTTTATCTTTAGTAGGTCGTTTAAGATCACTACCCGGATTTTCCTTCTCATAACTTTTCCTTCCTGCTTCGTTTAATCCCCCTTCTTTATTTTTACCTTCTTCACGTTGCCATGCAGGACTTTTATTAGTTAATATAGTCATAAATTATCTTTTTTTTCTATATTGTTCGTGTAGTTTTCTTAATCTGTCTAAATGATCTTGTTGTTCTTTAGTCATTTTAATCCTTTGCCATTAATGTTTCTAAATGATTCCTATTTTGACCTACTTGGAATTTGATAAGTTTAACATCACCAGACAAATCTAAAACCGTAATTAATAACCAAGTTATCGAAGCAATCAAAACTCCTCCGACAGATAATATAATTGAGTTAGTGTGCATTCGTAATTTTTATTTGTCGTGTGGATTATTATAGCCATTACCTATGTGTATACGAATATTTGTAACGTCAGATTGTAGTTTTTCGATATCATCCCATACGTCTTCAGAATCAGACTGTAAAACTATAACTGCTTGATTATTCTTAATTGTTGTTTTTTCCAAATCCATTACCGTAGAAAAAAGCCACGAAACGATGGCCGTTATACCGATTACTGCAAAAGGTAAACACGCTTTCACTAATTGTGCTTCCGCCACAGCTTCCATCTGTTTAATCGGCATTACCTTTACCCTTTTTTAATTTATATTTTGCTTTACTTGATTCCATTTCTTCTTCATGTTCATGATCTTTCTTTTCACGAAACCAGTAATCCGTTGATTTAGCAAGGACAGCCACGTAAGCTCCCATAAGTATATTAATGAGGTCTCTGCTCGTCTCTTTGACATCCGCATAGAACAATAAGTATAGTAAAACCAAGAACGTAAATGCGTTGGCAATTGAAATCGTGAATCTCGCCCAAAAGTTAAGTAATTTCCTGTTTTCAAGCGCACTTCCACCTCCACCAAGTAGCGAGTGAGTTACTTTTTTCATTCATTATGGTTTAGGATATTTAGTTTTTACGGCTTCACGTTTAGCTTCAATAGCAGATTTATCGTCAGTATCGTAAAGTGCTACTACAAGTTCCTGTATTGAAGGATATTCTGCTTGACGTTTTCGTGCGTATTCCTGTGAATTGTAGGAATTTAGAAGTTCAGCTAATTTCGCTTGAATTTGTGTTTCAGTCGGAGGTGTTTTCACAACACAATTTATAATTAAATTTTCGTAAGGTCCGTCAACATCACCTCCAATATCTGTAGTATTAATTAAAACAGCTACTGCATCTATATATTTTGGTTTCATTAAATCCATAATTATCCCTGTATTTCTTGTACCATTAAAAATCCAACACCAAAATTTGAAGTTGAGCTATTTGTGAAAACCAGATAAGCACCAGTTACGGCTTTTAACCATGGACGAATTATAATTTGTGAATCTACAGGAGCAACCTGAGTCGCACTATAAGAAAAACTATTTAAAAGTGCTGTGCTTGCACCAAAATATCCATGATGGTCAGCAACAAATTCTCGTCCTCCCAATGAAGTGCCGTTGCCGGAACTAAAATCAGCATCGTATTTAAATCCACCGTGTAAGCCTCTGTTCGCTGTAGCATTGTTATAACCATCAGGAATAAAACACGATATTATTAATTTATTACTTGTTGATTTTGGAGTGATTGTGACTTGGAAATCGCTACCAAAATACTGAGATTCGGTAGTTCCAATACTTAACGATGATGTGCGTTGATAGCTAGTAACTGCGGTTTGAATTACATGACCAGCCGGAAAAACGACTGTGCTTCCCAATGTCCCATAATTATCACCCAAGTCTGCATTATCCCTTGCTCTACTCATTATTTAACTCCAATCTTGGTCAATATAACTAATTAAAACGTCTACTGCGCCAGACGCTTGTAGAGATACTTTTAATTCATCGGTGCCAGTTATCACAAATTTATCGTTGAAGACGTAATTCCCGAAACCTGAAATTGATTTTTGAGTTAACAAATGAATATCCGTCGAACCACCGTCTATAACAGTAAACATATTTATAAGTGCTGTTGCATTATTACGCTCAGAAAATGAAACCGACAGCACAGTATAAATGTGGTGTGCCACACCATCTATCAAGGCAATGTCTGAATTTGTTAAACTATTTTTATAAAATCTTTTTAAAACTTCTGTTCCTGAGCCACTTGGTATTGCCATATTATCCTCCCATTACCCAACTTTGGTGAACTGAACTTTGCATAAATGCTCCTTTCTGCTTAATTTTTCCTGACGTTGATGTTTCCAAATCTACTCCTGCCGCTAATGCAGTATCAGTATTAAGTGTAATGCTTGAACCATCTGCTGTTATTGTATCAAGAGCTATATCACCTACGTTAGTAATGTTGTTGTCTCCAAAACTAACATTATTATTGAATGTTCCTCCAGCAGAAGAAGAAACCATGTCTGCCGTTGTAAAAGACTTGTAAGCAGTAACAACTAATTCATCTGAAACTGCTGATCCTACTCCTAAAACTATACTTGTTCCATTACTTGCTGTATAATCTGATGCATCTAATCTAACACCATTAAAAAAAACATTTATATTTCCAGCAGTATAACTTAATGTTGCTCCATTTTCATCTGCTCCAGTAAAAGTAGTTTGACTTGCTGTAGCAACATATTTATATATTAATAGACTTGTACTTCCTGCTGATGTTGCAGCTATCCAGTTTGCACCATCAAATATCCGCATTTCATTGTCGGTACTATTAAAAAATAAGTTCCCGGATATTAATGCTTCTCCATCATTATTTGCTGAAGGGCCATCTGTAGATGTATTATAAGGCCCATTGATACCTAAACTACTGAATGTTGTTGCTACGGCAGAACCAGCCGCCGCCATAGCTTGAGAAATAACAACTGTAGTTCCATCAATTGATAATACATTAGGAATTGGATTTGCAGGAGAATCAGATGGTGATGGTATTCCTGTTCCTGATACTTTTTGTCCAACTCTTATTCCAACATTACTTACAACAGTAATGGATGCTGAATCTTTAGCCCATGTTCCATTAGTTGTAGGACTTCCATAAATCCAAGTGTGTTGTCCTGATCCTGCATCTGTCCAATCAATAGCTGAACCACCAGAAGATGTTGCTAATTTAAAATTGTTAGTTGTTTTATTTACTACATAATAGTTTGTAGAAGCACTCAATCCAGTAGGCAATGTACCAGCAGAAGCAACTTGAACTATATTGCCATTAAGTAATCCATGAGCATTATGAGTTAATAACAATCCTGCAGAACTAGAAGCAGTAAAGATAAAAGGGTCTTTCATTGCCCCTAAATAAGTATCATCAAAAGAATCAAAAGAGTTTGCTACTGCGGCGGCACTATTCTTAGCGGCTATTGCTGAATTAGAAGCCGCTGTTGAATAATGTAATGCTGATCTATCTGATGATCCTGCACCCGGTACTGCTGTATCATATGCAGTAGAAGCCCAACCTTTAGCTGAACCTCCGTAAGTGCTAGTTCCTGCGGTAGTAGATTGTCCGTATGCTTTTGAAGAATAGAATGTCCCATCTACTGTTCCTGTACTTACTGGTAACTGCGCCCAATCCTTAGAAGAACCTCCTAAAGTTGCTCCTGTCATTGATGCACCTTGTGACCATGCTTTAGCAGAACGATCATTAGCTCCTGCACCATCTACTGCATCTGCATCTTGCGCCCATGATTTAGCAGAACCATCATTTTTATGTGTAGATACTCCAATAGCCCACTCTTTAGCAGAAGCATCTGTAGCTGTAGTAGAAGGAGTTGTAGCTAATTGTGCCCAACTTTTAGCAGAACCTCCTGCCGCTAATACATCACCTTGTGCATATTCTTTTGCAGAATATTCTGAACCTGCTACAACAGCATCTTCTGTAGTTGCCCACTCTTTTGCAGAACCATCTGGGGGTGTACCTACTGCATGTTCTTTTGCAGAGTATGTACTAGATATTGGAGTTGCTACAGTTCCACTATATGAATTAACTACTGCGGGAGATTCAGTCGCCCACGATTTAGCTTCCAATGTATAATCTTGTGCATCATCAACATTAATTGTTGTAACACCAAGATTACCTAAACTGTCAAATTTAAGGGATTTGTTTGCTCGTCCTGCTGAAGTTGCAGTTAATGTAGCGGAGGCTTCGGTTGCGTCACTAGCAACTAATAAATCAGAAAATTTTAAATCTCTAGCAGTTGTGTTCTTTAACTGTTGAGACATATTAACAATTAAATCTAATTGCGTTTCAACAGATTCTGCTTCAAACAAAGAATTATTTTGTAAATCAGTATTTTGTTCAAAAGGAACTTCTCTTAATAAAAGAACTTTATCTGCGGCGGCAGGACGTTTACCAGATTCCCAAGTTAATGTTGCAGTAGTACCTGATAAAGAAATTGTATAATCTGTAGTTATTGTTTTAAGAAGAGTTTTAGTCCATGTAAGAGTACCACTTCCATTAGTTGTAAATGCTACAGCACTTCCACCAGAACTAAGTGATACTTGAAATGTATTACTTGCTTTATTAACTACATAATATATTGTATTTGCTAGTAATCCTGTCGGTAAGCTAGTTGCAGATGATAATCTGAGTTCTTGACCATCTAAATGACCATGTGCTGTATCTAATAAATTAACTGTACTTGAACTAATATCAGCAGTAAACACGCCTGTAGTAGTTACATAAACTTTGATGTGACTAGCATCTTTAACAGGTATGTCCGTACCACTACTACGAAAGACCTGAGTATTATCTGTACCAGATTGTGCGTATTCTAATCTATCTAAATCGGTTGTAATCATCTTAACCCTCCATACCCCAAATATTTGATGGTTCTAACATGAATGCTTCTTCATTTGATTCTGCTCTAGATTCAAGTGTATTTAGGTATCCGGGACTAAAAGTTTCCATTACACCATAGTGTAATCCATAATTAACTGCCGCCTCTGTGTAAAACAAATTAGCGTATGGAATATTATAACGCAAGTTTTTCCAAACATCCCCTGCATCTTTGTTTCCCGTTGTCAACCCTACAAATAATTCTCCAAAATCCTTAAAAGTTGAATACCCTGCTCCTAATGTTGCTTCATCCCACTTATGATAGTATCTACCATACTCTCCTGCAAGGAAATCTCCAAACATTCCAGCAAAGCCACTTTGCACCAATGCATCTGTTAATACTTCTGGATCATCATAAGCTGGTGGTTCTTTACCTTTAAGCATATTTTTAGCACCTAACGAAGCATATCCTAGCCCAACCGCAGGAAGAAAATGTATAGCACTAGGTAATCCTAGTTCCATCATTCTAGGATATGTATTCATTACAATACTCATTGTATGGGTTCTAAACTCCCAAAAAAGTCTAGCTACTGTATCAGGTATTGTGCCACGATTAAAATTACCAAACATCAAAGCTCGTTCTGCTCCTGTAGCTTCAGGGACACCGTATTTAGCTTCATTAATAAAAAATCTATCTAATTTCCTTGCAACTGCTTCTGGCCCTTTTTGTTCCCTTATCCAATCGCCAGTTATATAATTATTTTTAGCATCCCCATCAGTTTTAAATTCTTTTTCATTAAATGTACCTATTTTCTTTAAGCTATTCCAATCTTTTTCAGTTATACCATATTCTTTCATTAACTTTGCAAACCCACCATCTAATTGATTATAGTTTTTAGATAAAATATTATTTGCAAAATTATTAGATGACATCATTGAGTATGCTTCACGCATCCAATTCGTCCATGCATGTGAACCATTCCATGTTAAAAAATGATCTTGCATTCTAGATAACCTACCAGCAATAGGTGTAGACATAACTGATCTTGCTGATGCCCCAAAAACACCTTCAAAACCAATTCCTAGCATCCTTAAAAATTTTTGTTCGTTCTTACCTACTTTTTGAAAAGTTCGACGATATAAATGATTAACTACACCTAAATATGCTGTATCTGGTGCAATACCTTGATAATGTAGATTAATCCCTGCTGTTGGTACATCACCAAATGAGCTTATCATTTGTTTACCCAATTTTGTGACAGTTTGCCATGCTTGCCAACCAGCAGTAAATTTAGCTAAAGTAGCATTTCCTACTACATATGATTCACCTGATACTTGGTATAATGCTGATTTCAATCTCCATTTTTGCCAATTTGTTATCTTTTGATCTTTACTTAATTGATCTATTAAATTACCTAATTCTTTCTCTGGTAATATATTTTGTGTAATTGTAGTACCATCAGGAGCTTTAATTTTATCAGAATAACCAAATCCTAAAGTTTCTCCAATTGCTAAATGGTTATCCATAACATCCATATTAGCAAATATAGATTTACCAATATTATAATAACCATAATTTTTATTATATTTTATAATTGATGCTGAATCTTTAAAGACCAATATTCTTTGTACTTCTAATATTTGTTTTAATGGAGTTGTTCTATCATAACTATCTCCTAGTATGTCACTAACTTTTTTATATTCTGGTGATTTCTTTTTTTCTACTAATTTATTTGTAATACTATCATAAACTTCATCCAACAAATCATTTATATCAGTACCATTTTTAACATTTTTTAATGTTTTTTCATGATCTAATAACCTTATAATATGATCTTTCCATACTTCTCTATTACTATCTAACATTCTTACAGGGTCATGATATGTAGTAGTTACATGGTCATCTCGCCATAGTAACCCTGAACCATACGATCTCCCTTCTAATACTTGAAGCTTTTTTTCATCTGTCAGTATTCTTGCAAGTCTAAAAGCTTCACTATTTTGTGTTTTTTGAACACCTGTAAATGGGAATAATTCATCAATTAAATCTGCGACAAAAGATTCATTATCTAAATATTTTACTAATTGTTTATTATTAAGATTCATTTCATTAAGAATCCTAGCATTCCTCATTTCTGTTCTAGTAGTAGAATTAATCCATAATCCATTTTTACCAACTAAGAAGTTTAACAACTTTTTATATGGCTTCTGTGTGCCATCTAGACCTTCTTTTAAAGCATTTAATGACTCTGCTGTTCTTCTTCTTGATATAATCTCAGATTGTTTAGCATTAGCATTTATTTCTGCTTTAGTCTTAAACTCATTTAAAAATTCATCAATAGAATTTGAATTTGGCAAATCATTAATAATTGCTTCAACTTCAACATCGTCAAAGCCAGCATCAGTCAATATTTTTTTGCAATTATTCACACTCATGTAATACCTCTACATGTGTTATATTTTTTAATTGCATCTTGCTTATCAGTATTAAATGTTGTCTCAACTGTATCAATTTCATTTTTATCATTAAAACTTTGTTCATGCCCTTGTTGTTTAGTTTGTCTTTCTAATAATGGATTACTATCATCTAATTTAGACGGAGAAATAGTTGCACTATCATCAGGGTTAATTACTCTCATATTATCAACATTTTTACCATCTGCAACTGCTGTTAATGCAACAGACATATTTTGATCATGAAGATTACCATCTAAAGATTTAATTTTAGATGCTAACCCACTTAAATGTCCTACACCCCCTAAAGAAAATCCTAAAGCGCCAGCTATGCCAATATCAACCATTGCTCCTACCCAATTAACATCTTTACCCAAACTGTTTAAATGGCTTTGTTTTATAGCTTCAAATGCAGTTTGACCTAACATAGCATTAGCAGACATAGATAACATTGGCATTTTACTAGCTATTCTTGCTACTTTTGATATTCTTCCTGCCCAACCAACAAAAGGAACATAATTGATTGGATCAAATACACTTCCAGCTATCATTCCACCAATACCAGCAAAGCTTAATATATCTGCATTTTTCATATATCTAGCATAAAATTTATCCCTTTCTACAGATTGTTGGAGTATATGTGCTTGTAAATCAGTAATACCTTCTTCATATTTAACATTTGATTCATCTCCAAATTTTTCATTAAACTCTTCTTGAGTTAATTCTTTAGAAGGATTAGTAAATGTTTTTAAATAATCTTTTGCATGAATGAATGAATTATCATGGAATGCATAACTAGCAGATTCTTTAAATACTCCCCATGCAGAAGGTGTATAATTTTGCATAGCATTTTGCATCATTAAATCGCCATATAAACCTTCATTCCATTCAAATTCATAATCTGGTAAATACATTGTTAATTTCCTATAAATGGGGATAAATCTTTATTCATTTGTTCCATTGCTTTAATATTTCTATTCCCTTCTCTAAGATTAAGGTCATATTCATCAAAATTTTCCACCCATCTTGCTATACCTTTAAAATATGATAATGGTTCATGTTCAAGAGTCTTTGAAAAACTTCTATTAAATCTATCTGAGAATTTTCTTAAAACATCTTGAGATTGCTCTCTATCTAAATATTCAACTTTTAATTCTTTAGCTCTAGTGCTTAACATAGCATATAAAGGTTCTAATGCATGTTTAAATTCAAGATCACCTACTTTACCTTTACTTGTAGCAAATTCATATGCTCTACGAGCAGAACTAAACATGCCATCACCATATTCTTCTATACCAAACAAATCAACCCCCGGTACTGCTCTGCCCGGTCCTTCTACTCTATTATTAGGATCTCTACCGTGATTATATAATTTTTCAACATTTTTATGATCATAATCAAACCACCAACTAGCTAAATATTCTAATATTTGATTTGAAGCAGATGCCCCAATTAATTCTTCTTCTGAAATAATATGATTACCCCCACCCAGATTTTGCATTACTCCAATAATTTGATGTTTACCGGGGGAACCACCTCTTGGTTTATTAAAAACGGCAATGAGATAGCCGGGTTGGTTTTTTGCTCGTGGTATTAATGCAGTATACATATTTTTTGCATTACCAGCCATTATGTCATCTAATGTTTGTTGAGCTAATATTTGTTGTTCTGTTACAGATTGTTGATTTAAACTTATTTTTAAATTATCATTTGCATTATCGCTTAGATTTTGTGTGGTTTTTTGTGGTAAATTTAATCCTCTTGTTAAATCTTCGTCTAATTTGGTCGATGTAATATCTGGATCTACATCCCCACCAATAGGTGAGACTCTTGTTAAATTAGCTAAATTCATTTTTTTAATGGCATCTTCAGTTAAAAAAGTAGTTATTTTATTAAAGTCCTCTCTTTTCCCCGGATAAACACCTAAAACCAAATTCTTGTGTTTGTAATTATTTGCCAAAAAATGCGCTCCCCTTCCTACTCGTTCATGTGGGATTTGATATTTTTCAAATGGTTCTTTCCTATATAATAAATTATATTTATTGTGTTCTCCTGTATCTGCTACTGAATATTTTCCATCAAATGCTTCGTCATAAGCTAATTTTATTTCATCAGATACATCTGATTCTTGAGTAATTGTTCTGTTTCGTATTTTATCTTCTAAAATATCTTGTACTTTAAGTCTATATAATCTTCTATGATTTGAATTAACAATACCACTTGTGTGCATAGTGTTCTCTAATTCTAACATTTTATCATAAAAATCTTGTCGCCAATCACTCATTTCATACCTTTCACATCATCTTTACCTCTTGACCAACTAGCCTTAAAATTATCAAAATTAAGTACACCTTTAGCTGTAACCATATTATTAAAATCTATCTTAAATTTTTCTGGTAACTCATTAAAAATATTTTTATATGCCATATCATTACCCCAACTTAAAGGCTCTCCGTACATATTTAATACATTCCATAAATTATGAAAATCAGTTGTTGCATCTTCCTGATTTATATTATTTAAGTTCTTTATTTTTTCTTTTGTTTCATCAGATATTACTGTAGCTCTACTGTACTCTTTACCTTTTTTTCTTAACCAATTTTGATATGCTCCCATATCATATTTACCATTTTCTTTAAAATAAGCCTCTTGATTTGTTTCAGCAAACCCTGTGGCCCTTGGGTTATTGTTAATATTATCAAAATAACTTTCTAAATGGTTTGATACTACATTTGTATATCTTGTAAGTAATGCATTTTTCTCTTCACCGAGAGGCATACCATTTAATTTATATTGGTTTAAATCACTTATAATTTTCTTTAAATCTTCTAAGTTATAAGTTTTTTTATTTTGTACAAGATCAGTAATCCTATCTAACGTACTCTTATAAGCTGTAATTCTGTTAAGTTGAACTAAATTTGGAGCTTTATTATCCCAAGGTTTAGTTCTTTCTAAAAATTGATTATCACCATTTTTAATCATAGCATCCAAAGAATTAATATAATCAGTCGTAATTGAGTCCATTCTCATTGTCATATCTTTTTCGAATACTTCTTGTCCTTTTTGTTCTTTCAATAATGCTTCATTAAGTTTTCTACTATTATTTGCCGCACTATTAATTATTGTTGATAAAATACTTTTTTTAGTTGCTAATATTTGTTTTTCTGTAGCCTCAGGAAAATCAGAATCTTTTAATAAAGATTGTATTCTATGATAACCGGGTTGACCTTTTTGTATTTTATCTTCATCTAATAAATAAGTTACTTCGCCAGTTTTTTTATTAAATTTACCATTAGCAAAATCATCTAAAACATTTGCTGTCCCTTCTGCACCTGCACTTATTCTTGCTTCTTGTTCTGATATAAAAGACTTAACAGAATCTTTTTCAATAGCTAATTTTAATATTTTCTCATTCTTTGTTACACCTATATCATAGGCAGTAATCATATCTCTGACATGAGATTTCCTAAAACTTTCTCCATAAAGTCCCTTTAAGGTTTTTATATCTTTTGGTTCCCACTTCCCATTTTGTAAAGTTGCATAATTTTTTATGTTTTCTTTATACCCTTTATCTGTAGATAATTTACTTCTCATAATAGAAAGCTGATCTTGTAATTCGCTTGCATTCTCTATTTTTTCTTCAGAAGCATCTTTTCTTAATAATTCAAGTTGCCTATCGTGTAGCATTTTAAATATTTGACTTCGAGGAATTTTATCATATTCTCCATGTTTAACAATATCATTATATGTATTATTAAAAACAGATTCTAAAGTTATTTCCCCTTTTTCTACAATTCGTTTTAATTCGTTTTGTAAATTTAAACTTTGTTGATCAATCTCATCACTTTCTGCTTCATTTATTTTTTGTTGTCGATGTTTTTCAGTAGTTGTATATAATCTATTTTGATAATAATCTGGATTTAATTTTATAGTTTTCCCATTTTGAGTAACAAAATCAAATTTACCTTTTTCTGCTCTTCTTAAAACATCTCGTCTTGTTTGTTCTGCTGTTCGTCCACCCTCAACTCCTTCTCGCCCATACATATAATCAAATTCTGCTTGTAACATCATTTGAACAGTTTTTTCTCTTTTATCTCTTATTTCTGTTGCATTATATGAATTAGTTTCTGCTAGTTTAGTAATTTCACTAAGTAAAATTTGTCTTCTCTTTTCTGCTTCTTGTCTTCCTTGATACCTACCATTATTTGCATAATCATGGAATAATCCTGTTTTATATTCTTGCTCTGCCTGTGCTAATATTAAAGTACTTTGTTCCTGTTGAACTGCACCAACTTGACTTATTAAAGATCCAATAAATCCTGTATCTTCCCTAATAAATGTTTCTTCTACCATTGCTTCTACTTCAGGACTTAACCCTTCAGGCATAGACATAATACTTATATTATGTTCTCCATTTTTCCCTATAAATAATTCACTGTTTCCTTGACCATCAATTGTCCTAACTTTTTTTATAACATCTTTTAATTTAATATTTTGGAAATCAGTTTCAGGCAAATGCAGTGTAAGCATTTCTTTTAAATTTGCATTATGAGCTAATTTATTATTTATTACCTGTCTAGCTTGTAATTGATTAGCAGTATTTTCTGATTGTTGATATAACCCATGAAAATTATCTAAACTTTTTGCTAATGAATCAAATACCCTAGAAGCAGTTAAAGATTGGTTTGGGATATTAGAAGGACGAGCAAAATCACTTCTTTCAGGTTGAACTTGATATACCTTACGATCAGAAGGATATAATTTTTGATTGCTATATTGTGGTTTAGTTAGTTCTGCCATAGTTAATTATATGTTTTTTTATTCGATCTCCAATCTAATGCAGTATTCCAATTTGTTGTAAAAGGTTTAAATTTTCTATTTTTAAGATTATACTTAAATCTATCCAAATTAGTAGGTTTATAACCACGTTGATCATAAGGACTTTTTGCTAAACTTGCATTACCTTTACCACCTGTTGCTGAGCGAGCATCAGACATGCCTTTAACTTCAGAAGCTACTTTTGCACCTTGAAGCCCCCATGTAAATGCTTTAGTACCTCCTGCTGTTCCTGCGGAATAAACACTAGCGGCAGTTTCTGCAATATCTGCTACAGCTTGCAATCTTGAATTATCAATAGTTTTTTTAGCATCTCTTTTTAATCCACTAGCATAAGCATTTGCTTGGTTCCATTCAGTTTTATTCTGATTTTCTGTATCACGTTGCATAGCTTTCATTTGGTTTTTAGTATTTAATATAGCACCCATTTGAGCGTGTAATCCTTGTTGTGCTATATTACTTAATACTGCTTGAGGTGTACCACCATCAACAACTGCTCCACTAGATGCGGCAGATGCTTTCGCAGAACCTTCAGCTTCGATTGCGCCAGTTTGAATTTGACTAGCAATTTGATGACCTTGCTCTAATGTTTGAAACTGGTTATATTGATCTTCTATTTTTCTTTTATTAATATTATATCTGGCAGTTAATAAACTGTCCCTACCAGCATCTAACATACCTTGTGCTGAGTTTCTAGCACCAGCTAACCCACTAAGTACTTTTGCTCCACCTAATACTGCTAAACCTGTTGTAAATATTGCCATTAGGAACCTCCTGTCTCAGCTTCAATAACAAGTGCATTTAACTGCATTGGAAACGGCCCATTTGATATAATGTTTAAGTTATGTTCTTCCCAACCTATACCAGATAATGAAAGTTTTCTCATACCTGAGAATAAAGATATTTGTCGTCCCATTGAATCTACTGTTGTTCTAAATAATAATTCTTCAGATAAGTTATTGTATGCTAACTGTATTCCTAAAGATTCTTCAACTAAAACTGCAATTTTTATTAATCGTTTAGTATATGAAAATTGATTTTGTGGTGCAGAAGGTTCAAGTGTTTCTATTTTTGCATCATATGGTAATCCTGTAACATGCTCATTACCTTGAGTGTGACTTAATGTAATTTGTTCAGTACCTCCTGTAGCAGTAACAGTCATATTATTATGTTGCATTCCTTCATAATAAATTTGGACTACTTCACCTTTTAAATGTGCTAAAGTATTAATTATTTTATCTGTAGCTACCGAGCCTGTAACAGCACTATCAGAAAATACATATTCGTTTCTAGTTAACGCACCTTCAGTTGGGAATCTACCCAATGTTTCAGCATAATATTTATCTACTCCATCAATAGTTCTTTTGACTTTAAACCATATTTGATCGTGACTTGCTGTTGGTATCATTTCCATATCAACAACTTGTGCATGTCCTTCTGTTTCATCAGAAATACGTGGATTCCTGCCTGATACTGCGTATGTTGTATTTGCTAAACCAGACGAATCTAAATCAGTTGTAATTTCTGTATCTGTACTTCCATTGACTAAAACATTTACTACACGTTGAGTTGAGTTCCAATCACTAATAGAATAACCTGAAAGAACTACATTTTTATCTACAGTATAAAGACTAGCCCAATCTCCATCTACAGTATAAATAGTTGGTTTATGCCATGAGTGGGTACCTGAACCATCATCTGTCCATAATATATCTGCTCCACCAGAAGTTAATGCAAGTTTAAATGTATTTGTTGTTTTATTAACGACATAATAATTTGTACTTAAACTAAGTCCTGTAGGTAAAGTCCCAGTTGTAGTTAATTGAATTATATTAGTATTAATTAATCCATGAGCATCATCAGTAAATAATATTTTGTTTCCTGAATCTGCAACCTCATCTGCTTCACTATCACTAACAACAACTTCTGCTTTAGCAGTTGATTGTAATGTAGTTATAATTTTTCTATATATTGAACCACCTAATAAATGTTCTGACCAAGCCTTAAATTCTGCACCTCTGTCATAACTTAATGTTAAGAGTCTTCCATCTTCCATCATAAACCATACCAAGTTATTTGGTCTTTCCTGCCACACCATTTTTTTAACTTCAGAGGATTTAATAATATCATAACCTTTCATTGATATTTTACTTGCCATCCATTGATTAGTTGTTCCTCCTTCTAACTCTAGAGATTGTACGTCTTTACCTCCAATTTGTGCATATAATAATGCATTTGATACTACTATTGGTAAAGTATCTGTTGCAGAAAATGAAGTTTCTCTATTAATTGTAAACCTAAATGGTGTAACTGTTAAATTAGTTTCTGCACCATAAAGCATAAATACACCAGCAGAAGTACCCATTGTAAGTTTTTTTGATTCTGCCAACCATTTTATTTCATCTAATGTATCTGAGTCTAAAGTAAATGTAAGCGCACTACTGTCTATTACTATTTCTGTTGCAACTCCATCATTAAATGATTGTTGAGTCCCTTGATCTGCAAGAACAGTAGGTGCAAATGAATAAAACTGTGCAGTTTCAGAAAGCCAAATAGTAGAAGGTTGAAGAGTAGTTGCGGCAAGCACCATGCGTTGCTGATATATTTGTGCAACATGAGGCCATCCTTCACCATCACTGTATGCACCTAGTCTAAACTCAGATGTTCCAGAACTTTCTCTTGTGTTAGACATTTCAATTTTAAATTCTACTGTAATAACTGAATTACTTACAGATTTTATAATACCCCAACACCATTTAATGCCACCAATTTGACTCCCAGCTTTCATTAATGGGTTAATTCTTATTAATCTTCCAACATCTGTAGTTTTAAAATATGCATTAGTTAATGTAGTGCCTGTAGAACCATTATTATAAAGTGTTAAACTTCTTGTAGAACTACTAGCTTTAAAAGCATATTTATATACTTTTACATTTGCATTTGCTGAAGTAGTAATAGGTTCATCTTCAAATAATTCAAATTTTCTTACTGAACCTCCATCATCATCAGCAAATTGAAAACTTGTTCCAGTAGAAGAAACAACAAATCCATCTAGAACAAAGTTTGCACTACCAGAACTTGTATTCCCACCATCCATATGTGTCTGAACATCACTTTTGGATGTAGCACGTTGCCGAACATTACCCCATCCTGTTCCTGAACTTCCATTTAATCTAATTCTCTGTCCAGTTTGAAGACCATGATTAGCTAAAACTAAAGAATTATCTACTGTATTAAATTCTACTGTTCCTATTTCTACGAGGTGATTTGTATCTGGTTCTGTTGTTAATTTTAATGAATATTTTTTATCATCATCATCTTCAGAATAAATATTGATTGATTTATAAGGGCCATCAGTCATTACAAATTCATCAACAGTCCAAAAGCTATCATCTGCTGATCTGATTGTATCAGTAGTTATAAGGGTTCGGAAAATACGATACGGTTTTCTGGTAGGGCAACATACAAAGATTATATCTCCACTTTGCGTAAACTTTAATGTTGAGAGCTCGGCTTCAGTCCAATAAAGTCTGCTTGCGGTTTCATAATATATTGTTGTACTTACAGTTCCAGCGCCAGCACCAGTTTTTTGAAACAATAACTGATCTTGTGACCAAATTCTTAAATAACCCCGAACAAATGTTAATGTAACAGTAGCACTATTAGTTGCGGCGGCAGATAATTCAAAATTTGTTGCATCTGTAATTGAACTGATAGTTGTGTCGGCTGGTATTCCTGTTCCACTAACTGCTTCACCTTCTCTTAAAGTTGCAGTCGAAGCCGTTGTAACTGTGGCATCAGTATTAGCTGTAGTACAGGAAAGAGTAGTAGTTCCAATACCTAGTTCTAAAATATAGGTATTATCTTTATCTTTAAAGAAGGGAATGAAAATAGCAGTAGGGTCTTTTAGTTCTGCAATGAAATTAGTGCCGGGGCGTTTAACAACTGGCCCTGACAGCACAGGGATCATGTTCTTAGAGCTTTTGTACCCATAATTGTAAAACTCTTCAATAGAGCGACCCTGAAGACTTTTTGCTAATACTCCTTCTGTAAATTTAGGTTGAAGAAATTCATACTTCATTTAGTTTTCCATGCTTGCATATCAACTTCATAACCAATAGTAGGAGTATTGAAAGTTCTATGTGTAACAGAATATCTACCTTTTTTAGAATCAAGCCACGAAGATCGTTCTCTGTGTTCTGGAGTTCTATCATTGGAATTAGCAGATCGTGCTTCCTGAAGAGATATTACATATTTTTGCATCATTTCCTGTTTTAATCCTGCTTTGCTTGTCAATGTTTCTGCAACTTCAACTGCAAGTTTCATTGCTACTGCTTCTGCAAGTAAAGAATCAAGGTTATTAATATCGGTAGGAGTTGCTACATATAAAAGATATAAAGATGTTTCATTTGATAAAAGATATTTTTTCTCAACCTGAAATTTAGATACAGGCTCAACTTCAACTACTTTAATGCAGTCAGCAGGAAGTTGATAAGAATAGTTCCAGCCAAAAATAGGGGTTTCTCCTCTAACTAATTCTTGTCTTTCTAATGCGCTGTTCCAGACATGCATTCTTAGGATAGATTCTAATACATTATCCATCCTTGCACTACATGCTCTGGCTCTAGAGCTATCTTCAGTAAGAGATTGTATTCTAGCTTCACCTAGATTACTCAAGGCAAGGTTAGCTATACCAGTTTTATCCATATTAAACTATTAAAAGTGGGGGTCAGTTTCCCAACCCCCGATTGTTATTAATCAACAGTATAATAAATTCTTACTTCGACAAATGCCGCAGTAGAAGAACTTACTGCCGCAGTTAATGTAGCCATTACAGTAACTTCAGAAGTAATTGTTACAGGAGCTTGAGTAATATTACTTACTCCTTCTCTCATATAACGTGTCCCTGCACCTGTGGCAACAGCCGCCGCTAAAAATGCAGTAGCCGCACCAGTATATCCTAAACTCAACTGGCAACTAGTACCTAGTGTTGCCGATTGATGCAAAGTAGCATCCCATACTTTTGCTCCGGGAGGCAGTTTGCCAAAGGATATTGTGTCATTTATTTGCATCGCAATATTAGGCGATGTAAACGTGAACTTATCATACAACATACGCATTCTACCCCCTTGGTCAGCTACATCTGTTAGCTTCGCAGGAACAGTAACGTGTCGTTTTTTGTGATTTACAGCATATTGATCAGCCATATTATCCTTTTAGATTATGAGTTAAGCAGTTACGAAACAATCAATTTGAATAACCATCTCTTCCCAAACCCTAGTTGCGCCAATATCCATTTCAAAATATGCATATGGGACAAAAGATTTGTCAGAACGTCTTTCAATTTCTGTTATCGGTTCTTCCCAAGAACAAAAAGCCAAACCTTGCGGATGAAACGCTAACACTTTTTCTGTAAGCGTATCAGCAGAACCAGTTGTAGGCATCGACTCATACCTAATAAATTGGAACCCGGCATAATAATTGGTTTGTCCTTCAACCAATGCACGAATATTATTATAATCCGCACTTTGGATTGTCACTGAGTGCAGTAGTGCTTCTATCTGAGCCGCAGAACACACAATAAAATAAAGTGGATTACCACCTTCATCATACTGATCTGCTTCATTTTCAGAAAGAATTCTGCGAGCTTTTAACAATTTGTCGATTGATAATGTCCTGCGATTACCTGCCGCATTATCAATACCACTATAGTCAACAGTTGCAGTACCTACTTGAAAATCAACACCAATGAATTGATTTGGGAAATTACTATCATTCCAAACTATTTCAGTTGCACCGTCCATTGCACCACCATCTGATTCATAAGCTGAACCAAATGCGGCATCAACGATTGTAGCATCCATTTTCCGGGCCATAGCCATAGACGTAGCTTCTGCATAAGGCTGGAAGACATCATAGTTCATTCTACGAGTGTCAAAACCTTCTACAAAGAATCCAGCATTTTTAGGTTGTGCTGATACTCTCCTACGTTGATGGGATATTGCTTGTACTGGTGAATCTGCAAAACGTGCAACTTTGTCTAGTGCTTCGTTAGTTCCGATTTTATCAATGAACTCGGCAACACCTTGACAGTTTGGCTTATTAGTCACGAAATTACGTATCCGTGCAGTCTTTTGTTGAAGCGCATGTAATACATCAGCAGAATAGCGATGTATATAAGACGTTTCAATGTCATAAAAATTAGCCATGTTGTACCTTTTATAGAAATCTCATGCACGTTATGTGCATAAAGTTAAACTCACTATTACCTAGAGATTATCCATAAAGGGTCTCAAAAGAATTTTTAGTAGGGCAAATGCTTATCTACTTATTATCTTTTGTTCGGTTTTGTCCTCCACCATGGAGGGTGATATTATCTTACTCGTCTTTGATTTGGATATGCTTCTTTAAATAACCTATCCATTTTTTTCATTGCAGTTTGGTGATTAGGATCCCGATTATCACGATATGACTTCGAAAAATCCTTATCAGCATAAAGACTCTGAATTTCTTCCTGCGCAGATTGCGGAGATTGTTGGGTTCTACCCAATCCAGTACCTACCGCAAGTGATTCTTCTCCTAGCATTTGTCCTATTTTAGAAAAAGCCCTGATCATTTCAGGATGATTACCAAGACCTGTTCCATCTAAAACTTCAGACAATTCTGGAGAAGCAAATTGAGCATAAGCTCTTTTGGCATAATCCATATTACCATCAAAATTTCTGCCCCATTCACGTTGCAAATCAATGGTAGTCTGGACTTCTAAATCCTTAATGCTTTGCTCATGAGCGTTAGCTTCTTCTTCCTGTAT
>TARA_R110002012_G_scaffold96233_2_pt1 | contig 39546 bp, 27 predicted proteins | sample TARA_R110002012 | Tara Oceans TARA_R110002012 (sample SAMEA4396515) | marine metagenome | biome: Westerlies Biome; feature: [DCM] deep chlorophyll maximum layer (ENVO:01000326); material: water (ENVO:00002006), including particulate matter (ENVO:01000060) such as... | depth 40 m
AATTATTGACTTTAGATTTGCTGGCAAATCCTCTTCATTTGAGGCATCTTTGTAAGCTTTTTGGGCTGCATCTTCACCGAATTCGCAGTTCTCCAAAACACTTTTTCTATTGTGGCCAGTAAACACAGCCTTCACATCCATCCAGGCTCTGTAGAGTTTACCACTAGTTGTGGAGCCTTCTTCGGTGTCCTTCCTGAACACATTGAGTTCGTTGGATAAGGCCATTTTACATTTTCTGCTTTCATCTATCATGGAAACAAAAACTGTTTTCAAATCCTGATCTTCTGCCTTAAGGTTTTCGATCGCTTTTTCATATCCTTCAATTCGATCATTGTTGATCTGCACCAGATCGTTTAAAATTTCCGCTGCTTTATCTGTAGTTTTCATAATTATTGGTTAGTAGGTCAATTATATTGTGAATGATATTCATCATTTGATTAATTATTATTCAATAAATAGACCATTAACTAGTGAGCCTTCTAAATCGCTAAAGAAGCCTATTCCCACAAAATAGCGAATAGAAGGATTTTATTTTACGAAAAATAATCCTCACAGTGTAGACGTTAATGCGGGAAAAATATATTAAAAATATGTGTATCCGCTTTTCTACCAGTAAATAGAAATAGCAATATAGGGTCTATGTTAAACTTATGAGTTGAGGCCGATTCAACCTAAAATATTTCTAAAAATAAATTGACGTCTAAGACAATCTCATAAAGAATAAATGAAAAAACCGAAAATGTCGTACTCGCATAGTGTTTGTACTTCCCTATAAAAAAATGGTATGAACCTTACGAAAAACAAATTCACAATTCTTTCAGCAGTTCTCTCAATAGGAGTAGCAGCACTCGCAAAAGCGGCAGTAGACAACAGATATAAGGCTATAACAGGAGAGCCAGCTCCCAAAAATCCTGAATCTGATGAAGCAACTTTTGGGAGGGTGGTTCTCTATACTGCTATAACAGCCGCAGTGGGCATTTCCGCTAAAATGTTGGTGCGTAAATATTTCACCAAACAGTGGAAAAAAATGGATGGCGATCTACCTAAACATTTGCGTTAGAAGAAAGTCTAATTAAAATTCCTGCTGCTAAAACCGAATACTTCGAGATGATAAGCTGAATCGCAAAATCAAGTCTATTTAATTAAAGGATTCTCTGTACTCTAATGGAGATTGTTGAGTCTTGTTTTTAAACAATTTGCTAAAGGACTGAGGATATTCGAAACCTAATTCATAGGCTATTTCACTAACGGAAGCAGCCGTGGTGGAAAGCCTTTCTTTGGCATATTCGATGATTTTGTTTTGAATATGCTGCTGTGTATTTTGTTTGGTATACATCCTCAAGATACTTCCCAGATAGTTGGCCGAGATATGAAGTTGTTCTGCAATGGAGGTTACAGTAGGGATTCCATTCTGCAATGATTTTCCGCTTTGAAAATAGTTGGAGAGGACCTGCTCAAAACGGTCCACTATCTCAATATTGGTCTTTTTACGGGTAAAAAACTGCCTCTCATAAAAGCGTTCCGAATAGATCAATAACTGCTCTAATTGGGAAACGATCAGCTCTTGACTAAATCGGTCTATATTGGATTGATATTCCCTTTCAATATTTTTTAAAAGGTCCACTATCACTTGTTCTTCTTTTTCAGAAAGAAACAGAGCCTCGTTTGCAGCATACTGAAAGAATTCATAAGACCTTATCTTCTTGGCCAACGCTGTTCCAAACAGGAAGTCAGGGTGGATAAGCAAAAGCCAACCTGTAGGGTTTACTTTTATTTCCGGATTCATTTCAATTTTTAGAAACTGTAATGGGGATACAAAAGTGAGCACGCCGGAATCAAAATCATATGCTTGCTGCCCATAATTAAATTTGGCATTAACATTTCGTTTCAACCCTACCGAATAGAATCCCTGAATCCATTGCATTTCGCTTTCATCTACCGGATATCTAACCCTGCTGTAATCTATCAAACTGATCAGGGGATGTTCCGCAGCGGGCAAATTACAAAACTGGTGAAACTCGGCAATTGAGTTGAAACGAAATGTCTTGTCCATAGCTATTAATGTAGCAAATTAGTGTTCATATTGGAGTAATGTGGCAATGAGATCAAAGAAAGCTTAAACTTCTCTGTTAGGCACTTTCATGGGAGATATGCACTTCATTGCATTTTCGTGGTTTTATGACTCCTTAAATAGTATTGTTTTTAAAATGCCTTTTGTGCGGTAGGTCTCACCACTATTTCATTCACATCCACATCGGCAGGCTGGGCAATGGCAAAAGCTGCAGCTTTGGCAATGGCCAATCCTGAAATCGTATCTTTCCTGAAAGTTTCGATGGCCATTCTCCTTAGTTCCGGATCGGATATGGTATTTGGCAATTCGGATTCCGTAGCGCCGGGAGCTACCAGAGCAACCCGGATATTCCGGCTTACTTCCTGACGAAGACCATCTGAAATTGCCCTCACTGCAAATTTTGTCGCACTATACACTGTAGAAGTTGGACCAACCCAACGGTCACCCACAGAACTGATATTTACAAACTGCCCGCTGTCCTTTTCCTCAAACACAGGAAGTGCAGCAGCAATACCGTGCAGTACCCCTTTTATGTTCACATCTATCATTTGATGCCATTCATCAACCTTGTAGCTATTGATCATGGATAGCGGCATTAATCCTGCATTGTTCACTAAAACATCCAGAGTTCCATAGTTTTTCATAGCAAAAGCTACAAAATCACGGACATCTTCAGGTTGGGTGACATCCAGTTTCGCAAAAACAACCTCACCGCCATCTTCCTGGATTGATTTTGAAATTGTTTCTAAATTTTCTGTTCTTCTGGCACCCAATACTACTTTAGCACCCAATGAGGCAAGATGTCTTGCGATGGCTTCACCAATACCACTACTGGCTCCTGTGACAGCCACAACTTTTCCTTTTACATTTTCCATCTTTTAAAATCATTAGATTAATAAATTTGATGGTACAAAGTTGAATAAAAAGCATATCGTGGACTTAGCTCAATCCGTGAAGCTCGTATCCAAATCGTGATTCATTCAACCATGACTTTTTGGATGGTAGTATGCAGGCAATAAGATTAAAGTTTGAATTTATTCTGATATGTAAGATCTCTGCAATAAGTAAAGTACTGACTTATACGAATTATAAAGCTTGAAATTTGACCTAATAATCAAATAGCTGAAATCCATTCCCCTTTCATAGTGAAGGATTTACCTTCCGATTTAAATTTATCCCAAAAAAGCCATTTCTTCTTCAGTAAGCTGGATTGCAAAGGCATCGATATTTTCTTTGAAATGACTTAACTGGGAAGTTCCAGGAATAGGCAAAATCAAATCATTGTAATGTAACAACCAGGCTAAATTAATCTGTGCAGATGTTGCATTGTGGTTTTTAGCAATTTCGGCAATCTTGTTTTCACTGTTGGGCAGTGAACTTTGGAGGGAGAAGAACGGAATCATAGGAATGTTATTTTCTACACAAATCCCTATGATCTCTTGCATTCCCCTGACCTCTTGACCATACACTGAAAAAGTGGTACGTTGCTCATAACCAAAGGCATTTTCCACGCTTGCGATATTCCCCATACTCAGAGCTGCATTCAATTCTTCTTCATTTACATTACTTAATCCTATATGTAAAATTTTTCCTTCCTTTTGCATTTCGAACATAGCATTCAAAGAATCTTCAAATGATGTATTGCTTCCAGGCATTACCCGGAAATGCACTAATTGTATTTGTTCAATTCTTAATGTTTTCAGATTGTTTTCTATGCTTGCTCGTAAGTGTTCTGGTTTGTCATAAACCCTCCAGCTTTTATCAGCACCTCTATCAGCACCTACTTTAGTACATATTACTAAATCTTTATTATAAGGATGCAATGCTTCTGCAATCAACCGGTTAGTCACATCCTGTCCATAATAATCGGCTGTATCCAGAAACTGTATACCATTTTCGGAAGTCGCTTTTAATATTGCCAATGCTTCCGCTCTATTTTTAGGTTCACCCCAAATGCCCTCTCCGGTAAGTCGCATAGTACCATACCCAAAACGTTTAACGGTTAAGGGGTTTTCAGTTTGTGAGCCAATAGTAATTGTTTTCTTGATGTCCATTTTCGTCTATTTTTATATTGCAAAGTTGAATCAACGAAAAATGAAATCGTTTACCATTTGGTAAATAGTGATGTTAGTGAATGCTTTTCCTAATTCTACTTAAGGATTGTTGGGTGACGCCAAGGTAGGAAGCAATGTAAGAAAGAGGAACTTGATTAACCATATTTGGAAATTTCTCTAAAAATGTAAGGTAACGCGTGGTGGCATCTTCAGTGATTAAGGCGCTTCTCCTGTCTAGTTTCTCTACTAAGGCTTTTTGAAAAATCTTGTTTGTGATGCTGTCCCAGTTAATAATTGTTTGTGAAAGTTCGTCCCAGTCTTTTTGATAAAATACGAGGAGTTTACAGTCAGTTACAGCCTGAATGTATTCAGTCAATGGTTCGCCTTTGTAAGGATTTGCAAGAAGACGGTTTTCATCCAGAAAATACTTTGTGATTTCTTCACCTTTGTTATTGTAATAGCAGATGCGTAAAATTCCTTCCAAAATAAAAGCAACCTGATTAAACATACTTCCTGCTTCTATAAAATATTCATCTTTTTTGAGTTCCAATTTGTTGGTTTTGCTCTCAATCAATTCAATCTGTTGCAGGTTCAAATCCCCAAACTGCAGTAAAAAATTTACAAGCTCTTTCATGCTACGAAATTAGAAAATTTGATTTATAAGAAAATTCCGTCAAATAAATATCAGTATCTATAACCATAATCATCAAGCACATTTAACAGTTGAGCTTAACCTCATCCCCCTACCTATCCGCACAGTAGACAGAAGCATTTGGCTTAAAAACCTCATCTCTTTTTTTATAATATCATGTTGTTTTCGAAAAAGACTTTAAAGGCTTTGAACATATAATAATGCTTTCTACAGGGCGCTTTTACTTGAGCGAAATCAATCAATGATCGTACATATCTGAACACAAATCTAAACCAAACCCCGCTCCTATTGCCTATTTGACCACATTTTTCAAGTGGCATGAATTTTAATACTACAAATAGGAATTAATTATAAGGTTATGAAACAATTTCAGTTGGGAGAGTTTGAAGAGATCGTCATGCTCACTGTGGGGGTTCTGTATAACGACGCTTATGGAGTTGCGATCAAAAGCGAAATTGAAAGCCGGCTTGGAAGAAGTGTAAGCGTTGGTGCTTTGCAGACCGCCTTAAAGCGATTGGAGAAAAAAGGGTTTTTGAAATCCTGGGAAGAAGCCGGCACACAGATAAGAGCAGGAAGACCCAAGCGATTTTTTAATATCACTGCTTATGGCAAAAAGGCTTTGGAACACGCCAAAACTACCCGCGAGGAACTATGGCAGGCTATCCCGAAGGTGGCCTGGGACCTAAAAACATCAAGCTGATCCATGCGAGAAAACACTGAATTACCGCCAAATTTTCTACTTAGGATTTTCCGCGCCTTTTGTGATCCTCAACTGACTGGTTCAATAGAAGGTGACCTCATAGAAATCTATAATGCCCGCAGAGAAACCAGTGGAAAAAGAAAAGCAAACCTTCACTTTTTCCTGGATATAGTATTGCTTTTCCGACCAGGTATCATTAGACCGCTTGGATTTTCATTCCCCCAAAACCACACTATAATGTTTCGTAATTACTTCAAAGTAGGCTTCCGTAATATCCTAAAATATCGCACATTCTCGTTTATCAATATTTTTGGACTCGCTCTAGCCATGTCCGTAAGCATGCTCATCCTGACTATGCTGGCTGACCAAAACAGATATGATCAATTTCATGAAAAGAAAGACCGGATCTACCGCATCCTTTCTGATTACGAAGGCTCAAAAAATCCATATGCCACTTCGCCACAACCTCTTGCAGGCACACTAAATGAGTATACTCCTATTGAAGCGACGACGCAATTGATTCCGGGTTTAGGTGGTGATGTCAGCACTAAAGAAAAAACTCAGGAAGTCCGTGGATACTTTGCTGATCCCTCATTCTTCTTCATTTTCAGCTTTACTCTGGAATCCGGAAATGCCAAAACTGCACTTTCTTCTCCCTATTCAATTGTAATCAGTAAAGAACTTGCAGGTAAATTGTTTGGAGACCAAAATCCGCTGGGACAAAGCCTCCGTTTTGAAGACAGAAAATTACCATTCCCACTTGGAGGAGATGCTCCAGGAAGTCCCGCTGTAGATTGGGGCGAATTTACTGTAACCGGGGTGATTGATGAATCCAGTTTCGACTCTCACATAACCTTTGACGCGCTTGTCTCAGGCAGCACCATTCCCTCGCTGATAAACTCAGAGAAAATGGCGGACAGAAGGGATGATTGGAAATGGTATTTCCAAACTTATACCTATGCTTTGCTCAGGGAAGATCAGTCAATAGATGACCTTTCTTATGCACTAAATGATATTGTCAGCAACAAGGAAGCAGAAATCAGATCAGAATACACCAGTGGCTTTAAGTTGGTACCACAAGCACTTTCCGATGTTGCACTTGGGCTATCCGGCAATGACACCAATAATAGATTGCCCCTCATACTTTATTATTTTCTCTCCGTACTTGCCTTGGTTATTTTGGTATCGGCATGTCTTAATTACACCAGTCTATCTATTGCCAGAGCATTAACCCGTGCAAAAGAGATTGGGATCAGGAAAGTGACAGGAGCACTTAGAATAAATTTAATTGTCCAGTTCCTTAGTGAATCTGTCCTCACAGCCTTACTCTCACTTGTGCTAGCAGTCATCATGCTTTTGGCTCTCATCCCTTCATTCAAAGGTCTTTGGGTAAATCAATATTTGAAATTTGAGCTTCCATTCATGCCATCGCTGTATCTGGGTTTCATCCTGCTAGCCATACTCATAGGTATTATGGCGGGATTCTATCCTGCCTTGCTTCTGTCCGGCTATCATCCTATGAAGGCGCTAAAAAGTTTAACAGAAGTGAAGTCAGGGAAATTGGGGCTTAGAAAAGCGTTGGGCATTTCCCAATTTGTTGTTTCTCTATTTTTCATCACCACATCTATCCTGATTTATAACCAATTCAAGCATTACTTAACATTTGACTACGGGTTCCAAACCGAAAGCATAGTAAACATCCCTCTTCAGGGTATGGAATATCAGAAGCTCAGTACAGAACTGGAGCGTATCCCTGGCATTTCGCTGATTTCTGCCTGTGATATCATTCCAGCTACTGGCACAAACAATACCAATGAGGTAAAAGTAATGGGATCTTCTGATGAATTCCAAGCAGTAGGTGTCTTGAATATAGATCGCAACTTTATCGGGAATCTGGGTATAGACCTAATCGCAGGAACTGGTTTTGGCAGTAATGATCAAACGGCTGCCACCCAAATAATAGTAAATGAGGCAATGGCAAAGAACTTGGGCTATGACGCTGTAGATGCAATAGTCGGGGAAAAATTTGAACCCAAATATGGCGAGCAGGTATTGGAAATTATCGGTGTAGTGAAGGATTTCAGGTACAAACTTCTATTGAATGAGGATGAGATTTCACCTTTAATGCTGAGGTACAACCCTTCACAGTTCCAATACATCAATGTAAAAATTGCCTCTCCTGATCCAATGAAAACCATAATTGCATTGGAAAATAAGTGGAAAGAACTTAATCCGGTGCATCCGTTCCGCTATGAATTTATGGATGCCGAGCTGGAATCCACACATAAAGGCATTTTTGATGTCGTATCTATCTTAGGTTTTATATCCTTTCTGGCCATTTTTATTGCCTGTCTGGGATTATTGGGTATGACTACCTATACTGCTGAGCGGAGGACAAAAGAAGTTGGTATACGGAAATTCCTCGGTGCAGGAAATTTAAATATTACAATTTTGCTAAGTAAAGGATTTTTGCAAATGCTTGTGATCGCTATCTCAATTGGTGCTCCTCTCACTTATTTTGGAAATCAACTCTGGCTTGAAAACTTTCCAAACAGAGTTGAATTTGGTGCCGGAACGGTGCTTTTGGGATCATCAGTACTTCTTCTATTGGGTGCTCTTACCATTATTTCGCAAACAGTTCGTGTATCGAGAGCAAAAGTTGTAGACACATTAAAAATGGAATAATAGTTCGCTAGTGGTTTTAAGAAACATGCAATCCTTAAACTAAGACAAATGGCTATAATATATTAAACAGAAGACGAACCAAAGTCCCCTTGAACTCCGGGCACTTTTTAATTAGACAGCTTATAGAATGAAGTGGTAATCTTCCTGCTTATACCTGTAGGCTAAAAATTTATGTTGGTTGACTCCATTATCTGTATTTACCCTCTTTTTTTCACTACATACCGGACTACTGAAAAGGCGAAATCGAATATCGGGATATGACTAAAAAGTTGTCTAGAACTAAATTTTATATTGAGTGTCCCGCTGTTTGTAAGCTTAAAAGACATAACTCTCCCATCAGTAAAAATTGCTGTTTGTAAATTATTACAAAATTAATTACCACTCATCACAAACTGAGGAAGAAATATTTACAATACATTGAATTACAGTTGTTTATATAAAATAAGTATTTGAAAAATATTAAATCATAATCTTCATATTAATATTTAAGTAATGTAATATGCATTTTAAATAATGTATTAAGTCTTTTAACATACTATGTTTCTTTTCTAATAAAACTTATTTCGACGTCCAACATAGAATTTCTAAAAGCTATATCTAACTTTGCAATTATAAATGTAAGCGAATAGGTCAATTACTGCTTTAGCAAGCTAATAAAGCAGTCGTTTCTATCAGGAGGGCCCGCCTATCTAAACCCATAAATTTCACACTCATAAATATTACTTTCAAGTATGAAAATTAGTGTGCTCATTTTGACCTGTAGAACCTTTAGCGTATTGCTTATTATTTGAATACAACTTGCTGGACTGGAAAATGCATAATGAAGCTCGCCGACAGAGACTAATAAAAAAATACAGCTTATTAGATAGTCCAAATGAAATTATATTTGACAAACTTACTGAAGAGATCTCAAAGGAAATCGGGTGCTACGGGGCTACCATATCCATTGTGTTAGCAAGTAGGGTTTGGTTTAAATCACGGTATGGAATCTTGACGGATGAGGCAAATGTGGACACCTCCTTATCCAAGAAACTGGTCTCTAGTCAGGATGATTTTTTTAGCGTTGAGCAGTTTAGTACACATGATGAATACAGACATCATTATAATTATACTATTCTGTCCTATGAATTTTTCGCAGCCGCACCAATTCAGCTGGAAAACGGAATTCGTGTAGGAGCACTATGTATTTTTGACTATTCTCCAAAAAAACTAACCGATAAACAAATTTCCTATTTAAAGGTAAAGGCAAATAAAGTTGCTGCCCTTTTACAAAGCAGTGAAAATAAGTTTGATAAACTTGAGTCCACTGTCCTTTCCAAAGAAGCAAGTATTGTGAAGAAAACTTCAAGTTTGGGGGACTTCGGAGGATTCTACGCAAATGCCAAATCAAAAGAGCTCAAGTGGAATCATGTAAACAATAGGTTATTGAACCTTCAGCCGGATTGGTCACCTGAATTTAATGATTTGTACTATCTAGCCTCTTCTTCCCATTTCGAAGGGACCAAAGATGTATATCTCATAATGAAAGATATTCAGGCATTGATTCAAAACTTAGAAGTAACACAATATTCCCATCTATATGTCCTAAATTTTTTAAGGGTTAAATCCATGTATTTAAGCATGATTTATCATAGAATTGGGGATGATATTTATGTAGTTTTCAAAAATGAAACTAGATTTTTAGACCTTGCCCAGAAAGATTCCTTACAGAAAAAATTCCTTTTGGAAGTAGAATCCATTTCTAAAATTGGAGGATGGGAATATGTTGTTTCCACGAAGAAAATTCAATTTTCAAAAAATGCCACTTTTGTCCTTGGAATACAACCCGTTCCTGAAATCTCTCTAGATTCCTTTCAAATTGATAAAAAAATCATTGATCTGGATCTATTATGGTTCGGTTTCAAGCAGGCTTTTAACAAAAGAGAGGAATATATAGGCGATCATAAATATAAACCTGTAGGAAAGTCATGCAAAACATTAAGGGTTAAGGGCAGACCGATTTTTGAAAATGAAAGATTAGTACGTGTAGTGGGTACAATTCAGGATATCAGTGAAGATAAAGCTCACTTGGATCTTATTGCTTTAGTAAACACCAATACTGAAAAGCAGGTGGATTTTTATAAAACCCTGATTAACAACAGCAATATTTTCATCTTTCAACTATCAGAAGTTGGTGAGCTTCTATTTTCAAATGCCCCTTATAACTTGGCGTTTGGAGGAGGAACAAAAGAAGAGTTGGTGGGTAGGAATGAGTTGCTTGAGCATTCTGAAGAAAACAGATCCAAAATTCTGGATGTGATTTCCCGATGTCTGGCAAATCCCGAAAAATCATTTCCACTTCGTTTAGAGAGAATAGACAGCTCCGGCACTAATACAGTTACCATATGGGACTGCTGCAGTATAGGAAACAAGTCGGAAAATAGTCCTGATATTTTATTTATAGGTATAGACCACACCGACTTCGAAAAAAATAAAGAAGACCTCCTGAAATTGGTCGACAGAGTTACTTTACAAAATGAAGGATCAATTGAATTTGGAAATATTATCAACCATCATTTTAGATCACAGGTCGCAAACTTGCAAGGCTTGATCCAATTAATGGAATTGAGAAATTCACCTGAAGAAAAGATAGATTACTTTTCACATTTAAAGAAGACCGTAACCAATCTCCTTGAAATAACTCAGATTGTATCTTCCGTTCTCCATATTCAAAATAACAAGAGTGTGGAGTATACCTCAGTGGATATCGAAAGACTGGTAGACTCTATTGTTTCAGAGTTTTGGCAGGAACTACTTTCAGACCCTTTCGATTTGGATTTACAAATACCTGAAGGATTTTCTGTACTAACAGTCAGGAAATATTTACACCTGATTCTTCACGAGCTAATTGCAAATGCAATTAGATTTAGGAAACCCAACATACCCTTAAAAATATCTATTAAAGCACTAAAGAAACGTAACTCAACTGTACTAATTGTTAGTGATAATGGAGTGGGGATCGACCTGGAATTGTATAAAGACAGGATGTTCAAACTTTATGACACCTTAACTATCAACAATAATTATAAAGGTACGGGCTTGTACATGACCAAGGTCAGAGTTAGTGCATTAGGCGGAAAAATAAGCGTAAAATCAATTCCACAAGAGGGAGCCTCTTTCCATATAGAATTACCCGATGAAAAAAATTAAACTGGTCATTGTTGATGATGATAATTTGTGCCTGCTGATAGCCAGTAAATTATTAAATACCCATCTTCCTGAAAGATCAACTTACGAGATCGAATCATTCATTGACCCATTAGTGGGCTTTGAAACCGTGAAAAATTATCTAGAGAGAAAAAAAGATTGTTTTGTTAATGAAATTCTGGTAATTCTTCTGGATATCAGCATGCCTATAATGAATGGATGGCAATTTTTAGAAGCTCTTGATAGCATAGATACCCAAAATCAAATTAAAGTTTTTATGCATAGTTCTTCACTGGATGAATCGGACCAGAAAAAAGCATTAGACTACAATCGCGTGCAACATTACTTTCACAAACCGTTGACCCCTGATAAGATCGATTTGCTTCACTCCATCATATCAGAGATATAAAACTGACAAAGATTAACCATCGGGATTCTCATTAAGTTTAGAAAATGGGTTCTTCCATGTTTTCCTGATTTTGAAATAACAATGGACCTATTGAGCGTCTATTTTAGTGCTCATTTTGCTAAGTGATTTCAAGAGACCTTGTCTTTTATTTTATTATAGAGGATAATTAAGATGACAATTGCCAAAACGAACAAAATGGCTCCCATGAAAAATTCAATGATTTTCATGACAAGCGTGAGGACGAGAATAGCCCCTAGTATAAGTACCCCCAATAATATTAAGCCAAGTTTTCTCATAATTTTTTGCTCTATACCTTATATTAACCCTATAAATTTCATGTCCAAGTTGTCCAGAAAAATCCATTAGCAAAAGGATTGGTCTTATTTATATTCAAATTGAACAATTATAAAGTCAGGTATTCGCGTTTTATCGGAGTTTTGGCAATCACCATCAGCGCCATGGTCACCTGTCAGTTTATGCTTGGTAAAAAGTATATGTTAGACAAATTAAAAAGATTCGTGTAAAGGTTATAAAAGTAAAACTGGAATACTCGTAAAAGACAAATACTCCAGTTTTCTAAAATTACTATTTAACGAAATTCAAAAACTAATTTTTGGACATTAACAACCCATCTAAGGTCACGGTCAAGTAATAAAAACCGCCGATTTCTGGTCCTCCGGTATATTGGGTGTATCTCTGATTCAATAAGTTTGTTCCTCCGAATTTAAAGACTGACTTAATCGCCGGTAATTTATAAGTGATCTGGGCATCCAGAGTTTGGTAAGAAGGCACTTCCCCATTTGCTAAAGGAGCTTTCCACTCAAAGGCGCTTTGCCATCTCCAGGCAATACTATATCCGATGCTTTTGGTCAATTCCCGATCTGTCAGATTAAGATTTAGGATGTGTGTAGGTGTATTAAAGGGCGTTTCCAAACCGCTGTCTCTATTATCCAATTTACTAAGTTCGGCATGGCTATAGTTTCCTGAAAACACCATTTTCTTATAGAAATTGTATGAACCTCCCACTGAAAACCCGAAATTTTGATAGGTACTTTTTGAGTTGGTCCACATACGATACCTAGTTTGCGTAGCATTGTTATCCATTTCAAACCAAGTTGGATCTACTTCTCCCTCAACATTCCCAATAGTACCTACTTTAGGAACTGCAATCTCTATTTGGTCTATAAAATTCCTGTATTGATTAAAGTACATATCCACGTCAAAGAAGAGTCTATTTCCAAGAAGACTAGCTTTATAGCCTAAATCAATTGCTTTGATTTCCTCCGGTTTTAAGTAAGTGTAATCATTTCGCACTAGCAAGCCGGAATTCTTAACTACAGCCTCCCTTGAATCTAAACCACTGTTGACATCCGCAGTATTTGCCTGCTGAAATTTATCCACAGAACTTCTCAAATAGGAATTTTCAAACAGCTGCTGATCCTTGGACATCAGTTCGATTCCCCCATAACGGATTACCCCTCCATTATTAACTGTACTGAATCCTTCAAAAAGTGTCGGAAATCTAAAGCCATTCTGGATAGAGGCACGGATATGATGAGTTTCACTCGGAGAAAAAACAGCTGCCAATCTGGGGTTAAATTTTGCGTCAAAATATTGTGTTTTGTCGATCCTGCCGGAGCCTATTACTTTGAGTTTATCTTGTACGAAACGCTTACTTACCTGAGCAAAACCCCCAATTTTTTTATAGTGCAAGGTTGCAAAAGGATCCTCCCCAATAGGATTGGTAAAGCTGTTGCCTTCAGGATGAATATTAAAATCACGGAAATCTGCCCCAACCAAAATATCCACTGTTTTGATAAGATTTTTAAAGTCATACTGTCCCTCGAAGTGATAAAAGCTGTGCTCCATGACCAACTGTGCACCTGTATCCCAATTATTGATATGAGCCAGCTCATCTAGCTTCTTATCAAAAGAACTAGTTCCAGGGACGAACCGCCCTAAATCTGCTGCATTTCTTGCAGCTAAATGAGCTGCAGCAGCATCTAAGCCATTGGAAAAGGATGTATTATAAGAATTGGAATAATCTGAATACCAATCTGCGTCCGATTTGAATGCGCGATCCATATTTTCACCTATGGGACGAATATTATAAGAATCAAGGGTATGCTCCTGAGTAAGATAGCCTTGAAGGAAGTAATTGTCCCCTTTCAGCGAAAGCTTGTGCTGTTGAATTCGATAATTGTCAAGCCTAATTCTGTTACCTCTTTGGTAGATTGCATCAGTGGTGCCTATTCTGTACACATAAGCTGCTTCGGTTTTCTCAGTTGGCTTAAAGTGTAATGCGACGTCTGCCTTCATATTGCTCACTCCATAATCATTATTCACCAGATCCTGTTCATAATACCCGGTCCTACGAACTTCATATCGCTTGCCATCCGCAAGAGTTAAAGTCTTTCGGTTTGAATTTTCATTGCCATAGGAGTTTAAGGGATCAGATCCTGGGTTATCTGCCCCGAAAAGTCCAGTAGAAGCATTTCCATTAGGATTGAGCTCCTGGCTACTATTTGCCACCCAATCTGTACCCTTCATCCATCCCAGATTTACTTTGAATGCCCATTTCTCATTTATTTTTTGAGCATAGCGCACTGCAGACTGATTAAATAGCTGGGGACCAAAAGCACTGCTGTTGATATGGTTCACCCCAATTTGTTCATAAAAACTAAAACCAGTATATAGAAATGGAGACTTCGTAATCATATTGGATGTTCCATTCAATGCATTCAGCCCATATAAGGCCGAAGACGCTCCAGGAATGATTTCTATACTTTCAACATCAAGTTCTGTTGGCCCAACAGTATTTGCTATGGAAACTCCTAGACCCGGAGCCTGTGTATCAGCACCATCCACCATGGACAGGAATCTTGCATTGGTAGTATTGGCAAATCCACGGGTATTTGGCACCTTAAATCCCATGCTCAGTGTTGTCATCTGAACTCCTTTTACCGATTCTATTGCATCGAAAAGTGAAGGAGCGGGTGACTCCCGTAAATCCCGAATGGTTAGCTTCTCAATAGAAATTGGGGATTTCATCACGGACTCCTCCACCCTTGAAGCCGTTACTACCACTTCATCAGTGTTCAAAATCGAAGGCCTTAACTTCACATGAATCTCTTGGTTGATCTCAGTAATTTCAAATTCCTCCCGCAAATATCCCAAACCGGATATAACTAAGGTTAATGGCACATTTCGGTTAGATCTTAAGGAAAATTTTCCATCTAAATCGGTTGAGGTTCCCTGTTGGGTTCCTTTTACCAATATGGCAATTCCCACAAGGGCTTCTTCAGTATCACTGTCAATAATTTTCCCCTTGATTTCAAGTTGTTGGGCATAGACTGAAGCAATGGTAAAAAACAATAGGGCTAGGTTTGTAAGAACTGTTTTCATTTTATATCATATTAAGTCGGTAGGAAAAGAATGATACAAATGAAAACAAGAATTTATTTAAATCCTATTAATCCTATTATTTTGGTAGGAAATAGATTTTTATCCATTAATTTTGAATCGAAATGATATCACATAAGCAAAGTGGCATGGAGAAAATATTAATCAGGTTAAAAAGTGAGCCCTTTTGGGCAATGTTTTTTGGTTTTTCACTAATGGTCTTTGGCCTGGTGGTAACTCAAACTTTTAGTGAAGCGATCAAAAGTTGGGATCTGGACGTGGAGTTATTCTTATGGTTTGTATTAGTAGGTTTCTTGGCACAAAGTATAGATGGTGCTCTGGGGATGGCCTATGGTGTGAGTTGTAATTCCATCTTGCTTGGTATCGGGATCCCTCCTGCTTCAGCATCTGCCTGGGTTCATTTTGCCCAGGTCTTTACCAGCTTAGCCTCAGGAATTTCACACTGGAAAATGGGAAATGTGGATTGGAAACTGGCTAAGAAACTTTTGATCCCCGGCGTATTGGGTTCAATAGCTGGTGCTTTTTTACTTTCAAATATTGACGGGGATTTAGTCAAACCTGTGATAGCAGTATACCTTTTTGTGATGGGAATTGTGATTTTGAGCAAAGTATTTAAAAAGAAAAAACCTCAATTTGATCCAAACAGTAGAAGCCTGCCCCTGCTTGCATCCTCCGGAGGTTTTGCAGATGCTATTGGTGGTGGGGGCTGGGGTCCGATCGTCAACAGCACACTTCTCAGTAGAGGAAAAATACCTCGTTACGCTATAGGAACAGGTAATTTTGTAGAGTTCTTTGTATCACTGGCCAGCGCTAGTACATTTTTATTCTTTGTGAAAGAACTTAGCCTAGCTCCAGTTTTAGGATTGATTATAGGAGGTATCATCGCCGCACCTTTTGCAGCTTATATCTGTAAGCTGATAAAACCTAAGTATCTGTTGGTAATGGTTGGCCTCCTGATAATTTTCTTAAGTATACGTACCATGTATTTGACACTTGCCTAAATAAACCTGCTCATTTGAGAGATTTTTGTAATTTCAGATTACAAAATCTTTCAAATGCTTTCAAAACGCGCCAAATACGCTATTAAAACAATTCTGTACCTGCAAGATCACGTAGAAGACAAACCTATCTCTGCAAAACTAATATCCTCCCATGAGAATATTCCGTACAAGTTTCTGGAAAACATTTTACGCGATCTCAAAACCCATCAATTAGTAAAAAGTGTAAGAGGTGCAGAGGGTGGCTATACTCTGGCAAAAGATCCATCTGAAATCACAGTAGCCAAAATCATGAGAGTGGTAGATGGACCAATAGCATTGATCCCCTGCGTTTCAGAGCGATTTTATGAATCATGTGCAGAATGCACAGATGAAGAGACTTGCAGAATCAGGAAACTGTTTTCTGAGCTTCGCAATGAAATGCTTGATATTCTTGAGAGACCTATCACCTTGCTCTCCAAAGACGTTTCTACCTGAATTAGTTTCAAGTTTTTCCGACCAGTAATAGCAACTCTTATTTGCAGCCAGCTTCTTTTAAAGCAGTCATTTTTATACTAGACTTAACTTTGGTAGAATAAGAAGTTGCAATGAAATAATTTTAGCCAAGTCGGTATGAGTCAATTCAATATTTCGGAAAGTCGTCAAAAATGACTAGAATTAACCAAAGCTTTTTCAGCTATAATTCTCCGACGATCAACCCATATAACATGAAAAGAATTGAATTCCTCAAAACCTCTTCCCTTGTTTTAGTAGGAGGTATAGCTTCTCCTTTTTTATCATGCTCACCCAAAAAACCACAGATGGAAGAGATTCAGGCAGAAATCAGAAAAAACTGGGCTGGTAACTACACCTACCAAGCTAAAAATCTTTACGAACCAACTTCTGTAGAAGAAATTCAGGACTTGGTCAAAAAACTAGGCAAACAAAAAGCTTTGGGATCCAAGCATTGTTTCAACAACATAGCTGACAGTCCTGAAAACCAAATTTCTACAAGAAATCTCAATAAGGTTCTAAATATAGACGAGGAACAAAAAACAGTGACAGTGGAAGCTGGAGCCAGGTACGGTGATTTTGCTGAAGAATTGGATGCGAGGGGATTTGCTTTGGCAAATTTGGCTTCACTTCCACATATTACAGTAGCAGGAGCATGTGCGACAGCCACACATGGATCTGGAGTCAAGAATGGCAACTTGGCAACGCAGGTAATCTCAATCGAGTTGGTCACTCCATCGGGAGAGTTGGCCACTATTGACCGGAGTCATAAAGATTTTCCGGCGGTGGTAGTTGGATTAGGAGCTTTTGGTATTATCACCAAAGTCACATTGGCAATCGAAGATACCTTTCAAGTGAAGCAGCATGTATTTTTAAATCTTAGCCTGGACGCATTGGAGGCGAATTTTGATACAATTATGTCCAGTGGATATAGTGTAAGCCTTTTTACAGATTGGACAAATAAAAACATCAGTGAAATATGGATTAAAAGTCGTATCGATGAAAATCCTGCGGATTTGGGAAGTGATTTTTACGGAGCAAAAGCAGCCACAGAAAACATCCATCCCATACTTGGGCTATCTGCGGAAAACTGCTCGGAGCAGATGGGGGTTCCTGGACCTTGGTACAATCGACTTCCGCATTTCAAAATGGGTTTTACACCAAGTGCTGGAGAGGAATTACAATCAGAGTTTTTCATTCCTAGAGAAAATGCCGTAGCAGGCATTATGGCAATTGAAAAACTGAATAATGAAATCTCACCACAATTGTTGATCACAGAGGTAAGAACTATAGCTGCGGATAATTTCTGGATGAGCCCCTGCTATCAGCAAGATAGTGTAAGCATACATTTCACCTGGAAGCAAAAAACGGAAGAAGTGCTGTCCCTGCTCCCAAAAATCGAAGCTGCTCTGGCACCATTTTCAGTCAAACCACACTGGGGGAAATTGTTTGAACTAGACCCCACTACTCTCCACCAACGCTATGAGAAATTTCCGGACTTTTTAGCGCTGGCCAAAAAATATGATCCAAACGGAAAGTTCAGAAATGCCTACCTTGATCTGAATATTTATTAACATTTCATCAAGAGTAACTTGACACTGAATCAGTTCAGAACCAATCAGCTTAGTCTAAACTAAAAAAGTATTCAGGCATTCAACCGATTATAGATACTAATAATCAGTTTATTAATTTCATATCTTGATTTTTTTAAACTTAACTGACAAAAGAATTAACAAGTAAACTATCTATGAAAAACCTATTGAAATTTTTACCAGCATATTGTGCTCTATTTGCCCTGGCATCCTGCAGCAAACCAAGCGAAACTACAGATGTCACTACTGAAGTAGAGGTAAGTGACACTACCTCAAAGTATCTTTCTGAACCTCTCATCTCAGATCATTACACAGCCGATCCTTCCGCGCATGTTTTTGATGGAAAAATCTATATCTATCCATCCCATGACGTAGAGTCAGATGTACCTGAAGATGATCTAGGTGCTCATTTTAATATGATGGATTACCACGTTTACTCGATGGACAATCCAGATGCTGCCATTAAAGATCATGGCAAAGTATTGGGCGCTGATGATCATCCTTGGGCGAAAAGACAACTTTGGGCACCGGATGCAGCAGAGAAAAACGGTAAATATTACCTCTACTTTCCAGCTAAAGACGACAAAGACATTTTTAAAATTGGTGTAGCAGTAGGTGATTCTCCAATCGGCCCATTCACAGCGCAGCCAGAACCTATCAAAGGGAGTTACAGTATAGATCCAGCCGTTTTTGAAGATTCGGATGGCTCATATTACATGTATTTTGGTGGCATTTGGGGCGGACAATTGCAAAAGTACCGAAACAACAAATTTGATGATAAAGGAGCTGCGCCAACAGATGGACTTCCTGCAGACGATGAGCCGGCTCTAGGTCCCATCATTGCCAAAATGAGTGATGACATGCTACAATTTGTAGAGACTCCAAAGGAAATTAAGATTTTAGATGAAAGCGGCAATCCTCTTTTGAATGGCGATAATAACAGAAGGTTCTTTGAAGCTGCATGGATTCACAAGTACATGGATAAGTATTATTTATCTTACTCGACAGGCGATACGCACTTTATTGCATATGCCACTTCTGATAATCCATACGGTCCATTCACCTATCTGGGAGTAGTGCTAAATCCTGTGGAAGGCTGGACAAATCATCACTCCATAGTTGAAGTGGATGGAGCTTGGTATATTTATTACCATGATACGCAGCTTTCTGGCAAGACTCACTTACGCAACATCAAAGTTGCTTCTCTGAAGCATTTGCCGGATGGAAGTATTGAGACTATTGAACCAATTAAAATGTAAGTAAAACTAATTACAAACCCTTTATCTAAGAATAAGGAGTCACCAAAAATGACTCCTTTTTTAATTTGTCTTGGTGTTCTACTTTGCCACTACAAACAATTTGCATGTAGCACATGAGAAAAAATAAAACTCTTTTAACAATCTTCTTTATGGTTCTGAGCGTGGCAAGCTTTGCACAAAAGAAGAACAAAAAAAATGAGAAGAATGAGACTGCACCTCAAAGCCAGACTACCAAATCATCTAAGAAAAGTGAATTTAAAAACTATGATGAAATAGTCACTGATGAGGCGATCTCTGACGAAGGACTTTTCGATATCCATAAAGTAGGCGATAAAAACTATTATGAAATTCCTTTTGATTTGCTGAATACTGACATGCTATTGGTAAGTCGGATTTCTAAAATTTCAGAAGGTCTAGGCGGTGGCTATACTACTGCAGGTTCCAAATCAAATGAACAGGTAATCCGCTGGTCGAGACTACAAAACAGCATCATTCTTCGTTCTATTTCATTCAGCAACGTAGCAGCAGATTCACTTCCTATTCATCTGTCTGTGGAAGCGAATAACTACAACCCAATTCTGGCCACATTTAAAATAGAAGCTTTTAATACTGACTCTACCGCGGCGCTTGTTGAAGTTACTGATCTATTCCTTTCAGATATCCCGGCACTCAGCGGATTATCCACCAACATGAGAAAACAATACCAGGTAAGAAATCTGGATAAAGAAAGGAGTTTTATCACAAGATTGGCCAGCTATCCGGAAAACATAGAAGTGCGACACGACATGACCTATAATGCTTCCGATCCACCTTCCAATTCGAGATCAGGAACCATTTCCATGGAAATGAGTCAATCTATGTACAAGCTACCTGAGCAGCCGATGCAACCTAGATTATATGATCAACGGGTAGGCTGGTTTACAATCCGTCAAATTGATTATGGCTCTGAGGCACTTAAGTCTGACGAAAAAACATACATCAGAAGATGGAGGCTGGAGCCCAAAGACCCTGAAGCTTATGCAAGAGGGGAATTAGTGGAGCCTGTAAAACCTATCGTTTATTATTTGGATCCAGCTACTCCTGAGAAGTGGAGAACCTACTTCCGACAAGGCATTGAAGACTGGCAAGTAGCTTTTGAAGCAGCTGGTTTCAAAAATGCCATCATCGCTAAAGATGCACCTACAGTAGAAGAAGATCCTGACTGGAGCGCCGAAGATGCGAGATATTCTACAGTTCGGTATGTAGCTACTACCACTCGAAATGCGATGGGACCAAGTGTCTCTGATCCACGTTCTGGAGAGATCATAGAAAGTGATATCGTCTGGTACCACAATCATCTGCGTTCTTACAGAAACCGTTACATGTTAGAAACCGGTGCTGCAAATCCTTCTGCCAGAACCTTGAATACGCCGGATGAAGAAATCGGTGAAATGATGCGAAGAGTGATTTCCCATGAGATCGGTCATGCACTTGGATTACCACATAATATGAAAGCATCTTATGCTTATCCAACTGATTCTCTGCGATCAGCTACTTTTACCCAGAAATGGGGACTGGCCGCTACCATCATGGATTACACGAGATACAATTATGTAGCTCAGCCTGGTGACACGGGCGTGCGCTGGGTGAGAATGCTGGGGCCTTACGATAATTATGCTATTAATTGGGGCTACCGCTATATTCCAGGTGCGAATTCTCCAGAAGCCGAAAAACCTACGCTAAATAATTGGATCAGGGAAAAGGCCGGTGATCCTATGTACCTTTTCGGAGGAAGTAATTCCTTTGACCCAAGCTCACAGACTGAATCTGTCGGAGATGATCCAGTGAAAGCCAGCACCTATGGTTTGGCAAACTTGAAAACAGTAGCTCCCAACCTGGCCAAATGGACAGCCACTGTAGGTGAAGATTATGGAGATCTGGAAGAGTTGTACGGAGAATTGATAGGAGTTTGGAGCCGCTTTGCAAATCATGTCGTGACCAATATTGGTGGTGTGTATGAAGAGTATAAGACTACAGATCAAGACGGTATAACCTACACTCCAACTTCCAAAACGGAGCAAGTGAAGTCCATGAAATTCCTGAATGAGAATGTTTTCACCACCCCTGATTGGCTTTTGCAAAAGGAAATACTTAACAACATAGAGCCTAGTGGTGCGGTAACTGCAATTAGTAATTTGCAATCACGACTGCTGGGAAGTTTGCTTAGAAAAGACCGGTTAGAAAGGATGATTGATAACGAGGCACTTAATAGTTCTGATGCATATTCGATGACCCAGATGTTAAGTGATTTGAGAAAAGGTATCTGGTCTGAACTTTCCAGATCGAAGGATATCGATACATTCCGCAGAAACTTACAGCGGGCTCATGTCGATCAATTGGCTTCTTTAATGGAGCAGGATGAGAAAAATCGTACAGACATCAGTGCCGCTGCTCGCGCAGAACTGAAAGCTATACAAACTTCAGCACGATCAGCTAGCTCACGATATAGCGGAGGAATAGTACAAAATCACCTTCGCGATATTGATGCTCTTATTGACTCATTATTAGACCCAGAATAATTATTTTTTGTCATTGCCTTTCTTTGGAAGGGCAATGACTTTTTTTATGTATAGCTAAGAATTTTTCTTACCCCATTCAAGTTTCTAGTTTCTATTTACTCAAATAATGCTTTGGGGATTTCACTTTTAAAGCGAAGATTATAGCTTTTTTACTACCTGTCAGAATAATTGAAAGAGAAGCCAATGGATAAGTAACTTCTGAGTGCATTATCCTTATTATTCCCTCCAATTCCAGCACTGATCGGCCCCATGATGGACTGGTATGAGATATCCACCCCATAGCCTAAATAACTGTATTGCTGGTACACATTATTGAAAAAGTCTAAATCGTTTATCGGTACCTGATCACTATATCCCAATAGATTTGCTCCAGCTCTTAGGTAGATTTTATTAAATGGTATATACTGAAACTCCGCTCCGAACTTAATAAAATTCGGGGTTTGAACTTCTGCATAGTTTAAGCCCCAAAACCGTGTGTCATTAAATCTCACATTCTGATATCCTCCTACCAAAAACTCTGTAAAAATGTTATTGGGATCTTCTGATGACACTGTCAAGCCAGCAGCAAAATCTGGGTGAAATTGAAATTTAGGACCAAATTTCACAAACTTTGAATACTTTCCGTAGATAGAGAGGTATGAATTGGGAACTAACCCGTCCACAAAAGGATCAATTAATTCCTTTGGAAGTGATATTACTCCCTCGTCGGTATCTATGTATACAGTGTCAATTCCCGGTCGAAGATTTACATCCAACCAATCCTTTAAATGCATGGATGTTTCCAAAAGGGCTTCTGCTCCATCAGTAGGGTAATTCCGGTCGTTTTGTGAATTTCTATAGTACTTAAAACGTGCTCCGAAATAGGCCTGACGTCCACTTTTAAAATCATCAAAAGCACTTGATAAAAAACGGTACTTTGATTTTGAGGCATCGAAAATGGCTCCAATATAAAATGATTGCTTAAGTGAGTTAGTAGAAATTAATTGGGTTTCTATCCGAGTGTTTCGTCCAATTTGAATTTCACTTTCTTTTCCTTGAACGTAAGAAGGAAGCTCCTGACTTAGGAAATTGAACCTTAAATTGAAGGCATATTTTTTCTTTGTGCCTGTATACTTATAGTAATCAATACGAAATTTCGGGTTCTCGGAGATATCTGCAAGAATTACAGCGCGGGAGTTGTGACCGATGACTTCCCTAGCTGTAAAATTAAATAATATCCCAGCTGAAAATTGATTATCATAGTGTATCGCACTACTTAATAATGTACTTGGCTTTTCCTTAATTCTTAGTAACAATCCATATTTATAAAGATCGAGCTCAGTAAGGCGGTAGTCAACTTTATAAAATCCGTTCATCCCATATATACCATGAACTGCTGCCTCCATCTTGTCTCTAGTCACGAAGTCTCCTTCGTTGATATTCATTTTGGAGCGGACCAAATCAGTGGAAAACAAATTATTACCTAAAATATCAATTTTATCGATTTGAATTGAGTCTGTTTCAAAATTTAAACCAGTGACTACATCATTCCTACCTAAGCTATCCGCTAGAAACTTAAACTGATCAAAGTATTTTTTCCCGGTCTCCTTTCCCAACTCAAGAATCTCATCGTAAGAGCTAAAACTTCCTGTGGAGTATTCACCCAGATCCGGCTTGATGTAAATATCTGTTGCTTCGATATTGGTTTTAGTGATGCTCAGAGAAGGGGCCATGGCGATCTGCATCAGAATCCCACCGAAACCTCCAAGTTGGTCCAGCTTCTCGAAATCCTCGAAGCTGACATTCACCCCTATAACTATGTCAGCACCCATTTCCCGTACTATATCTACCGGAAAATTGTTGACTACACCTCCATCTACTACAGAAGTGCTATCCATTTCAAAAGCTGAAAAGAAAGTTGGAATGGCTATACTTGACCGTAAAGCATCCTGTAAATAGCCACGGTCAAAAATCATGGGTTGACCCGTAAGGATATCAGTGGCTACACAGCGGAAAGGAATGGGAAAATCATCGAAGGTCTCATAGGAATTTGCCGGCCAAGTATAATAATGTAGTACATCTGAAAGAACTTGCCCTTGAATCAGTCCTGATGGAAAAGCTATTTTGCCCTGAACTATAGGAAACTCAACTAAGTAGCGGTTATAATATTCCTTTTCCTCGAAAGCAATATCTTTAAAACTTACTCTGTTTGAAATCAATAATCCCCAGTCAATGTTTTTGATAATTTCCTCCAGCTCGTCTGCGCTATATCCTAGGGAATACAATCCTCCTACTACAGCCCCCATACTAGTTCCTACTATGTAATCTGGTTTAAGGCCAGCTTCCTCCATCGATTTCAGAATTCCCACATGAGCAATTCCTTTGGCACCTCCTCCCGAAAGAACTAGGCCGATTTTTGCTTTATCTGAGGATTTTTCCGCTGGCACTTGTGCGATGGAACTGAAGATGCCTAGAGAAAAACTAAAAATAAGGGTAAGAAAAAGTTCTTTTTTCATCTAGACAATCAAACTTTACGGTGCCTCAAAGCTTATCTAAGCTTAATCAAATATATAAAACAAAAAAGACAGTTGTTCGACTGCCTTTTTTGTTTTGGGTTAATTCTTTCTATAATCAAGCGGAGGCTTCCTATCTCCAGTAAGAGCTTCATACTTAAAGCCTTCACCCCTTCTTTTATTTAATTCTGATAACGCTTTTGTCGCAATTTCCGGGTCATTGAATATATCGATGGCAGTCAATGTCAAGGTTTTTGCAGCCACCATCATTCCTTTTTCACCGATGCTAGTTCCCCCGGCTGCCACAGCTTGCCAAGTATGTGCGGATGTACCAGGAACCCAAGTAGCCGTCCCCAATCCTGCAGTAGGCACTAACCAACTCACATCACCAACATCCGTTGATCCACCAGAGCCTTTTTCATTCACTTCGAAAGGAGCTATTTTAGTAGCATCTTCCGGTGATACCAAGACTCCCGCAGGATAGGTTTTGATGATATCTTCAGCAAATTTTCTTTCTTCTGCAGTGTAGCTCACACCTCCTATGATTTCAAGGTTTTTTTGCATTACCTGAGCAAGTGTTTCGTTAGGCAGCAGGTTATAAACCCCGTTGATGATTTCGTACTCCATTCTAGTTTGGGTTCCTAGTGCAGCACCCTCAGCAGCGTCAACCATTTTTTCAAAAATCTCTTTTACTTTCATTGCATCCGGATGTCTCACATAATGATAAGACTCCGCAAATGCCGGAACGACATTCGGCGCTTCACCACCTCGTGTAATCACATAATGCATTCTTGTTTCCATCGGCACATGCTCACGCATCAAGTTCACCATGAAGTTCATTGCTTCCACAGCATCTAATGCTGACTTGCCTCTTTCGGGAGCAGCCGCAGCATGTGAAGCCTCACCATAGAATCGGAATTTTGTAGAAATATTAGCCAAAGAAGAATTTGCTCCGGCATTATTTGCGGAAGACGGATGCCAATGAAGCATGGCATCTACATCATCCATGATTCCCGCTTTTGCCATGTAGACCTTCCCTCCTCCACCTTCCTCAGCCGGCGTTCCATATACCCGTATTGTCCCTTTAATATTATTTTCCTTCATCCATTCCATAGCTGAGATACCAGCCGCAGTAGAAGCCGTACCAAAAAGATGATGACCACATGCATGACCGGCTCCACCTTCAATTATTGGTTCTCTTGTTGGAATTGCCTTTTGGGATACTCCGGGAAGAGCATCAAATTCAGCCATTATTCCCACTACTGGCTTTCCTGATCCATACTCTGCTACAAAAGCTGTAGGAATTCCTGCTACTCCGGACTTCACGGTAAAGCCAGCGTCCGACAACGTCTTTTGAAGTAAGGCAGAGCTGTTATTTTCTAGGTAGCCCAACTCAGGGTTTGACCAGATTTGATTAGCTAATTCCCCATAAAATTCGGCTTTACTATCCAATTCTTGAATTACTTTTTGATTTTGCGCAAAAGATGAAAAGGTCACAAAAAGGAACCCTAGCAAGTATATTTTTTTCATAAAATTTTGTTTTTAACTTAAAATAGAGCCCAAAATACGGAATAGAATACACAATCAAACTTCTACTGCTTGCATTTTAAACTTTCTGTTAAAAAGCTACACATGATCAATCAAATTAAATTTTTCTGAATTTTTCATTTTATTAAAAAATAATTAGATCATTGAAAATCAATAGATTAATTTTAATGCTAAATTTTCCAAAACCTTACTAAATTTTTTATGAAAAAAATTTTTAAAATCCTAGCCTACATCTTAGGCGTTCTAATTTTAGTGGTAATTATAGGAATTGCATTTGTAAATTTCACATTTCCAAAAGTCAAGCCTGCCCAAAATTTAACCATTGATCACAGTCCTGACAGGGTAGCCAGAGGCGCTTACCTCGCAAATCATGTCACAGTCTGTGTTGATTGCCACTCGGCAAGGGACTTTTCTTTATTTTCTGGACCTATTCAAGCGGGAACTCTTGGGTCTGGTGGGGATAAGTTCGATCAAAGCATGGGATTCCCAGGTGTATTCTATGCCAGAAACATTACCCCATTCGGAATTTCAGATTACACCGACGGAGAATTATACCGCTTGATCACTACAGGAGTGACTAATGATGAGAGGGTGATGTTTCCCCTGATGCCTTATCCTTATTATGGCAAAATGGATCCTGAAGACATCTATGACATTATTGCTTACATCAGAACCTTAGATCCTATTGAAAATGAAATCCCGGAATCTGAGGCTGATTTCCCTGTTAGCATAATTATGAAAACTATTCCAAAAGATGCTGATCCGCAATCTAAGCCTGCAAAGACTGACCAAGTGGCCTATGGTAAGTATCTGACTAATGCTGCTTCCTGCGTGGAGTGTCATAGTCCCATAGATGCGCAAGGGACTATCCTTGCCGGAAAAGAATTCTCAGGAGGAAGAGAATTTGCTTTCCCAGATGGTTCGGTTGTTAGATCTGCTAATATAACCCAAGATAATTCTGGGTTAGGAACCTGGTCTGAAAGTATGTTTGTGGGGAAATTCAAGCAATATCTGGATTCAGGATATCATCTGCCTAAAGTCCAGCCAGGCGAATTCAACACGATCATGCCTTGGGTAATGTACGCTGGTATGGAAGAAGGAGATTTAAAAGCTATCTACGCATATCTCAAAACAATTGATCCGATTCCTAACCAAGTTGTGAAGTACTCCTCTCCTGTTAAATCCTCAGAATAATTTCATGTTTAAAACTCATTGAAACCTACTTCCACTCATTTCGTAAAGGAGGTAGGTTTTTCTTTTTATAATGAATTACCGATCTTTGCCAACGCATGAAAAAAATTATCTCATCATTAATGCTTTTATTATTCCTGACTGGTCAGATCAACCTGACTTTGGCAGCGCATTATTGTGGTGATGAGTTAAAAAGCACAGAAGTCTCTATCGCACCAGAAAAGTCCGATTGCTGCGGCGAAAAAATGAACCAAGATCCTGATTGCTGCTCTGATGAATATGCATCATCAGACTCAGATGATTATTTTGGAAAAACGCAATCCCAGGTACAGATTTCTCCTGAATTTGTTTTGGCCTATGTACTTACCACCCCTGGAGTATTGGCTGAAACCATTCAGATTTCAAATCCTGAATACCTTTCCCCAGATCTACCCATTCCCGATCTGAACATTCTCCATCAATCCTTCCTGATTTAAGAACTGCTTGATTTTTATTCGCCTGTGGCGAACTGTAATCTATTTACACACAAGCAATCTTTATGAACAAAATAATTCTATTAATAGGATGTCTCATTGCGCCAGCACTTTTATTCGCTCAAAACAGCATAAAAGGCAAGGTACAATCGGCATCTAACGAGCCCTTAATCGGGGCAAGCATCAAAATTCTAGAAAGGGAACAAGGTGCTATCACTAACTTGGATGGCCAATTCGATTTGGAAAATGTCCAGAAAACCGACCGTCTAATCGTAAGCTACCTTGGTTATGAACCAGACACTTTAGCTCCAGTTTTTGACCAAATTATGCTTATCACACTCCAGGAAAGTGGAGAAGATCTGGAGGAAATTACGATCCAGGCGCGTTCCGAGTCCGTGGTGGACGAAGCTCCATTTCTCAATATTCTTATTACGGAAAGCGAACTTCAAAAAGCTGCCTGCTGCAATCTTTCGGAGAGCTTTGAAACGAACGCCTCTGTGGATGTCTCTTATGCCGATGCAGTAACTGGCACCAAAATAATTCAAATGATGGGATTGGATGGCCGCTATGTACTTATCAGCAGGGAAGGGATTCCGAATATCCGTGGCTTAAATTCCAGACTAGGATTAACCTTTGTTCCTGGCACTTGGATCCAGTCTATTGATGTAGGCAAAGGAGCCGGAACAGTAATAAATGGCTACGAATCCATGACTGGGCAGATCAACGTAGATCTTTTCAAGCCAGAAACCATGGACAAGTGGTACCTGAATGCTTACCTTAATTCCTTTGGAAGATTGGAAATCAATGCCAATCACCAGATTCCAATTTCTGAAAAATGGAGTTCAGGCGTACTATTTCATGCAAGTCAACTGAGTAGTGAAATTGACGGGAATGACGATGAATTCATGGATCTACCTAAAGCCCGACAAATCAATTTCCTTAATCGATATAAGTATGAAGGTGAAAGACTGATGGCTCAGATTGGGTTAAATCTATTTATGTCAGACAATGCAGGTGGGCAAAAAGGATTCGGTTTCAACAGTGATCTCGCCACTAGCAGCATGTATGGCTATAAGATGGATACGAGAAAAGCTGAAGTCTTCGGTAAACTCGGTATGATCTATCCTGATAAACCTACCCAGAGTTGGGGATTTCAGTATTCCCTTTCCTATCAGGATTTTAATGGTGGAGCAGGAAGAAGAATCTATCAGGGCATTGAGAAAACAGCTTATGGTAATTTCATTTACCAAAATGTTCTCGGATCAAGCTTTCACCAATATAAATCAGGGGCAAGTTTTCTATACGATGATTTTGAAGAAACATTTGATTCCAATTCTCTGACGGGTCTTGATACGGCTATGTATAGAACTGAAAAAGTGCCGGGTCTTTTCTTCGAATATAATTTCATTCCAAATGATCAAATCACTGTAGTGGCAGGAGCCAGAACTGACTTCCATAATCTCTTTGGCACATACTTCACTCCTAGAGTTCATGCCAGATGGGAGTTTATCCCAAATTGGACTGTGAGAGGTTCTGTAGGAAAAGGCTATAGAACGCCAAATGCTTTGATGGAAAATAGCTCAGTATGGATATCAGCCAGAGAGTTGGTTTTCAATGCAGAATTAAAACCTGAAGAGTCTTGGAACACCGGCGTAAGTCTGGCAGGTAACTTCACTGTAGACGAGCGTCCACTAAGTATAGTCGCCGATTACTTCTATACAAATTTCATAAATCAGCTGGTTTATGACATGGATATAAGTTCTGAGCAACTTGTGATCAACAACCTGAATAAGGGATCCTATGCTAATAGCTTTCAGATAGAAGCAAGTTATCCGATTACTGAAAGGCTGGACGCCAAAGCTGCTTACAAGCATTATGAAATGATGATGACAACCAATGGTGTTTTACAGCAAATTCCATTTCAAAGTCAGGATCGATTCTTTATGAATCTGGCGTACGCTACGAATTACGATAAGTGGAAAGCTGATATGACGCTGAACTGGAATGGACCTATGCGAATTCCGAATACAAGCGAAAGCCCGGTTGAATTTCAGCAACCCACTGAGTCACCGGATTTCTTTATGCTAAATGCCCAAGTGAGTCGTGGTTTTCGTTGGGGAAGTATCTATCTGGGCGGAGAAAACATCTTGAACTTCAAACAATCAAATCCTATTATAGATCCTGAAAACCCATTTGGTCAGAACTTCGATGCTTCCATGACCTGGGGGCCAATCGCTGGCCGGGTTATTTATACAGGTATCAGATATAAAATAAACTAACGAAATAATGAAAAAATTAATCTTAACCTTCTTTATTGCTGCTTTCGCATTTGCGGCACAAGCGCAAGTAAAAACTATCGGCATCAAAACATCTGCTATCTGCGAGATGTGTAAGGAAACTTTGGAAAAGGATCTAACCTTCGAAAAAGCAGTGAAATCCGTGAACCTAGACTTGGAAACTAAGGTGCTAAACATTGCCTACCTAGATTCCAAAACAGATCCGGACAAACTCAGAAAGAGAATTACAATGGTTGGTTACAATGCTGATTCACTGAAACGTGATCCAAAAGCATATGCAAACTTAGAAGAGTGCTGCAAAGACGGCGCACACGATGACCACACTGTCAAGAAAAAGGATAATTAAAAAATCTTCAATGAAAGATTCATTCAAACCCTAAATTCTAGGACTCTATAGTTCTCAATCTTTAACCAGATGCATAAAAAGCCATGAAACCCTTTTTTTTGATGAAGGGTTTCATGGCTTTATTTTTCATGCCAGTTTATAGGTAAATATTGCACCTCGCATCCTCACTAGTACAATCTGTTTGAAGAGTTCAATGATCTCAAATTGGGGAATACCTGCTCAAGCTAGAGTCATTGCGCAAGTCGTTCAAAACCTAATGGATTGCCGCCATTACTCAACAGTCCTATCGAACCTACGCAATTTGCCCCCAATGGCATGATTGTGGAAGTAGTGAAATTACAAACCATTCATCATATGAACTTAAAAAGAATTTTCGGAGCCATACTTACTATTTTGGGTACAGCAGGGCTCATCTATACCGCTTTCACTTTTACCAACGAATCAGCAGGCGTCAAAGAAATGATTGTATTTGGAGTATTGGGTCTGATCTTTTTTTTATCCGGCATAGGATTGGTGAAAACCACCAAGGACGAAGGTTGAAAATAATTTATGGGTAGGTCCCACCAGTATGAGCTTGCTGACGCCCTATTCTAAAATGCTGAAGTTTACCTTCGGCTTTTTTATTGACCGGGAAGAATTAAAACTGAGTCTTAAAAAATAGACACAAATCCCTCAGTAATACAGTCTTATTCATTCATTTGAGGGATACTCAGATAAGTATACATCCATCCCGATCTTACCCATTATTGCCATTGATTCGGAGTTCAAAACCCCACCCCCACCAGTGGCCTCTTTCCTGATGTCAAATCCAATGTCTGCTACATATTTACTTGGCTCTAAATTTTTTCCTTTATTCATCAGCCAATTTTCGAGAGCATCTATTTGCATTGGTAAATCCCAATATTCATCACAGAGCCATTCCAATTTTTCTCCGGAGTCTTTTACGTAAATATTAATCGGCATATGTCGTTTTATTTATTCACCAAAACGGTTGAGGATTATTTATATGAAGCATTGCACATCAATTTCATGCTAGTACTAATGTAATAGAAAACAGCGAAATCATATATAATACTTTACGCGCAAATGCAAAAAGGTGAGTTTATACATAGTCTTTCAGAAATAACCTATAAACCAATTATTTTAATAATATAAAATACTATTAAGCCTATTGAAACAATCAGGATAACGTTGTTTATATACCAATACTGTTTAACCCAATCTTTAAATAAAAACAAGTTGGAAAAGCTAATTATAAACAATCCAAATATGAACGTCACTAGACTATAGGTTATAAAGATAAATGGAACTTGAGCACTCGTATCATAATTTTGGGTTAATAAAGGAATACATAATACAAAAGAAAATAAAATAATAACCCATCCTAAGTATATACCAAATGGACTTAAAATCAAATTTTTAATGAGATTACTATTGGATAATTTATTCATCAATTTAGACCCTATTTAAAGAATAACTATTGTAATATAAGTTCAGGAATTTTTTTTATAAAACTTTCTGTATTGAAAACACTTTTTAAGTTTAAATATGAGTTACAAGGCAATCTTGTATCGTGCGGAAGCATGAAGCGAAAACTTATCAAGTTACATATATCTTTTTTACGAGCCACGAAACTTGGAAAACCACTATAACCTGCATGCACAATATCATGTTACAGCGGTTTGTGCTTTTTTTGTTCTGCTACCACCCTTCGTCAATCCTGAAATATTTTCTAATTTAATTTTTTAGTTTATCTAGAGTTGATCTGTGGAAAACACGACTATGATGGTACTTATTGTAAAAACCAACCGAGCTAAAATGAAGTGCATTGCTTTCTGCAAAATACACTTTGCGAAAGTCAATCATGAAAATTTCCAATTCTCCCTTTAATACTTAAATAAACTTACCTCAACAAATACATCTTACCATATCCCTTCTTAAATGCCTTGTCTCCGGCGGTAGGTCTATGCTCCATAAACTGCCCGTTTTTGCGAACTAGCACTCGGTAGATATAAACTCCATTGGCAAGTTGGTCACCAAATTCATCTTTCCCATCCCAAGCGTATTCGGTCAGGTTGTTTCCGATGCGGATTGGCCCAAGTTCATTCTGTAGAATCTCCCGGACAACTTTTCCAGTCACAGTCATGATCTGGATCTTGATTTCATCGGGCACTTCCATTCCCGTCACCGTAAAGACAAAGCGCACAGATGTACTAAATGGATTAGGATATGGATAAAAATTCGTGATCTGGGACTCATTGATTACTTCAAAAGTAATCTCGTAAGGTTCCGAAGAATCCTCATTTGCCACTCTAAGCGTATACATTCCATCTTCCAATGGCCCAGGGATGAGTGAAACTTTAAAGTCCTCATCTTCTGATGCCGGTGTCCAAGTCAAGTTCGGATTGGAAAAATTTATTCGATTGAAGTCACAGGATTCGCAGTTTTGCTTCAGGTAAAGATCCAATCCCACGGTATCTTTTTTATAAAGTAGCGTCTGCTCATTTTTTAGAAGAGCAGTGATAAGCACATTTGGAGAGACTATATCCCCATCCATGATGTAAATTCCGTCAAAGTTCACATCCAGCAAAGCGGTAGAATTGTCTCCCTCCACTATGAAGTAAGTTTCCAAATCCACCTGATTATTTCGATAGGTCTGCTCCGCCTGTATTCTAGGATTGGCAAAGATCTCCAACGTATTCTCTCCGGATTTTCCGATGGAATTAAACTCGATCGTAAAGTCCAAGCTTTCCCCTGCTCTCAGCGGAGTAAATTTCTTTGAAAATTCCTCCACTTTCTTACTTGTCAGATTGGTCATTTTCCAATCCACTTGGATAGAATCGAGGAAGTTGTACTTGGAAATATTCCTGAATTGAAGCTCCAATAAACCCGTCTCACCCTCACGTAAGTTGACTTGATCCTTGGCCGATTTCAGGATTAAAACTCCCTCAGGAACTCCAGTATAATTCACCTGCCACTTATCCAACTGAGCTGGCGCTGTGGATTCAGGGTCATTCATACTGTACCGTAGCTTCAGATATGGATAAGTATCCGTACTGATAAAGGAAAGATCCATTTCCTTATCAAATGTATTTGCGATTAAAAGATCCTCTTCTCCATTTTCCTTCACACCTATAATATCAAAGTAGGTTTTCTCTTCCTCATTGATCCAGTTTCTGGCATTTACATTTTGGAAGAATCGCTCCCATGATGACGCCGGTCCTACTCTTGGGGTCAGCACTACCCCAGAAGTCAGATAACCTGTGAGCTCCGTATCGAAAGAAAGTGTTTGCTGCGATGCACTCACATCCAAATTTGGATCTCCCACGATCTCTATGGCCTCACCTGGACGCATTCCTTTTCTGCCATAAAGAATGTAAGGGTCCCCAGTTTTCAAGGCTCTTAGCGTAGCTTCGCTCGCTCCGAACTCTTTCAGCTTTTCTATTGCTATATCTGGCCAGGCTTCGAAAGTGACATTGCCTACTGAGAAAATAACCACGTAATCACCCGCTTTGACATTATTCACGTAATCTACCAGCATCGTTTGCCCGGGAGTGGTAATCCATGCATTCTGGATACTTTGGATCATTTGAGGAACTCGTCCACAAGCTCTTGAATCCAGGATATCAAACCCTGGAACCGGAATCGCCAAGTAAGGCATCAGACTTTTTTGCTCAAATGCCACTAATCCCAAAGAGCCATTTGGGCAGAGACGGCTGTTTGCATTATTTACGTTATCGATGATCTGAGGAATCTGATCCAAATAAAACTGGGTGTTTCTAAATGATAGCGTATCTACTCCTGCTCCCACTGTAAACACTTCGACGGTTTCCTGAATATCCAGGTATTTCCAGCGCCTATCAGACTCACTGATCTCCAGATTTGTCAACTGATCTTCTTCCAGCTGATAGCTTGTTCGCTGCGTCCAACCTTCAGGACCTGAAGCGATATAAGAAAAACTTGAATTAGTCCATGCATCGCTTTCACCTGGCTTGGCTTCCTGGAATTTGGATCTCCAGTAAAATGTAGTGCTATCAGAGAAAGCTGTCAGAGCTAATGGCATTTCAGCCAAACTTCTCGTAGTAACACGAATTTCTTTGCGAAAAGAGGAATTAAATGCTGCGGCAGTATCCAACTGAATAACAACGGTTCGGTCTTCACTGGTTTTACCAGGAATCTGAGCAATAAGTGTTGTTTCGGTTTCACTGACAATCCCATAATCCAGTGGGTATAAATTTAATGTACCACTCAGTGGAATAAACTTGGTGTAGGTAGCCGAATTGTTAGCGAAGGTCATCTCTTCCACATCCATCGAAGAGTTTACTTCTATATTAAACGTATTTTCTCCGGCAGAATTGCGGTCAGTATTTGGGATGGTAAAAGCGAGCGAATCAATTCGGGAGATGTAAGGAATTTTCACCGGTTCAAAAGTCTCTGTAGACCCATCAGGTAGCTTTCGTATAACCTGATATTCAATAGAATCGGTATCCACTCTACCAATATTCCTGATTACAAAGCTCAATTGTAAACTATCAGACAGAACAGATAAAGGATTTTCGTCAAAGCTATCCAATGACACATCCTGCATATCTATTGCATAATCAGCTTTATCTGCAGGAAAAATCCTGAGACCCGGATCCCCATAGTTGATCATCTGCTCCAAGTGGGAATAAGAAAGTGGAGTAGCCCCATAGGCATCCAGGTAAGCCTTCTCCGCTTCTTGTTTCACTTCTCCGAGTGTCCTGTAAATTAAGGTGCTATCTGAAAACGCTTTCCTGTAAAACATATCAGAATATCTTCTCAGGTACACATCCACCCCGATTGCAGAGTTTGCCAAAACCGATATTGCTCCTTTATCCGGTGTAATTACCCAATCTTCTCCCTGTGTGTAGCTGTTTCCAAAGGCACTTCCATAATCACATCCATTAAATAACATGATGGGATATTTCCCTTTGTTCTGATAGTTCAGAGTAGGATCAGAAGCAAAGCCTATTTCTATATCAATCACCGTTGCAGCTCCATGACCAAAAAAGGTGAGCATGGATCGACCTTCATTCAAATCTCCTGTGATATCTATCACCTCAATAGTTGAGTTGGATCTTTTCCTGTACGTAGTGACATTCCCTCCCAAGTAAGGTCCCTCCGCAATGGTCTTGAACCCATTCAGGAAATTATAAAAACGTTCCAGTTCAAACTCTGATTCCCCACCTGATAGGTGAATCAACTCTTTTTGCCAAGGCTGGGAAATTCCCACGGCATCTTTTTCTATCGCCTTGTTTAAGTAGTCAGCCAGTTGTTGGGAATTTCTGGCTGGGATTCTTCCGACTGCTATAGCCGGCGCTAGAGATTGAGAAGGATCTAGCCCGATTGTATAAATGTTGTCTGAAAAAGGAAATCCACCTGCCGGAACCAAATCCCTGAAGCTAAATGCTGCCGGGTTATTTCTATAATAATGCGTAACCCCTCCTACCCGAGAAGTAGAGTACATTGCCAAAGATCTACCCGCAAGTAACATGTGGGTTGGCTTATGCACTGGGTAATACGCCTTTAAAAATTCGTAAATAGCCACCGGAGAATATTCACCGTAAGCAAATTGATTATACAAATCCTCCACCATCACAGTCAAGGTATCAAAGCCGCCTCCCGCTGGAGAAGCTCTATGCTCTGCGTAGGAATTTAATGGATTCGCAAATTCATCGGTGGGTTTTTCCAGTTGTTCATTCCCTACCAAAATATAATTGGCCGGCTGGGCTAGATAATTTCTAAATTTTACTGGCTCTAGCGAAGTAATCTGTGTGATACTTTCTTCATTTTGAACCCAGACCCTACTCGAATCATTTGATACAGCAGCTCGGAAAGCTAAGCTTTGGGCATTAGTGGTTAACTGAACTCTTTCTGGATTAGAAGGGTCTGAAATTTCCAACGCAGCATAATCAGCAGTCACCTGGGAAAGTTGAATTTGTCGTTCTCCTTCTGGGGCAATGAAAAGCTTGGAAGTGAAATCTCCAGCACTAACTGCATTTCGAAAAGTGATTTTGGTATAAGCCACAGCTACATTGTCCACGGATTCCGCTCCCGCAGACTCAAAGGATAGCACTATACTTCCGTCTGCGTTGAAATCCGACATGGACAGGTCTATCACTTGCTGAGGGTAATTAAATCCAGCAAAATTAACTGTGGTAATTAAACGCTGAGTGGCCGCAGTTGGCCCTGCATATACTCTGGTAGTATGTTCATTTTCAGACCTGCCCACCAATCCGAATTCTAATTTTGCCTGTCCGGCATTGGCGATCGCTCCCAATTGATCCAAAGTAATCCGGCGCGTGTTTCCCTTTGTGATAGCGGTAGACATCCATCCTTGCCCCAAGTCAAACTTGGATAATCTGAATCCCAAAGCATATCCCACGCCTAAGGAATATTGCTCTCCAAGTGCTAATAATTTTTCAGAAGTATATTGATTAAGAATGGGCAAAGTTTGCTCTGGTTCAGACCGGAGGTTCATTCTCTTACCATTTTGTCCGGCGGAGATAGTCAGAAAAAAAGCAGTGGTATCCGAAGTAGTATTATAGTACGGATTAGGGATTGTTTCAAAATCTGAATAAAGCAATTTATCCAATGTCCCGTCATTCCTCATTCCGTAAAAGTCAATGAAATCACCAGAGTCAAATCTACCGTCATTTTCTCCTTCGATATAGATCGCAACTTCCTCTCCCCTATGATAAAGTCGAATATTCCGTGGGTCCAATCCATTAAGATTTATTCCTGATCCACTCAGCGCTTCAGCTGAAATCCTATATATCCCATCCATTGCAGTGGGAATTTTATAATAAGTCTGATCATAGTTATACCAGACAAGCTGCTGAGCTTGAGTCAGCGGGGAGACTGAAAAGAGTGCAAGAAAAACGAAAAGTAGTTGTTTTATCATCTTTCTGTCCAGCTTTTAAATTTCCTGAAATCAGGATCCAATTTCTCCAAACTTACTTTTACACTAAACACATGCGAATAGGGAGTTTCTGACACATTTCCTATATCTGAAAGTGCATAATCGATCTGAAAACGCTCACTGATAAATACTCCTATTCCCATACTAGGCTGCATATTCAGGCTTTCATTTCCTTGAAAATCTTTGATGTATTGAAAGTTACCTATCCCTGCACGTATAAATGCAATATTTTGAAAACCAGCTTCGAAGCCAAATCTTGGGTCTATACTAAGCAGAGGTGTGCTGACCACAGTATTTCTCTCCCCGTCGAAAGTCATATCCAGATCCAATGTAGTCAGCAAACTGAATTGCTTGCCGATCTTCCAAGTATAAGCTACACTTGATATCGCCCGTGGAAGAGTCAATTCTACGGAATTGACCGGAATCTCATTATCAGTCTGAGCATAGATCTCACGCACTAATTCTGCATCATGGGACCAGGCATTGAAAGTAGTAGTAATATCCCTTACCATCAGGCCTACAGTAAGACGGTCTTTGATGTAAATCCCTCCTACATCCAAACCAAATCCCCATGCCTGAGCGAATTTTCCCACATTTCTGTGAATCACTTTGGCGTTCATCCCGACTTTGAATTTATCGGAAAGATCTCTTGCAAAACTTAACAGCAGCGCATAATCAGCAGCATTGAAAAACTGAATATTGTTGTAATTCAGTGCACCATTCGCATCGTAAAGAAATCGGGTATCAGGAATATCATCTACACCAAAACGGATGAGAGAAACCGCAACCTGACTTTTGTCTTTGATCGGTGTGGTAAATGACAGATAATCGTACTGGGCGACGCCGGCAAAATACTCAGAGTGCATCAAGCTGAATTCATACTTATGCTGTACACCCATAAGTGCAGCAGGATTCCAATAGGCTGCAGTCACATCCCGTACAGCTGAGACCTGGGCGCCACCCATACCCAAAGCTCGCGCACCCACTCCTATACTTAGAAATTCATTCGAATACTTGGGAGCCAGATCCTGAGAAAATAGCTTAGCATGGCTTGTCAAAATTGACACTAGCAGAGAGCAAATAAAAAATTGACACCTAATTCTATATTTCACAATCCAAAATAAACCATTTTCTTAAACCAATTTCTATGCAATCTATAAATCATGATTATGAAGTCAATACCTGTCCGCTGTCGTACATAAATATGTTCAAAATTTTAACATTTCGGTACTCGCTTTCTGGCAATATATTTTTGGAATATTTTTTCCCATTAAGAAAGATAAACTATCAATCATCGATTGGAGAATGATAAGCAGGTTTTTGAATCTATATTTCTATACCTACTACCTGTTTATGGCAAGGAAATAGGTTATACAAGGTAGCTTGGAAAAAATTGGTATCATTTTTCTCTAAGGAGAGAGGAAGGAAATAAGGATTTCCAGAAATCTTGACACATAATCACCTAATCATGAATGTCGCCAACACACAGGTACAAATGCGCAAAGGACTCTTAGAGTTTTGCGTATTACATATCATTTCCCGGGGCGAGGTTTATACTTCAGATTTGATAGAGGAGCTTACCCAAGCTCAGATGATCGTAGTGGAAGGGACTCTGTACCCACTTCTCAATCGACTGAAGTCAGCCTCATTGGTTGAATACCGCTGGGTAGAATCAGAATCAGGTCCTCCGAGGAAATACTACTCCATCACAGAAGAAGGCAAATCCTTTCTTGGCACACTTGCCAATACCTGGGATTCACTAGTCAATTCCACCCTTCTAATCACCTCAAAGAATTGATCATGAAATCTAGCCCTACATCAAGTATCTCAAAGTGGAGCAACTCTCTATCAGGCGAGATTCCATCTGACCGTAAAAATTTAATGACAAACAGATGAAAAAGACGATAAGTATAAACATCAGTGGGATACTCTTCCACATCGAAGAAGACGGATACGATACGCTCCGAAAATATCTGGATGCGATCAATCGTCACTTTTCTTCTTATAAAGACAATCATGAGATCATCTCTGATATAGAAAATAGAATTGCGGAGATTTTTCTTAGCAACCTGAAAAATAATAAGCAGGTAATCACGGCTGAAAACGTCGATAAGCTCATTGAAAAAATGGGAACTATTGCGGATTTCGCTTCAGTAGATGAGGAAAAAGCCGAATTG
>TARA_R110002012_G_scaffold322089_1_pt1 | contig 39514 bp, 31 predicted proteins | sample TARA_R110002012 | Tara Oceans TARA_R110002012 (sample SAMEA4396515) | marine metagenome | biome: Westerlies Biome; feature: [DCM] deep chlorophyll maximum layer (ENVO:01000326); material: water (ENVO:00002006), including particulate matter (ENVO:01000060) such as... | depth 40 m
ACTTTTGTTTAACACAGAAGTTGCGTTTATTACATGAATCTAGCAATTGTTTTACAGTACATTCACAATTATTAAAATAATAAATTTGTAATTCAGATTTTACTGCTTGAAAGAGACCGAAGATAAAGACATAAAACAACCTACTCCTAAAAAGAAGAAACGGTTTAAATTCTTAAAAATAATCGGACGGATTATTTTGGGATTCTTGTTGTTTTTATTTTTACTAATTCTGTTTATTCGTAGTCCTTGGGGACAAGACATTATTGTTACCGAAGCGGTTTCGTTTTTGTCTGATAAAACCCAAACCAAAGTGGCAGTTGAAAAACTGTTTATCACCTTTGATGGTGATATCCAATTAGAAGGACTGTATTTAGAAGACATCAAAGGCGATACCCTTATTTACTCCAAATCTTTAGAAGCTAATGTGCCACTTTGGGCTATAATTCAAGGCAATGGTATTGGTGTGGACGGTTTGTATTGGGAAGGTGTTCGTGCCAATATTACAAGAAAAGATACCATTCAAGGCTTTAATTTTCAGTTTATAATTGATGCTTTTGCCAGTACAGATACCACAACTGTAAAAACCGATACCACATCAGCACCTTTAAATATCATTCTTGGAAATCTTCGTTTTAAAGATTTTGATGTGGTTTATAACGATGCAGTTACAGGAATTGACAGTCGTTTTAAAATTGGCAAATTGCTTGCAGATATGGATAAAACCGATTTGGAAACTATGACGTTTCATGCTTCGGAATTAGAATTAACCGATAGTCAAATTAAACTGTATCAAACACCAATTTCAGATACTACAGAAACAGAAGCAACAATGTTACCGCTTTTAACTGTTGATGAATTAAAACTAAAAAATGTATTTGCAGATTATAAAAGCGAAGCAGATAATATAGCTGTAATTGCAAATATTTCAGATTTTTATGCCGAATTACCACATATTGATTTAACCAATCAGATTTTTGAAATAGATGAAATACTACTCGAAAATTCATCCATAACACTTCATTCTAACACATCCAATTTTGAAAATTCAACGTCCAATACGCAACCATTTCAATGGCCAGAATTACAACTCATAATTGGCGAAATAGATTTAAAAAGCAATAATTTTAACTACTTCGTGAATAATGAAAAAGGCAAAAAAGGTGTTTTTAATACCCAAGCCATCCAATTAACTAACTTAACGCTGAATGCAGAGGATATACTGCTAAAAGATAAAATAGCCGAGTTACATTTAAACGACGCATCATTTCAAGAAATTTCAGGAATAGATTTAAAAAATCTACAATTTAACCTCAATGCTTCCGATAAGAACCTCAACGTATCAGATTTAAATATAGCATTAAACAAGAACACTTTAGTAGGGAATTTACAGTTGGACTATCCCTCTTTAGCCAATTTAATTCAAGTCCCAGAGCTGTCTATAGTAGCTTTAAACATACCTAAATTTAAAATAGCACTTCAGGATTTGTTTTTAATTCAACCCGATTTAAAAGAAAATGAATATTTAAAAACGTTCAGTACAAATCCCATTACTGGAACCATAAAAGCCAATGGCTACTTATCCGATATTAACCTATCAAAAATGATAGTTAATTGGAGTAACACTAAAATTTCAGCTAACGGAACTATTCAAAACGTTACCAATCCAAATTCATTAGCGTTTAATATTCCAACTTTTTCAGCAATTACCAAACGGTCTGATATTATAAAGTTTATTGAAGAAGATAGTTTAGGAATCAGTCTTCCAAAAGATGTCAAATTAACAGGAAACGCAACAGGAAATTTAAACGACATATCCACTAAAACCAAGTTAACAACCACGCAAGGATTAGCAACAGTTGAAGGTTTTTTGAAATATGGCAAAACATTGGAATTTAATGCAGATTTAGCCATTGAAGAATACAAGCTAAATGAATTGTTAAAAAACGAACAATTAGGTGCTTTAAGTTTGAATATAAAAGCCAATGGAAAAGGGGATAATATTAATAATTTAGATGCCGATTTACAAGCTACCGTTTCCAGTTTCACATATAATAATTACGATATTAATAATCTAAAATTAGTAGGTGATATTAAAAATGGAACAGGGAATATGACATCAAAGTATAAAGATAGAAATCTAAATGCAAGCCTAAATGCAACCGTTATTTTAGATTCTATTTCACCTGAAGCTACAGCCGAATTAGATATTATTGGAGCCGATTTACAAGCCCTTGGACTTATGGATCGGAACATAAAAACCGGTATGAAAATATATGCCGATTTTAAAGGTAACAGTACTAATTTTGATTTAGCAACTATTGTAGACGAAGGTATTTTTGTATATGATGACAAGAGTTATTTATTGGGTAAATTAAATGCTTTAGCGCATGTTAGAAACGATACTACATCTGTTTCAATAAATAATAAAATGGTAGATTTCCTATTGAAATCCAATGCAGACCCACAAACTTGGTCAACAGCTTTAAAACGCCATGTATTGAGCTATTTTTATCGGGATGAGGTTATTTCGGACAGTATTGAAAATCCTATTAATTTAAAATTACGAGCAAAAATTAGCCAATCGCCTATCTTAAATGAAGTGTTTTTAGTTCATGTAAAAGATTTGGATACCATTGATATTGCGGTAGATTTTGCTGAATCTGAACGTAAACTTAAAGCCAATATAACTGCACCTCATATTAATTATAGTGGTTATGAGTTGGATAGTTTAGCATTTTCAATGGATACGGATTTGGATAAATTCAACTTTAATTTAGGCTTTAATGAAATTACGGCTGGTCCTTTTAACATTCAAAAAACAGTCATTTCTGGAAACCAAATTAATAATGAGCTCTCTTTAGGTTTTACAGCGTTCCATGATCAAGAAATCATGGCTCAAGTTTTTAGTAAAATTACTGGTTCTAGTAATGAGTTACGTTTTCAAGTACAACCAAACAGTTTAATTTTAAATAAAACACCTTGGCATATTCCAGAAACTAATGAGGTGCTTTTGTATCATGACAAACTCGTTTTTAATGATTTTAAAGTAAGTAAAGACAATCAATCTATTGAAATTACCGATAAAAAAGCAAATATTTCAAAAGACCACATTGCGGTAGATTTCAAGAATTTTAAATTAAGTGAATTTTTAAGCTATTTTAATCCGGATGATAAAATAGCTTCCGGAAATTTAAATGGTCATTTTATTCTTGAAGAACCCTTTGAAGACACTGGAATTGTAGCGGATTTAGACATTTCTCAATTACAACTTATGAATGTTAATTTAGGGACTTTTAAAGTTGATGCTAAATCGCTAAATAATGATAGTTATGATTTTAATGCAACCATGAATGGCGGCGAAATAGATTTGAATTTAAAAGGCGATTATATAGCAAGTCAATCTGGTGCAAAATTAGACCTTAATTTGGATATTAATCGTTTTAATATGGCAGCTTTAACCGGATTCTCTCAAGGAGAAATTACCGAAACAGCTGGTAGCTTTTCCGGAAAATTTAAATTAAATGGCACAACTAACGAGCCAATATATAGTGGTCAAATAGAATTTAATGATGCCAATTTTAAAGTGGCTATGTTTAATTCTGCTTTTACGTTAAAAGATGATATTTTAAATGTGGACAATTCAGGTTTATCTATGGATAATTTTATTATTCGGGACGTTAATGATAATACCTTTAATATATCTGGAACTATTGGCACCAAATCCTTTGTAAACCCAACGTTTAATTTACAAGTTAATGCCAACGATTTTCAAGTGTTAAATGCCACAAAAGAAGATAATGATTTTTTATATGGTCAAGCCAGTTTTAATGGAAGCGCTATAATAACTGGCGATTTACAAGTGCCAAAAATAGATATGGATATGACGGTAAGTTCAGATACCAATATTACCTATGTGCTGCCATCTGCAACTGTAAATGTTGAAGAGCGCGATGGAGTTGTAGTTTTTGTAAATCGCGAAAATCCAGATGCTATTTTAACAAGAACTAAAGAAAAAACAGCCACTATAAAAGGCTTTGATATTTCTGCGCTTTTAAAGATTGGGAAAGAAGCAACGGTAACTATTATTTTAGACGAAGAAACTGGCGATAATTTTAAAGTGTCTGGTGATGGTGATTTTAATATGACCATGAACCCAAATGGTAATTTAAAACTCTCCGGAGTATATGAAGTCTCTTCAGGTCATTATGAACTGAATTTGTATAAAATTGTAAATCGAAAATTTAACCTAGTTCCTGGTAGTCGTGTTACGTGGTCTGGCGATCCGTTTGATGCTAAATTAGATGTTAAAGCAGTTTATAACGTAGAAACATCAGCCTCATCTTTAATGGCTCCCGTATATTCTGGAAGCGATCCAGCTTTTAAGGGGAAATTCCGACAAGTGTTACCGTTTTTAGTGTACTTAAATATTGATGGGCAACTTCTGGAACCTGAAATAGCCTTTAATTTAGATATGCCAGAAGAGAAACAAGGCGCTGTTAGTGGACAAGTTTATGGTAGGATTCAGCAATTAAATAATCAAGAAGATGAATTAAACCGTCAAGTTTTTTCACTTTTGGTTTTAAATCGTTTTTATCCAGATCCAGGAAGCGATGGTAGTTCAGGAGGAGTAGCATCCATAGCGCGCGATAATTTAAATGATGCTGTAGCCGATCAACTTAATATGTTTTCCGATAAATTATTAGGAAATTCTGGTTTCGAACTCGATTTCGGACTTAATAGTTACACAGATTATCAGGGCACATCACCACAACAGCGCACACAATTGGATATTGCTGCACAGAAAAAATTGTTTGACGACCGTTTAATTGTTCGTGTTGGTAGCGAAGTAGATATTGAAGGAAGCAGCTCTACAGGCGAAGAAACACCTATAATTGGTAATGTTAGTATTGAGTATCTACTTACCGAAAGCGGACGTTACAGACTAAAAGGTTTTAGTAGAAACGAATTTGAAAACGTGATTGATGGACAAACCGTTGTTAGCGGAATTGCCTTAATTTTTACCCAGGAATTCAATAAGTATAACGAACTTTGGGATGCCTTGTTTAAATCGGAAACCGAAAAAGAAAAAGCTGAAAAAGCTGAAAAAGAGGCAGAAAAGGAAGCTGCTAAAGAGAAAATGAAGAAAAAAGAAGCCGCTACTAATAAAAGTATAGAAGAAAAAAAGGGTTAAAAAGCACGCTAAAGACATTAATTTAAAGTGAAAGCAAATCAAACATTCAAACAATTATATGTCCTAATGTGCATTGGGGTTTTCTACTCATGTAGTATAACGAAACAAATTCCCGAAGATGAACGTTTGTACACAGGTGCGACTATTACCATTGAATCTGATAGTATTATTAGAAATGAAACGGGTTTAAAATCTGAATTAGAATCAGTCTTACGACCTGAACCAAATTCTACGTTTTTAGGAATGCACCTAGGCTTGTACTATTATTATAAGAACCAAAAAGAAAAACCAGGTTTTATTAACCGATGGCTCTACAAACAATTAGGTGAAGAGCCAGTTTATCAGTCGGATGTGGAAACCTATGAGGTAGAAGATTTAGTATTAAACAGATTAGAAAATAGAGGTTTTTACTATAGTCGAGTCTCTTCTGCTTTTACAGAAACTGAAAATAAAGCGGCTTTAAAATATACTATTACGGTTCCAAAGCCATACCGAATGGCAGGATATAAAATGGATTCTATGCCAAGCAGTATTCATGAAACCATGAAGCAATTAGTTTCAGAATCGCCATTTGTTAACGGTATGCGTTTTGATTTAAGTAGTATGAAAATGGAGCGCAAACGAATAGATGATGCCCTTAAGCAAAAAGGGTATTACAATTTTAATGACAATTTTTTAATTTTTGAAGCAGATACCAATCAATATAATAATAAAAGTTTCGATTTATTTTTGAAATTAAAAAACGAAGTGCCTAAAAAAAGTTTAATTCCCTATAAAATTTCAAAAGTCAATGTGTATCCAAATTACGAAGTTTCAGATTCGGTTGCTTTGACACCAGCGCGCTTTAATGAAAAGAATTTTATTCAAAAAGAAACATTTTTCAAGCCTAAATATTTAGATCCTTACATTGTTTTGGAAGAAGGCGATTATTACAATCCAGATAATTCACGAAACACAGCTAGACGACTTTCCACCATTGGTGCCTATAAATACGTTAACATTCAATATAAAGAATTAGATTCCTTGGAAGGTGATAACACCGGACTTTTAGAAGCTAACATTTATTTGTCCCCATTAAATAAACGCGCTTTAAGGGCCGAACTTCAAGTGGTAACAAAATCCAATAGTTTTGCTGGTCCAGCTTTAACGGTAACCTTAAGTAATCGTAATTTATTTGGAGGTGGCGAAACGTTCAATATTACACCCAAAATAGGATACGAAAAGCAATTGGGTGGTAGTCAGAATTCGGGAAATAGTAGCTTGGAATTAGGCTTACAAAATGAGCTTATTTTCCCAAGAGTTCTGTTTCCTGTAAAAATTAACGATGACTTTTTTAAGTACTCCATTCCAAAAACAAAAACATCTTTAAGTATTGATTATTTGGATCGTAGTGATTTGTATACCTTGTTGTCAGGAACCGCACTTTTTGGATACACTTGGGATGCCAATAGGTATGTAACACATGAATTTTATCCGTTGTCTTTAAACTATACCGAACTTTTTGATACCACACCAGAATTTGAAGACATCTTGGATAATGATCCTTTTTTAAGAACCAGTTTTGAACAACAATTTATTGCAGGTTTAACCTATTCATTTACTTATAATGAAATGGTTAATACACAAAAAAAGCATCAACTTTATTTTAATTTCACGTTTGATGTTGCTGGAAATACCGTTAGTTTATTTGGTAAAGACCAAGGGCAAGATAATCCTAAAACTTTTTTAGGGTTTGAATATGCGCAATATGCTAAAGCGGATATTGATTTTCATTATCATTATAATTTTAAAAAAGAACAAGTAATTGCAGCCAGACTCTTTGGTGGTTATGGTTTGGCCTATGGAAACTCGGACGTTATCCCTTTTGTAAAACAGTATTACTCTGGAGGTCCATACAGTGTGCGTGCATTCAACATTAGATCTTTAGGACCTGGAACATATAATCAAGAAACAGATGGTACAAATAGCGATGATTTTTTTGATAAAACAGGAAATATAAGACTAGAAGCCAATCTAGAATACCGATTTCCAATTGTATCTTTTTTAAAAGGAGCGGTTTTTGCGGATGCAGGAAATATCTGGAATTCTAAAGAAAACCCTGTTTACAGTGGAAAAGATAAATTTGGTAGTGACTTTTTAAGCGAATTAGGTATGGGAGCAGGAATAGGTTTACGTGTTGATATTCAAAGTTTTGTAATCCGTTTTGATTTGGCAGCACCTTTCCACGATCCAGCGTTACCAAAAGGCGAGCGTTTTAATTTTGATGTAAGTTCACCTGTTTTAAATTTTGCCATTGGTTATCCGTTTTAAAGTGTGAAATTTAAATTCGTTTTTTAGAAATAATAACAAATTACTACCTTCTGTTTGTATTGAATTTATTCACCTAATTCTTAATATTAACTCAATATTCAATTTCTATTACCGTATAAAAACTATATTTGTAATGCAGGCTATATTTTAATTTATAAGGTTGATTTAAAATTTAATAATGAGGTACTGTTTTATAGACATTTGTAAATATACAGTTTTAATTATTTTACTGGTTACTCTAGCAAATCCAGTACAAGTACTTGCGCAAAAAAGTGATTTAATACTTAAAGCACAAGAACTCCTCTATTCTAATCCTGATGAAGCCATTAAAATTGGAGTCCAGCAATAGATAATACAACCACCACAACCTATACCTTTACACCAGATGCTGGACAATGTGCTGCTAACCAAACTATGCAAATAGTTGTTAATCCTAATGTTATCCCTACGTTTACGCAAGTGGCTCCAATATGTAATGGCGACACGTTAACAGCATTACCAACCACATCAAATAACGGAATAACTGGAACATGGAGTCCAGCTATAGACAATACAGCAACAACAACCTATACCTTTACGCCAGACACTGGACAATGTGCTACATTACAAACCATGGAGATTGTTGTTAATCCTACGATAATACCAGTTTTTACTCAAGTTATGCCAATATGTAGTGGCGACACGTTGTTAGCTTTACCAACCATATCCAACAATGGTGTGACAGGCGTTTGGAGTCCAGCAATAGATAATACAACCACCACAACGTACACATTTACTCCAGATGCAGGACAATGTGGGTTAACACAAACTATGCAAATAGAAGTTAATCCAATACCAATTATAGATTCGGATAGTTTATTGGCTTGCAGTACATCAGCAGATGGTTTTTATGCATTTGATTTGAATGCTGAAATCCCAACAATTTTAGGTGTTACACAAAATACGGCGGATTTTTCAGTCACGTTCTATTTAGATGCAGCCGCAACAATTATGGTTCCAGGAAATCCATATACAAATGGAACGGCTTATGCTGAAACCATTTATGTAACCATTTCTAATAATAGTACGCTATGTTCTATTACTGCTCCATACTTCTTAACGGTTGAAGATGCTGCAACAGCGACCATGCCAAACCCAGTTGAAATTTGTGATGATGATGGCACCAATGATGGTATTCATGAGTTCGATTTAACTTCTTTAGATACAGATATTCTAAATGGTCAAAATGATGCTATCTATGAGGTAAGCTTTTATACTAATAGTTTAGCTGCTCAAAATGGTACGAATCCTATTCAAAATCCGGAATCATTTGTTAACACTGCGTCACCATACAATCAGATTATTTACATACGTGTAGTAAACATAAATATTCCTAATATATGTTACGCAACAACTTCTGTTAATTATACGGTAAGTCCTATATTAAAACCTATTATTTCTTCATTAGATGGAACAAACACATTGTGTGTTGATTTTGACACTAATGTTTTACAGAATCAAGTAACTTTAGTCAGCGATATTCAAGGTGCTAATTATAATTATTCTTGGTATTTGGATGGTGTTATTATTCCAGGCGCTATACAGGGTTCCTATGTTGTAAATACGGTATCTCCAGGATTATATACAGTATCGGTTATTGATACAATGTCTACAGCCAATTGTACATCCGAAATGAGCGAGCCTTTTCAAGTTATTCAATCAGGTCAAGCCGTATTTGTAAGTGTTTCTCAATCTGGAACATTTGAACCCAACCCAAGTATAACAATAATTGTTGAGGGTTATGGCGATTATTGGTTTCAACTAGATAATGGTCCAATTTTAGACAATGGAGGGGTTTTCACAAACGTAAGCGGTGGTTTACATACCGTTAATGTGTACGATAGAAAAACTGAAAATCCATCGTGTGGTTTTATTACTATTGATGATATTCGAATTATTGATTATCCTAAAGTATTTACACCCAATCAAGACGGATTTAATGATACATGGAATATTACAGCATTTAGCAACCAACCGGGAGCTCAAATAGATATTTTTGATCGGTACGGTAAAATATTAACCAGTATAAAACCATCTAGAGGTGGTTGGGATGGGACTTACAAAGGTAGTAACTTACCTTCAAGTGATTACTGGTTTGTGTTAACATACCAAGAATCTGGACAGATACAACAATTTAGATCTCATTTTTCTTTGAAGCGTTAATATTTTTCAAATAAAATAGTATATTCATTCGTTTATATAAGATGATATAGTTTCAATAACTAACATCATAACAATTATTTAAAGGTACTTATCGAAAAAAAATATTGTTTTTTTTTAAAAAAACATATATTTGATTCCTGTAAGATGTTATTGGGATTAATACGTGTTAAATTACATTTCGTCGAAGTTTTTTGCTTTTCGTGGATGTTTTTTAGCGATTTTATTTTGTGATGCCACTTTTTTTTATACATTTACCGTTGAATGAAAATACAAAAGACTAAAATAGTTGCCTCAATCTTATTTTTATTAATAAGTTTTGTTTGTTTTTCACAAACAGGGCCACCACCTCCACAGCCACCACCTCCACCTGGTTTACCCATAGATGGCGGTATTTTTGTTGGATTAATTTCCGGACTATTCTATGGTATTTACAGATTATTTAGGGCTAAATAATACAGACTAATTATTTAAGTCGAAAAGCTTCTTTACATACTTTCCTATAACATCGAATTCTAAATTTACTTTAGTTCCCTTTTTAAAAGTGCTAAAGTTTGTAAATTCATACGTGTAAGGAATAATAGCAACACTAAAACTATTTTTTAGAGAATTTATAACGGTTAAACTCACGCCATTAATAGTAATAGATCCTTTTTCAATGGTTATATTATTGAGTTTTTCATCATATTCAAACGTAAAGATCCAACTGCCTGAAGCTTCTTCCACACCTGTACAAATTGCAGTCTGATCCACATGCCCTTGAACTATATGACCATCCAAACGCGCTCCTAATGTCATAGCACGTTCTAAATTAACTAAATCTCCCACTTTTAAATCAGAGATATTGGTTTTTTTTATAGTTTCATCAATAGCTGTAACGGTATAATTATCACCTTCAATTTTCACAACCGTTAAACAAACACCGTTATGAGCTACACTCTGATCTATTTTTAATTCAGAAGTTATCTTGGAGTTAACCGTTATATGAAGATTTTGGTCTTCTTTTTCTAATTGTTGGATGCTGCCAATATCTTCTATGATGCCAGTAAACATAAGTATGGATTATTTAGTTAAATTTGCAAAACAAAATTACAAACAAAAGTTAGTTAATTAATGAGGAAAGCAGAAAATGTTATCGTAGGAATCTCTATTGGAGATTTAAATGGTATTGGTGGTGAAATTGTTTTAAAGACGTTGGAAGATGTTAGAATGTTGGAATTTTTTACACCAGTAATTTTTGCGTCCGCTAAAACCATTACTTTTTTGAAAAACCATTTTGAATTAGACATTAATTTTAATGGTATTAATAGTTTAGATCAAATTATTAGTGGAAAAGTTAATGTTTTCAATGTCTGGAACGACCGTGTGGACATTAATTTTGGACAAGAAGATCCTGCTATTGGTGAGTTTGCCATAAAATCACTATTTGCAGCAACAAAAGCTTTAAAGGATAATGCTATAGATGTTTTAGTAACAGCACCAATAAACAAACACACTATTCAATCTGAAGCGTTTAATTTCCCAGGTCATACAGATTATCTTGCTCAAGAATTAGATGGCGAAAGTTTAATGTTTATGATTGCTAATGATCTGCGAATTGGTTTATTAACAGATCATGTTCCAGTAAAGGACATAGCAAGTCACATAACACCAGAATTAATAGAAAGTAAAGTTAATACGATTTATAAAAGTTTACAGGACGATTTTAATATTAGACGTCCAAAAATTGCCGTTTTAGGTATTAATCCGCACACTGGAGATAATGGTGTAATTGGCAAAGAAGATGATGAGGTAATGCGTCCAACATTAAAAGCGCTTAACGACAAAGGAAAACTGGTTTATGGACCCTATGCAGCCGATAGTTTTTTTGGTTCTAGTAATTACAAAAACTTTGATGCTATTATTGCGTCCTATCACGATCAAGGTTTAATACCATTTAAAACCCTATCATTCGGGAATGGTGTGAATTACACAGCAGGTTTATCTAAAATTAGAACATCACCAGATCACGGAACAGCTTTTGAAATTGCAGGAAAAGGGGAGGCTAATATAAATTCGTTTAAAGAAGCGGTTTTTTTAGCGCTTAAATTATATCATAACAGAATGGATAATGCTGAATTAGCTAAAAACCCATTAGTTACGCCACAAAAAAAGATATAAACAAAAAAATGTTTATAAGTGTTATAAGCTAAATATTTTTTATATATTTGCAGGCTCAAAATAGATGTGATAATGAGGGAATTGAAAACGTTTACAATACCATTTGTAGGGTTAAAATTAGGGAAACATCAATTTGAGTACAAATTAGATAAAACGTTCTTTGATTTTTTTGAATATCAAGATTTTAATGATGCTGATATTGCTGTAAACTTGGAGTTGAACAAGAAAACAACTTTATTGGAATTACATTTTGAAATGTCAGGTACAGTTAACGTGAATTGCGATTTAACAAACGAACCATACAATCAGGAAATTAAAAACACCTTTGATTTGGTTGTTAAATTTGGTGAAGACTATAATGATGAAGAAATTGATCTTTTAGTTATCCCACATGGAGAATATGAAGTGAATGTACAACAATATATATATGAAACTATAATATTGTCAGTCCCTTCAAAATTAATTCATCCTGGCGTAGAAGATGGCACATTACATTCTGAAATACTTGAAAAATTAGAAGAATTAAGCCCTAAAAGGAAAGAACAAAAAGAAGATAACGAGGAAATTGATCCGCGTTGGAATACATTAAAGAAACTATTAACGGATAAATAATAATAAAAATGGCACATCCTAAAAGAAAAATCTCCAAAACAAGAAGAGATAAAAGAAGAACCCATTATAAAGCAACTGCTCCACAAATTGCAACTTGTCCAACTACTGGAGAAGCGCACTTATACCACAGAGCTCATTGGTTTGAAGGTAAACTTTATTACAGAGGTCAAGTATTAATTGACAACTCGGTAGCAGAAGAAAACGCAGCATAACTACTATGCATGCATACAAGAAAACGCTCATCATTGAGCGTTTTTTTTATGATAAATTTTTATAGAAGCCAAAAACGACTTAATTTGCACTAAATTAGACTACAAATTCGTGCGTTTTGATGAAATTTTATCAAAAATGTCTCGTTTTAATGGTTTTAGCGAAATAATTTATACGGTATGAGTAAAATTTCAGCAGCCATTACAGCTGTAGGTGCTTATGTGCCAGAATATGTATTGACTAACCAAATTCTTGAAACGTTAGTTGACACTAATGATGAATGGATTACTTCCAGAACAGGCATTAAAGAGCGTAGAATTTTAAAGGAAGAAGGCAAAGGCACTTCCTTTTTAGCAATTAACGCAGCCAAGGATCTTATTAACAAAACAGGTCTCAATCCCAAAGAAATAGATTTAGTAATTGTTGCAACCGCATCACCAGATATGAAAGCTGCTTCAACAGCCGCATATACTGCAACACAAATAGGTGCTACAAATGCTTTTTCATTCGATTTAGAAGCAGCGTGTTCTAGCTTTCTATTTGGTATGTCCACAGCTTCTAGTTATATAGAATCTGGACGCTACAAAAAAATACTATTAATAGGTGCAGATAAAAATTCATCATTTATAGATTATACAGATCGCGCAACATGTATTATTTTTGGTGATGGTGCTGGAGCCGTATTATTTGAACCAAATAATGAAGGCTTGGGTTTACAAGACGAATACTTAAGAAGTGATGGCGATGGGCGTGAGTTTCTTCAAGCTACTTATGGCGGTTCGTCCTATCCTTCAACACCAGAGGCAGTTGCAGAAGGCAAGCATTTTGTCTTTCAAGATGGAAAAACCGTGTTTAAAAATGCCGTTTTTAATATGGCAGACGTGGTTGTTAAAATTTTAGAGCGCAATAACTTAACAAAAGAAGATATTTCGTGGTTAGCAGCACATCAAGCTAACAAACGTATCATTGATGCAACAGCAAATAGAATAGATCTTGACAAAAACAAAGTCATGATGAATATTGAAAAATATGGTAATACAACATCAGCAACATTACCATTATTATTGAATGATTATGAATCCCAACTAAAAAAAGGCGATAAAATTATATTTGCAGCTTTTGGTGGTGGATTTACTTGGGGCTCCATTTATTTAAAATGGGCTTATAATTCTTAACAACTAACGAACTAAAAAATTAAACCTAAAATCTAAATAATTATGGATTTAAAAGATATTCAAAATTTAATAAAATTTGTAGCAAAGTCAGGTGCTAGTGAAGTGAAATTAGAAACCGAGGACGTGAAAATCACTATTAAAACAGGTGGTGAAGAAAGAGCAGAAACAACAACGTATGTTCAGCAAATTCCAGTTGGTGCACCAGTTGGGCATGCTCCAGCTGCTCCAGCTCCAGTAGTGCCAGCTGCTCCAGCTCCAGAAGTAGCCTCAGAAGATTCTAAATACATTACCATTAAATCGCCAATTATTGGAACCCTTTATAGAAAACCATCTCCAGACAAACCTGTTTTTATCGAAGTAGGTCAGACTATTAAAGAAGGTGATGTACTTTGTATTATTGAAGCTATGAAGTTATTTAATGAAATTGAATCTGAAGTTTCAGGGAAAATTGTGAAAATTCTTGTGGATGATTCATCACCAGTAGAATTTGATCAACCGTTATTTTTAGTAGATCCGTCATAATCTAAAGTTTAAAGTTTAAAATTTAAAGTTCCAAGTTGTTTCAACTAGAACAGTAAACGTATAAACCCATAAACTTATAAACTCAATAGAATTATGTTTAAAAAAATATTAATTGCCAATAGAGGAGAAATAGCCTTACGTGTTATTAGAACCTGTAAAGAAATGGGCATAAAAACGGTAGCTGTTTATTCAACAGTTGATGCCGAAAGTCTTCACGTAAAATTTGCCGATGAAGCTGTTTGTATCGGTCCAGGGCCTAGTAGTGAATCGTATTTAAAAATGTCTAATGTAATTGCTGCAGCAGAAATTACAAATGCAGATGCTATTCATCCAGGATATGGATTTTTATCTGAAAACGCGAAATTTTCAAAAATTTGTGAAGAACACGATATAAAATTTATTGGTGCTTCAGCGGAAATGATTAACCGTATGGGAGACAAAGCCAATGCAAAAGCAACAATGCTTGAAGCAGGTGTGCCATGTGTGCCAGGGAGTGAAGGCATTATTGAAGATTACGAACATTGCGAAAAATTAGCTGAAGAAGTTGGCTACCCAGTTATGCTTAAAGCATCAGCAGGTGGTGGCGGAAAAGGTATGCGTGCCGTTTGGAAAAAAGAGAATTTAAAAGACGCTTGGGAATCTGCTAGACAGGAATCTAAAGCCGCTTTTGGAAATAACGATATGTACATGGAAAAACTCATTGAAGAGCCAAGGCATATTGAAATACAAGTTGTAGGCGATTCTACAGGAAAAGCTTGTCATTTATCAGAACGTGATTGCTCAATCCAACGTCGTCATCAAAAATTAACAGAAGAAGTTCCTTCGCCATTTATGACAACTGCCCTTCGTAAAAAAATGGGTGATGCAGCCGTAAAAGCAGCAGAATACATTAAGTATGAAGGTGCCGGAACCGTTGAGTTTTTAGTGGATAAACATCGTAATTTCTACTTCATGGAAATGAATACACGTATCCAAGTTGAACATCCAATTACAGAACAAGTTATTGATTTTGATTTAATTCGTGAGCAAATTTTAGTAGCAGCAGGTGTGCCAATTTCAGGTAAAAACTACACACCTAATTTACATTCTATTGAATGCCGAATTAATGCTGAAGATCCTTTTAACGATTTCAGACCATCACCAGGTAAAATTACAACACTTCATGCGCCAGGAGGACATGGTGTGCGTTTAGATACGCATGTATATGCAGGTTATACTATTCCGCCAAATTATGACTCTATGATTGCTAAGTTAATTACTACAGCGCAAACACGTGAGGAAGCAATTAGTAAAATGAAGCGTGCGTTAGATGAATTCGTTATTGAAGGTATAAAAACAACTATTCCTTTTCATAGACAATTAATGGAACATCCAGATTATTTAGCAGGAAACTATACCACTAAATTTATGGAAGATTTTGTTATAGAAAAGCCAAGTGATAATTAAAAAAAAGCTCCGAAAATATTTTCGGAGCTTTTTAATTATAAACGGAAAGTTTCTTTTACTTCTGTTATAATCTGCGGAACTTCATCTGTTTTAAATTTTAGACTAAAATCGTAGATATTGTCCGAATTATGTTTTTTAATTGAAAGCATACCTTGTGTTATTTTATAGTAGCCAGTCTGCCCTTTACAATAACAAATTCTACCAAATAACAATTTAACCTCTTGCAATTTAACATCTTTTAGCTGTTGCTCTAATTTGTTTTTTGGAAGTTCTAAATACAGAAACTCACTATAATTTCCGTCTACAGAATTAGGTATTTCATGGCGCTTATATTCAAATTGAATAACAATGTTAGATCCAGAAACTACTTGAGGTGATGGTTTATTAATGTTATAATATGTAATATCTAATTTTTTGTTATTTAAAATTTCAAAAGTACAAGTGCCATCTTCTGGACAGAAACTTGAAATTTCAGGATCACTAATCACATTGGTTTCCATTTTATTAGTGCCACAGCTAATGAAAATTAAAAATATAAAAAAGCGGTAAATCATTATAAACATTGAAATTAAGTATTTGATTTATTATTAAATCCTTGTATTTGTTAATATAAGGCATTATTTTTAAAAATTATAAATTCTTAAGATGTAAATAGCTATGAAAAAGTTTTACTTTAATTTTGGGATAACGTTGTTATTAGCCACTTTTTTTTCGATGACAGGGTTTGCTCAAAACCGAAATTCGATATGGCAAAAAGTCAATAAAAATGATATTCGAACTACAGATTTAGTGGCTCGAGAAACAATGCCAGAAAAGGCTGAATACTTTCAATTGGACATAAACCAACTGAAACAACAATTAAGCCAGGCGCCAGATAGAAATGAATTTTCAGGAGAATCAAACTTAATTATCAATTTTCCTAATGCTCAAGGCGATTTAGACGGTTACCGAATTAAAGAAGCTTCTATTTTAGCACCTGAATTACAAATTCAAGTTCCAAATATCCGCTCTTATATTGGAGTTAGTGTTACAAACCCCTCTAATGTTATTCGTTTTAGTGTAACTCCAAGAGGGCTTCATACTATGTTGCTTTCGTCTGAAAAAGGCACACAATATATAGATCCTTATACAGAAAATTCAAATGTATATTTAACATATTCAAGAAGCGATGTATCTCAAGAAAACAGAAATTTTGAATGTTCAGTTGAAGACGAAGGCTTACAAGTTGAAGGTTCAGATGTAAATTTGGATTCTTTCAGAAATGCAAATGATGGTCAAATAAGAAATTTCAGATTAGCATTAGCATGTACTACAGAGTATGCGCAGTTTCATTGGTTAGCTGCTGGTTTAACAGCGGCAGATTCTGAAGCAGATAAAAAGAATGCGGTTCTTTCCGCTATGGTTGTAACTATGACCCGTGTAAATGCTTTGTATGAAAGGGAGTTATCTTTAAATATGACAATAATTGCTAATAATTTAGATATAATTTTCATAGATTCTGACACGTATACAAATAATAGTGGAGGTGCTATGTTAGATCAGAATCAAATCGTATTAACGAGTCTTATTGGTGGTAGTAATTATGACATTGGTCACGTTTTTAGCACTGGAGGTGGTGGTGTTGCAATTCTTAATTCACCTTGTACACCAAATAATAAAGCGAAAGGCGTAACTGGATTACCTAGTCCAGTTGGCGATATTTTTGATTACGAGTATGTAGCACACGAAATGGGTCACCAATATGGTGCACCACACACTTGGAATGGTGATGCTGGCGGATGTTCACCTGGACAAAGATCGTCATCCAATGCTTATGAGCCAGGAAGTGGCACTACTATAATGGGTTATGCAGGTTTATGTGGTGCTCAAAATGTTCAAACATTTACAGATATTTATTTCCACCAAAAGAGTTTACAAATGATTTGGAGTAATATTACTAATGGAAATAGTATATGTGCTGCATTAAGCGATACAGGAAATAATGCGCCTACAGTTAGAGCTGGAGCCAATTATACGATTCCTATTTCTACTCCTTATAAATTATCGGCTACTTCTACAGATAATGATGGTACTGCAAGTCATACTTACACTTGGGAGCAATATGATTTAGGACCTTCAGGAGCACCAACAGAAACAACTGCTTCAGGGCCTTTAGTGCGCTCGTTTGAGGGAACGACTAACTCAACAAGATATATTCCTAATCTACCAGATTTATTATTACAAGGAGGCTCAACGCAATGGGAAAGATTAGTTTCTATTGCAAGGAATATTAGTTTTAGAGTAACGGTAAGAGATAATGACGCACGTGGAGGTCAGACTGATACAGACTTAATGGTAGCTAACACAGTAACAGGAGCTGGTCCATTTTTAGTAACATCACAAGATATGCCTGGAATAAGCTGGACTCAAGGTGAAACAGAAACGATTACTTGGGATGTAGCTGGTACAACAGCAAATGGTGTTGATACGGCTAATGTAAATATATTATTATCTACAGATGGTGGTTTAAACTATGATACAGTTTTAGCTACTAATGTAACAAATGATGGAAGTCATGATATTATTGTACCAGACATTGTAGCACCATTTTGTCGTGTTATGGTGGAAGCTGAAGGAAATATTTTCTTTAATATTAACACATCTGATTTTGCTATTGGAACTACTGTTGTAGAAACTTGTAATTTATATGAGTCTGGAAATGTTGCTATAGCTATCCCTGATGGTTTAGGTACTACTGCCCCTCAACAAGGACAACCAATATTTAGTTCTATTGTAGTTACTGAAGATGTTGTTATTGATGATAATATTAAATTTAATGTAGATATTACACACCCTTCAACTGGAGATTTTCTTATTCAAATGCAGCATCCAGATGTTGCTACAAATAATGCCTTTGTTAATTTATATGTATTTAATTGTTCAGGAGGATCTAGTTTCGATGTCACATTTGCAACAGGAGCACCAGAATTAGCTTGCAGTACATCAATTTCAGGGGAATTTGCTCCAGTAAATCCAATGACGGTCTTTAATGGCTTAAGTTCAGCAGGAACTTGGAGAGTAGCAATTGTAGATTTCTTTCAAGGTAATACAGGAGTTTTAAATGATTGGAGTATTGAAATTTGTACAACGTCATTGAGTACAGAAGAGTTTGATAGTTTAGATGCTCTAACTGTATTCCCAAATCCTAATAATGGAGACTTTAATGTGACATTTAATTCAACATCAAACAATGATGTAAACATTGAGGTTTTTGATATTAGAGGTCGTAAAGTATTTGAAAACTCTTACAGAAATACAGGCTTGTTTAACCAATCTATTAAATTGGAAAATGTTCAATCTGGTATGTATTTATTGAATATTTCAGAAGGTGATCGTAAGGTTACCAAGAAAATTATTATTAATTAATTATTTATAATTATATCTAAAAAAGCCCCTTTTTAGGGGCTTTTTTTTGTTAGTATTTTTAGTGATTTCATTTTAACTATAAAAAATAACCTCAAAATAGTTAGTATATTCTTATTTTGATTCTCATGAATGGTCTATTTAAATTTAACAATTATGTTTCAAAGAATTTAGAAATAAGAATACTATTTAAAAAACTTGTAGTTCTGAAGTAGTGATTATTTAGTTAAATGGGTCATTAAAAAAGTTATATTAAAACAATAACGATATTGAGTATCTTTAGAGTAAATAGTTAATAGTCAAATATTTTATAAATTAAAATATTGATGTAATTATTGTTTTTTTTTAAATAACGCATTAACTTTATGGAATATAATATAACAATCAATCATTATGAAAAAAAAATACTTTAGAAGGCCTTTGTTGTTAATGTTCTTTATAGCTTTTACTATAACGGGTTTTTCACAAAATAAGGCTACTTTTTGGAGTCAATCTAGCTCACAAAAAATAAATAATCAAGACGTTATTTTTCCAAAAGAATCTCCTGAAAAAGCCACGTTTTTAAATTTAGATTTTGAAGCTTTAAAAACAGCTTTGTCAAATGCGCCAAAAAGAGAAAGCATAAGTCAGCAATCTAATATTATTATTAGTTTTCCTAACGCCGAAGGCGTTTTAGAATCGTTTAGAGTTCAGGAGGCTTCAGTTATGACGCCTGAATTACAATCACAATTTCCTGAAATAAGATCATTTGTTGGTCAAGGTATTGATAATCCAGCTGCTATTGTTAGGTTTAGTTTATCTCCAGAAAAAGGTTTAAGCAGTATGGTTTTATCTAATAACAAAACTGTTTTTATTGAACCTTATTCTGCCGATTTAAGAACTTATATTTCATTTGTAAATTCAGAATCGGATAATCGTAAAGATGATTTCACCTGTGAAACTGAATTTATCGAGCGAGAATATGATATTTCAGATGCAGAATTTCAAGCATTAAGAAACGCCAATGACGGACAATTAAGAACTTATAGATTAGCTTTAGCATGTACAGTTGAGTATGCTCAATTTCACGGAGGAACTGTAAATGGTGTTATCGCTGCTATGAACGCAAGTATGACACGTGTAAATGGAGTATATGAAAGAGATATGGCTCTTACTATGGTAATGGTTCCTAATACAAGTATTATTTTTTTAGGGCCTGATGTAAATTCTGATCCATATACCAATAATAATGGTGGTGCCATGTTAGGACAAAACCAAACAGCTTGTGATGCCAACATAGGATTTGCAAACTACGATATTGGTCACGTTTTTAGCACTGGTGGTGGTGGTGTAGCATATTTAAATTCGCCTTGCACAAGTATCAAAGCAGGTGGTGTTACGGGTTCAGGAGCACCTGTTGGTGACACATTTGATATTGATTATGTGGCTCACGAAATGGGACACCAATATGGCGGAAATCATACTCAAAATAATAGTTGTAATCGATCTGCCGTTTCTGTAGAACCAGGAAGTGCATCAACCATTATGGGTTATGCTGGTATCTGTGCACCAAATGTTCAAAATAACAGTGATGCTTATTTTAATGGAGATAATTTAAAAGAAATGTGGTTGAATATTTCTGCTGGAAATAGCAGCTCTTGCCATACATCCACTACTACAGGAAATACAGCTCCAACAGCTAATGCCGGATTAGATTATTCCATTCCAAAATCGACAGCTTTTGTTTTAAAAGGCTCTGCAACTGATAATAATGCAGCTGCATTAACTTATTGCTGGGAGCAAAGTGATGAAACACCAGCAACAATGCCTCCCGTTTCAAGCTCAACAGCTGGCCCAGCGTTTAGATCGCTCACACCATCAATATCACCAGACAGATATATGCCTGCTTTTAGCACCGTTCTTTCAGGTTCTTTAGCTTCTACTTGGGAAGTAGTTCCATCTGTGTCAAGAACCATGGATTTTTTATTAACCGTTAGAGATAATGACGTTGCTGGAGGTAATACTGCTTCAGATAATGTGATTATTACCGTTGTAGATGTTACACCATTTACGGTTTCTACACCTCCTACTTGGGGGCAAAATAGTACTCAGACGGTCAATTGGGCTGTTGGTCAATCTAATGTAGCTCCAATCAATTGTCAAACAGTAAATATTTTGTTTGCAGCTAATGGTACTGATTTTGATACAACCCTTGCTGCTGGAGTTCCTAATACAGGTTCTGCAGCTATTACAGTGCCTAATATAGCTAATTCTACGACTGCCAAAATTTTAGTAGAAGCTGCGGATAATATATTTTATGCAGTTTCTAATACATTTTCAATTAACGCGAGTCCAGATTTTAGTATAAGTAATGCGTCTGGAGATCAAGCAGCTTGTAATATAGATGCTGTAGAGTATATGTTTAATTATGTAACGTCTAATGGCTTTTCTGAAAACACTAATTTTACAGCAACTGGAGTTCCTGCTGGTGCCAATGTTTCGTTTTCACCTACAAGTTTAAATAGTGACGGTACCTTTAACATGACAGTAGATAATCTATTAGCAGTGGCAAATGGCAATTACACTATTTCTGTTACTGGAACAGCTTCTTTTACAAGAACTGCAACCGTAAATTTAACAATTACAGATGGTGTTTGTGCTTCTATAGCCAATACGACTTTTGAAACAAGTACTACAGGAGTTATTATTAATAACGGAACAACTGATATTTTAAGTAATTTAAATACAGGAAAACCATCAGGATATAGCGATTATACTGCCATTGTGACTGACGTAAATAGAGAATCGGTTTATTCTATGACTGTTAATACAAATACAGATGGCGCATATACATGTACCACCCGTGTTTGGATAGATTGGAATCAAAACTGTAGTTTTAATGATCCAGGTGAAGAATACAATTTAGGAAATAGTTTTGATGTAACTAATGGCCCAACAGTAAACTCTCCCCTAAGTATTACAATTCCTAATGGTGCTGTTCTAGGGAATACAACCATGCGTGTAACTACTAAATACTTAAATGATGGTGTTCCAACATCTTGTGAAAATGCTCACGATGCTGAAGTTGAAGATTACACCATAAACGTTCAAGGTTCATTAAGTATTAGTGAGTTTTCTTTAAGCGATTTAAGTATTTTTCCAAATCCAAACCAAGGAGAGTTTACGGTTAAATTTAATTCAGCTAGTAGTGAACAAATAGCCATTCAAGTTTTTGATGTTAGAGGTCGCTCTATTTTTAATAAAGCATATCAAAATACAGGAGATTTTAATCAAATGATATCTTTAAATAATACACAAGCTGGAATGTATTTACTAAAAATAAATGATGGTTCTAAAATTATAAATAAAAAGATTATTATAAAATAATTCGTTGTTTAAAACTGATTTTTAAAAACTCCGATTTTTTTAATCGGAGTTTTTTTATGCTATTTTTCGCCTTAAAGTGGAGCCTAGTTTCATGCGTAATATTGAACAGTTTTACAGTCAGTTTTTTAATAAAAAATAAATTGAGGTCATAACAATCCTAAAACGAAAACACTATTTTTACTAAAAAACTAACACCAGTGAAATTATCTTATTGGGAAATACAATCTTGGTTAAGCCAAGTACATTATACCATTGTTGGCAGTGGTATTGTTGGGTTAAATTGTGCCCTACAATTAAAACAACAATTTCCCCAAGCAAACATTTTAATTTTAGAACGTGGTATGTTACCGCAAGGCGCAAGCACAAAAAACGCAGGTTTTGCGTGTTTTGGCAGTTTAAGCGAAATTTTAGATGATTTAAAATCTCATTCAGAAGATGAGGTTATTGAACTCGTAAAAAAACGGATAAACGGCTTAAATCTGTTACGCCAAAATTTATCAGATCAAACCATAGATTATCATCAATTAGGTGGTTATGAATTATTTAATGCAGATAGTCAAGAATTGTATGATACCTGTTTATCCAAAATGGATACCATTAATGAATTGCTATTTCCGGTGTTAAATGAATCGATATTTCATCTTAAAGCGAACAATTTTGGATTTCAAAATATTAATAAGCAACTCGTTTTTAATCCGTTTGAAGGACAAATTGATACTGGTAAGATGATGGAAACTTTATTACTGAAAGTGCAATCTTCAGGCATTAAAATACTTAATAATGTAAAGGTAGAAAGCTTTACAGAGTTGAATGAATCTGTTGAAGTAAAAACCAATCATTTTCAATTTAAAACCAATAAATTATTAATTGCTACCAATGGGTTTGCATCACAATTAATAAAAGAAAACGTAAAACCAGCAAGAGCGCAAGTGCTTATAACCAAGCCAATTGCTAATTTACCCATAAAAGGAACATTTCATTTAGACAAAGGGTATTATTATTTCCGAAATATTAATAATAGAATCCTGTTAGGTGGCGGAAGGAATTTAGATTTTAAGGCTGAAGAAACCACAGAAATGACGGAAACGGATCTCATACAAAACCATTTGGAACAGGTATTGAAAACGACAATTTTGCCTGATATTCCTTTTGAAATAGATTATAGGTGGAGTGGTATTATGGGTGTTGGAAATCAGAAAAAAGCGATTGTAAAACAACTTTCAAGTCATGTGTTTTGTGGTGTTCGTTTGGGAGGAATGGGTGTAGCTATTGGCAGTATAATAGGAAAAGAACTTGCCCAATTATTAGATTAATATGATAAAAAAACTATTCAAATTTATTTTTAAATGTATTCTATGGCTTATTGTATTATCAGTCGCAATGGTGCTTTTATTTAAATGGGTTCCCGTACCAATTACGCCATTAATGGTTATTCGTGGTGTTGAAGAATACCAAAAAGGTAATAAAATGACCTGGGAACATGATTGGGTGTCTATCGATAAGATTTCATTAAACTTGCAACTGGCAGTAATCTGCAGCGAAGATCAGAATTTCTTAAAACACAATGGGTTTGATATAAAGGCTATTGAAAAAGCCTTGGAAAATAATAAGAAAGGTAAACGCGTAAGAGGCGCAAGTACTATTAGCCAACAAACCGCTAAAAATGTTTTTTTATGGCCAGAAAGGAGTTGGTTACGCAAAGGTTTAGAAACCTATTTTACATTTTTAATCGAGCTGACTTGGAGTAAAGAACGTATCATGGAAGTGTATTTAAATAGTATAGAAATGGGGAATGGTATTTATGGAGCCGAAGCTGCGGCGCAATATTGGTATAACAAATCGGCTGCAAAATTATCACTAAAGGAAGCGGCTTCAATTGCTGCAATTTTACCAAACCCTTTGAAATATAAAGCGCAACCAGCAACTACATATATTGCTGGAAGAAAGCTATGGATAGTTAAGCAAATGGGTTATTTTGGACGATTAGATTATAACCAAATCGATGAAAAAAAATAACAAAATTAAAAAGCAATTATTCGACTTGTGTTTGGCGTCTTTAGATACTAGGTTACAAGCAATACAGAAACAAATTGCAGAAATTCAAGAATCCTTAACTAGCGAAACAAAAAGTAGTGCTGGTGATAAGCATGAAACTGGTAGAGCCATGCTGCAGTTGGAGCGTGAAAAAGCAGGTGTGCAGCTTTCTGAAATACAAAAGCAACAGGATACACTTGCTAAAGTGAACATTTTAAAAACATCAGAAACTATTTGTTTAGGAAGTGTGGTATATACAACAAAATCCAATTATTTTATAGCTATTAGTGCTGGTGAGTTTTCAATCGATGATGAATTGTTTTATGCTATTTCACCTAGTACACCAATTGGTAAACTATTGATTGGAAAAACACGTACAGAAGAGATTGTTTTTAATAAACAGACGATAAATATTAAGGCAGTTATTTAGAAACCTCTAAACAAACCATCGCATTTTTTTTTAGTTCTTCAGCATGTTCAAATAGAATAATAGATTCCTTTAATTCCGCTTCAATTAAAAAATATGAACCTTTAAAGTAGGATTCTTTAACACGGACTTTTATGTCAGATTTCTCGACTACTTTCAATTGATGCGCATAAATAAATTGGTCTTTTATATGATTAAATTCACCAAAAAATGCAGCTACTAAAGCATTCTTTGGGTTTTTATAAAGATTTTGGGGCCTACCTTGTGCAGCAATAGTTTGGTTGTGTAATACAAAAATTTGGTCAGCAAAACCTAATACATCTTCTTTATCGTGTGTGGCTACTACACAGGCAATATTTTTTTCTTTTAAATAGTTGAAAACGCGACGTCTCAAGGTTTGTTTTTTATAATTATCTATATGGCTAAAGGGTTCATCTAATAATAATATTTCTGGTTCTTCAGCTAATGCTCGTGCAAGAGCAACACGTTGTTTTTGTCCACCACTTAAAAGCTTGACTTTGGTATTGGTAAATTCGGTAAGTTCAACAACTTCAATAAGTTCTGTTATTCGTTCTTTTTTTTCTTTAGGAAAAAAATTAGATAGGTGTTTCCCTATATTTTCTTTAACGGTTATAAATGGCATGAGTTCAAATTCTTGAGCTACATATTTCATGAAATCATGGCCAATTACCAAATTGTGTTTAGGCCCTAGAATCTCCGTATCTTTCCAAAAAATATGTCCTGAATTTAAATCGTATTCACCATAAAGTAGTTTTAATAACGTGCTTTTACCAGAACCGCTTTCGCCTATAATAGCGGCATTTTCTCCAGGATTAATGGAAAAATTCAGCTTGTTTAAAACAGGCGTTTTCTGGTATGAAAATATGAGATCTGTAATCTGTAACATGTAACAAAAATACGGCAAAAAAAATTCGCTTCTAACCGAATAGAAGCGAATTTAATATATTAAGAACGTTTCTTATTGCCTAATAAACTTTCTGTTAATTACACGACCTTCAGATTCTAAACGTAAAATATAAAATCCAGTTTGTAGTTTAGAAACATCTAACGTGTTTGTTTCCAATTTAGAGTTTAATACTTTTTTACCGTTGATATCAAAAACGGTGACTATTTTACCATTTAATGAAACAGGTGATGAAATATTAATTATGTTTTCGGCAGGATTAGGGTAGATTGATAATGTTTCTAATTCATAATCTTGTACTGTAAGCGACTGCCCTTCTGTAACACAAAGTCTTTGATTAATAGTTGGATTTGGAATGTTATCTACGATACCAGATGGCCAATAAATTATTAAATTATCAATTGTTGTTTCTGTTCCTAATCCAAAATGGGTATTCAATGTGCTCATATATCTGAATCCTTCACCACTTCTAATATCACGAATTTGAATACCAGAAGGTGTATGGATTTCAACACGTGCACCAATACCGTTTATATTGCTAAAACCCTCTGCACCAATAGTACAGATGCTAATCCAATTATTTGTATTTGCATTATTCATGTAAATGTTACCATTACTAAATGAATCTATAAAACCATCATTATTTAAATCGCCAAATGAACCGTTGCTTCCAGAAATTAGATTTTCATGAACTGTAAACGTTAAGTCGCCATTTCCAAATAGAATGTTTCCATTTGAAGCGATATCTAAATTTCCATCATTATCAAAATCGTAAGTAGCATTTTCTATTCCTGTATCTGATAACGTAAGGACACCTGATAAATTTGTTACCTCTGTAAATATTACGGTTGTATTGCCAGCAACATCAGTTACTAAATCATTTCGCATCATTTTATGAGTGCCAGAACTTGCACCTACAAAAACATCCATATCACCATCATTGTCAAAATCACCCCAAGCAGATGACCATGTTTGCATTGGATCATCTAAATTTAAAGCTGCTGATAGTTCGGTAAAAGTTCCATCACCATTATTTTTATGCATTTGGTTCATGCGTCTTGCTTCTTCTCCACCACATTTAGCAATAAACATGTCCAGATTTCTATCATTATCATAATCTATCCAAATAGAACCATAATTACCACCAGAACTATACAGACCTAAGCCACTAGGAACACCTTCAGGATTTTCTCCTTGGTAAAATGTCAGATTCCCTAAACCATCATTTATGTAATATACATTTGGCGCTACATCATGACAAACAAAAGCATCTAAATGGCCATCATTATTAATATCGACAAAATTAGAGCGTTGCGAAAATACGTATTCTGACAATCCAGAATCTTCGGTAAAAGTTCCATCACCATTAGATCGCATAAAAGTAACACCACTACCTCCGCCATATAATAAATCCGTAAAACCATCAGCATTATAATCAGCAGCTGATAAACTCCAAGAAGGGGTATTATCAGCATTTGTTGTTGTTATGTTCGAGCTTTGGAAACCTCCTGAAACCTGTTGTTCTTGTATATTGATATTGGTACTTGAAACAGAAACAATATCATCTAAATGATCACCATTCATATCTACAATAGCTCTATCTGTTCCAGCTGTTGTGATACTACTAACAGAAAAAGTAACAGGAGCAGGTGTTGGAGGGATATTTTCAAAAATCTCAAAGTCGAAACCACTAGCACTCCAACGGTTATCGAAGGCTATATAATAGGTTTGGCCTGCTGTAACGTTCATTGACAAAATGGATAAATAACCATTACCAATATTACCACCATCGTCATCACCAGCTTCGCATACCAAAGCGTCACAAGTTCCACTATAAACTTGAATACGTGTATCACCTCCAGAATTTTGAGTTAAATCTGTTGTAATAGTAATGAACAAATCTGCTTCAGGTATGTATCTGAACCACTCACCTGAAGATGCAGTATCAGAACTAGTATTACAATTAGGACTTGGAACGTCACCATCTATTCCCACAACATTATAAACTCCTAATTGAGTTATTGCTGTTTCTTGGTTAGCATCTGAACAAGAGTTAGAACTTGTTTGAGCATGCGAGATAGTTAAAGTTAATAAGGCAAAGAAAAGTAATTTTGTTTTCATGAGAGTTGTAATTTGATTACTAGCTGGTTTTTTAATGGTAAACTAAAATAAGTATTTTATTTAATATTCTAATAATTAGAGTCTTATAATTAATTGCATCTATCGGTTAATGAATTCATCCACTCGGTAATTAATTCTAAACCTTCTGTGTGCTGCAACGTCCTTCCTAATAAAGGCATGCGATATTGTTCTTCAATGGAGGTCATTCTAAAAATGACAACAGACGCATTCGCATTTCTTGGATTCATAATTAAAGGATATTCGTCTCCAATATTAGTATCTGGTTCAATACAAATACCCATGTTACTAGATAATTCATTTTCATTAAAAGCGAATCGCATAGGTCTGTATTCGCAATAGCTTTCTTCGGAATGGCAATGTGCACAATTAATATCAATATAAGATCTGGCACGTAAATCCAAAGGTTGTAAGGTGTCATCCCATGCAACTGTTGTGTCAATATTATCAGGATAGTTTGAGTTTAAATAACCGACACTAACCCATTTTTCTAATTGATTAACTGACCCATCTTGGTACAAATAATTTTTATTTAAGTTTTGAGGTTTTGGACCAATAGGAACTGGTGTTCCAAATTTATTATGACAGGTAAAACATTCTGCTCGAGATGGAATCCGGTAGTTAACGCTTTTGGCAGTTTCTCCTTCTTGCCAATCTAAATTTACAAAGCTACCATTGTTTGTAAATGTTGCTTCAGTTTGTTCATCATTCCAAACATATTTAGCAAATTCCCAACCTGTTTCTGTAAAATACATTAAACGTGTTTCAAGGATTTTGGTATTTCCTGATGGAAGCACATTATCATAATAGAAGTTCTTAATTAAAAAGGCACCAATAGGAAAGTTTAATGATGAATAATCACTATCATAATTTGCTAGGCTACCGTTTGGCATCCATACGAAACGTTTTTTATGTGCATAGTCGCTAAATAATGGCGAATTCAAATCATAAGGAATAACTCCTGAAACAGGGTCTAAATTTTTTAAATCGCCTTCAAAAAAGTTGTAATCTGATAAGTTTGGATACGGTAATTCGTCTGGATTGTAAATTACAGGTGATGCTGGTAAAATAGTTACCATTACCGTTCCTGTTGCACATCTGTTTTCAGACGAACAAATAGTATATACAAAGCTATCTACTCCTAAATAATCATCAGTTGGTGTGTACAAAATTTTGTCGTCACTTGGATTGTTTGGCGTATTGTTATCAAGAATAGTAATACTAGCATGTGCAGAATTAGTAACAGTTAAGACACCTGTTTCTGGAATATTACTATCATTTGCAAGTATATCTATTTCTACAAAACGATCTTGTAAAACTTGTGCTGTGTCGTTTTGAGTTTCAATTTGTAAGGAAACATAATCATCGTCTTCTGATTTGCAAGCAATCAAAATTAGACCAAAAAGTAGTAAGTAGAAGTATTTTTTTTTCATAATCGACTTAAAAGGCGACTACGAATTTATGAAAAAAAAAAATAAAAAATTGATTATTAATTGATATTTATACGATTACAGCAGGAGAATACTAAACTAAACCGTTTTTTAGTAGATATTCTGCAATTTGAATGGTGTTAGTTGCTGCGCCTTTTCGTAAATTATCTGCAACAATCCACATGTTTACGGTTTTTGGTTGCGACTCGTCTCTGCGGATTCTCCCAACAAAAACATCATCCTTACCATGTGCGTAAATAGGCATTGGATAGGTGTTAACATCTGTGTTATCTTGTAAAATAACACCTTCAGTTTCGTTTAATAGTTTTCGAATATCACTTAAAACAAAATCCTGTTCAAATTCAATATTTACCGACTCACTATGACCTCCAGATGTTGGAATTCTGACTGCTGTTGCCGTAACAGCTATGGATTTATCATCTAGAATTTTTTGTGTTTCACGCACTAATTTCATTTCTTCCTTGGTATAGCCGTTATCTTCAAACACATCACAATGTGGTAAAGCATTTTGGTGGATAGGGTAATGATATGCCATTTCTCCTTTTATACCAGCCATTTCATTTTCTAGTTGTTTTACGGCTTTTAATCCAGTTCCAGAAATGGACTGATAGGTAGAAACTACAATGCGCTTAATAGTATATTTTTTATGAAGTGGTGCTAAAACCATCACCATCTGAATGGTAGAGCAATTAGGGTTTGCAATAATTTTATCTGCTTTAGTTAAGGTTGATGCATTAATTTCTGGAACAATTAATTTGGTATTAGCATCCATACGCCAAGCAGATGAGTTGTCTATAACCGTAGTTCCAACGGCTTTAAATTTTGGAGCCCATTGCAAAGATGTTTCGCCACCTGCTGAAAATAAAGCAATTTCAGGTTTAAGAGATAAGGCTGTTTCTAAACTAACAACAGAATATGCTTTACCATTAAAAACAATTTCTTTTCCAACAGATTTCTCTGATGCTACTGGTATCAATTCTGTTATTGGGAATTCACGTTCTTCTAAAACTTTTAGCATTACTTCGCCTACCATGCCAGTGGCACCAACTACAGCTACTTTCATTTTTATTATTTTAAATACAAAACTAAATAATAAATAGGCTAATTGTTTTAAATAAGGCATAAAAAAAACCACTTCGGTTAGGAAGTGGTTTAGAGGTTAGAATATATAATGTAGCGGTTACTACGTATTATTTTTTAAGTAAATCGCGAATTTCTTGAAGTAACTCAATATCCGATGGTCCTTTTGGAGCTTCAGGAGCTGGTTCTTCTTTTTTCTTCATACTATTAATGCCTTTGATTACCATAAACATAACAAACGCGACAATAATAAAATCAATGACGTTGGTTAAAAATTCACCATATAAAATAGCAACTTCACCTGCCATTTCACCAGCAGCATTTACTGTGCCTTCTGTAACAACATATTTTAAATCTTTAAAGTCTGTATTAAAAATTAATCCAATTAAAGGGGAAACAATACCACCAGTAAATGATGATACGACCTTGTTAAAAGCCGCACCCATTACAAAGGCTACAGCAATGTCTACCAAATTGCCTTTCATGGCAAATTCTTTAAATTCTTTAAGCATAATAGTTAGTGTTTAGTTGGTTATTAATTATTCAAATTTAAATAAAAAGTTGAATGTAAAGGACTTAAAGTTCTAATTATTTTAAAAAAACACGTTTTACACGTTGTGAAATTGCTGTTATAATTTCGTAAGAAATACTATTTGCGCTATGTGCAAATGTATTTGCCGTTGGGTTTTTTCCAAAAATGATGACTTCATCACCTTCATGGCATGGAATATCTGTAATATCAACCATAATCATATCCATACACACATTTCCAATAATGGGTGCTTTTTGGTTGTTAATGGTTATAAGGCCTTTACCATTACCATATTGTCTGCCAATTCCGTCAGCATGACCAATTGGAATAGTGGCTGTTTTAGTTTTTTTGGTTGCTTTAAAAACACGATTATAACCAACACTATCTCCTGCTTCAATGGTGTGTATTTGAGAAATAATAGATTTTAAAGTCGCAATAGGTGTAAAGTGTGTGTCTTCAAGTTCCGAATTTCCAAAACCATATAAGCCAATTCCGGAACGTACCATATCAAAATGTGCTTCAGGATAATTTAAAACGCCAGAGGTATTGCAAAGATGTAACATGGGTTTATAGCCTATTGCATTTATAAAGGCATCTGAAATAGTTTTAAATAATTGAATTTGATTTTCTGTGAAGATTTTTTCATTTAAATCCTCACTAGCTGCTAAATGAGAAAAAATAGATTTAGCATGAATACTTTTCGTGTTTTTTAGTGTTGTGGTTATTTTAGTAACATCAGCTCCATCAAAACCTAATCGGTTTAAACCTGTATTAAATTTAATGTGAACAGGATAATTACTTTGCTTTTCGGCTTCAGCAACTTCTATAAATGTATTGAGTACAAAATGACTATATATACTAGGTTCTAAACAACGGTCAATAAGTGTTTTGAAATTTATAGAATGTGGATGAAGTACTAAAATAGGTGTCCGTATTCCTGCATCACGTAGAGCAACACCTTCATTGGTATATGCTACGGCAAAATAATCTACTTGTAAGGTTTCTAGGTGTTTGGCAATTTCGGAGGCATCATTACCATAAGCAAATGCTTTAACAACCGCTAAAATTTTAGTTTCTGGATTTGTCCTAGATTTTAGGTACTGAAAATTTCGCGTTAAGGCATTTAAATCGATTTCAAGAACGGTTTCATGCACTTTTTCCATTGGAATCTTTGGTGTTGTTTACAATTTCTTCGGCATCATTCACGTTCATATTTCGCATTTTATCTCTTAGCATAGATTTGTAATATGCTGCACGACTCAATGGTTCATACTCGTCTACTTCGCCTAACAAAACAAGTGCGTCATTTTTAGATTTTCGGTAGCTATATTGTGCCAAATTCCCCGTTTTAGTACAAATAGCATGAACTTTGGTTACATACTCGGCTGTTGCCATTAAATTTGGCATAGGTCCAAACGGATTTCCTTTAAAATCCATATCCAAACCAGCTACAATAACACGAATACCTTTATTAGCTAAATCGTTACAAACTCGTACAATTTCGTCATCAAAAAATTGGGCTTCATCAATGCCTACTACATCACAACCATCTGCTAGTATTGGAATATTTGCTGCTGCAGGAACTGGTGTAGAACGAATTTGGTTGGCATCATGAGACACCACCATATCTTCGTCATAGCGAACATCTACAGTCGGTTTAAAAATTTCAACCTTCTGCTTGGCAAACTGCGCACGCTTAAGTCTACGGATTAATTCTTCTGTTTTGCCAGAAAACATGGAGCCGCAAATAACTTCGATCCAGCCAAATTGTTCTTTATGATTTACTGTATTTTCGAGAAACATTTTGTAATTTTAACACTAAAATAAACGGATTGTTCGTTTTGTATAAAGGTGGCGTAAATTTATTAAAAATCAAAAGCATAAATAGGTTTTAAAGATAAAAAGTTATGAAGAAGAAGTTAGAAGCTGAATTAATGAGTATTGCACATAGAATACTAAAATTAAAAGGGAAAGATGATTTGAATAAAATGCACCAAGAAGTTGCAGCTTTATATGAAAAATTAACCGTTTTAAAATTCGCAAAAGAAAACTTTGAGGATGATATTCCAACTATAGGTAACGATTCCTCGTTTTTTGATATGCTTGATGTAGCTTTTAATAACAAGGTGAGTGATACTATTGAATTTGAAAACAAAACTTACATTAATTTGGATGATTCAGAGCATGAAGATATTATGGAACCTGCTATTGAAAAAATTAAGGACATGGTAGCCCAAATGCCACATGAAGCCCAAATAGTAGATACACTTTTTGAAAAAGTAACCTCAAAAACCCAAGTTCATAAAATTGATTTGGATGATATAACGGCAGGTTTTGATACCGAACCCATTTTTGATCCTGTAAAAAAATCAGACACCAATTTAAAAAAATCTCTTAACGATAAACTTAATAAAGGAATCGTTATTGGACTTAACGATAAAATTGCGTTTATTAAACATTTATTTGATGGTGAAAGCGAGGATTATAATCGTGTGCTTTCTCAAGTAAGCACCTTAAATTCTATTGAAGAAGTTCAGAATTTAATATTAAATATTGTAAAACCAGACTATAATAATTGGGAAGGTAAAGATGTTTACGAAACCCGATTTATGGAACTTATTGAACGTAAATTCGTTTAATTATATTTTCTTTCCAATACACCTTTTTTAAGCATGATTTTGAATGTTAAAACACCTCAAAAGATTGTAAATTTTATTAGAAATTAGTTTGCTTTATGAAACTTTATATTGTGCCAACACCTATTGGTAACCTTCAAGATATGACCTTTAGAGCCATAGATGTTTTAAAATCTGTGGATTTAATTCTTGCCGAAGATACCCGAACATCCGGAAAATTATTAAAGCATTTTGATATTGGTACACCGTCACAATCACACCACATGCACAATGAGCATAAAACGGTTGAGGGTTTAATAAACAAACTAAAAAGTGGCGTAACCATGGCTTTAATTAGTGATGCTGGAACACCTGCCATTTCAGATCCTGGTTTTTTATTAACAAGAGCTTGTATAGAAAATGGTATCCAAGTAGATTGTTTACCAGGTGCAACCGCATTTGTTCCAGCATTGGTAAATAGCGGAATGCCAAATGATAAGTTTGTTTTTGAAGGCTTTTTGCCAGTAAAAAAAGGACGTCAAACCCGATTATTGCTCCTAGCTGAAGAAACCAGAACCATCATTTTTTACGAAAGTCCACATAAACTAATTAAAACACTTACCCATTTTTGTGAATATTTTGGAGAGGACAGACCTGTTTCTGTTTCCCGAGAACTTACCAAACTATACGAAGAAACTATTCGTGGAACGGCTAAAGAAGTTTTAGAACATTATACAAATAAACCACCAAAAGGTGAAATAGTAGTTGTAGTTGGCGGTAAAAAGTAAAGTGTGTTTTTTTAAAAAAACATTTACAGTATGACTGTTAATACTCATTTTTACCTTTTTTAACGATAAAAAATCTATCTTTATTTTACGGTTAGAAACCCTTTTATTATGATTAAAAAAATAGTATATCTATGTGCTTTAAGTTTTGTTTTTCAAAGCATGATTCAAGCACAAGCAATAAAAAAACAAGCAACCAAAGAACGTTTAGAGCAGACCGTTATAGAAAATTTCACAGGAAATTTAGCCTATGAAACAACCGCATTTGTTGAGAAATATTGGCGTGTAGTTGGAAATACAGGATTTAATGAAAGTATAAATTTTATTGCTAAAAATTTAGAAAGTGCCGGTTTTGTTTTAGAGGAAAATGCAAAACCAAACAACCGACTAACCTACCGGATTGAAAAGCGCGAACTTAAAAATCCCACTTGGGAAATGGTTGATGCTCGCGTAACTTTAAGCAATAAGGAAGCACCTCTTTTGGTTCACGAAACTAATCGGAATATGGTTGCATTAAATTCATACAGCACACCAGAAAACGGTGTAACTGCTCAGGTTGTCTATTTACAAGATGTGCGGAAATTGAAGAAAATGGATGTAAAAGGTAAAATTGTGTTTGCTGAAACCAGTCCGTATCAAATTTTTAATGAAGCCATAATAAAAGGTGGAGCTATTGGCTTAATGACCTATGATAATCCATCGTATTTACAACCAGAAAAAAATACAACGTCCATTCAGTTTCGTTCTATTCCTTTAAATTCCAAACTAAAACCTTGGGCAATTGCATTGTCTTATCAAGCCAAAGAGCGACTTAAAGAAGCGTTATTAAATGGACCTCTTAATTTGAATGTGCAAATAGAGACAAAAATTTACGATTCAGAAGAATTAACCATAGTTGCAGATATTAAAGGAAATAAATTACCTAATGAGCGTCTGGTTTTCAGTGCGCATATTCAAGAACCAGGCGCTAATGATAATGCTACAGGTGTTGGTGTGGCTTTAGAAATGGCAACACTTTCAGCAAAATTATTACAAGACAATGCGTGGAATCCAGCAAGAACACTAACCTTTCTTTGGGGAGACGAAATGGTTTCCACAGGTCGTTATGTTCAAGAAGATAAAGCACGTGCACAGGACATTAAATGGGGAATTAGCTTAGATATGGTCGGTGAAAATACCGACGTCACAGGTGGTTCTTTTTTAATTGAAAAAATGCCAGACCCAAGTGCTATTTGGACACGTGGTAATGATAAACATACAGAATGGGGAGGAAGTGAAATGACTTTAAGTCAAATGAAACCACATTATCTAAACGACTATTTAATTGGTCAGTTTCAAGCACAAGGCAAACGTGCTAATTGGGTAGTTAATACCAATCCGTTTGAAGGCGGAAGTGATCATGTTCCGTTTTTGCAAAGCGGAATTCCAAGTGTGTTATTTTGGCATTTTACAGATCAGTTTTATCATACAGATAATGACCGTTTGGATAAAGTATCTAAAGAAACACTTAAAAATGTGGGAACAGCATCCTTATTATCTGCTATTGGTTTATTGTCTGCAACTGGAGAAACTGCTAAAAATATTATATCAACCATAGAAACAGCAGCTATTTCCAGATTGCAAGAAGAATTAAAACAAGGGAAAATAGCCAATAAAAACGGTGATAAAATAGCGGAACAAATAGACATTATTAAGGCTTGGGAAGATTGGTACATAAAAGCCATAGCATCAACACTTGATATGGTTTCTGGTGAAAACACCTTAAATGATGCTATTAAAAAAGCGCAAGCTTCGGTTTCGACTACTGCGGATAATAGTATTAAAGAGTTGAATTAATAAAACCTCACTATTTCTAGTAAGGTTTTATCTAATTTTTAACAGCGAAGCGGTCTAATATCTAATATCTTTTTTTAAACATGCTTACCAACTTCAAAACCATGCTTTCCTAAAAACTGATTACCGCTTTCTATGGCATCATTTTCTAACGTGGTTCCCATAGAATCATTCCATCTATTTAAATAACCAAAAAGGGAAATAACACCCAACATTTCTACAATTTCACCGTCGTTCCAATGTTTATGCAAGCGTTTTTGTATCGTTTCATCAACCGCATTTGGTACTTGACTGGCAGCTAAACTAAAATCTAGAGCAGCACGTTCTGCTTCCGAAAATGCGGAATGTGTTCTATATTCCCAAATATTATCTAATTGTTCTTGTTCGGCACCATAACGTTCGGCAGCTCGAATGGCATGTGCTTGGCAATACCTGCAACCTGTTGCATTACTAGAAACCCAAGCTATCATGCGTTTTAGGTCAGATGTTACGCGACCTTCATTAGCCATTACCGCTTTATTTAGGTTTATAAACGCTTTGGAAATGGCAGGTCTGCGCTGCATGGTTAAAACCGAGTTTGGACAAAACCCTAACGTTTCATTAAAAAATTTGGCTAATTCTTTAGTTTCTAAATCGTGATCTGCGGATAATGGTGTTATAAGTGGCATAGTCTGTTTTTTTATTGGTATTTTTGAAATAACAAGTGCTATTTAATAGAATTAAAACTGGTGCTTGTTTTCTTATTATTTATTTTCCTACACAAGAAACAAAAAAAAGAGCAGATATGACAAATAAAGTAACAACACACTGGAAAGGTAACATGCAATTCGAATCGGATAACCCAAATGGCAAAACCGTTTTAATGGATACAAGTCCAGAACATGGAGGTCATAGTTCAGGCTTATCACCAAAAGCTATGATGCTTTCTGCTTTAGCAGGTTGTTCGGGTTTGGATGTGGTTTCAGTTTTAGATAAAATGAAAGTACAGGTTTCCGATTTCCGAATGGATACTTATGGCGAACTCACCGAAGAACATCCTAAATATTACCATAGTGTTTCGGTAGAATATCATTTTTATGGCGATCATTTAGATGAAGATAAGATTAAAAAGGCTGTCGATTTATCAGTTGAAAAATACTGTGGTGTCATGGAAATGTTTCGCAAATTTGCAACCGTAAAAACGAGTATTCATTATCATAATAAGTAACTTTTTCTTTTGTGTCATTCAGAGCACCTGTCTGCTGTTAGGCAGAAAGCGAAGAAACTCTTTTTGTAATGGTTTATTAATGATCATAATCTAATCTATAAAGCTATAATAAAAACAAAGCCATGCGCTGGACCATTAAACCAAAACCGGAATCTAAAAATGTACATGCTTTGCAAAAAGCACTAAACGTAGAACCCATTGTTGCTAGCTTATTACTACAACGTGGGATAGAAACATACGCTGAAGCTAAAACATTTTTTCGTCCGAGTTTAAAAGATTTACATGATCCTTTTTTAATGAAAGATATGGATATTGCCGTTTCTCGCATTGAAAAGGCATTAGAAACTGGCGAAAATATTATGGTTTATGGCGATTATGATGTGGATGGCACGACATCCGTTGCTTTAATGAGTTCCTATTTAAAAACTCGAACAGATTTAGTAGCCACGTATATTCCGGATCGTTATGATGAAGGTTATGGTGTATCATTTAAAGGGATTGATTTTGCTGATGACAACGCAATTTCATTAATTATTGCGTTAGATTGTGGTGTAAAAGCTATTGATAAAGTGGCTTATGCTAACCAAAAAGGTATCGATTTTATAATCTGTGATCATCACAGACCTGGAGCAGAATTACCCAAAGCAGTTGCTGTTTTAGATCCCAAACGCGATGATTGTGCGTATCCATATAAAGAATTGTGTGGGTGTGGTGTTGGTTTTAAACTTATTCAAGCACTCACGTCCAAACAAGGTCAAACAGCTGCTGATTTATCCGAATATCTAGATTTGGTAGCCACAGCCATTGGCGCTGATATTGTTCCAATAACAGGTGAAAATCGCGCGCTAGCGTCTTTAGGTCTGGACGTTATTAATAGTAATCCCAGACCAGGTATTCAGGCTATTATTGCTGAAGTAAAAAAGGAGCATTTAACCATTACCGATGTTGTGTTTATTGTGGCACCAAGAATTAATGCGGCTGGACGCATGAAACATGGAAATTATGCGGTTACTTTATTAACGGAAACAAATCCCGAATTAGCACAACGTTATGCTGAAGACATCGAGTTTTTTAATACAGATAGAAAAGAAACAGATAAGCGAATTACTTTGGAAGCGCTTCAACAAATAGAAGCGAATGATGAACAGGACCGTTTTACAACCGTTGTATATCATGAATCTTGGCATAAAGGTGTTATTGGTATTGTGGCTTCTCGTTTAATTGAAACCTATTACAGACCAACTTTGGTTTTTACTAAAAGTGGCAACCGGTTAGCTGCTTCTGCACGTTCGGTTAGTGGGTTTGATGTCTATAATGCGTTAGAGGCTTGTGCAGATCATATTGAACAATTTGGTGGTCATAAATATGCAGCAGGATTAACCTTGAAAGCTGAAAATTATGAAGCATTTAAACAAGCTTTTGAAGATGTAGTTTCAGAAACTATAGATAGGTCTTTATTAATACCGGAAATTAAAATTGATGCCCAAATTCAATTAGCTGATGTGACTCCGAAATTCTACCGTATTTTAAAACAATTTGCACCATTTGGCCCAGGCAATATGTCGCCAGTTTTTATGACAGATAATCTTCACGATACCGGTTATGGTAAATGTGTTGGAGAAGATGAGAGTCATTTACGCATTACGGTTACTAATCCAGAACAAACTAATAAGTTAGTTTGCATCGGTTTTGGTTTGGGTAATAAATTAGATTTAATTACAGATAAAAAACCATTTTCTGCTGTGTATTCTATAGATGAAAACCACTGGAATAATCAGGTGTCCTTGCAATTGAAACTTCGGGATATTAAGTAATATAATAGGTTTATTAGCGTTCATCAGGTATGTGACCCGTCCTGAAATAAGGCTACATAATTTCAAACAATTATGTACA
>TARA_R110002012_G_scaffold13845_11_pt1 | contig 39500 bp, 34 predicted proteins | sample TARA_R110002012 | Tara Oceans TARA_R110002012 (sample SAMEA4396515) | marine metagenome | biome: Westerlies Biome; feature: [DCM] deep chlorophyll maximum layer (ENVO:01000326); material: water (ENVO:00002006), including particulate matter (ENVO:01000060) such as... | depth 40 m
TCTTGTGGCGTAAGACCAGCCGTTACCAGTTTGGCGTTTTCATAGGCCTGTGCATCGGCTGCCACTCTTCGCTGCTCTGATTTCAGCCTTTCAGTTTCCAGAGCGATAGCTGCCAGCTCTTTGTTCGTGCGCTCCTGCTTCAGCTTGGTTTCTATCGAAATCAGCTGCTTCACCTGCTCCTTTTCCTGCGTTACCCGCTCGGCTGATTTGTCTCTTTCACCTTCAGCAATGATCCTCGACTGTGCGGCTTTGGCAGTTTCTACCTTCTGCTGCTCAATCTGCCGCTTGGCCGACTCATCACGTTGTGCTTCGAGTCGCTGCTTGAAGGTGGGCTCCAGCTCCACATCATCCACAATCACCTGCGACACTATGATGTTGTTCTCCGTCAGCTCATGCGGAATTCGTTTCGGTACACCATTCTCCAACACTTTCTCCACTGTGTACCTGGCACGTATTTCCTTGATCGTCCGGTCTTCCCTGTCCATCTGTATTTCGTTGAAAACAGTATCTTTCGATTCTATCTTGATCACCGCATAGGCTCCATCCTTCAACTGCTCATCCAGCGTCTGCCTGAAGCTTTGTGCCTCACCCGAGATGTAGTCCTGCGCAGCGAACATATAGCCAGTGTTGTTGGTCTGCTCCCTGATCGTTGGTATCAGTGTGTTCTGCACCAGGTTATCCATGCTTCGGTATTTGATAGCGATGTTGATGAAGTCCTCCTCGTTGGAAGGCAACTGGAACCGGCCTGAGATCATCACAGTGGCCGTTACCTGATCGATAAAGCGGATAGGTATCGGACGCATTACGCCCTCTATCTCCTTGCTGTCGGCTCCTTCAGCCAACACCTTCACGTCAATGAACTTTTGCCAGGGAGTGATTTTCGCAAAACCTCTCCATTTTATACCCTGATCCATTTCCACCCCGGTGTTACCTGTGGGGTAGACCAGGAAGTACTGATAACCCGGCTCTGCCCAGAAAAACATGTACGGCATGGTGGCCAAAAGAGCGCCTGCCAGAACGGTGGCCAATGCTGTTCCTCGTGAAAAGAGCATAAAAAAAGCCGGTAACCGGCTGTCTGAATTTGGATCGCTAAATGACGACATTCGCCCCGACAGCGCAGATTTAAAGAAGAGCATCAAAAGCCCGAAGATAATTGCCAAAATTCCCAAGATTGTCATAGTTTTATGGTTTTAAGTTTAACATTCATTTCAATATATTATACTGAATATTTAATATAAATGTTTCTATAATTTCGATGAACTGATATTTTTAAACGATTATTCTGAATATGTAAAATATCATAGAATTTTATCTCACAGGCATATTACTCTGAATATAAGCATATTACAATATGACTTTTCGAAGGTAACCCGTGCTGAAAAAATATTTCTTCTTTCATCGAAATCAGGTTCACCTTTAACGTCACCCACTTTCTATCTGGTCACTTTGGAGCGCAATGCTTTCGTTTTGCATCCTATTCTCACTGCGTTTACAGGGAATCATGAGAGTACAAGTATTTCAATCCAATTGATATGACTGTAGTTTCCAAGCGTATTTTTTTGAAATAGATGATTCATTACATCTTTATTATTTCTATTTTGAAGAAATAATTATTTAACTATTACAACCAAACCAACCTAACTATGAAAAAGATAGCATTCTTTTTTCTGTCAACCTTTCTCCTGGCAGCATGCTCACAAACAGAAAAAACTTCCGCCACCGATGAGGATACAGTGGAAGGCGTGGCCAGCTCCGACGAAAGCGAAGCAGGCGCACAGCCACTCGCCGCAGTGTGCGTGTGGGACAACCTCTCCGTAAGAGCTGAGCCTAACTCAAAAAGCAAGTACATCACCTCGATCAGCATTGGGGAAACACTGACCCTGCTGGGAGAATCTGCCGTTGACTCTGCCGACAACAACCGTACATATGCCAAAGTAAGCCTGGCCGATGGCAAGGAAGGCTGGGCACAGAGCCTGTTGGTGATTGAGGGAGGCATGGCTGCTGTGTTCACCGACGATGTTTCAATTTATAAAAGACCCGACCTGCTCACCAAGTCCGACAAAAGCTTCAGCCAAATGGACATCGTAGCCATCAAAAGCCTGCAAGATGACTGGGCGGAAGTTGTTGGCAAACGCAATGAAGGCACCTGGATAGAAACAGGCTGGGTGAAAAAAGAGAATTTGTCGCCAAAGCCTGTTGATATTGCTGCCGCCAAATTTGGCAGGATCGCACTGAACGAAAAAGACATGGCAAAGAGAAAGCAGGCCATTTCCGACATTGTAAACAATCCTGATTTCTCTGGCTCGACATTTATTCCAAGGCTGGAGGGCGAGTTGGAGGGAATGGATATTGACCCACTGGCTGAGCCGGCCGACAGTGTTAGCACAGGGCAGTAGTTCCCACTTTTATATGGCCCGCTCTACCGGGCGGGCCATATATTTACTTCTTTTGTGGAGTGATGCAAAAGCTATATACTTCAGGCGATTGGTCGTTCTTCCTCAGTCAATCATTCCACCCCAGGTTTCTGGCGCCAACCGAACACTACGTGCAATGGAAGCTCACCAACGACTGGGACGACTACAATGAGCTGACCCATGCCACCCGTTTTTTTGATGAAGCGCAAAAGAAACCCACCCTGGAGGTAGATTCACACTTGCTAATGAAGGGGGGAAAACTGAAGGGCGCTCTTTTCATCCTGCGTGGCGAGCTGGCAACTATTGAATCGAGGTATCCGATACCGGAGCCGGAAAAATCTCTTATCCTCAAATACTTCCACATCATGGAGCGGGGCCAGGGCATTGGCCAGCGATGGCTGAAAGAGGTCATCATACCCTACTATGGAAAGCTGGGCTTCGCCGATATCTACCTTAGCTCCAGCCACCCAAAGTCGTTTGGCTTCTATGAGAAGTTTGGAAAGGAAATAGCCACCTACACATCAGCAAGTGACAATGGGTTGCTGACAAGGGAGGGAAAGTGTTTTAGGGTAGCGATTGGGTAGTAAAAATACGGTCGAAAGCAGAGCATTTCACCAAGAGGGCAAATAAAACACCTTTCGTACCTTAAGCCTTATCAAATGCCAGGGACATTGCACCTTGGTTCACTGAAAACAAGTCTGCGAAAATGAAAGAGTCAATGAGAGAAACTTTATGGAAGCAGTTCGGTGCCAGCATCGACATGCTTGAAAATTCGCTGAAAATGTGCCCTGCTGAGCAATGGGATACTGGCAACAAATTCTGGTACGTGGCCTATCACTGTCTGTTCTATCTCGACTACTACCTCACGCTCAACCCAAAACAATTTTCGCCCACTCCTCCATTTACGCTCTCTGAGTTTGATCCGAAAGGTGCCATGCCCGACGAGGTGTACAGCAAAGACGAGTTGCTTGACTATTTGGAAGCTAGCCGGAAAAAATGTTATGAGTTGATCGCCAGCATGACGGAAGATATTGCCGACCAGAGGTGGGTGAACGACTACAAGAACTATTCGGTTTTTGAGATGCTGCTCTACAACATGCGGCATGTACAGCACCACGCAGCTCAACTAAACCTGCTCCTGCGTCAGACAATTGAGGACGCACCAAAATGGGTGTCGCAGGCCAGGGCAGGCTCGTAATATGCCTTTTCTGGTCGAGGCTATCTTCCTGCCAAATCACTATCATTCTACGAATACTCATCTATTTCAGGCAGTTCCTCATTTACTGAAATTCGAGGGTGAACTTACCTTATTTTAGTTTCCGCAAACATCACCAGTCTTATGAAAGCTCGGCTTCGAGAATATTTAGTGCTTGTCGCTTTGCTGGTCGACTACCCCGAGCAGTTAAAAATTGTGGAAAATAAATGTTCCCTTATGCAGTCAAAGTCCTGATACAGGCACTTATTCCAGGAAGTCGATTGGAATTGGGCATTGGCACAAGAAACACCGCCAGCCAGGCTAAGACAAAAGCGGAACTACTCTAAAACAAGTTGGCAGTACAGATAAACCCCGTGTCATTTTGATGCGGGGTTTTTATTTACTTCACTACAGGTAACCAATTGCGTACCCAGTGAACAAAAAAAGGCATCTCAGCTCACACTGGCACGACGTCCCTCTCCTGATGTTAACCAAGCGGCAGCTCAACGGTAAACTCTGTGCCAGCGCCCAGTTCACTTTGGAGATGAATTCTTCCTCCCAGCGATTCCACTTGCGTCTTGGTCATAAACAGCCCTACTCCCTTTCCTTCGACGCTTTCGTGAAACCGTTTGTACAGCCCAAAAACCTTCTCACCATTGGTTTTGAGGTCGATCCCCGTGCCGTTGTCTTTGAAGGTAAGCACGGTATACCCGTTTGACTGATCACTTTTTATGTCGATAGTCAGCGGTTGATCACGTTTTCTGTACTTAATACTATTGGTAATGAGGTTATGAAAAATGCTATGCAGATAGCTCTTTAAACTGTACACTTCATCTGTTTTTGAAAAATCGATATTTATCCATATATCATTATGCCCCTGCTCATGCCCTATCATCAATTGAATTTCTTTCACCAGCCCACGCAGGCTTATTTTTTCCTTTGTTTGGGTGAGCTGCTGACGCACCTGCAATACCTGATCCAGGTCTTTGATCACCTGATCGAGCTTTTTTGTGGTGGACTCCATGGAGGTTAAGCACATCTGAAAGGACTGCTCGTCGAGTGCCGAGGACTTTAGCAGCCCTGAAAGCCCAAGTATATTGGCCACCGGCCCCCTCAAATTATGTGAAACAATATAAGTAAACTGCTCAAGTGCTACATTTCGTTGCAGCAGGTCATTGGTGATTCTATCCCTTTCCTTTTCAAGCAGTGTTTGAGTAGTTATGTCTCTCATGGCCCCCACCATTCGCTCCGCCTGGCCCTGGCTGTTGCGAATAATCAGGCCCCTATCGCTTACATAGGCCAATTCGCCATTTTTCCGATAAAACCGATACTCATCTTCCCACACATTTGCTCGGGGATCCTCTATGCAGCTCATCATGTGCTGGTGCACACGAGCCTGATCTTCCTCATGCACCTGTTCTATCCATCCATCCTTGAGCATTTCATCGGCTACGCTTATCCCTCCAAATACTTCAATGAAAGTATTTGAACGATACACCATGTCATCCATCAGGTTCCAGTCCCAAATCACATCTTTCGTAGCCCTGGTGACCAACTCGTACCTCTCATTGCTCACCTTGATTTGTTCAAGATGATTCTTCTCTTTCGTGATCTCATGGGTGGCTACGCTCATGCCGATGAGTTCATTATTTTCACTAACAATGGGGTGTATACTTACTGAAAACCAGCATTCCGGGCGGTCAGCATTTGCGTAGTGGGACTCGTAGACCAACTTTTGCTTTGAAAGCGCTACACTTTCCAGTGCTTGCCTTACTATTTCCTTCCTGCCTGGCAGCACAATGTCTTCATATTTGGCACCAATTGCCATGGTGTTGCCTGCTTCTCTTTTAGTTAGTTCATCAGCTTGCCGGTTGAACAACAGAATCTTTCTCTCCTTGTCAAGCAGCACAAATGCTGTATCGGTGTTTTCCAGTACATTTTTAAAATTGGCCTTGGCCTCTTCCAGTGACAGAGATGCTCGCTTCTGCTCGGTTACGTCCTGCAGTATCCCGATCACCTTCACTGGTCTGTTGCGCAAGCCATTGATGATTATCTCGCCACGGCCAACTACATGAAGCAACTGGCCCTGCCTGGTAATCACTCTGCATTCTACCTCAAAAGGCGACGATGCTGCCATAGCTTCCCCAACTACTGCGTGCACTCTTTTCCTGTCTTCCGGATGGAGGTGCGAAGTGATCACATTGACGTCAGGAACAATCTCCCCTGGCTCATAGCCAAGAATGCGATAACACTCATCAGACAACCGAAGAGGGCCGACCAGTGAATTCGGCGACTGCTGAAGGCCCATCTCCCAGCTACCCACCCTGGCAATGCGCTGAGTCATGCTAAGATGAGTCTCCTTATTCTGTATCTCCTCCTGGGCTCTTTTTTGGTCTGTAATATCGTGCACTATAGCAATCAGCCGCAGAGGCTCGCCACTTTCCTCATCACGCACGAGCGTTCCCCTCTGACAGACGAAGCACTCGCTACCATCCTTTCTGATCAGCCAGTGTTCCATCCGGCAATCTTCTCCCGATACAATCATTTGCCCAAGCGTGGCCTCCACCAACCTTTTGTCGGCAGGCAGCAAATGAGCAAAATAGAGCTCCAGGGTCACCGGTACCTCATTTTCGGTGTACCCGAAAATCCCGTACATCTCTTCTGACCAAACCAACTGTCCTCTCAGGGGGTTCTGGCTGTCCAAAGTCAATTCCCAGGTACCCATACTGCCGATTTGCTGCGACACGAGAGAGCGGATTTCTTCGCCAGGCAGCTGCTTTTCAAAATTTTCGTAGGTTTCGTTAACGGCCTGCAAGAGCCCCTCCAGATTCCGGGGCGTAGTTTCACCCGCAGGAAGAAACTGCTCAAGCTGCCGCTGTAAAAGCATGTTCAACTGACCAGGTTTTAGTAAATCAGGAGCCTGACGGTCGTTCTCCTCGGGTATATACATAGTGGTTGTACGAAAATTCTTTACAGAACTTTTAAAGAAAAAAAACTTGATGGTTCCAGGGGGAAAGCAATTGCTACCGAAAGCCCGCTCACAATTTTAGAGAAATTAGCTGAACGAGCAAACATAATGGAAAGGTATAGTTCCAGCCATAACTACATAAAGCCTAACAAAGGGTTGAGTACTTTAAACGCCGGTACTACCTGGAAAAGAACAAAAGGCCGCACCAGCCAACGCTGGTACGGCCTTTCAGGGCCTGAATTGTATGCCTATTACTGTACTGTTCTTACTCTTACGTCGCCGTAATCGCTGCTGACATTGATGGTGCCCCCCTGGCCTGTACCCAGTTTGCCACGATACTCTTTGCTGTTGTGGTCTTTCACCACGTAGTTGAATTCGAAGGGCACGCCTGAGTACGACATGTCGCAGTACTTCAGGTTGGCTTCCACCGAGGCGTTGGCTCCGCTCTCAAGGCCAATGTCAAACGAGCCAAACTTGCCGTCGAGGCTGATGCGCTGAAAGCCCTTGGTCACCTTGCGCACGGTGAAGTCCCCGGAATAACTCGTGGTCAGGTCCATCGACTTCCGCAGCAGATCGAGCTCAAAGCCCGAGAAGCTCACCCTGCCGGTGATGTTGTTGAGGGAGCCAAATTCCACGCTGCCATACTTAGCGTCGAGGTTCACATCCAGCAACTCCTCAATATCAAGATCCGAAAACTGGCTATTGATAGTGGCGTTGCCCACCTTGCCTATGTCGAGCTTGCTGTACTTCACTGTCATGTCGGTTTTTTTGGTGCTGGTAATGTCACCGCTACCAAACGACAGCTCGAGTCTCAGGTCGTTGGAAAATGTTTCTGCTTTGATATTACCGTAAGCAATGTCGAGGGTGGCCGGGCCATCGTAGGAACCAATGTAGGTGTCGCCAAAGCTGTTTTTCACCGTTAACGGTAGGTTCGATGGCATTTTAATCGTGTAGTTGATCTCAAACTCTTCGTTGTTCCTGTTGTTCAGACTGCCGTCAATTCTGGTTTCGAAAGAGATCGCCTGCGACGACTCCATGATGGTGACGTTGATCTGGTCGAGCATCTTCATGGCCCTCGACTCATTGCGGTTATCTACTTTGATGACTACCTCCACGTCTATCTGTGGCTTGTCCCAGGTGGAAATCTCCACTTTCCCAAACTTATTCCTTACCGAAAACGCCAGGCGGTTGTCATTTACCTTGTACGATTTCGAGACCCTCTTCTCTTTTTCCGAGCCCTGAGCACTCGCCAGGCCTGCCACAAACAGCAGACAAAAAACCAGTGCCGAATATTTCAAATGTTTATACATGTTCTGTTTCATGGTCTTTCTCTTAAATAGAAACTGTTTCCTCCTGCGCTTTTTTCTGCCGAATCCGCTGCAGAAGACTGATTTGTTGATTTAGAATTTCGACACGCAATTGGAGATTGCGAATCACTGCATCCATCAGTTTCTCATTATATTGAAAGCTTTTCAATTCTTTTTTCAAGTCCATATACATGGAGTCAAGTTTCTCCACATCCTGCAAAAACTCCTCTTCAAGATCGCTATTGGCCAGGCGAAAGTCTTCTATCTCCTGCTTCTTCTGGCTGATCAAAGTTGTGTAATAGTGATCAGCCTCCACAAACTCTTTGTACTCTTCACTTACTGCCACTTCATTTCCCCCGGTTTCCTTGTATTGCATCACCTTTTCCACTGCAAACCAGGAGCTTGTAAGAAAGAAAAACACTGCTGCGACTCTCCAGGTCCAATTCCACATAGGAACGGGTTCCTTTTTGTCTTTTTCAAGCCCTTTGCTAATGTTGGCCCATACCTTATCGGAGGTTTCCTTGTCATCAAACTCCTCCTTGTGGTTGCGAATAAATTCTTCTAAACGACTACTCATAATTCACCTCCGACTTCAAAATTTCTCTCAATCTGCTTTTCGCTCTATTAAACTGCGACTTCGATGTTGATTCTGTTATGCCCAATATGTCTGCAATTTCACGATGATCGTAACCTTCCAGCAGGTAGAGCGATAACACTGCTCTGAAACCGTCCGGAAGTTGTGGGATGGCTCTCTTGATCCTCTCCACACTTAACAAAACTTCAGGATCATTTTCAAGCGAAGTTTGCTCATCGGCAACATCCACTTCGCCAATTTCCTGGTCGCTCATTTCCAACTTTCGTTTGCGAATATGGTTGATCGCCTTGTTCACCACTATTCGCTTTAGCCAGGCACCAAAGGTGGCGTCACCCTTGTACGACTGAATATTACGAAAGGCACTTAGGAAAGACTCCTGCAGGATGTCTTCAGCATCAGACTGGTTGTTCACAATGCGCCAGGCAACATTGAGCATGGCTTTGTTATACAGTTTGTAAAGCTGGTATTGCGCCTCTCTGCTCCCCTCCCGACAACTGTCGATAAGGGACTGATGGATATTGACAACGGCGCTTTTCCCTTCCTCCGTCACTGTATATGCTTGTGAATCCTCCAACCTGTATGCAATTGCTCTCTCCAAAACTTTCGAAATTCTATACCAAAGACCTTAGGAGAAACAGAGGGTTGCATGAGGAGGTTAAATGTGAAAAATTGTTCTATTGTTTTTGCTGAATACCGTCGTACTCGTCGTCCGGTTGGCCGTCATTGTCCCAATCGAGGCGAGAAACGAACCTGGCCTGGTTGTTTTCCAACACCTGAAAAAAGTAGCTGTTGTCACCTTCGTCGGATGACAGGTAGAGGCTGTCGCCAATGAAATGCCAATGCCCCCCCGACTCAAAAATCAGAGAGTCTTTAAGATTATAGTAGCGTGACATGTAGGTTCCATTGCTGCTAAAGGTAGTTCGGATTGGCTTCATTTGAAGTATGCTGTCCCAGTCACCATTTTTTATAGTCAGCGTGGAATCTGTGGTGCCGTTGGCGATAGTATGCTGGATCAGTTTCAGCGACACATTCCTCCATTCGCCTTCGAGGAGTTCGTAGTTGTCGGGTTGGCGAGCGCAGGAAGCCAGCAAAAATGTAAGACACAGAAAAGAATAAATAGCCTTCATGGGACTACGTTTAACAATATAAGTAGAATTAGTTCAGGTAAACCCAGGACACTTACTACAGCTCACTAAAAAATAAACTAATAACTCCGACTAAAAGACAGTCTGCCTACCCTAAGGTTTCTCTTATTCCAAAAAATTTAGAAACCTCCCACCTTAAAGTAACAGCTCTTTTATTACATATTTACTCAAACTCTGCTACTTATCCCTATAACCCTGAATAAATTATTTGCGCTTATTGCCATTATAACAATTGGCATTAGCTGCACCAAAGGCATGACACCGGCTTGGAGGTCGGTAAGGCGCCGGTGGTTAGCAATGAGTGACAGAACAGTGCTATTTTAGAAGTCGCCTTCGCCACCTTCGAAGTCCTCTCTTTCCTCCCGGCCTCCGCCTCTTTTCTTCTGGTTGAGCCGGTACACAAAGCTGACCATGAACTGGCGGGAGCGCCACTGGAATTCGCTCTCCTGATAAAATGTCTCTCCCTGAGTGATACCTCTCCACTTTCTGGAGTTGAGGATATCTCTCACACTCAGGTTAATAGTGCCATTTCCATTGAGGATGTCTCTGTTCAGTCCCATATCGATGGCATAGTAGGCCAGCCTTTCACCTTGAGGTGTATTTTGAGGCGCTCTGTAGAAAGCATTCACCTGATAGTTGACTTTCTTCCAAAGTGTGACCCTGGAGTTTACCCTCCCGCTCCACGTGTAGGTATCGGCGTTGAGAGATTCCCCATTGAAGTCACCTTCGATGATACTCCGGTAGAAGTTAAAATTCAGGCTTGATGTCCACCAGTCAAACCAGTCTTTGGAAATATTTGACTCCACGCCGAAAGCATTTTCGAAGGCGAGGTTGAGCGGCTGCGAAAACGTTACACCATCGGCATCTACGTAATTCACCCGCTGACTGACGTCGCTGGTCCGGCGGTTGTACACACCAGCGTATATGGTAGATGTTTTTCCATTGACCAAATAGCCGATTTCATAGCTGTTGGTAAATTCGGGATTCAGGTTCGGATTACCCGTGCGTATGTTCCTTGCATCGCTGAAAGAAGAGAACGGGTTCAGTTCCCGGAACCTTGGCCGACTGATCCTGCGGCTATAACTCACCTGCCACGAATGCGTTTCGTTGAGGTGGTAGTTAGCGTGAATACTCGGGAAAAGGTTTGCGTAAAGACGGTCGTTTGTTTCGTCGGTTTGCAGCAACAACGTCTGGATGTCGGATAGTTCAGCTCTCAAACCAGCCTGGTACGACACCTTGCCATGGCGATTGGCAATCAGCCCGTACACAGCATGCACATTTTCTGTATAACGGAAGTCGTTAGTGAAGTTCACAAGATTATTCCATATGCCAACGGAGTCCTGCTCTTCCACGAGGTAATTGGTGGAAATTCGCCTGAAGGTACTTCTGAATCCGGCTTCGAATTTTCCATCCTTAGAAAAAGGGTGCACGTAATCCGACTGAACCAGGAGGTTCCTTTCTGTTTCATCGTTTAACGACCGCTGACGCAACATGATCATTTCAGGATCCTCGCCGTCGAGCAGGCGCTGTTCAATATCGGCATCTTCCGATTCGTTATTGTCCCGGAATTGGGCATATGCCGTTAGTTTGCGGTCTTTATCGTCAAATGATCGCTCGTAGTTCAGCGTCACCTCTGAGTTCAGTTCATTTTCCTGCTCGGTATTGACCCGACCGGTTCTGTTCTGCAACACGTCGTTGCTATTAAAGTCTTCGTAAATCAGGTTGTTCACATTCTCGCCATCTTCGTACCTCACCACTCCCGATACTGTAATGACGTCTTTTGGGGTCACAAAGAAATCGGCTCCGGCTCGCAGGTTGTGTGCCCAGCCGCCCCTGGTTCTGTCTTCGGTTCTTCTTGTGATAAATGAGGTATCAGGAAGCGTATATCGCTGAAAGGAGCTGCCTCCGCCCGGGCTCTCCCGGTAATTGGCCCCATAGTTGACAAAGTAGTTTATTTTCTCCCTGCGAAAATTAACATTGGCACTGGCTCCATAGTTGGCCGGGTAGCCGGCATTTAACTCAAAAGATCCATTTACCCCATTTCTGTCGTCCTTCTTCAGTACGATATTAATAATACCCGCCGACCCCTCCGCCTGATAACGAACCGAAGGATTTGTCACTACTTCAATGCTTTCGATCAGGCTTCCCTGCAACGACTGGAGCCCGTTGGAACCGCTGATACCCACCAGCCCCGATGGTTTTCCATCAATCAAAATTCTTACGTTCTGGCTTCCCCGAAGCGCCACATTTCCATCGGTGTCAACAGTAACAGAAGGCACATTGTCGAGCAGTTGCGTGGCAGTGCGCCCCACGTTGCTTGGGTCTTTGCTCACGTTAAATATGCGTTTGTCGAAGCTCATTTCCATTTGGCCTCTCTCAGCCTCCACCACCACTTCCTGCAAAGTTTCGCTGTCTGCTTCGACAGCTATGGTGCCCAGATTCATACGCTTCTGCCCCTCCGACAAGGTTATTCCCGAAAAATACTTGTCCTCGTATGAAACAAACTGTACCAGGCTGTAATATGAGCCTGGTGCCAACTCAATTTTAAACTGGCCCTGAAGGTCGGTAACAACGCCGGATACAAGGCTGGAGTCGGCCGTGTAGAAGGAAACCGTGGCGAATTCCAAAGCGTCACCGCTACCTGCGTCAACAATTTTGCCTACAACATCCACTTCCCCTCCTTCCTTTTGAGCAATAGCATCCGCTGACGTAAATAAAATGAGTCCTGCAATAAAGAATATTGTTGGGCGTGATAAATTCATGATAACTTTGTGTTGCTGAGCGAAAGAGAAGTGTGAAAATTTGCCTGAAACAAATGATGAACATCACATCTTGTCGCCGGGTATACTATTTAGTAAGTGTTCCAACGTCTATTTTGTTCAAATCTTTATGTGTTCGGCACATATACCCGATCAACGGAACGCAAGTCGAAGTAAATGAGGTGATTAACTATGCAGGTAATTGACTTACCCAACAACACTGAACATGCACGGTACTTTGCCAGCCTGCCCGACGGGGGGCCCGTTTACCATGAATTTCATCCTGAGTGGATCATAGTAGAGCCATGGAATGCGATTTCCTCACTGCTTATTCTACTCCCGGCAGTTTATTGGGCATTCAAACTTAACAAGGAGTTAAAGAGCTACCTTTTCCTTGCTTACTGCATGCCGTTGCTGTTTTTGGGCGGACTTGGCAGCACACTCTTTCATGCATTCCGCAATAGTGAGTTTTTCCTATGGCTGGACGTGTTTCCCACAGCCGTCTTAACCATCTCACTCAGCATCTATTTTTGGATCAAAGTATTACCCAGATGGTGGCAGATCGTCTATATCATTGTGCCTGCGGCAGCTGTCAGGTATGGAATGTATTTTATTGTGTCGCCTCATACTGCACTCAATATCTCCTATGCCATTACGGGCACCCTGCTTTTTCTGCCAATTTTGCTATTGCTAAACAAGATAAAGTACCGTTATGCGGGAATAATAGGTGCTTCGATAGCGCTTTTCGTATTAGCGCTTGTTTTCAGGGAACTCGATGCCTGGAAGGAAAATGCACTGCCCATGGGCACGCATTTTCTATGGCACATATCGACCGGTGTAGGCGCATTTTACCTGGCAGAATTCCTTTACAGATTCCGTAGGCTGGAGAATTTAAAAGGCGAGATTTACTTAGAAGCTGCTTCCTGAGCGTTTTTCAAAGCTATTTCAAAATCAGGGGACACCTCCAGCGCTTTATCAAACATGGCTTTGGCTCCAACATTATCGCCCTGAGCCTTAGCAGCCAGCCCCTTGAGGTTATACAAAGCGGCATGCATGCTTACTTCCTGCGTGGTTTCATCTGCTTTAGGAAACACGATCCTGGTCTCCTTCAATTCCGGCTTTGCCAGCAGAATGTCGGCTGACGTGTTTACTTCCACGTAGTGCTTCACCTGTAGCTGAAGAAAAGCCATTTTGTACAGTGTCAAAGGATTGTTTTGTTTCATGTAAAGCGTCTCGTACTGTGCGAGTGCTCTGTCGGGCAAGCCAAGGCTTTCGTAGCAAATAGCAGAAAGCTCCAGCATCAATGGGTTGCCGGGGTTGGCCCGCAGTGCTGCCTGGGTCACGATTGCGGCGGATGAATAATTTTGAAATTCGTAATATAAAAGAGCCAGTGAGTCAAGTAGCGCCGGATTTTTGCTGTCAATGGCAATCATGTTATAAAGCGCCGTTCTGGCTACGGCAGCATCGTTGAACAAAGAGGCCATTTCAAACACTTGCTTGTTTCTCTTGAACTCAGGTGTGGACTGAGGCGAATCCTGAGCAAAGGCTGCGACCACTCCAAAAAGCACCAACATCAACGTACCAACTACTCTTTTCATATTTTTCTTAGTTAATAAGCTTCTTTAACAATCCCGAAATTAACTTCCTCAGTTGAATCACGAAATATTTACCCACGATTTAACAACATTTAACCGATCCTGCTACCTAAATCGATCGGCAGTCGGCCCGGCTACACGATTTAGCCAGCCTGTTAGGTTTTCAACTCCTTTACGGGCTTCAGGCCCATCTTCAACCCTGTTTTCAGCATCAGCTCATAGGCAGGTCCAAATTCATTGCGGATTTCGCCTTCCATGATCGCTTCCTTGATCACTTCCTTGATTTCCCCAATGGGCTTGGAAGGAGGAATGCCAAAGGCCTCCATGATCATTTCGCCTGAAACTGGCGGCTGGAAGTTGCGCACATGGTCTTTGCCTTCTACCTCAGCCATTTTCTGTTCCACCAGTTCAAAATTACTGAGATAGCGCTGTACCCTGTTGTGGTCTTTGCTGGTGATGTCGGCCTTGCACAGCTTCATCAAGTCTTCCACATCGTCTCCTGCTTCGAACAGCAGCCGACGAATGGCAGAATCGGTCACCTCCCTCTTCACCAAAGCGATGGGTCTCAGGTGCAGCCTGACCAGCTTCTGCACATACTTCATTTTTAAGTCCATGGGCAGGCGCATTCTTCTGAAGATCTTGGGCACCATGCGAGCACCCCTGTCTTCGTGGCCGTGGAAGGTCCAACCTACCTTGTCGTTGAAGCGCTTTGTGGCTGGCTTGGCGATGTCGTGCATAATGGCTGCCCACCGTAACCATAGATCGGTGGTGACCTGACTAACGTTATCGAGCACCTTCAGCGTATGAAAGAAGTTGTCTTTGTGCGCCTTGCCATTGATCACCTCCACGCCATAAAGATCCACCATTTCGGGAAACACATATTTGAGAACTCCCGCATGGAACATGAGCTGAAAGCCATAAGAAGGCGGGTTCGACAGAATGATTTTATTAAGCTCGTCCGTTACCCGCTCCATTGAAACAATCTCTAACCGGTGGGCATTTCTGGTAATGCCTTCCATGGTATCGGGAGCAATGTCGAAGCCGAGCTGCGCACCAAACCTGATACCCCGCATGATTCTCAGGGGATCGTCTGAAAAAGTGATATCGGGATCAAGCGGTGTTCTGATTGTCTTTTTGCGCAGGTCTTCAATGCCATTGAAAGGATCGACAAGGTCCCCAAACCTTTTCTTGTTAAGGCAAATGGCCATGGCGTTGATGGTGAAGTCCCTGCGGTTTTGGTCGTCCTGGAGGGTGCCATCTTCCACAATCGGCTTGCGGCTGTCAGTCCGGTAGCTTTCCTTACGGGCGCCAACAAACTCAAGCTCATACTCGCCCCACTTGACCTGAGCAGTGCCAAAATTTTTAAAAATACTAAGGTTGGATTTGCCCTTGAGGCTGCGGGCCACTTGCTCTGCCAAAGCTATGCCACTCCCAACACACACAAAATCAAGGTCTTTGGATGGACGATCCAGGAAAATATCTCTCACAAACCCACCAACAACGTACGCCTCCACACCCAGCTCGTCTGCAGCTTTACCAACAATGGCAAACACTGGGTCGCTCTCCAAAACGCTGAGTATTTTATTCACATGCTCACCCATGGCACAAAGTTAGCCCATTCTCAAGAAAGAATAGCATAAGTAAGAAAAGCTGTATCAGGCTTTTTTCATATCAAAAAAGAAGGTCGTGCCCTCACCCAGTGCTGTTTCCACTTCCAAACGACTACCCATGTTCTCCACAAATTCGTAGCATAGAAGCAAGCCTAAGCCGGTTCCTTTTTCATCGTTGGTGCCGGATTCTGAGTAGTGAGTTTCGTGCTTAAACAGGAGTTTAAGTTTGTCTTCAGAAATACCGACACCATTATCTTTCACCCTAATCCTCACCAAGTCGCCCATATCTTCCGCCTCCACTGCGATGGCTCCATTGGCTTTGGTAAATTTGATGGCATTGCCCACCAGGTTTCGAAGCACAACAGTTAGCTGAGGAGCATCACCCAATACCATAAGGTTAGCGGCTGACTGGAAGGTGAGGGATATGTTTTTCCTTTCAACAAAAAGCTTGAAATGAGAGGTGATCTCCGCCAGAATCGGTTGAAGCAAAACCGGCTCTATATTGGTTCTAATGCCGTTCATTTGCGTAAGCCCCCAGTGCAGGAGGTTATCGAGTACGTCAAATGACGCATCCACGCTTTGCTTGGCTTCTGGCGCTACCTCCCTGAGTTCTTTCAAGGTTATTTTCTTACTATTCAGCAGGTCCAGCAGCTGTTTCAGATTGGCCACCGAATTCCGCAGGTCGTGGCCAATGATCGAAAAAATCTTCGACTTGGTTGCATTCATTTCTTCCAGCTTTTTTGCCTGGGCAGCTATTTCCCCATTTTTTGCCTGTAGCTCGCTGTTGTGCTGATTCTGAAATTTGGACGCCCTGAACAATGCAAAAGTCAGCGCAATCAGAAGCCCAATGGCTACAAGAGACAGAATGATGTAGTAGTTCTTTGCCCTTGACTCCTGTTCATTAAGCGCCTTTTCCGTTTCAAGCAGTTCTATTTCTCCCTGCTTGCTTTCGAGGTCATACACAGCCTCAATGGACGCTATGATACTTTCTTTGTCAGCGTTATAAGTGCTGTCGCTGATCTCAATATATAGCTTGTAGTTGGTGAGGGACTTCTCATAGTCTCGTTTGCCTTCATACCCCCGGGAAAGTACCATATAGGCCCGCATGGCTATCAGAGACGACCCAAGCTCCTGCCCCATCTCAAGCGTTTCTTTTCCTTTGCGGATGGCTTCATCGTACAACCCCTGCTGAAGATCGATATTGGCGAGGCGCTCAAAGCCAAGTGCCACTATGCGGCGATTGCCCGTCAGCCTCCCTTCCAGTATGGCTCGCCAATTATAATCCACCGATTGCTCCACGTCGCCCTGATTAAAATGAATGAGTGCTATATGGCTATAAAATATCGGAATAGATGACCTCAACCCCAGCCGGTTAGTGATCGCCAGGCCCCGGGTGCAATAGTCGAGGCCTTTTTCATACTCACCAAGAGAGATAGAAATACCTCCAAGATCTCTGTAGGCTTCTATCAGCGGCTTCTCCAACCCCAATTCTTGTGCTAATGCCTCCGACCGTTGATAGTAGGTCAGTGCCATGGTGTAGCTACGTTGTTCAAAAAGGTTTCTCCCGGCAGATAAAACTGCACTGACGAGACCTTCGGAGGGGCCGTACTGTTCGAAAATCCTGATGGCGTCCAAAGCATTTTTCAGCCCGTCAGCGTAGTTTCCCTCCACCCAGTGTGTCCAGCCAAGCTTCTCATATCCCCTCGCCCTGGCATAGTCAAACTCTTGTTGCTCGCCAAGCTCCAATAGTTTTTTGGCATAGAAGAAGCCCGAGTCTACATTGGACAGCATAGCAACATCTGCCTTTGACGAAAGCTCATCGACAATGGATGAATCCGGCTTGTCCGTACCCTGACCAGTACCTCTTTCAGGGAGAAAAAGAGCCAGCAAAAGAAGGCAAACAGTAGACTTACTCAGAAAGATGAACTGTCCAAAATTATCTCTCTTGAAGAACATGAACTATTTGGTTGATGGTGCTTTAAGGCTTGTAACACCAAATGCTTTTGGGGCACTTAGCTTACAGCTCACAATTTCCATTTTTCAGGTTCGATAAATATATGACTTAAGCACTTTGAATAAAACTTTCGCTCTTCAATCTTTCCCGGCCCAGGCCTTTTGAAGAAACCTAAGCCAGTTTCCGTGCATCACTTGTTCAACTTCATTTTCCGAATAGCCTCGTTTTGTTAGCAAATCTGGCACTGTTTGCAGGTCAGCTATCGTGTTTAAATCGTAAGGGCATTGCTCTTTCCCAAAGGCGCCATCCAGATCGGATCCAATGCCTATGTGCAAAGCATTGCCGGCCAGCTGACAAATGTGATCCATGTGGTCAATCATTTTTTCAAGGTTGCAATCCATGGCCCGGGGAGTCGATTGGCCCCGCACCCAGCCGGGCACCATCATCCAGGCGTCGAGCGCTCCCCCTATAACAGCGCCACGACCGATTAGCTCTTTGATTTGCTCGTCGCTGAACTGGCGGTTGTGGTTAACCAGCGCCCGGCAGTTGTTGTGGCTGGCCCACACCGGGCCCTGATAATGATCCAAAGCTTCCCAAAAGCTGTCGTCGCACAAGTGAGTGGCATCCAAAATAATCCCGAGCCGCTCCATTTCTTTCAGCAGCTCCCGACCTTTTGGACCGAGCCCTCCAGTTGCATCGGTGCCCTGGGCATAGCGGCCAGGCCCATAATGCGCCGGGCCCAAAGCTCTGAGACCGTAAGCATACGCTCTTTCAAGATGAGCCACAGTAACAATGGAGTCTGCCCCTTCCAAACTCAGGATATAGCCTACTGGCTTGCGCTCATTTGGCTGCCCATTGCCCCACAATGCAATATGCTTATTGAGTAGGGAAAGGTTGGTGATTTGAGTCATTTCACCGGCCTCCTCCATGGCTTTGTACCAGGCCAGCTGCCCTTGCGTTTGCGCCCAGGCTTGCTCAGGCGAATGCCACCCGGGCAAAGGATTGCCACGTGCTACATAACGGGCAATTTGCGTGGCCACCACCAGGCCGATGTTTCCCCGGCGAAGCTCCGGCAGCGAAACTACTGCTTTCGCTCTGTCAGGCTTGTCGGTTAGCCCTTCCTCCCTTTTATTAATGTCAGCTACTGGAAGTCTGATGTCCCTGTTCCATTCCATGGCGTTCATGGACAGGTCAAGGTGGGCGTCGATGGTGAACATAGAGGATTTGAAATTTGTCGATTTCAAATTAGGAATTAGTCCTTGCTTAAAAAAAAATCAGGAGCCGGAAAGCAGTTCTATGGCCTTATCAAGCGCACTTTCTTCATCAACCTCCACATCAGGCTTTATACCGACACCTTCCCAATTGGTTTTTGTTATAGGGTTGATGGCCCGACCGACGGGAATGATGGCCACAATTGCTTCTGAAATGGTGTACCGGTTAACCGGATGTGCCCCGCCGCCAGTAGTTTCACCAACAATGGTGGCTCGCTTGAGCGATTGCATGTTGTAGGTAAACTCCTCAGCCGCTGAAAAAGTATAGTCGCTTGTGAGTATCAAAAGCGGCTTGCTTTGGAGATCGGGCCCTTCAATCTCCTGCAGGGTGTAAAAATCGGTACTGGAATCGCTGTTTCGGAAATAAAGCGTATTAAGGTGAACAGGCTTGCTTCTATCGAAAAAATAACTGGATATAAGCTGCACTGCTTCTGGTGAACCACCACCATTATTTCGAAGGTCAAGAATCACGGCTTTAGCTCCTGACAGCAGCGTCATTTGTTTAGTCAAGTCGGCCCTGAAGGCACTAATCGGGTTATGGAAACCCGTGATTTCAAGGTAGCCTACCTGATCGGCCAACATCCTGGCCTTCCCAAATCCATTAGGGTAACTGGGCACTTCCCTTCGATTGGAAGTGCTTCTGCCCCGACTGCCCAGCCTGATTCGCAAATGTTTGTCGCCGACTACCGACCTCACCTCCTCGTGCAACAAATTGGCCAGCTGTTCGTCAGTCATTTCTCCATCAAACTTCCCTTCCCCCAGGCGTTGGAGCAGGTGGTCACTCATTTGCTCTGCCTTGTCCTCGTAGATGTAATTATCTTTCAGCGCAGTCGCCAGGGCTTTCACCGTCGACTCTACATGAGGGGCTGGCCTGGCGTCGCACGCAAAAGCAACCACTAAAAGACTGAAATAGAAGCATTTGATCATAAGGGTAAATATAAAACCATCTACACTCGAAATGGCCCCCATTCCGGGGGATTTTTTCCCGTCCGGTTACCTTAACGAGAAAAACATAAATTGGCTATATTGGCTCCTCAACACCAAACCATCTATCATGCGGTCTTTCATTATCCTGCTTTGTCTCAGCGCAGTGCTGTTATCTTGTTCAACAACTCCGGAAGAGAAGAAACCCAATATTATTTACATACTGGCTGATGACCTTGGCTATGGCGATGTAGGAGCTTACGGACAAAAGTTGATTCAGACGCCCAATATTGACGCATTGGCGAAGAATGGTATGAAGTTTACCCGCCATTATTCCGGAGCCCCTGTTTGCGCCCCATCGAGGTATGCACTGCTCACCGGGCTGCACATGGGACATTCGTTTATCCGGGGCAACGACGAATGGCGGGAGCGGGGCGCCGTGTGGGATTTTGCTGCCATGCTGGCCGACTCTACCCTGGAAGGGCAGCGCCCGATACCCGACAGCACGCTTACGATGGGCGAAGTAATGCAGCAAGCTGGCTACAAAACAGCACTTATTGGCAAGTGGGGACTGGGGGCACCTGCCTCCGAAAGCACACCTAACACACAAGGCTTCGACTACTTCTGTGGTTATAATTGCCAAAGACAGGCACATAATCTGTACCCCACACATATTTGGGAAAATGAAAACCGGATTTACCTGAACAATGAGTTCATGGCTCCCGGAGAAAAACTGGCAACGGGTTCAGACACACTGGCTGAGTCGAGCTTCGACAAGTTCTACCAGGCTGATTACGCTCCCGGCGTTATGCACGAAAAGGCGCTGGGCTTTTTGCGTGAAAACAAAGACAACCCCTTCTTTCTGTATTATGCTTCTCCTCTGCCGCACTTGCCTTTGCAGGTACCAAAAGAGTACGTGGAAAAGTATCATGCCATTTTTGGTGAGGAGCAGCCCTACCTGGGCAACCTTGGCTACTTCCCTCACCGCTACCCCAGAGCTGCCTATGCTGGGATGATCAGCTACCTGGACGATCAGGTGGGTGAACTGGTCGCAACACTGAAAGAATTGGGGATTTACGAAAACACACTCATCATCTTCACCAGCGACAATGGGCCTACCTACACTGCCGGTGTGGACTTCGAGTATTTCAACAGCACCGGCCCATACACGAATGGCTATGGAAGAAACAAAGGGTTTGTGTACGAAGGGGGAATAAGGGTGCCGATGATTGCCAGCTGGGAAGGCAAAATCAAGCCTGGCACTACCACCGACCTTGCGTCAGTTTTTTACGATGTGATGCCGACATTTTGCGAACTTGTTGGCATAGCCGCTCCTGCCAAAACAGATGGAATCAGTTTTTTGCCCACTTTACTTGGGCAGGGCAATCAGCCTGTGCATGAGTTCCTTTACTGGGAGCTGTTGGAATACACCGGGCAGCAGGCTGTGCAAATGGGCGACTGGAAGGGCGTCAGGAAAGGGATGTTTGAAGGCAACCTTGGCGTTGAGCTGTATAATTTGAAAATCGATCCAAAGGAGCAAAATAACGTAGCGGCCGAAAACCCCGAAGTCGTAGCACAGATTGAAGCCATCATGAGCCGGGAGCATGAGCCGGCGGCGACTGAGAAGTTTAAGTTTGAGGCCCTTGGAGAGAAATAGGAAACATGGATGGTAAGCCATCTCGAAAGTGGTGGACGCCGGTCAATTATACATCACAAGGGAGACCCTTGCAATATTAGAGGAAAATAGCAGGAAGTGCCGGTACGTAAGAATAGGCGGCAAAGAAAAGACACAAGACGCTACAAACGGAATTTATGGTTAGCCATGTTTGTAGTGGCGAACGCCAATTGAATAACTATCACAAGGGAGACCCTTGCGATATTGAGGACAGCAAATAACTTATAACCTTACAACACAAATAACTATGAATCAACCACCTATCTACCTCATCGTTACCTGGAAGGTGAAACAAGGCCAGGTCGATACAGTCATCAAACACCTCAGGGAAATGGTTCCGAGGACAAGAGCGGAAGCGGGTAACCTGTTTTACACGCTGCACCAAGGCAAAGACGATGACCACACGATCGCCCTATACGAGGGTTACAAAGACGAGGCGGCCCTACAGGCTCACCGTGATGCAGACTACTTTAAGGAAATAGTGCTGGGCAAAATAGTGCCACTGCTTGAATCCAGAGAGGTGTTGCTGGTGCATCCGTTGTAAGGAGCGCAGGAACAACTCATCCAAACAAATCTGAACTCAAATACCTGTCACCCCTGTCGCAGGTAATACACACGATCACGCCAGACTCCAGCTCGGAAGCAATCTGCAAGGCGGCGTACAAGGCGCCGCCGCTACTCATCCCAGCCATGATGCCTTCTTCTCTGGCCATGCGGCGAGTCATTTCTGTGGCCTGATCCTGACTCACGTCCACCACTCTGTCCACTCTTTCTGGCTCAAATATCTTGGGCAGAAACTCCGGCGACCAGCGTCGGATACCTGGGATGCTTGACCCATCGGTCGGCTGGGTGCCTACGATCTGGATATTCTTGTTCTTTTCTTTCAGGTAGCGGCTCACCCCCATGATGGTGCCCGTAGTGCCCATAGCAGACACAAAGTGCGTCACTTTTCCCTTGGTATCGTTCCAAATCTCGGGGCCGGTGGTTTTGTAATGGCCTTTCCAGTTGTCGGGATTGGCAAACTGGTTGAGGATGGTATAGCCATCCTCGGCTGCCATTTTATCGGCCAGCTCTCTGGAGTATTCGATGGTTTTGGCGGCTGGTGTTAAGATCACTTTGGCTCCGTAAGCTTCCATCGACAGCACCCGCTCTTTGGTGGAATTGTCCGGCATGATCAGTGTCATGTGCACCCCCATTACCTGGGCAATCATGGCAAGGGCAATCCCCGTATTTCCGCTCGTTGCTTCCACAAGCTTATCACCCGGCTTGATATCGCCACGCTCCAAAGCGCTTTTGATCATATTGTAGGCTGCCCTATCCTTTACACTTCCGCCAGGGTTTTGCCCCTCCAGCTTAGCATATATAGTTACGTTCTTATTGGTTGGGATTTTTTCCAACGCTACTATTGGCGTGTTGCCAATCAAATCGAAAAGCTTCATTGAGCAGATTCTTTGAAGATGAGCAGATCAGTTTCCTCGGTATCGCTATTGTACATGCGGGCCTGGTAGTAGACTTTCGTGTTCGGAGCTACGCTGCGAGTCAGCCACACATTGCCACCAATCACGCTATCATGGCCAATAACGGTTTCGCCACCTAAAATGGTAGCACCAGCATAAATCACCACGTTGTTCTCAATGGTCGGATGTCTTTTTGTCTCCGCATCTTTTTTGTCGACACTAAGAGCTCCGAGGGTTACACCCTGGTATATTTTAACGTGGTCGCCAATGATGGTGGTTTCTCCTATCACCACACCAGTGCCATGGTCGATGCAGAAGTGCTCGCCAACGGTAGCAGCCGGGTGAATGTCAATGCCTGTTTTGCCGTGGGCATGCTCGGTAATGATCCTTGGAATCACCTTCACACCAAGCTTGTGCAATTCGTGCGCAATGCGGTAGGAGGCAATGGCGTAAAAGCCGGGATATGTGCGAATCACTTCACTCTGGCTTTTGGCAGCCGGGTCGCCTTCGTACAGCGCTTTGATGTCGTCGATGATTTTTGAGTGAACTTCTGGCAGCTTATCAAAAAAAAGCTTCGCCACATCTTCCAAATCCACTACGCCCTTCATGGGATTCAACGTGAGCATCTCATCCAACTCAATCTGAAGTTTCTTCAGGTGTATTTCCAGCTCTCTTTGCGACGAAAAAGCCCGCATGGAAAAATCAGGAAACAGCGTTTCCAGCAAGTCCACAAAAAACTGTGACACTCTTTTAGGGCTTGGGCACCTTGGGCACTCCAGATGATCCTTGTATAATTTATCTAGAAATTCCTTCTGCATGATGTATCAAACTGTTTTTTGAGAAAAGGGTTCCCCGCAATTCCATGAAAGGACAGGAATTGTCGCAAACTGGCATTCTGTTGATGTCATTTGACTAAGCGCCCCTCTTCCGATAGTAGTAAATATCGTGATAATTGTTATTTAACCCAGAACATCCCGCTACTTAAACAAATTCGTTATGAGCACATCAAACAAGCCATTGAGTAAAGCTATTGTTTTAGCTGGCTTTGCTACAGGCACACTGGATATCCTCTCCGCTTTCGCCAGTGCCTGGGTCAGAAATTCCACCACCCCTGCAGCGGTGCTCAAATTCGTTGCCAGTGGTGTTTTTGGTGTTGAAGCGCTCTCTGGTGGAGCAATGATCGCAGTTTTCGGCCTGCTGTTCCACTATCTGATAGCCTTCTCATGGTCGGTTCTCTTCTTTTTGCTTTACAGCAAGGTCTCAATTTTACGAGCAGGGGTTGTACTTCCGGCGGTGATTTACGGCCTCTGTGTGTGGCTGGTTATGAATCAGGTAGTGCTCCCGCTGTCCAATACGCCTAAGTTCCCTTTCAACCTGACCTCAGCCATCATTGGTTCATGTATACTAATTGTGGCCATTGGCCTGCCAAATGTGTTGCTCGCCAGAAAACATTTTGGTTCCTGACAGGGCATCATTCTACTTTCATGATTTCACCTCTTGGCCCGACGCCCGCCTCGTTGAAAGGCTCTATCTGGAAATAATAGGTTTTGTCCAGGTCCATGGCTGTGAAATAATACTCATTGGCACCGTACACCATCACGCTGTTGTAAAGCTTATCGGGTGCAATCCCTGTGTAAATGTTGTAACCAGTGGCATCGGGCATCTGCTCCCATTTGAGCCAGGCATTGCGGCGTTCACTGTCGCCACGGAGAACGATAAAATGCCGGACAGGTGCTGGAAGTGGCTTGTTCTGCTTACCAAAAACCCGGAAGCCACTAAGCGCAAACTTGCCTGTGGGCATATGAATGTTTTCCATCTTCAGGTAGCGAGCCCTAATGGGCTCACTGAATTCGATGTAGTCGTGAGGCACATCTGTTTTATTTTGTCCCTTGTTAGCAGCCACCTTCCATTTCTTGCCATCCTCTGAAACGTAGATAATGTACTGATGGTAGAAACCGGTTGGCTTGCCAAGGAAGTCAGCATCCTGATCCGCATAATTGATTTGAATGGCATTCACCTGGCTCACCTCGCCGAGGTCGGTTTGGAACCACTCTCCCTTGTTGCCAGTAGCGGCGCTCCAGTAAGTTTTAATGCTTTCATCCACCGCCTGATTAGGAGCAAAACCTCCCAAAGTAGACGAGACTTGAACAGGCTTATTGTAGTTCAATAGCATCCAGCCGGTAAACCTGCTTTTTAAGTGATCAGCCGGGCCATTTGGTAGGTAGTGAGGATAGTCGCCGAAAGTGGTATTGCAATACAAGATGCCGTCGTCATCAAACCCTGCTGGCCAAATGCCAAGGCGGCGTTCGAAGTTATTCTTCACGCCAATGACTATCGTAGAAACATGCCACCAGTTGCCCGACAAGTCCTGATAGGTGGCACCATGCCCGGCCCCTCTGGCGAACCCTCCCGGCTTGTAGGCAAAAGGATTGTGCGACTGATATGTCCATGGCCCCAGGGGTTTGTCGCTGGTGTAAACTCCGTCGGCATAACCACTAAATTCTGTGCCGGGGGCGCCGTATTGCAGATAATACTTACCATTGTGCTTGTTGACCCAGGCACCTTCCATGAAGGGGTCAAGAAAAGTATTGTCGGCATGCTCACCAAAGCGCTCCCAGCCGTGAATGCTGTCATTCAGGTGGATCATATCCACTCTTTCTCCAATTGGCTGCAAGGTCTTTCTATCAATTTCTATCCCGTACATAGGGTAAAAGTTGCTGGAGCCGTAGTAGAGATAAATGCGGCCGTCATCATCTTCGAGAAAAGAAGGATCCCAGGCGGCACCCTCAAACTTGTCCACAGCCTCCGTCCAGTCGTCCTCAGTAGGATTGGTACTCATCCAGAGCGGAAACTCTTTTGTATGAGTAGAGCCAATAACAAACAGTGTATCGCCCAACACGAGCGTGGCCGGAGCACAAAGCTCATCATAGACATCGTGCCACGGCTTCAGAAATTTACGTGGTACAAAATTCCAGTTGTACATATTGTCGCTCCACCAGTAGCCCCATTGGTTGGTCGAAAAGAGATAGTATTTGCCTTTGAAAACAGTAATGACAGGATCGGCCGTGGCCCGGTGTCTCCCCATTTCACTGAAGTTGGGAATGGGCGTGTAGCCGTAGTCGATATTGATGGGGTTACAGTAAGTTAGCTGTTGGGCATACACAGATAAACTAAAAAAAAGCCCGATGAGCATGACAAAAAGGAATCGCATGGTAGAAGTATGTGTTGCTAAGCAAATGTAAGAAAACGTCGCAACGATCATTTACCTAATTGAATATGAGTTTAACGGTTATATTAGCTATTAGAAATACATTAAGCCGACATGACGTCACTACCGAATAATTACTACTCCTCCCGCAAAAGCTTCCTTGTCTGGCTCATCGTACTGCTACTTGCCTATCTGGGCACAGCTAACATCTATCGGTCTATCGTGTCGATGCACACCAGTTCCATCCTTATCTCTTTGGCTATTTGGATTCCCGTCCTAGTCTTCATTCTCACCATATTTTTCGGCACCGGCTATACCATAAAAGACAATGTTCTGATTGTAAAAATCGGGCCGTTTATAGCTGATAAGGTCGATATCAGAGACATTTGGACGGCTCATCGTACTTACACCCTGCTATCGGCACCAGCTAATTCCATCAGGAGACTTCGGATAAAGTACAAAGGTGGCGAAGTAGTCATTTCTCCGGATCGAGAACATGAGTTTCTGGCAACCCTGAAGCAGCTCAATCCAACCATCGAAGTGCTTGTTTAAAACCGCCTTACTGCCGATCATCTATTCCACATCTTAGGTTTTTGATCATTATTCCTAAATTGAGCTTTACTCAAGCTTAATCCACTCCCAATGAAACTCGTTAACCAGCTGATCTTCGGCCTTTTTTTTGCCACTATCCTTTACTCTTGCAGCCCCTCTGCTCCCAAAGAAGCCGAGAAAAAGCGCCCCAATATCGTGTTCATCATGTCGGATGATCATGCCTACCAGGCCATTAGTGCCTATTCCAACAAGCTGATTGAAACACCCAACATCGACCGGATTGCCAAACAAGGCATGCTGTTTACCAATGCCAGTGTTACCAACTCCATCTGTGCACCATCTCGTGCCGTTATCCTCACTGGCAAGCACAGCCACCTGAATGGCAAAATCGACAACAACTTCCCGTTTGATACTACCAATGTCACCTTCCCTCAGCTTTTGCAAAAGGAGGGCTACCAAACGGCCATGTTTGGCAAGCTGCATTTTGGCAACAGCCCCAAGGGTTTCGATCAGTTCAAAATTCTGCCGGGCCAGGGGGCTTACTATAACCCCGATTTTATCACTAAAAACGAAGGCAATATCAAGGTAGAAGGCTATGTGACCGATATCATCACCGACATGACGCTCAACTGGCTGGACAAAGAAAGAGATGCTGAGAAGCCTTTCCTGCTAATGTACCTCCACAAAGCGCCCCACAGAGAATGGCTGCCTGCAGAAAGGCACTACACAGAGTATATCAACAAAACATTTGAAGAACCTGCTACGCTGTTCGACAACTACGAAGGCCGTGGCTCCGCAGCCAAAGAGGCTGAAATGAACCTGCTCACCCACATGAACTGGGCCGGCGACTCCAAGATCTATCCGGACGTGATGGATGAGCTCGGCATACCTGAAACTGCCAACTGGGACAAAGCCGCTTTCAAAAGAGAAGTTGGCCGCATGAATCCTGAGCAAAGAGCCAAATGGGACGCCGTGTATGGCCCCATGAACGAGGAGTTCAAGAAGAACTACCCCAACATGACCCGGGAAGAGAAGATGAAGTGGCGCTACCAGCGCTACATGCAGGACTACCTGGGCTCCATAGCCTCTGTGGATGAGGGTGTGGGCAAAGTACTTGACTACCTGGAGCAAAACGGCCTGGCAGAAAACACCATCATTGTTTACACGTCCGACCAGGGCTTTTATTTGGGCGAACACGGCTGGTTCGACAAGCGATTTATTTACAACGAATCGTTCAAAACCCCATTGCTGGTGAAATGGCCGGGTGTGGTTCAGCCAGGCACCACCAACACCCAAATGGTGCAAAACCTCGACTTTGCTCCCACGTTGCTATCAGCCGTGGGTGCAGAAGTGCCCGCCGACATGCAGGGTGAGAGCCTGATTCCCCTCCTCAAGGGCGAAAATGATAGCTTCAAACGAGATGCTGTTTACTACCACTACTACGAATATCCGGGTGTGCACATGGTGAAGCGCCACTACGGCATAGTGACCGAAGACTACAAGCTGGTGCATTTTTACTACGATGTGGACGAATGGGAGCTTTACGACCGCAAAAAGGACTTGCAGGAAATGACCAATGTGTACGACGATCCGGCCTATGCCGATGTGGTAAAAGACCTGAAGGAAAAGCTGGCCGGACTAAGGGTGAAGTACAAAGACTCGGAGGAGTTGGATCAGATGTATATTGAAAAATACAAGGAACTCAAGTAAGCCTGCCGATCATAAATGAAACCGGAGCCCAGTGGCAACGGAGAATAGATTCGGAGCGATCTTGAGTGGCTTTGTGGTGTAGTTTACCGGCTCACCAAGGCTCAGGCCTGTAGTTGAGGCCCTGGTATATACATCCTGCTCAAGCAATAGTTGGACCGATAAGTTTGGGTTGATGAAGTAAGATGCCTTTGCCATGAATGCAAGACCTGGCACAAGCGTTGTGCGCCTTGCTTCATCATACACAAAAACATCAGGAAACGACGAGGAGCCGTACGTTTCCGTTGCCAGGTAAATGTTACTAAAAATCAGTCCGGCGCCTGCCGACAACTGAAAAGGGGTGCCAACAGCGCTGTAGTAAGGCTTGAGGTGATACATGCCGTATAATTTGTGGCTGCTCTGAAACATGTAAACGGATGTTCTGATCTCGTAACCATTCCTGCTGCCGTACAAGTTGACCACATCACCATACTCATTCTGGAAGTCATAACCCACTTCGAGTGTATCGCTGAGCGAGTAAGAAACGCCTATTCTAAATATACCATCATGCCCTCGTCTGCTGTCACCATACTTGCTGTCAAACTGCAAAGGGGTGTAGTTCTTTTCGATTTTTCTAACCATGCCGTTTAGCCCAAGCCCGTAGGAAAGGCCAAAGTGAAACCGGGGGCTATACTGCGGATGCCGTCTCGCAATTGGCGTCTCAGTGAAGCTATAGTTACGAAGCCTTCTCTTACCCTTTTCCGATGGCCTTATCAAATGCAAATCCTGGTTGGTAAACCTTGCAAGCCGACCTATCGGAAGTTGAAAGGCAGCCTTTTCTCCCGCCACTTCATAGTCAAGATGAACGCCTTTGGCTCCATCCACAATACCCGCTACTATGCCTACCGGCGTAACAAACAGCACAGACCCCACCACCAGATCAAAACCTCGTCCAAAATAACCGGGCTCGTTGGAGAAAACGTAGGTAGCCCACAATGACTCCCCAACTAGTGCCCCCCAACCAAAGCCTCTACAAAAACTGCCCTTCTTGAAATAAGCAATCCTGGCAATTTCTTCAGCGCTCAGCTCCTCCACCAGCAGTTCATCTCGTTGTTGAAAATGAAGAAGCCCGTTTTCCTTGTCGAAATCAAGTAAAAAACCCGCAACCTCGGTTCCATCTGTCTTTATCGCTTTTATCAGCACAATTTTCCTGTCGTCTACAGGCAATGCAATCTGACCAAAGGCAGCGCAGCTATGCCACATAGCGACACAAAAAAAGACGCATTGCGTAAAAATGTGTTTATGCATTTTCGGGAGAAACTAATGAAAGAGTCTCTGAAAATTAATCATTAGCCAGAAATAAAAGCCGTTTAGTGAAAAAATAAAATACTAGCATAATCGATCTCACATACATTATCGGGCGCAACTCACCAAAGCAGAAGATTATGGAACTAAAGCCCGAAAGGGCCGTTATTAAGTCAATAGGATTGCCGAAATATGGAGGCTATGAATACCATTCATCTGTTTGGACTTAGAATAGATGAGCCCATAGTTACAATCACCGACCTGCTGGTGTCGGCGCTGTGTATTTTTTATTTCTACAAGCTTCAAAAATCGGGGAAGACCGGGAAAGTGTTCATCTGGTTCAAGTACTACTTTCTCCTGATGGGCATTGCCACAGCGCTCGGCGGCTTGCTCGGACATGCGTTTCTCTACGCCTTTTCCTTTGGCTGGAAGCTGCCCGGCTGGATCATCAGCATGTTCGCCATTATGCTGATAGAAAGGGGAACTATTGAGCATTCAGGGGTGCTTTTTAAGGAGTCGGCAGTGAAGGTGCTGAAAGTGATCAACATCCTTGAGTTGCTCACCTTCCTTTGCCTCACCATTTTCACACTCAATTTCTTCTTTGTAGAATTCCATTCCGGCTATGGCTTGATGTTCGTGGTGCTGTCGTTTGAAGGCTACCTCTACCTGAAAACCAGAAATGCTGCCAGCAAAAACATACTCATAGGCATTGCCTTTGCGGCAGCGGCGGCACTGGTCTTCATGAACAAGCTGTCGCCCCACCAATGGTTCAATCATATAGCACTAAGTCACGTGCTGATGGCTGCGGCTACCTTCTTTATTTATAGGGGGGTGCGAAAAATTGAAGTGAAGCATAGTAAGACAATGGCATAACCTAAGTTACATTTGGATTCCTTTTGGAAGTCTTGGTACTCCTGTCATCGGCTCAAATAGAATAGAATCCTAAACCAAGTACTTGCATTCTCATCACCGAAGATCACCCGGGTTTCTTTCCTAGCCGGATCATTCCTCCAATCCCAAGACCGGATAAACTACCGGATAATTGCAGGGCCTCACTTTTAAATCCGTACGATAGGTTTCCAGTGCGTAAACTCAGTATGATCCTATCATGCATTCGGTAACCCAAGGAGGGCAGACTGAATCCGATAAGAACATCGTTGACGTAAGCATCGTTTCCTCCCGTAAAGCTGATCGTACTGAAGGCACCCACTCCCCAGAATAGCTTTTCACCCAGGCTAAAGTTCCAGGCAAAGTTTGTTCCAAAATTAAAAGACGTAGCGTTTCCAGAGATATCATTGTAACCTACTCCAAGTCCGAGCAATCGATTATTTTTGACAGCATAGGAATAGCCCGCACCTACTTGAAAGACATGTGCCTTGTGGACTAATACAGAGTTGAGTGATCCGTTGATAAACGATTCTCCTTTGTTGATTTGGGCATGGCCTGCAAAGGCAAACAAAAGAAATAGCGTTGCGATAGAAAGTCTTTTCATGCTGATTTTCGTTAGTTTTTTAAACGAAAAATTAGAGCAATTATAGTGCCTAAAAGTCCTAAATGTCATTTTCTTGAAAAATACAATATCAAACCTACCAGACAATTTCCCAGCACCTTTCCGGCTTTTCACATTACCACTGAACATAGATTTTGTAAAACCTTTAGCCCTTTCTGTCGCTATGCGTTATATTTAAATTCTACTTAAACTTTTGATCAGATGACATTGAATAGAAAAGACTTTCTAAGAACGGCCGGGCTCGCTGGTGCAGGGATGGTACTTGCCCCCACACTTAGCTCCGCCAAACCGGCCAGAGCCAGCAAATACACCTTCCAGCTTGGCCTTGCCAGCTACACCTTTCGTGAATTTTCGCTGGATACCACGATAGAATACACAAAGCGCCTTGGCATTTCCAAGATCGCCCTAAAAAGCATGCACTTGCCGCTAGACTCGTCAGAAGCAGACATCAAGGCAGCTGCCAAGAAAATAGCCGATGCCGGCCTTGAGTTGTACGGCGCCGGCGTTATCTACATGAAAACGGAAGCAGAAGTGAACCAGGCGTTTGCTTACGCAAAAGCGGCAGGCATGAAAATGATCATTGGCGTGCCCAACTATGACCTGCTGCCGTTGGCGGAGAAAAAAGTGAAAGAAACTGACATCAAACTGGCCATCCATAACCACGGCCCCGGAGACGACCTTTACCGCAGCCCCAAGGACGTTTACGAAAAAGTAAAAGGGCTTGACAAGCGTATTGGCCTTTGCATGGACATTGGCCATGTGGTGCGTATTGGGGAAGATCCCTCTGTGTGGGCTGAAAAATTCAAGGATCGGATTTACGACATCCACCTTAAAGACGAAGACAAAGCTCAGGAAGATGGCAAGCCGCTTGAAATCGGCCGTGGTGTGACTGACATACCGGCGTTTCTGAAGACGATGATCAAAGTTGGATACGCCGGCTATATGTCGCTGGAATATGAGAAAGACGGCAAAGATCCGCTGGCGGGTGCTGCTGAGTCCTTCGGCTATGTCAGGGGAGTGCTTAAAGTGATTTAACAGAAATTTCTCGTAGTTGCCACATCAGGATAAGTTTGACTTTCCCGGTGTGGTAACTTTTTTTTTTAATTACCTGGCAAATTTGGCCTTCCGTTGATTAGAAAAATACCCTGAACATCATGTTGGGTGTAAGCTTTAACCCAGCCTGGCTGATAGTTTCCAGGTTTCCGGCGGCAATGCGGTAATAGGTTCCTAACACATTTTCATACGCCGACAGGTTCCAGATAGAAAACCCGGCCTGACCTCGCATACCTGCCCTCAAATTAAAGTTATATCTGGCTGACAAGTCAATGCGGAAGTAAGGGCTAACTCTGGCTGCGTTGGGGAGGTCGTAGCTGATAGTCCCATTAACTATTGGGTTGGAGGCATTTACAGCCGTATAAGGCCGGCCTGTGTGCCAGCTAAGGCTAGTGGACGCTTGAAAGCTATCCCTGGTATAGCCCGCACCAATCGTTAGGTTGTGCAAAATATCAAGGTTATTGGGAAAGGCGCTCACCGACAGTTGAGGAAAATCATATCGATTTTTAGCCACAGCATAACTCGTCCAGGCAGAAAGCTCTTTAAAGTCTCTTTTCACCAGCACGTCCACACCAAACACCTGGTAACTACCATTTGACCTTAGGTACTGGAACTGGTTTTGGAACCCCTGGCTGGAGGTAATGATACCCTTGACCAGTTTTAAATATGGCTCTGCACTAATCAACCACTTGTCGGGAGAATACAGCAAGCCCACCGAAGCCTGCTTGCTGCGAATAAGCGGAATGCCCACTCCATTGGAAAGAACCCATCTTCGTTTCTCGACACCTAAAAAGTCGTTTTGCAAATCGATCACCTGGGTAGTAAACTGGCTTTTTTGTTCAGCCAGCAGTTCAAGTGCAACATTTTCGGCCAGCTTCTGATGAATGGAAAGGCGAGGCTCCAGGGTAAATTGATCGAGCGTAGAGTAGTAGTTGGCACGAAGCCCTCCACTTATGTTGGTGTTGTTTGATGGCGTAGAGTGATTGACATTAGCAAACAACACCTGGCTTCTGTTAACCTCCTTTACATACCTTCTGAAAGCTGGGTTATTCAGCACTTCCAAATTACCAATGCCTACCTCTGTAAGTTGCACACCTCCCGTTACATCAGTGGTTTCATTAATAAGCAGTCTGGTATCGATTTTGAAACCGACATCCAGCACTTCATTTTCTTGCTCTAGCCGTTGGTTATTGGGAATGTTGTTGTTAACGCCTCTGAGCTTGTACCACGACACAGGCACACTAAGCGTTGATTTCACTGACCGACTCCACTCCTTTTCATACCGAATGCCTGAAGCCATACTCTGCTGAGAAAGACTACTTGCCTTTGACTCCCTTACCCCATTTACTTCAGCATTTTCAGTGTAGGTCAGGTCGTTAAAAATTTGCAGGAAGCTGAGACTTAGCTTGTCGCCTTCTGAAATCTGGTAGTTAATTTTTGCCGTTAAATCGTAAAAATAGAAGTCTTCGTTGCTATTCAGCAGGCTATCTCCGGCCGAAACCCTGGCGACGTCGGTGTTGCGAAATGCCCGGTCAAAATAGTTGTCGTAAGTAGGCGTTCTGACAATATCAGCCATCGACCTGCGCCCGGCCACACTTATGGAAGCCCTGGAGGATAGTGGTGCAGTAAGGTAGCCGTCTGCACTTAGCAGATTGATGCCACCGCCACCACTCCACTCTTTGGCCACTTTGTCGTCGGGTTTGATCTCAATGGTGCCGGAAACTCCTTCTCCCAAGCGAGCGCCGGTGCCATTTTTTGTCAGGATTACTTTGTCAACGAAATAGGGATTAAAGGCAGTGATAAGGCCATAAAAATGACTGGACTGATACATTTTTATATCGTCCCAAAGTATCAGGCTTTGATCGTTAGTCCCGCCTCTAATGTTGATATCGGAAACCGACTCGTTGGCGCTTTGTATGCCCGGCAAAGCCTGCATAGTATACAGCACATCGGGCTCGCTCATGCCGGGCAGCACCTGCAATTCCCGGGTTTTCACCTCAAATGCCCCTGAAACGGTTTTTCCCACTCCGCCAACAAGGTAATTGGAGATAAGAACCTCTTCAAGCTCCACTGTTTTGGCTGCGAGACTGATGATCAGACAATCCGTAACTTTTTTTTTAGCCAGATCTATTTCCAGGGGTTGATAGCCCAGGTGCCTTACACGCAAAACGGATTCTGGTCCCTCAAGCGCTAACTCAAAATATCCTTCCACATTGGTAACAACCGAAGTTGACAGATGGCTTACGACGGCCGACGTCACGGGCTCGCTGGTTCCCACGTCTTTCAGGTAGCCACAGATCACCCTGGCGGTGGTCTCCAACTTTCTTATAGCAACAAATCGATCATCCAATTGCTCGAATTCCAGGTCGGTGGCCTGTCGCAGGTACGACAGACATTGAGCCAGGCTTAAGGCATCATCCGGAAGATCAACATAGAGGTGGGCAACATTTTTATCTGCATAGGAAAATGCAATTTCATACCTGGCCTCAAGAATTTTGAGAACTGATAATAACGGCTGCGCATCTTCTTTTTGCTGGCCAAAAATGTGTGCTGCCAAAAAAAGGAGTGGTAGAAGGAGAAAAAATTTTACTTTTCTATTGATCACCAGACAAACGAACCAGGTTCTCTTCACGGTCAAACTTTATATTGAGCGGAAGCGTGATTGACTTCAGAGCAAGATTTATGTTGTCATGCGTAAAGCTGCCAGTAAACATTTGATTGGCATCCACACGAACCAGTTTTACCTTAACGCCATACTGCCTTTCAAACTCCTCCACCACCTGACTATACGGCACACTTTCAAATCTGCTTTCGTTACCTAACCAACCCGGGCTATCGTCGGCACCTAACTCCAAAGCCGCTGACAAACCGCCTATCAAACGCCACCCCTGGCCTTTTTCTAATATTTGCTCGGTGCCTTTTGACCGAACTTTCACCGTTCCTTCATAGCATTGCACTTCAAAATACCCTGTTCTGCTCTTCACATTGAACTGTGTGCCCACAACAGTGACTGTACCTGACGAGGTCTTCACATCGAAACGGGAGCCGTGAGAGACTTTAAAGAATCCTTCGCCACTTAGTTCAACTACTCTGGCTTTGTTCCACCCGCTTTTACTGTAGGTGAGGCTTGAGGCTTTATTCAGTGCAACCTCTGAAGAATCAGGCAAATAAGTGGTGGTTTTCGTGGCCGCCAGTACCCTGACCGTCTCATCTCTCAACAAGAGATAGCCTATGACAAGTGCTGCGCTGAGCACTAGTAGCAAAGAGGCCGCAACCTTTAGAAAATTTCGTTGCCATATGGCGACAACTCCGACCTGGCGAGGAGCGATAGGCAATCTTTTCTCCTCGGCCTCAACATCGTAATCAGGAGCTTTCATCCGTTGCAAAAAACCTTCAGTTCGCCGTAGCTTTCGATACGTTTCGGTTTTCTCGAACGACAACCGTTCCGACTCCGAAAGCGTTTCGGCCAGCCATTTTTTCACCAAGTCTTCTTCGTCCATAATTTTTACTTCTTAATAAAAACAGATGAATGCAAGAATCTCCTACCTGCCACATTTTTTGCACAATCAAAAATCGCCCAGCTGCTCCCTTATAATTTTGTATGCTGTGTATATCCTCTTCTCAACTGCCTTGCGACCTATACCCAGCATGTCGGCAATTTCCTGATGCTTTTTTCCTTCTACCCGATTCAACATAAAAGTCACCCGCTGATCCTCGGTCAAGCTTTCGAGCGCAGCATGAAGTCGCTGCCTGTATTGCTCTTCCTCCATTGCAAATTCAGGCGACTCAATTGTGTATCGCTTTGCTTCTGCCGTCTCCTGATACCGTAACGCTGTCTTTCTTTTTGCCAGCTCATTTAACATTTGGTTGTTGGCCACTGTAAAAAGGAAGGCCCTGGCCTTTTCAGGTGGTACGTTTTTGCAGTTATTCCATAATTTCACAAAAGCTTCCTGCACAATATCTGCAGGATGGTTTCCGGCACCGTACTTATAGTAGAGAAAATCATGAAGGTCTTTTGAGAGCGCTCTGAAAAGTGTTTTAAACCTGCCTTCATCACAAACATTTCGCTTCTCATGGCTCATATGAACCCCAATTTAACAAAGTTTAGGTTTACCGGTAGGAGTTTTCAGTGTCAGCCGGTTTAATTACCGAAAGCAGGGCAAAATCCTATGCAGAGACAAATTACATTTTTGAAGCAGTTCATTGTATTAATGAGCCTGGTGATATCGGCGATCTCCTGCCAGGAGCCTACTGAGGATATTACGGAGCCCGGCAAAGAAGCGGCTTTCACCAAAGGATCGGCCCTCGGGCAGCTGCTGCAAAAAATGTCGCTAAAGGATGGCTCCGACGATAATGTAATAGACAATGCCAGTTGTCTGACGCTGGTGCTACCGGTAAAAGGAAGCTTCAGAGGAAAGGCATTTACTGTTAGCAAAGAGGCTGATTTAGCTGTTTTACAGGACATATATTATTTAAATCCTTACCAGTCAGACCGTTTTCTTTTAGACTTCCCCTTGCGTGTGATCAAATCCGATCACACGGAGGTGGCAGTTTCCAGCCAGGAAGAGCTGGACATGCTGGCTGCCCTGTGCGTTGGCAACGGACTTGACGACGACATCGAGTGTGTCGACATCGAGTATCCGATCTCCATGGCCACCTACGACCTGCAAAATCAGATTGCCGACATCCGAACAGTAGCCGACGACGCCTCTCTTTTTCAGCTTTTAAATGAATTTAATAACGACGACCTTCTTTCGATCCAGTTTCCTATCCAGGTTGCCACCAGCATAGGGGCGCAAGTGATTGAAGGCAATACTGCGCTACAAAATGCATTTGACACAGCGCAGGACACCTGCGATGAGGACGATAGAGTCTTTTACAATACAGGCCTGCCACTTGCCACGGGAAAGCTGGAGCTGTTGTTAACTGATGCCCCCTTCCCAATTGATTTGATTGAAGAAGCCAACGTCACAATAGTCAAAATTGAAGTGAAAACCGGCGATGCAAATGACACCATACCTTTTATTACAGTTTTTAACGAGCCGACAACCTTCAATTTGCTCGACTTGAGTAATGGCATCACCGCAAAGCTCAGTGAAACAGCATTGCCGGTTGGCTCCTATTCATTCTTTAGCGTATACGTTAGCGAGGGAAGTGTGCTACTGAAAGACGGGCGACTATTCGATCTCAAAATCCCATCAGGCGACAAGAGCGGCATTAAGGTAAAACCAGCCTTTGATATTGAAATAGAAGAGGGTGAAAGTGCCAGCTACTTACTGGACTTTGACGTTAGCAGCAGCTTTGTGGTGAGAGGCAATTCAAACACTCCTGCGGGCATCAACGGGTTCAACTTCAAGCCAGTCATCCGAACTTCCAATCAGCATGCTACCGGCACTCTTTCTGGTACCGTTAACGACCAGAACGGCGCCGTTCTGTCCGGAGCCCAGGTCGCCCTGTTTGCAGCCGACACACTTCACACAACAGCACTGAGTGGTGAGGATGGCAAGTTTACCATTCTCGGCCTGACCCCGGGAGGTTATCAGGTTCAGGCAGAGTTAATCGACCACGAAACCTCAACACTTGACGACTTATTGATCGAAAAAGGAAAAGAAACTACAGTTACTATCAATCTGACTAACATTAATTAAATCAGTTATTCTTTTACAACAAAACAAAAATTCATGAGAGCGAAGAAGATTTTATTACCATTTATTGCCATGGCTATTATTGCCGGACTTGTGGGATGCAACAACGATGGCGACTCGGGCGGAACCGGACAGTTGGTAGTAAAAATGACAGATGCACCTTTTCCAAGCGATTTGGTGAGCGAAGCAAACGTAACTGTTACTAAAATTGAGGCCAGACAAAAAGGCGGAGACTCAGAAAGCGCATTTATTACCATCATGGAAGACGAGGTATCAGCCAATCTATTGGATCTTACGAATGGAGTGACTGAAAACCTGGCCGACGTCGAAATTCCCGAAGGTACTTATGATCTCATCAGGGTGTATGTGGCCGATGCCACTGTGGTATTAAAAGACGGCACATCTTATGACCTGAAGGTGCCCAGCGGCTCTTCCTCGGGCATTAAAATATTTGTAAAACCAGGTATAGAAGTAGCGGGGGGGCTAACTGCCGAACTACTGCTGGACTTCGACGTGGCCAGCTCCTTTGTAGCCAAAGGCGACGCCAGTTCACCGTCTGGTATCACCGGGTTCAACTTCAAGCCTGTTATCAAGGCCTCCAACCAATCTTTTGCCGGTCGGCTGGTGGGTGCTGTAACAACCGAAGTGGAAGGGGAAACGGAAACTGAAATCATCGCATTGGGGGGAGCCACGGTATCGGTTTATGCCGCCGACACGCTCAATACCACGGCTATTACAGCCGAAGATGGTACCTACACCGTGCTTGGCTTACAGGCTGGCCTCTACAACGTAACTGTGGAATTGCAAGGATATGCAGCCAATACCTCCGAGGGGGTGGAAATTGTGGCAGCTAATGCAACCACACAAGATTTTGTACTCAACCCCGAATAAAAAGAAGTTTAAGATGCCGTATTAGTGCGGTAAATCTCTTAGGTTAGAGGGGAGGCGAGCTTTTAGGCTTTGCTTCCCTTTTTTTGTTGCCAAGCCCAGCCACCATTGCTTTCTGCCGCAAATAAACGAGCTTCTAATTGAGGTGGAATAGCGTACCTGCAACGACCTTCAACGCAGAAACGGTTTTTCTACCAGCATAACGCATCAGCATTAACTTTGGCTATCTTTATATTTACAAAAAGAAAATTCACCACCCCTCCCCGAACGGTGTTAACTGCAACAAATATCATTTATGAAAGTCGCTCATATACGCTCCATTTTTCTAGGCTTGCTATTAGTCACATGCTCAGCCCGGGCCCAAAACGTCCTACAGCTTCACCCCCAAAACCCTCACTACTTCCAATACCAGGGCAAGCCACTGATCATTATCGGCTCCGGGGAACACTACGGGGCAGTGATGAACCTCGACTTTGATTACAAAACTTATCTCAATACCCTGGGAAAGGAAGGCCTCAACCACACCCGCTTGTTTACGGGAGCTTACCTGGAGAAGCAGGGCGACTTTGGCATCAAAAAGAACACCATGGCACCGGCGGAGGGCAGGGCCATCCTGCCATGGAAGCGGAGCAACCAGCCCGGCTATGCGCTAGGCGGCAATAAGTTTGACCTCGACCAGTGGGATCCGGCCTACTTTGCCCGACTGAAGGACTTCATGGCCCTGGCCAGCACCAGCAAAGTGATGGTGGAAGTGTGCCTCTTTTCGGCTCACTATGGCGGGGGG
>TARA_R110002012_G_C11677088_1_pt1 | contig 39454 bp, 33 predicted proteins | sample TARA_R110002012 | Tara Oceans TARA_R110002012 (sample SAMEA4396515) | marine metagenome | biome: Westerlies Biome; feature: [DCM] deep chlorophyll maximum layer (ENVO:01000326); material: water (ENVO:00002006), including particulate matter (ENVO:01000060) such as... | depth 40 m
CATTATGGCACATTAATGCCGTCGGGGGGCGTCCACCCCATCACCCACTTTCGGTCATTCGCTAACGGTTGATTGGTAGATATCCCCTAAAAGCCGTCTGTCCGCTTTTGGCGCAACGATCAGCCAAGCCCAAACGCCCATCATCGCGATACATCAACTTTCTATCCAGTAGTGGAACAGGGGACTGCAAAGGACGCTCTGTTCATCTCAAGCGCGTCCCACTTTTTGTGGGATTCCCTTACACATGTCTTACACACTTACACAAAACCTTACACAAATTTGGCTTGACGGAAAATTTGTAATTTATTATCAAATGGTTATGGTTGTCTCGTCCCACTCAAAATGCAGTTCCGCAAGGAGTGCCCGTTCGAGTCGGGCCAGGGGCACCATTTCCTGAAAATTCAAATATTTGTGACTTAGTTGCAACGATATTGGGTTTTTTGCCCATATTAGCAAGCAATGGCGCTTTTCCCCCGCTTATCCACTGGACTATTCGCTCAATTTATATGAGGGCGAGGGCTGGATGGACTGTTAGCTTCCGTTCAATCAACGCCCTTTTTCATTTTAGACCCACGGCAAAACGTCGGGCGCAGGAGAAACTAATGAGAATCGCAAAATTTTTGACCGCCACGGCACTCAGTGGCGTGGTCGCTACTTGCCCGGTATATGCCCAGGATGTGCAGGACCAGGAAGCATTTGATGACAATGTGATCATCGTCACTGCTTCCAAGCGTGAAACCACATTGCAGGAAACGCCGATCGCCGTAACCGTAACCGGCGCGGAAGAAATTGCCAAGGCGCAGGTCCGGGACCTGAGCGACCTGCAAACTCTTGCTCCGACCTTGCGGGTCAATCAGTTGCAGAGCTCCGCCAACACCAATTTCATCATCCGCGGATTCGGCAATGGTGCCAACAATGCCGGCATCGAACCATCTGTCGGCGTGTTTATTGACGGGGTTTATCGTTCGCGGTCCGCTGCCCAGATCGGCGATCTGCCCAATCTCGAACGTGTCGAAGTGCTGCGCGGACCCCAATCCACCCTGTTCGGCAAAAATGCCTCTGCCGGCGTCATCAGCATTATCACCCAGAAGCCGCAGTTCGAGTTCGGCGGCTCCGCCGAGCTCAGCTACGGCAATTATAATGCGATCATTGCCAAAGCCGATATTACCGGCCCGATCAGCGACACGATCGCCTTCAGCCTGGCCGCCAATCTGAACAAGCGTGACGGCTATGCCCGTGACCTGAATCTGGGAACCGACGTCAACGAGCGCAATCGCTATGGTGTTCGGGGACAGCTGCTGATCGAGCCTTCCGATGACCTGTCGATCCGGCTGATCGGTGACTATGACCATATCAATGAAGACTGCTGCGTCGCTGGCAATGTGGTCAACGGCCCGACCGGCGCGATCGTCGATGCCCTTGCTGGCGGTGTCGGTCTCGATGCGGAGAACCCCTTCTCCTATAATGTATATACCAATCTGCCGTCGGAAAACCGGATCAAGAATTACGGCGGATCGGCGCAGGTTGATTACGATCTCGGCTCGCTGAGCCTGACCTCGATCACCGCCTATCGTGGTGTTGATTCCTACAGCAATCAGGACTCCGACTTTACGGCCGCTGACCTGCTTAGCCAGAACGCCAACGACACCCAGATTCGGACCTTTACCCAAGAATTGCGGGTAGCCTCCGATTTCGACGGCCCGATCAACTTTCTGCTCGGCGGCTATTATTTCGACGAGAAAATCGACATTGCCAATGCAATCAAATTTGGTGACGACTTCCGTGCTTATGGCAACGCACTGATCGGCGCGGCTACTGGCGGAGCACTGAACTTCAATATTCTGGAAGCGGCGTTCGGCGGCAGCGATTTTGCCGCCGGCCTGGCACCTTCGCCAGCGGTCTATGCCAATCGCTTTTTCGCAAGCGGCACCGGTTATGATGAAGTCTATACGTTCAAGGACAAGGCCTATTCGCTGTTCGGTACCGTGGATTTTGAAATTACCGATGACCTGATCCTGACCGGCGGCCTGAACTATACCAATGACCGCAAAAAATTCTCGGCCAATGTTCTGGCGACCGAGCCGTTTTCAGCGATTGATTTTGATGCGCCGCAATATACGGCATTTCGTCAGCAACTGTTGCTGGGCGCAGGAGTCGCTCCTCCGACAGCTGCCTTCCTCGCTGCAAATCCGACGATCACGCTGCCAGACGGATCCAGTGCCAACCCGCTGGCTGGCCTGAAAGGACTCCAGTTCTTCCCGCCGGTGGTCAATCTGCCAAATGCGGTAGAAGATGGCCGGACCAAGGATGACAAGCTGACCTATACGGCGCGGCTTGCCTATCAGGTGGCACCGAGCCTGAACGTCTATGCAAGTTACGCGACCGGGTTCAAGGCCAGCTCCATCAATCTGTCACGGGATACCCGCCCGTTTGCTGACGATGCTGCGGTTCTGGGCGCTGCGGGCCTGCTGCAGCCAAACCAGACTTTTGGTTCGCGCTTTGCCGGACCGGAGAATGCAACGGTGTACGAAGTCGGCATCAAGGGCAATTGGGATGTCGCTGCCTTCAATCTGACCTTCTTCACCCAGTCGATCAAGGGCTTCCAGTCGAACGTGTTTAACGGCACCGGTTTCGAACTCGCCAATGCCGGCAAGCAGACCACGAAAGGCTTCGAGTTTGATGGCAATGTGACACCGATGGACGGCCTGCGATTCAGCGTCGCGGTGGTTTATCTTGATCCCATCTATGACAGTTTCCCGAACAGCGTTTATGGCGATATTTCGGGAACGACGCCATCGACCATTCCGGCCCTGTCGACCACTCTGGGCGTCGACTATGATGTTGCCCTCAGCGACATGCTGGGCCTGAACCTTCGCGCGGACTATCATTATGAGTCGAAGGTGAACCTGATCGACGACAACCCGGCTGATCCGACCTCGCCAAACTTCACGCGGGAAATCAATGCGCTGAACGCGTCCGCGACGTTGAGCTATAACGAGAATATGAAGTTCACGATCTGGGGCCGCAACCTGACGAACGCCAAATATCTGACCACTGCTTTCCCTGCGGTCGGACAGGCGGGCAGCTTTTCGGGCTATCCCAATCAGCCGCGCACCTATGGGGTGACGGCACGTTATAAATTCTAGTCCCGCATTAAAATTACAATATCAAGCCTCGCCCGGAAACTGGCGGGGCTTTTTTGTATCCATTTTGCATCAAATTCCCGTTGGTTGATGCAAAAATGTAATGGCGCCATGCATTTTTTATATTTCGATCTGGACTTAATCGCGCGATTAGTTGAGTATTGATGGATCGGGGGGATGAGCAAAAGCATCACTCTCCGAGTAAAAAATGGGATTTGGGAGAGAGAAATGCGTAAATCGCTACTGTTAGCCGCTACAGCTATATCGACAGTGTCCGTACCTGCCATCGCACAGGATCAACAGGGCATGCTTGATGACAATGTCATTATCGTGACCGCACAAAGACAGGCGCAAAGCGCTCAGGATGTGCCGATCGCGGTTTCCGCATTCTCCGGGGAGGCGCTCGAAGCGCAGCAGATCGAGAATAGCTCCGATCTTCAGCTGACCCTTCCCAATATCACCTTTACGAAAACCAATTTCACCAGCTCCAGTTTCACCATCCGCGGGATCGGCGATCTGTGCGTCGGCGTTTCCTGTGACCAGGCAACGGCGATCCATCTCAACGATTCTCCGCTGTTTTCGACCCGACTGTTTGAAACAGAGTTTTTTGATCTCGAACGGGTGGAAGTCCTGCGCGGTCCGCAGGGAACATTGTTCGGCCGCAACGCAACGGCGGGTGTGGTCAATGTTGTCACCGCCAAGCCGAGAATGGGCGAGTTCCAAGCTGCGGGCGATGCCGAATATGGCAATTATAATGCCATCAAGGTCAAGGGCATGGTCAATATTCCAATAGGCGACACGATCGCATTCCGCGGTGCGGGCGTCTATGTGAAACGCGACGGCTACACGACCAATCTCAATGGCGGGCCCAAGCTCGATGACCGCGATCTCTATTCCATTCGCGGTTCGCTGCGGTTCGAGCCAACGGCCGACACCACGATTGATCTCTATGCCTCCTATTTCCGCGAAAATGACCATCGTATGCGGATTCAGAAGCAATATTGCCAACGCGACCCGACCGGTATTCTGGGCTGTCTGAACAATTCCCGTGATGCGCAATCGTTCAACGCCAACTCCACATTCACGGCGGCATTGTCGTCCCGGGAATTTCTGGCCATTCGGGGAATCCCGACCGCCTTCGCTCTGGGGAGCCTTTATGGCCCGGATCAATATTCCGGTGTTTCGATTCCCGAGGACTCGCGCACGGTGAACACGGCATTCACGCCCGAATATTTTACCAGCGAACTCACCTTCCAGGGCAAGATCGAACATGACTTTGGTCCGATCAGCGCCCAGCTTTCCGGTACCTATCAAAAGGTTAAGCTGGACTCACGACAGGACTATAATAACAATATCGGTCGGCGCGATAACTATGCCCCGGGACTGAATACGCTGGCGGCTGCAGCTGCGGGGCTGATACCCGGTCTTCCCGCATCCTATTTTGCACCGATTGCTGCTGCGATTATTCCCGACGGGCCGAATGGTGTATTATGTACTTCCGATACGGACATGATCGGTCTCGGGTCGTTCGGCGGCAACCGCAATTGCGCAACCACGCCGCTCCAGTATGACCGGTCGAATCAGGTTAATAGCAGCTGGTCAGCGGAAGCCATTATCTCGAGTGATCTGGACGGACCCTTCAATTTTCTGGTCGGTGGGATCTATGCCGACTATCATCTCTCGGAGAACAGCTATTATGTGAATGCCTTTGCGATCGACTATGTCGCCGGCGTGCTCGGCAGCTTTACCGCCCTGGGTGGTGGTTTGCCGCCGGCATTTCTTGGAACACCCTATTTTCGCAACAATACCGATGACCTGACGGTAAAATCTTATGGTCTGTTCGGTGAAGTCTATTTCGACATCAGCGACAAGCTGAAACTCACGGGTGGCCTGCGCTACAATAATGACAAGAAAAATGTCCAGGCACGTTCTACCCTGGCCAGTTTCCTTGTGCCTTATGGCCAAACAAGCAATGCGTTTGAATCGCCTTTCGTCGGGTCTTTCGACGCCGATCCGGGTACGCCAGGCAATCAGATTTTCCAGAGTCGTTCAGTCAAATATAACGAGATTACAGGTCGGGCGGTGCTCGATTATAAAATCACCGATGATAATCTGGTCTATGCCTCCTATTCGCGCGGCTATAAGTCCGGCGGCATAAATCCGCCACTGCAGCCGATTTTTGCGGTTCCGGAGTCTTTCCTGCCGGAGAAGGTTGATGCGTTTGAAATTGGTTCGAAAAACAGCTTTGGCAATGGTGCGCTGCAGCTGAATTTGACCGCTTTTTACTATAAATATAATGACCTGCAGCTCAGCAAAATTGTTGCCCGTACCGCGGTTAACGAGAACATCGATGCCGATATCTATGGGGCGGAAGTCGAGGCGATTGTCCGTCCGGATCCGGACTGGACGATCAACCTGGGCTTCAGTTATCTGCATACCAAGGTCAAGGGAGACACGTTCAACAGCGACCCGCGTGACTTTGGGGGCGGCCGTTCCGATGCGGTTATCATCAAGGACATCACCAACGCGTCAAATTGCGCTGTGGCTTCCACATCCGGCAATGCCGCAGGGGTGAATGCTTTCGTCAATACAATAAACGGTGCGATCAACGCGGGACTGGTGCCCGGTCTCGCAGCTGGAGCCGGTCTGCAGCCGACTACCGCATTCCCGACCAATGGCGGTATCGCTTCCACCGGTGCGTTCGGGGTTTGCGCTGTGCTGGATGCCGCGGCACAAGGGGCCTTTGCCGGGGCAGGTGTTGATCCGGCGCTCTTCGGCGGAATCGAATATTTCGCTGCCGGTGTTCCCAAGAACATCAAGGGTAACCAGCTGCCGCAGGCACCGCAGTATAAATTCTCCGTTGGCGTGCAATATTCGATGAACTTTGACAACGGGATGAGCCTGGTACCACGGGTTGACCTGGCTTATACCGGGGAAAGTTTCGGCAGTATCTTCAACGGTAATGTCAACCGGCTCAAGGGCTACGCGCAGGCCAATGCCCAGATCCAGCTGAACGGTACCGAGGACCGCTGGTATATCCGGGGTTTCATCCAGAATATCTTCGACAGCAACGCGGAAACCGGGCTCTATGTCACCGACCAGTCTTCCGGTCTCTATACCAACATCTTCACGCTGGAACCGCGGCGCTACGGTATTGGGGCCGGCTTCAAGTTCTGATTGCAGGCTCAGGTTGAACTGGAGGCCCCGCCGGGAAACCGGCGGGGCTTTTTTTGAGGTCAGACAAATAGTATCTGTCGGCGCTTGTTTCTGCCTCCCTCTGTGACGGGCGAAGGACTTTCAGCGCGTCGGCCCGGCGCTTCCATCGCCGGATGATCGGACGTCCGGTTCCGTCTCGAAGGAGAGGTCCTGCAAAATTTCCTGATAGCCGGTTTCTTCGCTATCCTTGCGCCAGCTCCGAACAACCGCGATCGTTAGCGACCCTGCCGGGATCAGACTATAGGATAGGCCGCTTCCTTCGGCCTGTTCGGTGATCTTCAGTGCCTCCCGCTCTGCTAGCGTCGTCGGCTCGGCAAGCGCCTCTGGAAATTGCTTGCGCAGCCGAGCGAGCGGGCGGTCGATAACCGAGAAGGTCAGCCCGGCTTCCTTTTTCGCACTACAGACCTGCTCTTGTCCGGATAATCCGTAGCGGCAGATTGGCTTGCCCAACTGGCTCGCCCGCTCCCAGGGGATCAGCTTGGCACCGTCGACCGGCCATGCCCGCTCCCCGGGGAGCGAGAAGACGACCGGTTTGCTGGCAAAGCGTGCGGGCTGGTATCGATAGGTGAGGGGACCGGCATGCGCCAGAAAACGCAGGCTATCCAGAGTTCGACTGGCTTGCTTCTCTGCCGTCGGATCGTCGTCCGGATATGCGAAGCGGGCCGCAACGATTCTATCAGCCCCGCGGGCAAGCATCAGTCCGACCCGCTTGCCCGTCACCAGTTTTGCGGTCGCTCGCCATGTTACCGGCGACGGCTTGTCCTGCGACTGGAGTGTGAGGCCCTTGCTGGCGTCGTTGATCTGATCATCAAATTCCGAATCGAGATTATACCGACCGGAAACCCGCAGACGGCTTCCGTCTTTGACGAAAATTCTTCCATCTCCGTTTTGTGGCCCTGCCAGTGGCACAAATCCGGGAGGCACTTCGATAGCGAAGTCAAAGCGCGCGTTGGTGTAGTGGCGCCACTGATCATCAGCGTCCACGATCTGATCCCGGTCCTCAGTGACCGGAGGGGTGTCTTCCGCTAGCGTCTTTGACGCCTCGTCCGGGTTCTGTTGGGAACAGGCGAGCATCAGTCCGATAGGGATCAGGGCGAGCGAAAGTCTCAATTTCCTCCAGCCAAGGGGCTCGCCCTTCGTTGCGGGTGGCATCACTTCATTGCGTCAATCTCAGCCTTGCTGAGCTTGCGGATCATGCGGACCGGACAGCGTTGCGGCCCGATTGAGGTGGGCACGATAAGGTCGACATCTATGCCCTGGCAAATCTGGCCTGGGCCTCTCTGGTCAAAGCCGATGGTTTGAGTCCAGTTGAGGTCCGGACAGGATCCGAAGGTTTCGAACAGATATTTGTCATTGACGCTGACATTGACGATTATCCGGTCGCTGCCTCTCTCAATATCGGGTGCATCGTTAAATCCGGAGACCCGATTCAGGGAAAAGCAGGAACGGGCCTGGCTCTCAGCGGTATTGACAGAAGCGTCCCGCTCGGCGGTCGCGCATCCTGCTAAAGCAAGCGGCAGAGCCAAGGCGGTGAATATGGGGTAATTGCGCATAAAAATGCCTCCTTTCCGCTTCACCAACGCCGGAAAACGGCAGACAGTTCCGAAATCGTCACAGCTTGTGTCATTCACAGGCTATGCCGTCTCCGTCCCCGTCGAGATGGGCGCCGTAGCCTCGCTGTCCCCGATATATCGGTGTCGGACCTGCGGCTCTGGCTGCCGCACAATTGGGATAATAATCCCGGGGACCTGTCGGACGCACCGGCTGTGGAGAAACGGTTCCCCCGCCGTGACAGTGCCTGCCGCCATTTTTTCGATCATTATGGCAACCGTCGGCGGCAGTCCGTCCGCCATGTGCCTGAACAGCAATCGTCGGGATTGCGCAAAGCATCAGCGTCGGGACAAGGAAACGGAGAGAGACCATAGCCCGACCATAGGCCGAAAGTGTCAAATAGCTATGAAGTTAATTTTCGAAGAGAAGCTGAAGCGCAGAGACTTGCACTTTACCCCTGTTCGGCATGAAGATGGTTTGCGGAAGAAGTGGACCGCAGCGGGCTTTCCGCGCTGCCAATGAAATGTGGAGTGCCCCAAAGGAAGGCTGGTGCGCGACGCAGTCTGTAGCGAACCGGTCTCACCTGTTAAAACCTGCTTTTTAAATTATCAGACCAAAAAGGGCCGTATATGGGTTGGGGCCTTACTAAATTCTTTTAAATTCTGATAGTTATTACCGAATTTGGTGGTTTGGAGAACTCATCACCCGAGTTTAATAACAGGGTGATAACAGGTGAAGAACAGGCGCAATCAACAGGCCCGACTGCACATACTTGCATGCTAATTACATAGCATTTACCCCTTACGTGCGATTTGAACATGGGAACTGCCACTTTGCCAAAAATCACCATCGATATGAACAAACTTGAGGATTTCGAGATCGGTGCACGTTTCACGGCTCTGCTAGCTTACCCGCAATTGAGAGAGACCGAGCGCCGCGAGAAAACTGCCAATGCGATTTGCGCGAACATTGTGGATGCGACAATCAAAACCTGTCCAGCCGAAGCAAGAAAAATGCGGAAATTGTATCCCCAATACCGGGTACGGAATAATCGTGCTTCTATCGATATTATCAAGCGTCTGGAATCCTGCACGCATGCTGGCGTCACGATACTTTGCTATCTGAAGGCGAGCAAAACCGGTCAGCCATTTAAACATCCTTGGCAGGGACATAGGTTGTCTCAGCATGATATCGCAAAATTTCTACAGCGTCAGGATGAGGATGAGGACGACGACCAGTATTTCGACCGGTTGGAAATGTTCGAAAAAAGGACAATACGTAAGTGGCGACCTATTTGGCACATTGCCGCCGCCTTTGCATTTGTTGCCCGACAGGTGGAAGGTAATCAATTCAACTTTGAAGATATAGATTTCTTTCGAAAATTGGTTGCTCAGGCAAACGAGTTCGAACCGGACATACGCGCGCACCCACGCTTGGAGACATGTAACCCGGAGCTCGTTAGCTTGGAATGGATTGAGCGCTGTACAGATTCCTGCCCCTAGAAATAGGCGGCTTGCTCCTATCAATGGAGGACTCCTTAACAACGCAGGAGTCCAACTATGTCATCGAATACCATTAAACTGACAGCGGCCACGCCGATAATCGACAAGCCGGTAGACCAGTTAAAACCCGATCCGCGCAATCCGCGCGTGCACAGCAAGCGCCATATTCGCCAGCTGGCAAAAAGCATTGATGCTTTCGCGTTCATTATGCCTCTGCTGGTCGACGAAAATAATCAGATTATAGCGGGTCATTGCCGGCTTGCGGCTGCCCGGCAGCTTGGTTTGCTCGAGGTTCCCACCATCTGTATTTCACATATGAATGACCAGCAGCGTCAGGCCTATCTAATAGCGGACAACCGGCTGACGGATCTTGGTAGCTGGAATGACAGCTTGTTGGGAGAGGTCCTGCTCGAACTTGCCGAAGCCGATCTCGGATTCGATATTGAGGCCACCGGATTTTCCGTTGGCGAAATCGATATGCTAGTCGAAGCCGACATGGCCGGTATTGTGGGTGAGGAAGTTGAGACCGCAGATCGCGAGGAAGAAGAATTACCTCAATCTGGGGTTGCGATATCGAAGTCGGGCGATGTCTGGAAATTAGGCAGGCATGTTGTTGTCTGCGGTGATGCTCTGGATCCGGCAGCATATAGCCTTGTGATGGGACGCGCGCGTGCGAACCTGATATTGAGTGATCCACCCTATAATGTGCGTATCAAGGGCAATGTCAGCGGCCTGGGGAAGGTAAAGCACCGCGAGTTTGCCCAGGCATCGGGCGAAATGAGCGAAGCGGAGTTCATAGCCTTTCTTGAAAGGGCCTTGCACAATGCCTCTGAATGGTCACGCGAGGGCGCCTTGCATTACTGGGCGATGGACTGGCGACATCTGTTTGAGCTGATAACAGCAGGCCGGGCCGTGTATGACGAACAGATCAATATGTGTGTCTGGGCCAAGACCGGTGCTGGCATGGGATCGTTTTACCGTAGCCAGCATGAACTTTTTACAGTCTGGCGCAAAGGCAAAGTAGCACATCGCAACAATATTGAACTGGGCAGGTTCGGACGGTTCCGCAGCAATGTCTGGTCCTATCCAGGTGCAAACAGCTTTAGCCGGGCTTCCGATGAAGGTAATTTGCTGGCGCTCCATCCTACGGTCAAGCCGGTCAACATGCTGGCAGATGCGATACTGGATTCCACCAAACGGGGCGATATCGTTCTGGACCCGTTTCTGGGAAGCGGCTCTACTTTGATCGCGGCCGAAAAAATTGGACGGTGCTGCAGGGGTATCGAGATCGACCCGTTATACGTCGATACTATTATTCGCCGCTGGCAAAATTGGACCGGAGAACAAGCCCGGCGTCAGGATGATATCCTCTTCGATGAACTGGTCAAGATTGGCGATTAATCTGCCTAAAAATCCTGCGGATGTATTCCCGCGGGGTGCGGGTGTGCAGATTTCTGCCCGTAGATTGAAGGCCCCTAATCATCTTTAATACGGTTCGCGTCTGATGGTCCATCTGGACCAGACCTCCAGGGGGAATATTTCGGGCGCATCAAAGAGGTGTTCGCATGAGCAAAATCCAAGAACGCGGTCCGCGTGGCCGATTTGTGCCAGGCCAATCGGGCAATCCTGGTGGCCGTCCCCGCACAAGCAAAAGCGTTGATGGCGCAATACTCAAAGCGATGAACGAAAAGATCATCGTTAACGAAAATGGCAAGCGCCGAAAAATATCCAAAGCTGAGGCAACTGCCAAGCAGTTCGCCAACAAGGGGGCATCCGGGGACATCCGTGCCGGTAAGATCGCACTGGATATGACCGCCAAGGCCGAGGATGCGCAGCGTGCGGCCCGGACCAGTGAACCCGGGATCACATTAGGTGATCAGGAAATCATAAACGAGTTCCTCGGCCAATTCAGAGCGCGAATAATTTCAGGTGAAGATCAATGAATGCTATGATGAACCCCGCGCAGTTTGATGCGCTGTCTCGCATAGATTTCTTCACTTTTATTCGGCGCGTATTCAACCATCTTCATGGTCATGGCGAATATACTGAAAACTTCCATGTCCCGGTCATCGCTGCCAGACTGGAGGGCGTAAGGCGCGGCGAGGATTTGCGCTTTGCCATCTGCCTTCCACCGCGCGGTCTCAAGTCGGTGGTTATATCGGTCGCCTATGTCGCATGGCTGCTAGGGCACGATCCATCGTTAAAGATTATATGCGTGAGCTATAATCAGGAACTTGCCGACAAGATGGCCAGCGATTGCCGGAACATCATGCATTCACTTTGGTATCGCAAACTATTTGCGGGTACCACCCTCGCTCCCGGCCGCCAGTCGCTTGCAGCCTTTGAGACAACAAAAGGTGGCGGGCGTTTCTCGACATCGGTTGGCGGAACAATTACCGGCTTTGGTGCTGATTATATCATTGTGGATGATCCGATGAAGCCCCTGGAGGCGCTATCGGACGTTGAACGTGTTAAAATCAATGACTGGATACGGCATAGCCTGTTTACCAGGCTGAATGACAAGCAGCGCGGGCGTATCGTGATCGTTATGCAAAGACTTCACGGGGATGATCCGGTTGGCGTACTGACACAGGCAGAAGGTGAAAGCAAAGCCTCGTTCAGCTTGTTATCTTTCCCGGCGATTGCGATAGAGGATGAGGAATATGTGATCGAAACACCGGTTGGCCGGCAGGTTTTTATCCGGAAGGAGGGCGAAGCGCTCGATCCAATACGTGAACCGCTGTCTGTATTGCACAGGGTCAAGCAGGAAATGACCCATCAGTTCTTTGCCGCGCAATATCAGCAGACACCAGTTGCTCCCGGTGGCAATATCCTCAAGCGCGACTGGATTTCATTTTATAGTCCGGAAGACCTGCATTCTCCTGAACGCATAATCCAGTCGTGGGATACCGCGTCCAAAACTTCTGAACTCAACGACTGGAGCGTCTGTACTACATGGGCAATCCAGAACAGGAATCACTATCTTTTGGATGTATGGCGGGAGCGGCTGGATATGCCGGGCCTGCGCCGGGCAGTTATGGATCTAGCCCTGAAATTCCAGCCCAGCCTCGTTCTGATGGAAGATGCTTCATCAGGTATCGGGCTCATCCAGGATCTTCGTGCCAGCGGTTTCCACAAAGTGCGGCCCGTCAAGCCTCAAGGTCACAAGCTATTTCGGTTTTCCAATGCCTTGCTGGGTATCGAACACAAGACCGTGCATTTCCCGAAAAGTGCACCCTGGCTTGATGCATATGTCGAAGAGTTATGCACCTTTCCCAATGGCCGCTTCGATGATCAGGTCGATTCTACATCCCAGGCGCTTCTATGGCTGGTCGAGCAGGTTCAGAGTCACGGTATTATCGAATATTACCGGCAGCTGGTTGAGGCCAAGAACAGCAAGGCGGCTGAGGACATTTGGCTGATGAAACCACCTGAATTAGGTCGAACCGTATATCTTCGTGATGGCACCAAAGCGATGCCACGAGATGATGGTCATTTTCTCTTGCCACAAAGTGATGCTGTTCTTTTGATATCGTCGGGATTTGTCAGAATATTGTAGAGCGGCTTGTTTTAAATCTGTTCATCTGAAAGGCATAAGGAGCCTGTCCGAAGACTTGGCATCTTTTGACTGATGTGGGTGACAACCTAAGGGTCACGGATTGATAACCCGGCCATCGTCGCATGCCACGTGACCAAGGGCAGCGGAACGGAAATTCGCGCCGCCCTTCACCTTGACGATATCGACGATACGGACATGGGTGCCAGGCACAATTGCGCCATGGTCGGCCAATAGCATGCAAATATACTGTGCATAGCCAGTCCGGCTTGTCCCGTCGTCAATCACACCGACCTGCCATTGCACAGCGGCATCAGGTTGATAGAGGACATCCTTGATCTTGGGCTCGGCCTCGAGTGCTTCCTTTGCAGCAAGAATGGCTTTTCCAGGGGGCTTTGCCTGTTTTGCAACTGCTGAAGGAGGGGGCCGATCGGGCGCGCTTTGTTTGGCAAATTGTGCGCCGAAGATCAAAAGTAACACGGCCGCCAAAATCACCGGCCATTTTTTGCGAGTGGTAGGGACAGGTGCGGATTTTTCCGGGGCTTTGCTTGTTTTCTCGGCCAGCGGGTTCTCATTTTTGGAGCGGGACATAGCAGTTTCCTCGATGGAAGCGGTGGGGTAAATGGGGTCATGCAGTTTCGCAAAGCGGCCCAGGGGATCGCAGCAGCAATTTGGCGACGATCGCAGCCATGCTATTTTCATAGCTGCCTGTGGCCATGCGCTGCAGATGGGTGTGTGACCAGTCCGGGCCAAAGAGCAGCCAGCCATTGGCGTTAAAATGATCCCGGATCAGGGCATCATTATGCCGCGTGGCATGGCCATAGGCTAACCCTAGGGAAATATCGGCATCGGCGGGGCAATAGCCTTCTGCCACGCATTGCTGCTTCAGCCTCGCAAGAACCGTCTCCCGCAGCACGGGTTCATGAAACAGTTTGTAGCGGTGGGCATAGCGTGACCCCGCATCGAAATGGGCCGCATGGACACCCCCGCTATCGAGATAGCTCTTGCATTCTATTACGAGTAGCCGGTTCTGGGTCGCATGATAGGCAACCACATCGATTTCCCAGCGGGGTGATGACTTCCTGCCGATAAGGGCCTTGTCTTCCTTCGTTAGGGCAACTTTGATGCTGCGCTTTACCCAGTAGCCCTCGCTCCCCAGAAGATTACCGACCAGCTGTTCAAATGCGTCCATGATCCATCCTGTCTATTATCAGTGACATTCATGAATGCTTCGATACTGCTCATAGTCAAGTATAATGTCTCTGATCGTCTGTAGACGTAAAGGCGACATCGCCTGACATCAGTCCTGTGGATATACAGCATCGCCTTGGCCGGAATCTCAAACGCCTCCGCACAGCAAAGGGCCTGTCGCAGGAGGCTTTTGCGCATGAGGCCGATATCCACCGCACCTACATATCCGATATTGAGCGCGGAGCGCGCAATCCTACCCTCAGCGTCATCGACAAGATTGCAAAATCACTCGGCACGACCGCATCAGCCCTGCTTGAGTGAGGCCAAGATCAACATTGTGAGCGCCGGGCGCGGGCGGGCGAGGTGATCCACATTAAGAACCCATGGAATTTTACCGCCACCGCGCGAAGGGTGTGATCATCCCAGTCTCATAAGGGGATAAAATCAATCCAATTTCAGCCATTAGGTGCGCGGCTTGGTTCTATATCCGCTGATTTTCTAAATCGGGGAACACTTCAATAATATAGGGCGTCAATTTGTGGCGTCGGCCAAGGCCCATGACATGATAGGCGACCTGATAGGCTGCATGCCATTCTCTCGCAGAACTCGGTCCGCCCATGTCTGCGTCATTCAGAAAATTGACCATGACAAGGCGTGCATCTATCCCCAGATTCCGAAGCCAATGAAGGTGGGCAAGGCGATTGGCAACTTGATAGAAACTTGTGTGCCAAGCCACTCTGTCATGTCTAGCGTTAAGTGCCTTGGCAGTGGTATCCAGCCGGGCCTGAATAAGCTCAAGCGATTTGACCGATGCAGCGGATCCAGGCGAACACATCTCCTGCACATGTGCCTTGGCCTCAACAAGCAGTCGCGTACCGCCGGACGTAACGCCCAGCGCATCCCACTGTGGACCACCTCGCGGCCAAAAATCGGCTAATTGGGGTTTGAATTCACCGAGGTCGAGCAGCTCCAGAAAGGTGCCATCACGGTATTCAGCGAAGTCATCATTTTGCAGCGGCGAGCTCCACTCAATTTGTTCGCCTTTGCCAAGCTGCTCTTTGATAGGCTGATTCAACGATGGCCAATTCTCGTTGACAGCACGTTGTATCCACTTGAGGCTGCCACGCGCACCTGCTGGCTGAGGAATCCTGCTCATTTGTTCATCCTAAGAAAAATCAGCGTACTGTAAAATGGACAAATCCAAAGCGCTAGCAATGCTTGTCTGCCTGCGGAGACTCTTCATCGATCGCCTTGGCTAATTGCTTGTGCAGCGAAAAGCCGTCGGACACTGCCCAGGGTGCTACAAACCTTGTTCGATCTTTTCCGAAGGTCGGACAAAACCGTGGCGGCTTCGGCTTGATCAAATACGCGGATATCTCGGCCTTCAACGTATGCTTTAATTGATAAGTGCCGCACAATGACAATCCATTTGCCGCTCCGTTCCAAGGTCACCTTCGCAACGCCATGACCCAGCAAATTGCGAAGGCCTTCGTGTTTTTTAAATTCTTCAAGTGCTAGAAAGGCAGTCTCTCCGTCGGTCCCGAATGGCCCATCCGGCTCAATGGCTGCTGCGAGGTCAGCAAGGCGCTGCCCAACCAGATGGCGGAGGCGCACTTCTTTGCCGCGGCCTTCGACCCTATGCAGGACAAGCAGAGTCTCTGTGGCAGCAGCCTCAGCCTGCGCGAAACACTGCATGCACGCGCCGCGCCATGCGTTGACATTAGCAACGGCATCAGACCACCTGACCTCGTCAGAGCCAGCTTCTCTCGATACGTCGATGTTCATGACCGCTCTTAGCGTGCCTTACATTAAAAAACGCTTACGGATCGCCGCGCCTGACCGAGGCCATGAAAAGCAAGGCGGCTGCGGACGTTTGGCTTATGAAACCGCCTGAAATAGATTGAACGGTATATGGGCCAGGTGAATGTGACGATTACGGAGATGGCGGTTTTCTCGATAGGTTTTGTTGAGTATTGCAATTCCCGCCCCGAGATGTTGCCAACAAGAATATTGGTTACAAAATGGATGGAGATTTATCGTCGTCGGCAAGTTTCTGGAAAACCGCAAGGATGTCAGGCCATTTATGGGCAAGATACCGCACCATGGCGGCACTTTCCATCAGGCCCCCGACATAGCCCAATGCAAGCGTAAGATCGAGATGATCGGCGCCATAGCTTTTTTCGATTGCCCGAAATTCGCGTTCGAGATTTTCTGACTCGTGTTGCATTAAGGCAATCTGCGCTGCGCTCAAACTTTTGCCGCGGCGCTTACGATTTTCGGCGAGCATTTGCGGTGATGTTGCTGCGACGATTGATTTTGCATAGCTCACCGAAAACCTGTTCATCGCGATCATCAGTTCGGCAGCCTCTATCTGCCGAACGGGCTTTAGGAACCGTAATTCTGTAAAAACGTGGATTGCAATATGCTTGTTCTTGAGCAGAGCGACCGCTTCGGGACAAATCCCGGTGAGCAGATTGCGCTTGGTGCGGATGTTGGAGATATTGACATTCAGCGCCTTGGCGAGGCGTTCTTCCGAAACGCCTTTCCGAACCGCATTGAGGATCATCTTGTGTTCCTGAATGATAGCCATGCGACTAATCCGCTTATTGTATGTGTAAGCTTCATCTTCCTTAGCCACGAGGCAGATGACCTCGGTTTCGCCGCGTTCACGCAAAATGGCAAGACGGAGATGCCCATCGAGAAGCGCAAAATTGTCGGGATCATCCGCCGACCGGACCACCACGGGCGCCTCGATAATTCCGACCTCGGCTATCGACGCTGCAATCTGTGCGTATTTAACCGACGTTTTGATCCTGTCCGTCACCGCTCGCAACGGCAATATGCTGGATATAGGAATACACAGGCTGGTTTCTTCAAACCCCAGGTCAGGCTTCAATTGATCCTTGCGCATCGTTTTTCCTTTCCGGTTGTGCCATGCGCTCCGTGATCCCGGAAGGAAGATGATAGAGGTCCTCGTCTTCTGCCAGTGCCAGAAAACCTTCATCATCGCTGAGCCGGCTTATGCTCTGCACGATTAGCATGAGTTGATCATGTGCATTGCGTGCGCGCTTTATCAGCGCACTTTTGCGAGCTACATCTTCCTCGTAAACTTTGATCAATTTTGCCGTTGTCATCTTTGGCGAAGCGCGATTGGACGAACCTTCCACGCACTTACCGCGCCGTTTGCGAAGCTCGATCAATCGTTTGGCGGCAAGCAGCTTTTTGCCCTTTAACAAACCATTCTCATAGGCCTCATGAAGAGCACGCTGGATGCCTTCGTCATCGGCTTCGGCAATATCGATCGCTACCGATAATGGGATCGTGCGCGCTTCCACTGATTGGAGCAATCGTTGCTCGCCTTTGTTGAGCAAATGTGTGACGCCATGGACATACTCCAATGAGAGCCCGGTTTTGCGGGCAATATCAGCCAACGAGTTTCCTCGTGTTTGCATGGCACCAATGTCCTTCAATAAATCTATCGCCTTATGGTGACGCCGTGCACAATTCTCGACAAGGCTCGCAATCAGACAATCTTCGGGATCGGCTTCCACAACCATTGCCGGTACGAGGCTGTGTCCAAGAGCCTGATAGGCCTCCAAACGGCCCTGTCCGCAAACCAGATCGAACCACTCACCATCGGCTTCGGTTCGTCTTGTTACGGTGATGGGGCGTTTGAGGCCGATCTTAGCGATACTGTCGACGATTTCCTTGAATATGGGTTGATTGCGATCTCGTGGATTGACGATGTTGACCCGGTCAATGGGCAGCCATTCTATTGACTGGGCGTTCGAGACTCCGCTCATGCAGCTTTCTCCAATGCCGTCCGGCGAAATACATCAAAACACAGGTCAAGTGTTTTACGGCGATACGCATCCAGCCCCAGACCGTTATGCTCGCAAAGAGTCAGAATCGCGTCAGCAATAGCGATTTTAGGGATCACATAATAATCAAGCGCTTGGACGTTGGCCGCATCCATCCGGATCAACAGGGTCAGATCGACCGCTGCGCGATTATCCAGCCGAAGTTTCCAGCGCAGGGACCCTGCACCGGTTTGCATGCACCGTGCAATGCTGACCGATAACCGGACCTGGTTGTTCAGAGTCAATATCGATTCAGCATCATTTTCATCGACCCGGTTTCCTCTTCGACGCAGGCCTGTCATGCAAGACTCTAAAATTTGCGGGTACATTGCGTTTAGTGAGCGATTGATCTGAATATACCGATAATCGTGATCGGGCTTGAACCCGACTAAGGCATAGGCCCTTAAGAGACTTCCAAACCGCGACCGATAGCAACCACTGGAGGGCGAATCGTCATATTCGTCGATTATGAGCCCAGTCAGCGATCCGTTGCCAGCTAGGATCACTCGCAGCTGATCAAGCATGGCGTCATCGCTCCAACTTGCCGAGCGTGCCTCGATAATCGCTTTTGCGGCATTGAATTTGGACTGCTCGATTACGGGACTGAATGCGTTATCGCAGCGTATCCATTCGTCGGGAGAAATCTGTCTATGGGCCTGTTTCAGTTTGAACGATGTCCGCCCCCAGACATTATGGCCGACATATTTTTCATTGATAAGCATATGATGGATTATAGCCCGGGTCCAATTTCGGCCACCTTCGGACCGGACATCTCGGCGATTAAGGTCACTCGCAATTTCGTTCTCGGTTTCGCCTGCGACAAAACGACTGAATATCTCGCGAACTATTGCCTGTTCGGGTTCTGGTCCCGGCTCCAGCAAAACCCGATCGGTCTGAATGCTTTTATGTTCGCCAGTCGCAAGCTCTCCCTTACGCTCACCCTCCTGATTGACGAGCACACGCCTTAAGCCAAAACCCGCCTGACCACCCTGACGAAAGCCCAGCCGGATGAGATTGGCCTGGCCGGCAAAAACCTTGACCGACAGCTCCCGGCTATATTCACCGGCCATGGCGCGCTTCACCGTTTTAATAATCGAGGAACCGATACTGCCGTCATTTTCGAACTGCTCTGCGCAATAATGGACAACCACGCCCGCGCGGCGACAGCTCAGTTCATAACTGGCAGCTTCGTCGGGATCCTGGAAACGCCCCCAGCGACTGACATCGTAGACCAGTACGGCTTCAAAGTCCGCAGCACCCGATTGAATATCTTGCAGCAAAAGTTGCAAAGCATTGCGTCCGGCAATGTTGAGTCCGCTTTTTCCATCATCAGCATAAGTTTTGACGATGATGTAGCCACGTGCTTCAGCATATTTAGCGATCGCCTCGGCCTGGTTGTCGGTCGAATATTGCTGATGCTCGGTCGACATGCGGACATATTGGGCGGCGCGTTTGCATGTTTGTTCGGTTTGGACCGTGTGCCGGTCTCCGCTGCGTCCCTCTCGATCCCATTTGATGATCATAAACCAATCCCGATAAACAAAAAGAATCAACGCTTCGGCTCTATTTCGTGCCTAACGCAAAAGGAGTGGAAACATGGTTCTGAATAAGGGCACCAAAGTGCCATTTCCGTTAAATCACGATGATGCATCCTATGCCAAAGCAATATCGGAGGCTCTCATCTGTGATGTGGGCGCAACCGCAAGATCTGCCAAAACGATCATGAAGTGGGCTAACGTATCGAACCGGACCGCCAGAAACTGGCTCAGCGCTGACAAAGCACCGGGCGGCTTGAATCTTCTTTTACTCGCGCGGCATTCGCCGTCGGTATGGGAGGTCGTGCTCTCCATCAGCAGTCATGAGGAAGCGCTTCTTGTAAATGACCTGCATGCTGCCGAGGTCGCTCTATCTCGGGCATTGGGGCATCTCGAGCGGCTAAAGCGGGGGTTTGATAGATCGCGAATCCAAGCCAACAATTCAAAAGATGGCAACTTGAACCGCGCATCAGTCTTTACCGGCAAAAAAGAAGGCAAGTTGTAGGTTTGTGACATCAAGTCCTGGAGAGTGAGGATTAATCAAGCAGCCAACCGGCATGCGAATGCCTGAATTCAAAGAATTCGCTATATCGCGCAGTCCCCGTGGCGCCGCAGTATCCAGGATCTGTTGACAAATTCGTGCATGGACAGCCGAATTGAGACTATATGGATGAAGCCGAGGTAACTGTCTGAGGTTTTGTCGTACCGGGTTGCGAGGCGTCGAGCATTTTTGAGCTTGTTGAAGCAGCGCTCGACCAAATTGCACAGCGCTTAGTTAAGTGCGCATCGAACGTCAGCGAGAACGAAGAGCTTAACTCTGGCTCACGCCATAAATGTCCAAATGTTAGCGCGGGATCTGTTGATGCGCGTTCTTGACGACTAATTTTACAGCCAAAGCTAAAAGCGCTCCGCTTGGGAAGAAGTGGCGACAGCGGGATTGATGGTGCCATTGACGAAGACCGCCTGGGTCTGGACAGAATATGGCCTCGCGCGCGGGTGAGAAACTGTATTAACGCTATCGCGGTTGATTGGTGACAGTTTACAGATTGATGGCTGGAGAAATTTGGCTGCCCCTTATGTCAAGAGCCTCAACCACTTTAGCAGCTAAACTATTCAAGAAATTAAACTATTTTCAACATATCCCCCCTAATACCCAATACTTCCTAACATGGAGACGTTTGATGGCATGGTGGTTTTTTCTGGGCCTCGCAATTTTACTGGCCATTGTTTTTTCCAGTGCAGACCCCAACAAAGAACCAGAACACTTAACTGACGATGACCGTCTGGCATGGCAGACGAAACAGAAAATTAGGCAGTAAAATGCGAAAAATAGTTCTGAATGGATGGCTTATGGCGGACTTCGCGAGAAAGTTGTCTGTCCGCATTGTCAAACCAAGGGGCAAGTCCGGATGCGGACAAAGCAGCAAAAGAAAGGTGTAAGCGGGGGTAAAGCAGTAGGTGCAATTTTCACCGGAGGCGCTGCACTTCTCGTAACAGGTATTTCGCGTCATGAGATTGGCAGCGAAGCCCATTGTGGCAATTGCAGCACAAAATGGATGATTTGAGTAGAAGGCCCACCCCGCCTAAATAAGCGGATAACGAGTCAGTTGGGGTTATTGAGAGTGGATTTTCGCAGACTAATTGACGGCTTCATGACTATCGGGATCTGGCCCATTTGTACGGTCGCCTTATTCGCGATACTTGCGCTACGCGGGGAGGGTATTGCAGCCATTTCGATTGCTGTGTCCGGCTTAGCAACATTGCCTTCGTTGCGTGCTACATTCCAGCGATATGGCGCCAGTGAATCCTCACAGTTTAAAATTGCCGTGGGTGCAGCGGCCTTAAGTTGCGTGCTGATCTTGGCATTTCCAAATCGCACTTCTTCGGCAAGTGAAGATACCTTAGCGCATGACGGCCAAACGAATGAAGAAGTTACGCCGGAAAGCGTGGAAGATAGTGACGATAACAATGGTACAGAAGTAGATGCCACTGATCCGAACGATAGCGATACTGCAGAAGAGCTATCAGCCAATGCCTTACCTTCGTTATGGGGATGCATAGCCATTGATGGCGACACGCTAAACTGCGATGGTGAGCGAATAAGGTTGCTCGGCATCGATGCGCCAGAGTTGCCGGGTCACTGCAATCCCGGCAGAATATGTGTTCAAGGCGATCCATTTTCCTCCCAACAGAACCTACAAAACGCTCTTCAAGATCCTATGTCCGTCGAACGCATTGGTAATGACCGATACGGTAGAACTCTTGGAATGGTTTACTCTGAAAGCCAAATATTTGGCATCCAAGTCGTCCAGAGTTTATCATGCATTCAACTCGTCTCTGGACACGCATTCTATGCAGGGGATTGGGACGATCTTGATAGGGTTGCAAATGAATGTGGTCCGAAGGAAGGTTGAACAGGAATCTCGGCCGATCCGGTTGCATATCGATGCTTCAAGAACGATTACAGGGGCTGTGATTGAGGCAAGCTGAGCAGCATATTCAGTTATCCCCGCACTGCTTCGCAACAACGGTATAAGCCTTGAGCCAAGCAGCAGCCAGCTTCGTCTCGCTAGAACAGCCTCCATGCTTCCAAGCATAGCGATTGCCCTTGGGAGCATCAGGATTAGTCCCGCCGTGCATTCTGCATCGCTTCTTGCCCTTTATAGTGCGTTCGCTGGGAGCTTGTTGTGCTTGATTGTGGGTGGTCGCTCGATTAGCTGAGAACAATCAGGGGAGGGCGCGATGGGAAGTCGATCGAAAAGAATCATCCGTTTAATTTGGAACGGCCCCTTTCATATCGGTAAGCTCTCCCCACCGGTTTCGGTAGGGGACGCATTGCTCAAAGTATTGGAGACCGCATGGCGGCTTTTTCTCGTCGCTATATCTCTGCTAATAGCTATCGGGTTGTCACTTGCAGCTTGGATTTACGTCATCGAGCCTATCTTCTTTCCGCCGCTCAAGGATCAAATCTCGGTAAAGGTCACCTTTGATGACGGATCAGGGCCTCCCCCGATCATCGCAAGATCCGTAGGCGGCGAACCCCGAAAGCCATTCCGATGCAGTGCGGACTTCCCACTGAAAATTGAGTTTACCAACGAGTCGAGCGAGACAATCGGGAGGATCGGCTTTTCGATCGAAGGCTACGCACCTGCGCGATCACGCAACCTCGTTCAAAATGGCGGCTGGCGAGAAGCCGACGCTGTAATCCCTGCTGGATACAAAGGGCAGGCATGCTGGAGCGTTGAGCTAGAGGATGGAAGCGAGCCGAACGAGCTAACTTATCATGTCGAGATTATTTCGGCAGACCGGGCCGACCGTGAGCGAAAGGGTGTGGAAAATCCGCATATCCCTCTGCCCACCCGATCTCCCTCGGAAACTTCAGAAACAAAATCCACATCCCCTACGCCGACGCAGCAGCCGCGCCTAACACTGGCGACGCTGGGGGACAGCGATTGGGAGAAAATCGGCATGGGTTGCTCATGTACATTCACGGTAGGCATACCGCGCCAAGAGAAACTTATATCGGGCGGGGATGGACTGACATTCTTTCGGCTCAATGGGAAAGAGTTTCTCTGTGCTGCCCCCGATATTCAGGCCATGTTTGATGGCGCGGTTTCTATGTCCTGCGGCTCAGCAGCATTGCAGGTTACACCGTTTGGAGAGATCGAGCCGGGCTTTGACGGCCACAGTTCTAAAGCTCGCCTCAATGTTGCCTCACCGTCAGGTCAAGTGACGCTTACTGGCACGTGGGGCTGCGGTTGCTAACGGCAGCGCATATCCCCGCCTGCACTCTCCGGATTCATGTAGCGGCTCGCCAGCCGCACTCAGGATCCATCCTCGCACATGGGAAGATATAGACAACGAACACCTTTTATCAACTTCCCTTTGCAAATGTTATCGTGAATACAGCGGTGCAAAGGGGGCCCTTTCCATGCTCATTGTAATTGTCGCGGCACTTTTAGGGATCTGGCGCTATCGCTCCATAGAATACTTCAAATGGGTCGGCATCGCGGCAGTCTGGATGTTTGTTGCCGGTGTCTTGTTCTACGCCGGCGGTACTCTTGAAGATCCAACCGGCGACGGAATCATCACACATCAAATTCGAGTAGCCGCCAATAACGGGCCGATGATGGGCCTGTTCGCCATAGCGTTCTTAATCGTCTATTGGGGCGGTCTTATCTTTTTTATCTCGCGCATGGTTAAGGCCGCGCGAGCAGTCCGCGAAGCCGACGAACTTGCCTTTGCCGAAGATGAGTATGCGCGCGCCGAGAATACTGGCCGGAAGGCGCTCGAAACCGTAGCCCTCTTGGCGGCTTCCGTCGTTTGGATTTGGTTTGCCTTCCTCGAGCCGGCACAGGATCAGCAGGAAGGTATGGACGCGGATATTCCGCTCCAGAATGCACCTCTTCCTTCGCCAGCGGGGTTGTCAGTCGAGCAAGAGGTCATGGGAGCCGCCGCAGAGATCAATGCGGGCTTGCCCCAAAAAATCGACGAGGTGACTACGCTCGAAAAGGCAACGGCTGCAGGCAAAAAGCTCACCTATCACTATCGAATCGAAGGGACCTCTGCCGACCGGGACAAGTTGTTAACCTTCATCCGATCCAATGTCGTTCCAAAGGCCTGCACCGGCTCGTTGCGCCCGTACATGCGGGATAAGGGTGTGTCCTACACCTACAGTTATGTTGGCACCGACTTCACCGCGCCGATTGAAGTCAACATCGATGAGAAAATGTGCGAGGGATTGGAAGATTACCGCTAAAGCCTTCACTTACTAAGAGGCCTTCAGCCGCGCCGCCGCTGACTTCATCACGGCAGAATAAGCGCCGTGCTTCCAAGCGTTATGATTGCCCTTCAACAAGAACAGTAGAGTGAACGTTTCCGAGGGCCTCGCAATGGCTCCATAAATCCAAGCCAGTGCCAGTGCGACGAACAGTACCTCGACCGTCTTCTGAAAAAGGCCAATGAGCAGGCAGAACAACACCAGCTTGCCGAGGAAGCTCAAGCTTGGCTCTCCGCAAGCCGGTCTGTTGCTTTATCGCCCAATCGCGTAAACAATGCGCTCCGTATGAGTACCAAAAGCTCTTTGCACGCGAAAGGGCATGTCGAGAAAGTGGAGCATGGCGAGCACCGAATTACCGATCGCGGGCTAAAATTTATCAGCGGTGAGTATTCGAAAGATAACGTGATGGAATCCCTAAGAGCGCGGAAAAAAGGAACGAGGTAGAAATCAGCCAACCAGCAAAAAACATAACAAGAACAAACTTGCGCTCCGGGAATCTTTATGCCATCGCGTCATCTGCGCACCCGGATCGTTTAACGGCGTGCCCAGGGAGAAAATTACATGCTTCAAGAAACCCAGTCCTTTGTCCACGATTTCGAAAAATCAGGAATGGACCTGGAAGAAGCAGAGCAGGAGCTGGGCTATTCGTCCCGCCAGATAAAGCGCTTTCTTGCTGGCAAAAATGAGCCGCCCAAACTGGTGGCCGACCGGGTACGTCAAATTGCCCGTAGCAAAACACCCAGAAAGAAAGGCAAGCATTCATTCCGGTTTATCGACCTTTTCGCAGGTATTGGAGGTTTCAGACTGGGTTTTGAAGCTATTGGCGGAAAATGTGTATTCACCAGCGAGTGGGACCGTTTCTCGCAAAAGACTTATTTGCGAAACTTCCCTGATGGGGATGACCATATTTTTGCAGGCGACATCAAGCCTTATGGCGATGATCCGGCACTGGTCCCGGAGCATGAGGTTCTGCTTGCAGGCTTTCCGTGCCAGCCATTCTCGCTTGCTGGAGTTTCCAAAAAGAACTCGCTAGGACGCAAGCACGGATTTGATGACGAGAAACAGGGGAACCTGTTTTTTTACCTTGCGAACATCATCAAACACCACAAACCAGCGGTTTTTTTGCTGGAAAATGTCAAGAATCTCAGGAGCCATGACAAGGGCCGGACATTTGAAGTCATCCGCAGAACACTGGAAGAGGAACTAGGATATACCATCAGCTTCGAAACCATCAGTTCAGCGCCGTTTGTCCCGCAGAAACGAGAACGCATTTTCATTGCCGGTTTCAGGAAGGATGCAGGTTTCAGTTTTGACGGGTTTATGAAAACCCTTCCCGAGCGCAGCGAATGGCCGACACTGGATGCTATCATGCAGTCACACAACGAGATCGATAGCAAATATACGCTGACGCCTAACCTCTGGAATTATCTGCAGGCCTACCGGAAAAAACATGAGGCCGCCGGCAACGGGTTCGGGTTTACGGTCCACGGTCCGGATGATGTCGCGCGCACTTTGTCCGCCAGGTATCACAAGGATGGATCCGAGATACTGATCGAACAGAAGGGTACCCGCCCCAGGCGCCTGACCCCGACCGAATGCGCCCGGCTTATGGGATTTGAAAACGAAAATCGGAAATGGGAGATCCCGGTATCGGATACGCAGGCCTATCGCCAGTTCGGGAACGCAGTCGTAGTGCCGGTTGTGGAAGCGATCGCCAGATATATGGAGCCGTCAATCCTTAAAGCGGTGGCGGAAGATCAGAAATCCCGCAAGGCCAGAAGTCAGGCGGTTCTTGCCTGATATTGTAAGCCCCGCAGTTCGAAGCCGGATGATGGCCGGTATCGGCGCGAAGAACACGAAACCGGAACTTCTGATACGCCGCGGTCTTTTCAGACTCGGCTACCGATATCGCCTGCACGGCAAAAGCCTGCCCGGAAAGCCGGATCTGGTTTTTGCATCCCGCAAGGCAGTAATATTCGTCAACGGATGCTTCTGGCACGGCCATGACTGCCATCTGTTCAAATGGCCCAAAACCCGCGACCAATTTTGGCTTGACAAGATCGCAAACAATATCAGGCGTGATCGAAAAGTCCGCGCAGAGCTTGCCGAGGCGGGTTGGCGCGTTTGCGATGTCTGGGAATGTCAGATAAAAGGGAAAGAAAGATTACCCTTGGAAACCGTGCTCTCGCGCTGTTCCGAATTTCTGGACGGCAACGCATTGAGATTTTCCGTAGGCGGTGAAGAGACTGTGTGTATTTCCGACGAAGAATAGAGAACGCGCATGGCTTCGGGCAAAGCGGCTGCATTGATCCGCCATTGCGGTCGCACTTTGGCTTTTCCATCTGAATATATGGTGTGAGCCGGGTCATAAAAAACGAGGCCGGTGTCGACCGCGCGCAGGAGTTTCCAGACGTCCGTACCTGATCCTGTTACCCAGTCAGAGGCATAGCGATAGTCCTTGACGCCGCCAGCGATGTCCCGGCTTTCAAAATTTAGATACAGGGCGTTGGCGTGCTTCGCGTTCCAGCAGTTGGCCATTTTTTCGACAGACCACCCGGCCACTATCGCTCCGTTTTCCGGATCGAAAAGTTCAACGCCGATATCAGCGATATCGCCAAAGCTGTCCTTGACCCGGTCATAGCCAGCAACACGCAAGACAAAGCCCGTCTTTGCGTTTGGTTTCCCGGAACGATAGAGGCCGGTGAACCTCAGGGAGCCATCGCCCTTTTGTCCGGGCAGGCCATATTGCTCCATAAATTCCCGGAAGGTATGAATGCCCTGATAGCCATAGTCCGGGACCGGCGTCATCAAGCTTATCCTGCTCCCCGAGTAGCCCTTGATCTCGTAGCCATGCTTATCAGGCTTTTTGTCACCGTTTGCCGCAACGCCAAGCAAGGCTTCCAGAGTGTACCCCCCACCCTGTGATCCCTTGAACGGTTCAATTGTATCGCCTTTCTTGATCCGTGAACTGTACCAGCCTCCTGAGACAATAGTCTCGATCTCCTGCCTGATGAGTTCAGCAGGGTCCTTGCCCGCTTGTCCGTCAATCGAGAGAATATGAAGGACGCCTCGTCCACCGGCGAGCGGCAGATCCGGAAAATCCGGAACGAGCGGGTCATCCTGTTCAGTGAGAACCAGGCCCACAACCTTGCCATCAGAGGCGGTACCCATGACGAGAATACGCTTGCCATATTGTGCCTGATGATCCCGGCGAAGAGTATCGGGAGGGTCATCACAGCCTTTCAGAAATCCCGACATCCGCACTTCAGGGTACTGGAAATAGTCGATGATCGTCGTACCGGGAGCATCATGGCGATTGCCATCCGGGCTCAACCAGGCAAAATCGAGACGTGCCTCCAGTTTGGGCTTACCGGTTTTTGATCTTCGCTTTGTCGTGCTTTCAGAAGGCGAACGGGCATGTATGGTAGCCGGGAAGATATTGGTGACCCCGTCCAGCGCGCCGCCCAGATATATCTGGTTCTTCTCATTGTCCTGCTTTGGCGAAAGGTGTTTTATCCAGGCCGTGCGAACGCCCTGCCTTTCCAGAAGCTCTTTCAGCTGATTGATCGCTACGATGCCTGACATAAGGCAGAAGGCTATCCCGAAACCGGTCCGCTGGAAAGCTGGAATTTGTAAACAGGGTCAAGGGTATGATACCGGCCATTGCAAAGTAATATTATAGAGGCAGGGCGAGCGATAGCCTGAGGTCTTGTAGATCCGTAAGTTCATTCATCCGGTTGCGGAAGGACTATTGAATGAAATCGATGCCAATTTTCAATCTGGATATTTCCACTTTACAAACAGGTGTTTAGATCGGAGGTGGAATAACGAAAGCTGCTGGTCAACTGGGCCGGAAGAACAGGATTTTTTCTATGACCGTCATTCATGATCCTTCGCGCAACCGATCCGTGGTGGTTGGCAGACTTTTTGAAGATCTGATCGGGCCGCGGCACGAAAACGAACATCTGAAATCCCGTCCATCTGATGTTTATCTGACCGGCATCTTGTGGCCGATAAGATCGGAAACGCCCAGAGAGGAGGATGAGAAACTAGAAGTCGGAAGTACAGGCAAGAACGAGGAGGCGGCTGACGGGGCTTCCGAGGAAATTCCAGCAAAGTCTGTGATGCGCCCTTCAACGGCGGGAGTGTCCTTCTCCCTGTATTCAAAGGCCTCCTACCGCATTGACATTGAGGTCTGGTTTGCCCGCTACGAAAAGGTGAACGGCGAGAACGATGAGGAGCTCTGGAAGAGGTGCCCGATCAATGTTCGCGTCGAAAATATCTGCCTGGACGGGAGCAATGCTCGAATTGACCTTGCAGAGCAGTGCGTATCGGCAAGCGGCGCGGAACTCCACATCAGGATAGTAGATGGACATGATTGCCGACTCGCCACGGCGACTTTAATAAACAGAAATTCCCCGTCATCCGGAAAAGATGAGTCTGAAACTAGCACCTTTTTCCAGACAGAACTGAAGATCTTTGCAGCGGGCGATACCGTTCTGGTTGCGCGGCCTTCGGGTCGGCAAAGAGCTGATTTGTTCGAGGACGATGAGGCGATCTCGAATGCTTTGCTTTTTCGCAATGTGGAGGAATTTGCGGCAGGTCATACTTGCTCCGCCGAATGGCCTACGCCAGTCGCAGGAGAAGGTCGAAACCAAGTCACGTTTGTAAAAAGCACATGGATCCCGAGTGGAATCGTTCCAGATGTCTCTTCCGCCGGACATGCCGTATTCTCGCAGCTTGCATCTGCTGAAGGCAAGAGCCCCCTGAATGCAGACTTTCTGGCCACCGCAACCGCAGTAAATCTCGAGCGTGGACTTGCCGACTTCTGCGAAGCTTATGAGTGCTGGATCGGTATTCAGGAAAAAAGCTTAGGCAAGCTGAACGACTGGGCGAAAAACACCGCTGAGACGAACCTTGGCCGGTGCCGTGAGGTCCTGCAAAGGATGGCTTCAGCATGCAGCAGGATCGGTCGCGACCATCATATGCGCCAGGCATTTCAGCTGGCTAATCTTGCGATGAGTACGCAGTTCCGATGGGCCCAGAAGGGCGCGCCGAAACCCCTTGTGTGGCGCCCTTTCCAGCTGGCTTTCCTTCTGCTGTCTTCTGAATCGACGATCGACCGAAATCATGAAGACCGGGACGTCATGGATCTGCTCTGGTTTCCTACCGGGGGAGGGAAGACCGAGGCGTATCTGGCACTGATAGCAATGCTGATTTTTTACCGTCGGCTTGCAGGTGAGGAGGAAGAAGGCCGGGGTGTTACAGCCGTCATGCGCTACACGCTCCGTCTGCTTACCACTCAACAGTTTGCACGCGCGGTTGCCATGATTGCTGCGTGCGAGGCAATCAGAGATGGCAGGATCGAAACGGCTTTCTCATTCAGGATGGTGGGCGAGGATCCGGTTTCTATCGGCCTCTGGGTCGGTGACGCAGCCGCGCCGAACAAGCGATCTGCTGCCTATGCTTCTCTGAATGGGTCGAAAGAGGTTTCTTCACCAAAACAGTTAGCCAAGTGTCCATGCTGCCATAGCCCGGTTGACTGGCACCAGCCCAGACCAACAGTCGAGGTCACTGTGCATTGCGTAACCAGTGACTGCATCCTCTTTGGCAAACTACCAGTCTGGACGGTGGACGAAGACATCTACGAACAGCGGCCCACGCTGCTCATCGGGACTGTCGACAAATTTGCCCAGATCGTCAGGAATGACAGAACAGTCCAGCTCTTCGGCGCTCGCGACAAATGCACGCCGGATCTTATCATTCAGGACGAGCTGCATCTGATTTCAGGCCCATTGGGCACAATCTCGGGACTGTATGAGAGTGCGATAGATCTTATCTTTTCTGTGTCCGGAAGACCGCCCAAGATCATCGGCTCGACAGCGACGATCAGGAAAGCCGAAGAGCAAGTGAGAGCATTGTTCGACAGAAGGACATGTCAGTTTCCTCCGCCCGGGATTGATCATCAGGATTCGGGCTTCGCGGTAACGAAACCTGTCAAAGAGGAGGCCGAAGGAAGGCGATACATAGGCATTTCAACCGCGGGCCGATCTGCGAAGTTCGCTCTGCAGGCCGTTGCCGGATCACTGCTGCAATCTGCTTCATGTTTTCTGGCTGAGGCTGGAAAGGACGACTATTGGACTTTGCTCGGCTATTTCAACTCGCTGAGGGAGCTCGGCGGCGCACTCGTCCTCATGCAGGACGACTTGTCAGATTCGGTGAACCTGTTTGCTGAAGCAAGATCCGAAGATCCCAGAAGCATTTCAAATGTTGAGGAACTTACATCCCGGCGCACTCAGGACGAAATTCTTGAAATGCTGGATCAGCTCGAGATTCCTTCTGAGCGGGAAGGCTCGGTTGATGTTGTCCTGGCGACGAATATGGTCAGTGTGGGTGTCGATATAGCGCGGCTGGGGTTGATGGTTGTCAACGGGCAGCCGAAAACGAGATCCGAGTATATCCAGTCCACCAGCCGTGTAGGCCGGAGCGAAACCTCAGGTCTCGTCGTTACGATCCTGAATAATGCAAAGGCACGGGACAGATCGCATTTCGAGACTTTCCCGGGCTGGCATCAGGCTCTCTATCGGGATGTGGAGGCCACCAGCGTTACTCCGTTTGCCTCCAGGGCCCGAGACCGCGCTCTCCATGCAGCGCTGGTTGCAGTCGTGCGACATCTGGTCCCGGGGATGGCTGGGCAGTCGGATGTCAGAATGACTGATGAAAACCGTGAGCTAGTCAAAGAGCTGGTGCGAAAGATCGCTGAAAGGGCAGAACGCATCGACTGTGAGGAGACCGATGTCAGGGCTGAACTCGAACAGATGCTGGATGATTGGCAGGCCAGGTCACCTCAGAAATACTGGGATGAATTCAGACCATCGATCTCTTTGCTCCAGAGTGCGGAAAAAGCCGCACAGAAGAGAGCGCTTGGGCGTGAACCGGGGGATGCTTGGCCAACCATGAATACAATGCGCAACGTCGAAGTCGGTACAGCTTTCCGTATGGCGGAACGGTTGCGGGGAAGGAAATAGCTAAATATAATGGCCAAGAATGACCTCGGAGAACTCAGGCGGGCCTCGCTCGTTTCGACATTCGGACCCGGAGCAGTAGTCGATTTCCGGGCGGCCGGAGGAGCCGTGTCTGGCGTCGTTGCGGGACTTGAAACATGGGATGAGAAATTTCCGCCTGCGGGCCTCGCAAACAGACAAACGGTAACAGAAAGGCGCCTGCAGAAGAAGCTGCAGGTCAGCGGATTCAGGCTCCCACCTATTCTTGAGACGCGAAATGCGAAAGAGGACAAGGATGATGCCCGTCGGCTTGTCGCCGTCAGATTCCCGACGTGGCTCCAATGCCCGCAGTGCGACAAAATTGGCAAGTCCAGTAACTGGGCCAGCAGGGCAGGTAACCCTTCGCCCTATTGCGGCGAGTGCAGTCGGACCACTGAAACGGGTAGGAGGGTTCAGGTCATACCGGTGCGCTTCGTGATGGCCTGTGAGAACGGACACATTGACGATTTCCCTTGGCATTTCTGGGTCCGTCACCACGATGGATGCAAGAACGCGAGCCGTCAGGGCTTTCTTGACTTCAGATCGGAAAGCGCGGGCCTCGCCGGTCTTGTCGTAAAATGCCGGGAGTGCGGCGCCCGTAGATCGATGGAGGGCGTTTTCTCGAAGAAGATGTGGGCAAAAGGCGCAAATTGCGCCGGTAAGCGTCCTTGGCTGGTAGAGGCCGATGAAAAGTGCGAACTAAAGCCTGTAAGCGTGCAGCGCGGCGCTTCAAATCTCTATTTCCCTGTTGTGGAGAGCGCACTGAGCATCCCGCCCTGGATGCCGAACCTGAGGGAGAAACTGGGCGCCTACTGGGGGCCTTTATCCAATGCGTTCACGGAGGACCGGGCAAAACATATTGAGAAATGCTGTGAGGACCCTGCATTCCAATATGTTCTGGATATCATCGGGAAGACGCCAGGAGAATTGGCAGACCTGATTGAAATGGAACTCAACCAAGATGCAGAGATCGACATCGATGACCTTCGCCTCGCGGAATATCGGCAGTTCCTGAATCCGCCGAAAGATGTCGAAAATGAGGATTTCGAATTTGAAATTCGGCATGAGCCGATTCCTCCGGTGCTTGGAGGCCTTGTGTCAGATGTAGTTCGGGCCGTCAGGCTGCGCCAGGTCCAGGCTATCAGGGGCTTTACAAGAATCAATCCTCCCGGAGACCTCGAGGAGGGAAACATGGCGCTGCTCAGCGAGCACAAGCTGCCGTGGCTTCCGGCAATCGAGGTGAGAGGAGAGGGAATCTTCGTGGCCCTGGATACGGAACAAGTCGAAATCTGGGAGCAAGGAGCAGCCTTGCAGGAACGCATCCAAAGGATCAACGATGATCATGGGAAGGCGTGGAAAGAGCGCCACGGCGAAGACGCTGTTCCCAGAGAGATCTCTGCCCGCTTCCTCCTTTGTCATACACTTTCACATATTGTCATGAAACAGCTGACTCTCGAGTGCGGCTATTCATCTTCAGCCATACAAGAGCGCCTCTACGCTGATGGCGAATCCGGAGAGATGGCGGGCTTTCTCATCTATACCGCAACATCGGATGCAGACGGCACGCTTGGCGGACTTCAGCGTCAGGGCAGATCTGCCAGGTTCGGAGAGATGTTTGTCAACGCTGTACGGTCTTCAGAATGGTGCTCTTCAGATCCACTATGTATCGAAGATTTGATGGGGGCATCTGCCAGCTTCTCAAGTTCGGCATGTCACGCCTGCGTTCTCGCGCCCGAAACTGCGTGCGAGGAGTTCAATCATTTCCTAGACCGCGCCCTCATCGTTGGCACGCCGGATCAACCCGAGCTTGGTTACTGCTCTGGACTGCTGGAGAATTATTGATGGCAATAATGTGGCCGCGGGAGCTTCCACAGGAAGTACGCAATTCGCCTGTCCGCAAGGCGGAGATCACTGTCTTTGATACACTTGGCGATGCACTGGAAGACGATTTTGTAGTCTTTTACTCGAGGCCGTGGCTCGGAGAGGATCGCTTCGGGAATGAACGGGATGGCGAATGTGACTTTCTCATTGCCCATCTCCGCCTTGGTATTCTGGCGATCGAGGTAAAAGGGGGAGGCATTGCTTATGATCCTTCCAGCTCGCAGTGGGTGAGTACTGATCGGCACGGCATCAGACACCGGATCAAGGACCCGGTTGGTCAGGCGGTCAGCGCCAAGCACGAAATGCGGAAGAAACTGAGGGATCACCGCCAGTGGAAAGATCGAATTATCCATATGGCACACGGAGTGATTTTTCCGAATGCCGCGACCCCGCCGTTTGATCTTGGAGCGGACAAGCCGCGAAAGATCTTCTGCTGCGCAAAGGATCTCAGTAGTGGTCTGAGAGCCTGGGTTGGCCAGCGAATGGGTGAAGACCAGGAAGATGCGGGCACAGAACCACTTGGAGCAGACGGTATTCGGGCTCTCGAGGATATTCTGGCCAAGCCGGTCCAGCTCAAGTTTACACTTGGTGCGCAGATCGAGGAAGCCAATAGGCGGCTGATCGCGCTTACACCCAGTCAGTTCCACATCATCGACATGATATCCGGTATACCGAAGGCCTTGGTCGAGGGCGGAGCCGGAACCGGGAAGACTGTCATTGCAATGGAGGAGGCGAGAAGGTCCGCCGTTGCAGGCAAGAGAACCCTGCTGACATGTTACAACCGTTCGCTGGCAAGATCCATGCAACGGAAGGTCGGAGATCAGGCCAATCTCGACGTGCTAAGCTTTCACTCATTCTGCAGTCACGTTGTGAAGCTCGCTGGACATCAGCTTCCGGAAGAAAATGGAAGTTCTGACTATTTCAAGAAGCGATTGCCTGAAGCGGCCATGTTAGCCTTGGAAAGTGATACCTCGCTCCGCTGGGACGAGATTGTTGTCGATGAAGGACAGGACTTCCGCCAGCTTTGGTGGATCATTCTTGAAACTGCGCTTTCAGAAGAGAGGCGGCTCAGAGTTTTTGCCGACTCTAACCAGCAGGTCTATGGCGAGCTGGAAGCACCGCCTGCCGACCTCGAGCTGATTCCGATCCGGCTGAACCAGAATCTGAGAAATACAAAAAACATCCATGTAGTCGCAGCAGAACATTATTCGGGATTTCCCATCACGGCTATTGGACCGGAAGGGACGTCAGTGGAATGGCTCAATGTGGAGTGTGACCAGCAACTGCCACGAGTTCTTGTTCAGAAGCTGAAGGAACTTGTGAACAAGGAGGAATGGTTACCCGGCGGAACGGCGCTGTTGCTGCCAAATTCCGAGCTTGCAGAGGAATGCAGGATACTTATTGGCAGAACAGATATCGATGTCACCGATGCGGATGAGATGTCGGATGACGCCGTTGTCATCGACACTGTCAGGCGTTTCAAGGGTCTGGAAAGGCCGGTTGTCCTGATCGCTTTTCGCTCCGGAGACAGGGGGACGAGTGAATATGCCTACGTCGGTCTTTCCCGCGCATCCAGCCATCTTGTTGTCGCAGGAAACATGGAAGTTCTGAGCTGGCTAGAGTAGGCAGTCTATCCGAACAGATCTCAGGTTCTGTTGAAGAATACGAGCGGAGTTCCCGCAAGTATTGGTGCAAGAGAGAACCGGAGCGCGTTTGAGTTATCTGTCGTCACGACAGAACTGGAGCCAACAATGAACACGCCCTCGATCCTGGCAGACGGAAAGACATTCCAGCCCGTGAGTTGCTTCCCGATTGCTTTGAGGTCCGAAGTAAACGCGGTAGACAAGCTGCCGAGGACTCGTCCCTCGCCATCTGAATCCAGGATGATCTGATAACGGCCACCCTTCAGTTTCAGCATCGCCTTACTTGTTTTCTGAGATCGCTGCCATAGCAGGAAATTCACATCTTCAAGGTCTGCGGCACCCGTCACAGAGGTGGTTGGTTCAACGTCACCGGGAAGTCCGAGTTCGACATATGCAGCAGGCCCGGAGTTCCCGTTCCATGCTCGCCAGTTCCGTCTACTCGAACCGGGCAGAGTCTTCATGCCCTTTGGATACACACCAATTCGAAGCTGCTTCGAGGCACGCGTCGCGCCCACATACAGAACCCGCGCTTCTTCCAGAATTTCTTCTTCCGTTTGGTCTTGCATCGTCCCTGCAAGGCCCAGCACTACAATCTCGGCCTCCCTGCCTTTCGCGGCATGAATGGTCGAAAAGAGGGGGGCCGATCGGGGGCCGATATCAGATATGGCAATCTCCGCTACCGGAGCTTTACTCTTCATCACTTCCCCGAGTCTGGCGAGATCAACTCCTCCTCTCTCATCACCGCTCACGCGTCGGAGTGTCTTCCAGGCCTGAAGATAAGGTCTTCCCGGAAAGGGATGCAGGCCAGTGTAGATTTCGAAGAATTCCTTTTCTGAAATGGCCCCACCAGTCGCGGATTGCAGCGCGGCGGAAATCCATGGCTGAATAAGCGTGCGGTGGTGAGGTAACCGGGTCCGGACTGGCCGTCCTGCGCGAAGGGATTGATTGATCGCAAAAGTCAGCTGACCACCCCATCTGAAGAGGTGAAATGTGTCGCGTTCATCACTCCGGCTTTCGCGGCCGTTTGCTGGTTCTGCAGCCGTCTCAATTTCTTTCCTGATGCATTCAGAAATCTCGGTCGCACTCATATCTTCAGTGTCAAGAAGGCGCCTTCCTTCAGCGAACAGGTCTAGAAGTTTCTGCGATTTGCACCGGTAGTTTCGATGCAGCTCGACAGTTTTAAATGCAGGCTCAAGCGCGCTCAGCCCGCTTTCAATCCCTGCTTTTTCACGTTCCACGAAATGATAGATAGACTGTGCTGGATCATGAAACACGGTAATTCCACATTCTTTCCGCAAGCTTTGCAAGAGAGCCAGAATCATTGACCTGCGATCTCCAGTAAGGTCTTGGGCTTCGTCGATCACGACATGCTGATATCGTTCCAACTCATCGAGAAGCCAATCTTCACTATCATCAAGCAGCTTGAGCGCAGCTTGGATCCCGGCTTCAAAGTTCGCAGGTGAAAGGTCGCCGACGGCCCTCGCGGCCGAGATCAGTGACCACGCCAGCGAGTCCAGTGTCTGTATATTGATCTGATAGGCATCATCGGTTCGATCCAGAAAGCCCGCAATCCGGTTACGAATTTCTGCAACAGCTGCTCTCGTGAAGCTGACAACCAGAATTCTCGAAGGAACAGCGCCAGACTCGATCAGCTTCGCAATCCTGCTGCACGCCGTCCAGGTCTTTCCGGACCCTGGCCCGGCAACAATCAGAAGGCGTTCATCAATCGGGGCGTCAATTACTCCCGCCTGCTCCTTGTCCTCGGAAGCCGGTATTACATCGGCCCTCGGGATGCCAAGCCATTCTGAAAAGATTTCTGCAGCGGTTTCGTCCAGGCTCCATCGGTTTAAGCTGTCATCCTCAGGATTACCGAGGAGGGTAAGGATTGAGAGAAGTCTGTCGGGCATTCTGAGCCGGGCAGGCCATGCAGCTACGCCGGCTGGCCCGGCGTGACTGAGATACAGCCATGCAAGATCATCAAGACCGGCGAGCCTCAGGCATACGTCATGGCCCGACCTTTTCCGGAAGCAGACAGCTGGTACTTGTCCTTGCCCAATCGAGAGAATGCAAAGTCTCACTTCGGGGCTGCCGAGTTTGACAAGCTCTTCGGGCTGGGATCCTTCCTCGAGCTGTATCGATAAATGGGGAGCCGCCTCACGAAGGCCATCAAGAATTCGGGCAGGTCTCACTCCCTCAGCAAGACCGAGGGAATCTATAATTGAAGGCCAAGGTGGAGGGGCTATGTGTTCAAATAAGTCGACGGATTGATCCTGGGCCGTTGTCCTTCTGACGACGGCGTCCGCATCAATCAGAGAAGCTGTCCCCTCGAGGCTACCGAGTAACACATCATGCTCAAGCCCCAAGGTTACTGTCGTTGGCTCAACGGCCAACAGATATTTCTTTTCACCGCTGGTTATCATCGCAAGATCGCCCGCCGCAGCAAGCTGTCTGCACACGCTACGGAATCTGGGATCAACCGCGCCACATTCATAACCTGCAGCGGCAGCCAGCGTGTCGAACCATGCGGCCGCCTCTCCGAAATCCGCGGAACGCCGAACGCCTACATACTTTCTAATAGCGCGGGCGACATATGACCTCGCAGGTAACCCAGTCTCGTCGCGAGGAAGACCGATTGATTCCGCAAGATGTTTAGCGTCGACAGGGACAAAAGAGCGCAATCGTATTCCCTTCAAGAGAAATTCTAGTAATACAGTGTCTTATCTATTAGGTCAGTGCATAACTCGTCAAACGGCAATTTGAATTACTGGTTGGCAGCGAGTTTTTACGAGCAGGGGAAAATTTCTGGCGATGAAACTTGCGCGGATCGAATCAGAAATCAGGTCAAGCTTCGAGTTCCACAAGCAGCAAAGGCAGGGATTTCCTGTCTTTGGCCTTGAACACGGCCTTGACGTGGCGAGCGTCCAAGAACTGAAGAAGGAGCTTGGTCACCGGGTTAGGTCCCGGTCCGCCCAAAGCGTCTTTCAAAGCTCCCCCTTATCGGTCGTCGTCTGCTCGTCCGAGATTGGCTACGAATATCGCGGAACCGGTACAGATTTCTGGCCAAAGTTCGAGGCAGAAATTGCCGCAAATATTGATGGGGCAGGAAGGCAGGCGCATACGCAAGCCTTCGTTTATGCCCATAATACTCTGGGCCTGAAGGCTCCTCCAGAAACACCGTGGACGCGCAATTTCCGACACATAGCGTGGCCGATCACAAACGCGATAGCCTCGAGGGAGATTCATCGCCCCCTCGCTTTGGCGCTTCGTCGCACAATGACATTCGCTTTTGGCTCCACTTCGACGGATGAACTCGTCGACAGGCTTACGATAGAGGCGAGAAGCCAGCAAAATACGCGTCTGGTTGAATGGCTTCAGCATACGGATGTGGCCTCAGCTCTATTAGCAAGACTACTCAATTTGCCTGGAGAGGACAACGCTGTCGAGATCGTCTCGCTCGACCGTATAGTCACAGATCTCGAAGCTGATCCGATCGCACGACGGTCCGTTGCCTCAGCCTCAGAGAAGCTTATGGCTGCAAATCCTAAACCAGCAATTTCGCCATTCCGATTTCGGGTTATTCTCAATAGCGTAGACGCCGTCAGGGTGACGCTGCAGGTTCCTAATTTGGAAGGCCAGGCGCGGGAGGATCTCGAAGGCGAACTGGCGAGGTTCGGAGGACGCATATCGCTGGCTGATGGGGGGTGTGAACTCTCTTCCTCGGGGCTTGCTGGCGGAACTGAGTGCGACCTGTCGATCCCTTCGTTGCACTCGCTGCTTTCAGGAAGCGCAAACCTACTGAGTGAAGCCAACTTATCAGATGAACTCTTCGATCAATTATCGAAGCTGATGCCGTCTGTAAGCGATCCGATGATCTTCGTAGAAGAAATGGTGCCGGGCCATTTTGTAGAATGGAACAGCGACAGAAAAATTCCGAAGGGCAGGCGTGTGCTGCTCGTAACATCCCGAGTGATTGCTGAACCTGATGGGCTACTTTGCCTGACTGAGGTCGCAGGAGTGAATTTCCTCGAAGTGCAGCTTTCAACGGCAAAGGGACTTTCTCATCTGAACAGGGCGGGTGTAAACGTGGAGGCCGAGCCAATCTTTGAAATCATCGGCGGTATACACGTCGCGGAAGGAATTCTTGGGCCGGTCTTCGCGCGCGGCATGCCTGTACTTCTCAGGCGCACCAAAGCCGGGGGTGCAGGTGAATGGATCATAAAGTCTAATGCGGCCGGCCAGTTGAGGCTCGGCGAGAAAGATATCGCGGCAATTCTGGATGACACTACGGATCATCAGGAGATTAGGGTCGAGACCGATGAAGCCGCAGCAGCAACCAAAATTGATTTTTCCTCAGGAGAGGAAACGGCAAGGCTTCTATCGATACAACTTGATCCTCCGGCCCCTTCAATAGAAGACATTCAGCGCGGCCAACTACGGATTCAAATCAACGCTCCAATGGACCTGACAGACGTAGGTATATCGGTCACAGTTGCAGCTGCCGGGAATTGTCCCCCGTCAGCATTCAATAGACAGACTGGCTGCATAAAATAAGT